>Ga0209636_10005586_pt1 | contig 12841 bp, 8 predicted proteins | sample DeeMarSWOR152_54_FD_187464 | JGI IMG/M metagenome (GOLD analysis project Ga0209636, IMG submission 187464) | Marine sediment microbial communities from White Oak River estuary, North Carolina - WOR-1-52-54 (SPAdes) (version 2) | ecosystem: Environmental > Aquatic > Marine > Intertidal zone >...
ATTAGGACTCTCCACCTCTCACTTGTGGACTTGATCGTCGTGACGGACGTCTGAATGGCGATAGGAGCGTATCGTTCATTGAAACAATATACAAAACTAATGAATATGCTTCGCAGATGAAAATGAAAAAATGGCAGGATCAAATTTTTGGAGAGAATAGTGATGTATTTTTTGGAGCAATCAATATCATAAATACGAGTATATATGATATTTTTCACTCAAAGCACATTTTCATAACTTATTCTCAACGTTTCCAGAACTTCGGTAAAAACAAAACTAGTACTGTGTAGATTTCCAACCTACCTGCCATCATTATGAAGCTCAGATACCATTTGATATAGTCGGGGTAGAAAGCATAATTACCCCCAGGGCTAATCTTCCCGAATCCTGGGCCTATATTACCAAGAGTGACAAGGGAGGTAGAAAGAGAGGTGATTATGTCGTTTTCGCCAGTTGCAACGATTAAAGTGGTGAGGAGGAGAAGAAAAATATATAAAAACACAAAGCCTGATATCGCGTACATGATCTCTTTATTTACTGCTCTTCCGTTCATTTTTATCTGGAACACAGCCCGCGGGTAAATCAGATACTTGAGCTCGTTCCACCCTTGTTTAAAAAGAGTCACAATCCGAATTACCTTTATCCCCCCGCCTGTTGAGCCTGATGAGCCCCCGATGAACATCAGGAGGAACAGCAGGACTCGTGATAATTGTGGCCACTGCGCATAATTTGTGGTCGTAAAACCTGTCGTAGTCAGGATCGAAGCTACCTGGAATCCTGCAAACCGAAGGCTTTTTCCAAACGTTCCATATATACTGCCGTAATTGGTGATCGTGATGATTGAAGTGGCGGCTAAAAACACGCCGAGGTATACTTTCAGCTCCGTGTTCTCTAACACGGAATGCAGTTTTTTAGTTACTAGTTTGTAATAGAGGATGAAGTTTGTGCCTGCCATGAGCATGAATATCGTAACGACCCCATCGATGTAGGCTGAGTTGTAATGGCCTACACTGTTATTCTTTGGTGAGAAACCCCCCGTTGCCAATGTACCGAAGGTATGCGTAAACGCATCGTAGAGATTCATACCGCCACCCATGAGGAGCAAGGTTTCAGCTACAGTAAGGGTCATGTAAGTGATCCAAAGTATCTTCGCGGTCTCGGTGATTTTGGGCGTTATCTTGTCAACAGTCGGACCTGGTGCCTCGGCCCTGATGAGCTGTAATCCCCCAACCCCGAGTAATGGTAAAATTGCGACAGTCAAGACAACGATACCCATACCTCCAAGCCAGTGAGTCAGCGAACGCCAGAAAAGAATTGGGCTTGAAAGCGATTCGATGTTTGTTAATATCGAGGCTCCGGTTGTGGTGTAACCGGACATGGTTTCAAAAAAGGCGTCGGGTAGGTGCGGGATTTCACCTGACAAATAGAAAGGGAGGCAGCTGAAAAAGGTCGCGCCCAGCCAGCTTAGAACGACGAGCAAGAAACCGCCCCGTGTGCTAATGAATGGGCTCACGTTTTTCCGCGTAAAAATGAGCACCAATGTGCTCAGCAGGATGATCGCAAGTATAGGTACGAGAAAGCTCATGACGATAAGTGTATCACCCTGTGCAAACGCGATAAGCAGCGGGAAGAGCATAAAGAAAGCGATAATGAGGAGCAGAATACAAATGACTCGTGCAACCTGTTTGAAATTCATTGTTGCCCGGTAAAGATAGATTCGATTTTTAAAATGGATTCTTTCCTGGCGATGACAATAATATGATCGCCGTTCTGTATGGTGCTGTTCCCATTGGGTAAGATGTTTTTGTTACCTCGCGTGATGGAAACGACCAGAGTTTGCGGAGGAAGCTTTAAATCGCAGATTCTGCTGTCTGATATGGGGGCATTTTCCACCAGAAGCTCAATAACCTCAACCATCCCGTCAGCAAAGTTGTAGACATTCCTAATATTCCCCTTCCGGATCAGCTTGAGGATGGAATTAACCATGCTGTTCTTCTGGCTTACCGTAACGTCGATTCCGAGCTTAGAAGCGATGTTTATATAGTTATTTTTATTGACAACGGCAATCGATCGTTTGAAGCCAATGGTCTTTGCATACACTGCTGCGATGAGGTTCAGTTCCTGATTGTCCGTGGTGGTTATGATGAGATCATAATCAAATAGTTGGCCTTCCTCATAGATCCCCTCGTCGGATATGTCCTCGTTGATGATCAGGGCGTCGGAGAAGCGTTCTGCGAGGGCATTACATCTTTCGATATCCTTGTCAATGATAACTAGGTTTTTTTTCAAATGATGTACGAAAGCGTGGGTAATGCGGTTTAAGAAGCTTAGATTGCTCTGTTGTTTGCGGAGCAGATTATCGGCTACGTAGGTGCCTATTTTACCACCACCTGCAATCACGATTTTGTTGAGCTTAATCTTGAACTTTCCTGTTCTGGTAAACATTTTTTCGAGATTGTCCCCGGTTGCGATGATGTACAGTCTATCACCCTCCTGAAGGACGGTGTCGCCGGAAGGGATGATGTAATTGTTTTCGCGGAGTATAAAAGCGATAAGGAAATTGAGCTGCAGTTTCTGCTTTATATCTTTAAGCGTTTCATTGCAGAAGGGAGAACCACTGGTGATGATCATGTTCTGCATCTGGAACTTGGATTTTTCGAAAAAGAGAATATCACTCAGAGCGCCGTGTTCAATGGTACGGATGATGACCTTCGACGCCTCGATCTCGGGATTCACAATGTGATCAATCCCGAGAAACGGGCCCATCTGTATTTGGGATCGTGAATAGTCGATGTTCCTGACTCGTGCTATCTTGCAGGGGATGTTGGTATTGCTCGAGACGAGCCCGCAGGAGATCATGTTCATTTCATCGGAGTCGGTCACACTAATGAAAAAATCAGCTTTGTCGATACCTGCCTGCTTAAGTACGTCGATGTTGTTTCCCACATCGTTGATTACCATGCAGTCAAGATAGTTTGAGACGTGTTTTACCACCTTTGGGTCTTTTTCGATGATGACGACGTCTTTTTTCTCAGCAATAAGCTGTTTAGCGATCTGAAAACCAACGCTTCCCGCCCCAAGAATAACAACATGCATAATAATTATACTATATAATAAGATGGCTATATGTCAAACTATTGAAATCAGAAAATACATAATATATTCTCTTACGACCAGCCTCCTTGCATATTTGCAATTATGATAAAATTTTCGACGTAGTATACCACAAATTATCTTGACAATCATATTGTTTTTATTAGAATAGAAAACGATTACATGAAAATGGTTTCATAAAATTACAAAAGGTAGAATGTAATGGCGACAATATCGGATGTTGCAAAAAAAGCGGGTGTTTCGGAAGCAACTGTCTCGAGAGTATTGAACAATACTGCTATCGTGAACAAGGAAACACGGAAAAGGGTTCTCAATGCTATAAATGAGCTTAACTACACACCGAGCTTCCTCGCAAAAGGCATGAGAAGAAAGAAGACCAATACATTCGGTATCGTTATCCCTGACTTTAGAAACCTGTACTATTCGGAGCTATTGAAGGCCATCGAGGATGAAGCGAGAGTACACGAGTACATTGCGATTATATGTACTGGCGAAATGAATGCAGAGAGAGAGAGGGCGTATATAGACTACCTGCTGGGCAGACAGGTGGAGGGTCTTATGCTGTGCTGTTATGTAAATATAATGGAGAATAAATCCTTTATTCAAAAAGTTGCACAAAGGGTGCCCATTATTGTAATGGATCAACCGTCGGGCAACCTACCGGTTTCAGCTGCGTATGCAGATGGATATAAAGGATTCAAAGTGCTTCTTTCATATCTGATTAAAAAAGGGCACAGAGATATAGGGATGATACGAAGTCTCCATAGATATCCCTGTAGCGAAAGTAGATTCATTGGATATGTAGATACCTTGAAAGAGAACGGGATCAGTGTTGATCCCAATTTAATAGAGGAGAGTGAGTTTACCGCTGCAAGTGGATACGATGCAGCAAAGAAATTGCTGGCCAAATCGAAACCGACAGCAATTGTCGGAGTCAATGACCTGATTGCGAGTGGTGCTCTGAAATATGTTCGTGAAAAGGGTTTTTCCGTTCCTGATGACATTGCTATAGCTGGGTTTGATAATATCGCTTTATCATCACTCGTATCACCTCAACTTACCACAATGAATATATCAGTTGAAGAGATAGCATATGAGGCAATAAACCAGCTTATCAAGAAGATACGAAATCCCCGTGCGAGAAATAGAGATATTGTTATAGAAACGGAGCTTATAATACGGCAGTCCACTGAGAAGGTTACGAAAGACAGAATAAGGATGTGATTTTTTTATTCGTAATGAAATTATTTTCATGTAATTGGTTACATTTCTGTTGACAAACAGGATGTGTATAATATAATTGATAAAAATGTAATTAGTTTCATGAAAATGGTTACATTTATTAATTAGTTATTTTTATGAAAACGATTAAAACAAGGATTGTGTATTGATTAAATAACTCAAATGGACAAGAGAACATGCGAGAAGGGTGGATGGGGTGGAAAGAATACTGACATTGAACAATATAACAAAGAAGTTTACAGGTACACTGGCGCTTTCTGAGGTTGATTTTGATTTATACCTGGGTGAGGTCCATGCACTTGTCGGAGAAAATGGCGCAGGTAAATCAACATTAATAAAAATAATTACTGGTATATATCAACCGGACATCGGGGAGATTGTACTGAACGATGAGAAAGTTATATTTCCCGATGCACGTGCATCCTATGATCACGGGATTGCGGCAATTTATCAAGAAGCAAGCCTTTTTGAGGATTTGAGTATAGCTGAGAACATATACATGGGTCATCAGGAAATAAGACCTTTTACGCGTAATATAAAATGGGGTGCATTGTACACGAAAGCTGATGAGTTTATCAAAAGTCTTGAGGTTAATCTGGACCCTCATGCCCTAGTCAAGAGCCTCAGCATTGCGGAGAAGCAATTAGTCGAAATTATAAAGGCTCTTTCTGCCAATGCAAAAATCCTCATAATGGATGAACCGACAGCTTCACTTACCAAGGAGGAGATCGACTATCTGTTCAGAATTACGAGAAAACTGCGAAACGAGGGTACTGGAATTATCTTCATATCCCACAGATTGGAAGAGGTTTTTGAAATTGCTGACAGAGTGACTGTCATCAGAGATGGCAAAATGGTAGGAACCGTAGAAAAAGAGAATCTCAATGTTGATGAGCTGGTGCGGATGATGGTAGGTCGGAACCTGAAGACGCTATACCCGAAGACAGCAGCGTCAATAGGGAAGGCGGTATTACGCGTTGAGGGGTTATCGAGGGCCGGTGAGTTTAACAATGTTACATTCGAGCTGAAGAGGGGAGAGATTTTGGGTTTAGCTGGCTTGGTGGGGGCCGGAAGGACGGAAGTGGCCCGTACCATATTTGGAGTTGAGAAACCGGAGGGGGGTAAAATCTTTCTTGAAGGCAAAGAGGTAAGGATCGATAATCCCCGGGATGCTTTGGAGAAGGGCATTGCCTATCTCTCTGAGTCGAGGCAGGAGTATGGTCTAATACTGCAAATGACTATTACACAGAACATCACGGTGCCGATTCTGAAACGATTTTCACGTTTTGGCTGGATCATCAGTGGGGATGAGAGGGAGACGGCAAAAATATTCTTCGATCTGTTAGATATCCGAGCTTCCGGTTTAAATCAGAAGGTAGAGAGTCTTTCCGGCGGAAATCAACAGAAAGTATCAATAGCGAAGTGGTTGGCCGCGAATGCAAAAATACTTATTCTGGATGAACCGACAAAGGGAATTGATGTGGGTACAAAGGCGGCAGTTCACAAGCTCATGAGTGATCTCGCCAATGAAGGAAAGGCGATATTGATGATTTCCTCAGAGATCCCTGAGATAATCGGTATGAGCGATAGAATCCTCGTTATGAATGAAGGGATCCTTGTATCAGAGATAATCAGGGCTGAGGCAACGCAAGAGAAAATATTGACAGCGGCGTTGGGTGAAAAAAGTAAGTAGCCTTACAATCATGAGATAAGAGTCTGAGAGTGTGCAATGGATAATGTGAAATTAAAGAGTCGATTGAAGGATATGGTTAGAAGAAGGGAGTTCGGTGTATCCATCATCGTAGTGCTCGTGATGGTGGTGGTCGGATTCAGAAATCCAACCTTTTTCACAAGAGGTAACTGGAAGGATATGTTGATGTATGTGTCTATCCTTGCATTTATCTCTATCGGGCAGATGATGACCATAGTCACAGGAGGAATCGATCTTTCGGTTGGCTCTGTAGTTGCGCTGTCAGGGATGAGTGTTGGGATGATCATGAGAGAGTATCCCATTTTACACCCTGTAATACTCATACTATTGGGCACGGTATTCGGACTCGGCTGTGGATTACTGAATGGACTACTGATCGGCAAAGGGAAAATCCCCCCTCTCATTACGACGCTTGCAACTATGTCGATTTACAGGGGGCTGGTAGTTGTTGTTTCCCGGAGCAGGTGGGTCGTTTATGGGGATATTACGGATGGGTTTAAAATGATAGCTCGCGGCAATATCCTGGGCATCAATAACTTAATGTTTGCAGCGCTGATCATTGCCATGGTTGCGTACTACTTTTTAAATCATACCAGAAAAGGCCGGGAAATATACGCGTTTGGAGACCATCAGGAAGGTGCCAAGTTTGCAGGGATAAATGGTGTAAAAATCAATATCCTCGTTTACACAATTTCAGGGATGCTCGCAGGATTCGGAGGAGTTTTATGGGTTTCAAGGGTGCATACTGCACAGGCGAATACCGCACTGGGATATGAGATGCAGACCATCGCTTCCTGTGTCATAGGGGGTGTGAGCATATTTGGAGGAGTTGGATCTATTGTGGGGGTATTGCTTGGAACGCTCATGTTCGGAATTATCCTTAACTCGCTCGAGTTAATCGGTATCGTCGATTTCTGGAAGCTTTCAGTGCAGGGATTCATCATACTCGTTGCAGTAATATTCGATGCAATACTGTCTCACCGCGTTATGGAGCGAATGCGTAAACAGAGGAGAATGTTTGATGCAGGGCGTTAGCGAAAATAAACCGAGATTTTCAATGTCTGTAATATTGAAGAGCTGGGAATTCACCATATTTTCATTACTTGTTGTTGTCTTTATAATCAATCTCTTCCTTTCACCGGATTTGTTCCGAATCGAAAACCTTTTCGATGCGACGCTTACCTTTACAGAGAAAAGTATTGTGACACTCCCCATGGCTCTTCTCATTATAAGTGGTGTGATAGACATTTCGATTGCTTCCATATCAGCAATGTCAGGGGTAATACTCGGTGTATGCTTCAAAGCAGGTGTTGCGATAGGGTATGCGACTCTCATCGGATTGACGGTAGGTCTTCTCGCTGGCTTGATAAATGGATTGATAATCACAAAACTAAGAATACCGTCCATCGTCGTCACCCTCGCAATGATGCTCTTCTATAGAGGGATAGGGTACATCCTGCTGGGAGATACTGCGGTGAGAGATCTCCCAGAGAGGTTTGGTCTTTTGGGAGGTGCATACAGTGTCACATTCATACCCATACAGTTCATGATATTCATTGTTCTTGCCATCGTATTTGGGCTGGTGCTTCACAGGACCACATTCGGGCGGTTGATATACGTTGTTGGGAACAATGCGAATGCTGCACGATATTCTGGTGTACCTGTAGACAGGATTCGATTGATACTCTGTGTGGTTACTGGCTTGATTTCGGGCTTATCGGGTATTCTCTTGACATCCCGGATAGGCTCTGCCCGGCCTGATATCGCGCAGGGGAATGAGATGGCTGTAATCACGATAGTTCTCCTGGGAGGGGTTTACATTTTCGGTGGAAGGGGAACAATCCTGGGTGTTGTTATCGCTACGCTGATGCTCGGGTATGTTCATTATGGGCTTTCGATTCTGAACATCCAGGAGCAGGTTATCCGGATTGTGACCGGGGGTCTCCTGATTATCGCCCTCCTGATACCCACGATTTCAGCAAAGTTTAAGGTAAGAGAAAAGTCTCTTGAGGGCGGATAGGGTGCTCAGAGCCTACTGACATCATTTGTGGTTTTGAAGTAGGTTTCAAACCGCACTGTGATGTAGGAAATAAATAAATGGTAAGGAGGAAAAAGATGAGGAAGTTCATTGCACTGTGTGCGATTCTTCTGCTGGTTGCGTCTGTTTCTCTGGTGTTTGGCGGCAGTGCACCAAAGGAAGAGGCCGAAAAGGCGAAGGGTGTAGGGCCGTTCACACTGGCATGGGTGCCGAAAGGTCTTGGACATCCATACTTCATCTCATGCTACGAAGGGGCAAAAGAGGCGGCAAAAGAGTTTGGTGACAAGATCTTTGAGGTTGGTCCTGATGATTGGAGTGTCGAGGGTCAGATCAGAGTGATAGAGTCACTCATCGATCAGAAGGTCGATTCAATTGGAATTGCCGCAAACGATAAGGATGCGCTCGCGCCTGTGTGTAAGAAGGCAATGGAGGCAGGCATTCCGGTTGTTGCATGGGATGCGGCAGTAGACCAGAGTGCACGGGTCACCTTTGTCAATCAGGCAAGCTTTGAGGGAATTGGTCGGGGCCTTGCTGCGGGAATGGGTGAAGTAATCGGATATGAAGGCGAGATCGCAGTGCTGAGCGCGACACCACAGGCACCCAACCAGAGGAAGTGGCTCTCCTGGGTGTTTGAAGAACTCAAAGATCAAAAGTACGCTAACGTAAAGCTTGTGGATGTTGTGTATGGAGATGATATGACGGAGAAGAGTTACGACAAGGCACTCGGTTTGATCAAGGCGTATCCAAATCTGAAGGGCATCATAGGTCTCTCTGCAGTTGCATGCCCGGCAGCCTGTGCAGCAGTAACCGATAAGGGTTTGAGCGGCCAGCTCAAGGTGGTTGGATTCGGCATCCCGAGTACAATGAAGGATTATGTGCTCGAGGGAACCTGTCAGCAGTTCCTGCTCTGGAATACCATGGACCTCGGATATGTGGCAGCGAGCATCATGCACAAGTGCTGTACCGGTGATTTCACCGGAAAGGTGGGAGAGAAGGTTACACTTGGAAGGCCCACGATGGGTGAACCTGACGCCGAATATGAGGTGATGGTTGGTGAAGATGGTGACCCCTTTGTTCTTCTTGGACCACCGATGAAGTTCGACAAGTCAAATATCGAGAAGTGGGCGGCGATTTTTTAGTAACTCGCGAGAGTGGCTTTTAGAACACTATCCTGCTGTGCTTTTACTCTCATATCTCATACAGTGGGGTGTTTTCAGGATGAACACACAGTACGGATAGTGTGGAACAATGGGTGCTGAGAGTTGGTGATGCAGCGAGGTGAATGATTTCGTAACTCTCAGCACTCCATTGTAATCAGCTCAACAATGGATAAAGAGGATTTCAGATGACTTCACAGAAAGATTTTCAAGAGAACTTCCAGAATCCATCAAACAGATACGGGGTTGCACCTTTCTGGTTCTTGAACGGCGAATTGGATTATGAAGAGCTCGCGTGGCAGGTAAAGGAGATGAAAGAGAAGGGGCTCTATGGGTATGTTATGCATCCTCGGTACGGCCGCAAACCTGAATATCTCTCGGAAGATTGGTTTTCGAGAATCGAGCGTATTGTGAAGGAGTCTGTCAGGCACGGCATGTCGGCGATTATATACGATGAAGATGACTGGCCGAGCGGGATGAGCGGCACGAAGGTCCTGGATGACCATCCGGAGTACGTGCACCGGCAGCTGGAGATCACCTGGATTGAATGTGACGGGTTGTCGAAAGTAGAAACTGATGAAATAGCCGGAGAGCCGGTTGCAATATTTGCAGCAAAGTATGCAAGGAAAGATGCCGAATTGAGCAAATGCAGATTGAAGGATCTTTCAGATATTACCATGTATTTCAAGGATGGGAAGCTCTCGTACAATAACGAAAAGGGACATGATCTCATTTTCTTTTTCATGAATCAGATTGTCAAGGGATACAATCCTGAAACAGTGTACCCCATTAAAAAGGGATGGAGGGCTCAGCCGAATACGTGGAGCTGGTACTTCCCTTATGAGTACTACGTGGACCTCATGGATACCAACGCAGTTGATTATTTCATCAAAACAACACATGAGGAATATAAAAAACGTTTCGGAAAATATTTTGGGAATGTAATCACCCAGCTCTATACCGATGAGCCCGGATTCTACACGGTGATGCGAGACGGATTCAGCGTTGTTCCATGGTCCAATATTCTGCAGCGGGAGTTTGTGAAAGAGTTCGGATACAAACTGCAACAGTATCTTCCCGCACTCGTTTGTGACATTGGAGGTAAAACCACACAGGTACGACACGATTTCTGGTTTCTGCTCACAAAGCTGTTTGAAGAAAATTACGTGGAAAGGGTTCATTCGTGGTGTAAGCGAAATAAGCTTCAACTGACAGGACACTTCCGGCTGTGCTATCCACAGCTGATATGGCAGAGGAATTACGCGGGAAACGTTATCAATCTCTTTAAGCATATGGATCTTCCTGGGGTTGACAGACTCGATACTCCCGGTATGTGCGAGCGGCTTGCAACCCATGACACCGCCTGGCAGATTGAGGATAAGATTCTTTCTTCGGTTGGTCATCAGTACGGGATAGTTAGGAGGATGAGCGAATCGTTCGCACTCGGAGGATGGGGCTACAGATTCGCTGATATGAAACGCATCACAGACTGGCAATACATGATGGGTATCAACTTCATAGTCCCGCATGCGTTCTTCTACTCCATAAGCGGTCAGCGGAAGAGGGAGTGCCCTCCGACACAGTTTTATCAAAATCCGATGTGGGAAAACTACAAGAGTTATTCAAACTACATATGCAGGTTGGGCGAGATGATGATTGATGGGATCAATGTTGCAGACTGCGCACTATTGTATCCGATGACGAGTCTGTGGACGGATGATGTACCGAAGGGCCTTGTCGATGACCTGCCCAATAATATTGACAGAGATTTTGGATTTGTAACAGATATGATGTTGAGGAGAAACCTGGATTACGATGTGTTAGGGGAAGAGGAGTTTAATAAATGCAAGATTGCAGAGAAGAAGCTCAAGATATCCGATGCATGTTATTCATTATTGATCGTGCCGCCTATGACAACAGTACTGGAGGGTACGGAAAGGAAATTAATCGAGTTTATAGAGAAGGGTGGAAAAGTGCTCTTCCTCTCTCTCATTCCGTACAAGGATACCAATGGCAAAGCGCTCGAGAGGCTCGGTAAACTGATAAAAGATGAGTTTTCAGTGGTTCCGCAGCAATTGCTCGAGGCCTATGAGAGGAATGATCAAATCGTGAATAGAAAGGATGCACAGAGGCGAACGGGGCAGCTGGCACTTCTTTCGGCCGGTGTGTTGAAGGACAAAAATCCTGTAGACTTGATTGAGCGCACTGTTGAGGATCTTATTGACAGAGATTTCAAAGTGACTTTCAAAGATGGAAAGAGAGGAAACATATACTACAACCACCATGTGAAAGATGGAAAGCACATCTATTTTATCCATAACTCAGATGAGGATGATTATAAGGGATACAACCTGGATATTACTCTTCGATGTATGGGAGAACCGTATTTCTATGATCCCGAGAATGGAAAGATAGAAAAGGCCTGTTTCTATCGGACTGTGGGGAACAAAACGATTGTTCCGTATAAAATTAAGCCGTTGAAAGCACTATTCATCGTATTCGAAGGCGCTGATGAAAAAGAACGCCAGAAAAAGGCATTGATAGAGTCGAATCTAAGCGTTCTGAGATATAGCAAGAAGGACTCTCATTATGAGCTTGATGTATATAAGGATGATGAAACCGATGAGAGAGGTTTTATTAAAACGCTCGTGAATGGAGATATCGAGGAGCATAGATTCACTTTTAAGGATGATTTTGAACTCCTCTTACAGAAGAAATGGAGCAAGAAACTTATAACAGAGAATGTTCTTATTATTGACCACTGGCGTATGATTCAGGATGAGCCGCCGGAGGTTGATCTCCCTGCAGAGGCGTGGAACACGGTGTTTGGTACGAGACAGAAATATAGTGGTGAGTTTATCATTAAAGAGGCGGGGTTCACAACGCTCAAAGCTGTCTTTGATAATATCCCACAAATCATCTATGACAGGACCGCGAAACCTGTAACGATATCATGTAATGGTAAGCTATTAGAAAAGTTTGAGAGATCTACATTTCTTGATCATGATATGCGTGAGGTTGATATCAAAGATATTGTAAAGGTAGGGAAAAATTACATTGAGATTGAGTTTAACGATTACAACCAGGCATTTGAAGGGAAGACAGGTATTGAACCGGTGAGCATGATGTGGGACTCGGTGCGCATTGCGGGCGATTTTACATTGGTAGAGGATCCTGATGCAGAGAACAGTTATGCTATCGTGAAGGAAAGGGAAGAGATAGAGACAGGCTCATGGGCTGAGCATGGGTATCCATATTTTTCAGGCTGTATGGAGTATACGCAGAATGTGGAAATCGATGAAGATTTTATCAAAGACAGAAAATGCGTCCTCGATGCAGGAGATAGCATACGGGAGTATGTCGAGGTTTTTATAAATGGTACGCATATTGACACGAGAATCTGGTTGCCCTTCAGAGTCGACGTTACAGGGTTTCTTAAGGCAGAGAAAAACGAGATAACCTTGCGCGTGCGAAACACCCCCAAAAACATCATGACGAAGTGGAAGCAGCAGTCCGGTATTATTGGAGATGTCGCGTTGATTTCAAAGGAAATCAGGCGAGTGCTGGTCTGAAGTTAAC
>Ga0209636_10005587_pt1 | contig 12841 bp, 14 predicted proteins | sample DeeMarSWOR152_54_FD_187464 | JGI IMG/M metagenome (GOLD analysis project Ga0209636, IMG submission 187464) | Marine sediment microbial communities from White Oak River estuary, North Carolina - WOR-1-52-54 (SPAdes) (version 2) | ecosystem: Environmental > Aquatic > Marine > Intertidal zone >...
ATAATTCGACGCTCGTGTTTCCGGTGCCCATCGACCTAGTCAAACCCCTCCTGGAAAAGGTGGGGAAATCGCGGAAATAAAGTAGATTTCTCAACTCCCAAAAGGACGCCCATACGCCCATTTCTTTAGGATGACGGAAGGAAGGGAATCCCGGTTGGTTTCCGTAACGGTCCAGATCTCAACAGTCGGCCAGTGCCGAATTCGCTGGGTATAGGGATCGATCCTCTGATGGATAACGCCGAGGACCTTTTTATCGCTGGCAAGGACCCTCTCGATCACCTTCCGAAACCGCCGTGAGAAGAGCTCCATCTTGCCGATCTCGTCGATGATGACCAGTTCGTCCTCTTCGAGGGCCCTTTCCAGCGAAGGAAGGGCGATTTCATCAAAGGCTTCGACACCGACCCCGTACTTGCCAACCCGAAAAGGCCCGGAATGGTTTACGTGGGCCAGGATTCCATTCCGGCCATCTAATGTCCGAATTTGAAACCCCTGCCTGGTGTTTCCCGTTCTTATCTCCTCGGTATAAAAACCTCCGGCTCTGCCGCTGAATCCCTCCACCACCTTCATGACGACGGTCGTCTTCCCCACGCCTGGCTTTCCCGTGAGCAATATTTTTGGCGGGGAGGTTGGCATCCCTATCATCTAACAGGAGGTGTAACCATCATGGGCCAAGGCTTACATGGAAGGACGCCTCAAATGCCAACGCGTCTGTTTTTCATACGCCTGGGCGACGGCGAGGATGGTGGATTCCTCAAAGGGCCTGCCGGCAATCTGGAGGGCAACGGGAAGCCCCGATTTGGAGAACCCGCAGGGGATAACCATTGCCGGTATCCCCGCCAGATTGTACGGTCGCATCAATCGGGTCAGGGCTGAACGAACAGTCTCGGTCTTTCCCGATATGGTAACCGAATCCTGCTCCAGTCCTGGAGCGGGTATGGGAAGACCTGGCGTGAGAAGAACGTCAACAATCTCAAAGGCCTTGAGAAACTCCTTACGGATAACCGACCGAACCCTCTGGGCTTTCAAGTAGTGGGCCGCAGTGATGAACGTCCCCGTTTGCAAGAGCCCTCTTACGTCTCTCCCATACTCCTTCCTCTGGTTCCCCTTGAGGTAATGCTCGTGCTTCGAGGCCGCCTCCGCCATCAGGATGACGAGGCCAGCCGTTGCCGCATGCCTCAGATGGGGAATAGTCACCTCCTCAACGGCCATGCCCGCATCCTTCAGGATCTCCAGGGCCTTCATTACACTATCTCGAACCTCGGTGTCACAGTTCTCGAAATAGTAGTCCGATGGCACTCCTGCACGGAGGCCCTTTACATCTTCCCTTATTGAAACATAATCGGGGACCGGAAGGGAACGTGAAGCCGGATCCCTCGGATCATGGCCGGCGATGGACCCCAAGAGGATTGCCGCATCCTTTACGGTTTTGACCATGGGGCCAACATGATCCTGGGACCAGCTCAGGGGATAAACGCCATAACTGCTTACGCGCCCGTAGGTTGGTTTGAGGCCAACAATGCCGCACAGCGATGAGGGGATCCGGATCGACCCACCCGTATCAGTGCCGAGGGCACCCAAACAGAGGGACGCAGCCACAGCAACGGCCGATCCCCCGCTGGAGCCCCCGGGGATGCATTGCCCATTCCACGGGTTCCTCGGCGTACCATAGTGGGGATTTACCGATGTAGCTCCGAATGCGAATTCATGCAAGTTCAATTTCCCAATAAGGATCGCGCCTGCCCTCCTCAATCGATCCACCACGGTCGCATCTTCTTTGGGGATGTAATCGGCCAGGATCTTCGATCCACACGTGGTACGGATTCCCTTGGTGAAGACAATGTCCTTGAGCCCAATGGGAATCCCGTGGAGAGGCCCGATGTAGCCTCCCCTCACGATTGATGCCTCCGCCTTTTTGGCGAAATCCAAGGCCTCTTCGGATGTGACAGTGATGAAGGCCTTCACCTCCCCGTCGTATTTCTCGATTCGTTGGAGGGTGGCCCTCGTGACCTCTACCGGCGAGACCTCCTTCTTCCTCACCAGCTCTGATAATCCCTCGATAGTGGCGGATTCTAAGTCAATACCCCTCATTCCCCCTCTCCTCTCACGTTGTATGAAAAAGCCGGCCCGACCTGGCTTAATTCCATTTCGTCCAGGGCCTTTATGTTGTTGAGAAGCTCATCCACGCGAACGAGCATCTCCTCCCATTCCCCTTCGTCCACCTTCACCTCAGTTAGCCCCTCTGAAATAGTCCGAAGGGCTTCCTTACCGATACCTATCCCCTTCTTCATGGATCTTCCTCCCTGCCCGCAGAACTGCATGGGCGGCTTTAATGGACAGCGAAAAAACTTCATAAATTACTTGATAAAAATAAAATATTTTATTGTAATTATTAGCATTTATTGATTTATATTGTTGCATCTGCGGTGAGCAATTAGCCAGTATGTGCTCAGATGTTTACCCTGAGTATACTCCAGGCAATTGTCAATACTATCCCCACGCCAAGTAAGCAGCCGCTCATTTTCCCCATGGAAGAACTGAGTGGCGTCCTTGACTCTTCAATGCCGTGTTTTCTCAGATACTCTGCCACCTTCCCCTCAAACAATCCCGCAAATCCGTCGGTAATCGAGTCTCCCACTGCACCTCCAACAATCGCCCCGAGGACCCCTGCGAAGCTTGCCCCTATGAGCGCCACGATTCCTAGGAATCCCGTGTCAATTGCACCAAAGATGATATCCGCACCGGTCGATGTTACCGTCCTCCCGGAAATCCTCAATGGAATCAGAGGGATCAGTCCGAGCAGGATTACCGTAGGACCAATCAGTTTCTTATGATGGATGCTGAAACAAAGGACTCCAACCACGACAATGGAGACGATTATCACGCTCATGAGTGCTGGAATTAAACTTTGTCTTTCCATGGCTGTAAACCTCGAATTTCCATCTCATCAGTATCCCGACTTTTTTCCAGTCATCGTTTCTATTTTCACCTTAATAACTGTCACGTTATGTAGTGCTGTTTCTGGAAATTCAGATGATGATTTCCCGGAATAATGTTCCGCGATGATATCCAGAGCCTCTCTTTTTTCCTCGGTGTCCTCAATCAAGAAAGCCTTACCAAATCCAATAATACTATAGTATTTCATGCTGCAGTTGCACGGATTTTCTGCTGCCACCAGTTCAGTGTCGATCTCAATTTCAAAACAGACGTTATTATTCTTCCTGATCATATCTATTTTTCTGCCTTCCTTGGCAGAATGGAAGTATAAGAAATTATCCTTGTGACCGAAGCACAGCGGAACAATATACGGTACATCGTTTTCAGACAATGCAATTCTGCAAATAGAGGCCCTTCTTAAGATAACCTCTATCAACTCTTTATCTTCTATTTCTTTGTCTTTTCTTCTCATTTCCTGTACCCGACGGGCATAATGATGAGGGGTTCATGGGCCTTCGGTGCCCCAATTGCCTCAGCCACCGCGCCATCATGGAAGGCGCCCACGATCCCTGCCCCAAGACCCAGGGCGCTCGACTGAAGGAAAATGTTCTGTCCAACGTGACCAACTTCGATATGGGCGTATCGAATCCCCCTCTTCCCGTATTTGCGGGTAATCCTCTCGTGCTCCGAGGTTACGACGAAGATAACGGGGGCATTAGCCATCCACATCTGCCAGAGGGATGCGTTGGCGACGTCCTTTCTCCTATCCCCTTTGAGGATAAGCCGGATGGAGTGGCCTTCCGGCTGGTAGTGGTATACACCGCACTCCAACCCCTCAACTCCTCCCTCTCCCACAACCGCATATACATCAAGTGGATAGAGGGCCCCGCCGGAGGGAGTTGTTCGAAATCCCCCCCTCTCATCGGTTATCCCCTGTGCGGACCAGAGAATTTGGGACAATTGAGCCAATGCAAGAGGCTTTGGCCGAAAAGCCCTCACCGTCCTCCTCTCTTTGATGGCCTTCTCCACGGAGACTTTTCCATCATAGGCGGGCATGGACAGTTGAATGGGCCTTCCCTCTTGGGCTCCTCCCCAAGCATGACCTGCTACAAGCAAGCTAACAAAGAAAAAAAGCCATTTCCGGAATGGTCGCATTTCTTCCCCCTACCATTTAATGAATTCAAGGACATTGCCTCCCTCTATGTCGATGACCCGTGCAGACCTGTCCGACGAGTCTATCAAGCCGATGGCCCGCCTGCCATCCCCCTTGGGAAGGGAGGGAGACCCCGGGTTGAGGATGATATATCCCTCCCCCTCCCGGACTCCATGAATATGGGTATGACCGGTGATCACGATGTCAAGCCGATATCGGTTAGCCAATCCCCCGATCTCCTCCTCGGTCAGCCCGTCCCCGTGGAGGACCATGATCTTGAGCCGGTTCACCCAAACCATGACGTACGGCGATTGAATGGGAATTTCCAGCATCTGCTGGTCGATGTCCGCATCGCAATTCCCCCTGCAAATGAGAATGGGCATGGGGCAGCTATTCATGGCCAATGCTAGTTCCGCAGGTTGATATCCCTCGGGTATCGGGTTTCTTGGGCCGTGGTAGAGGACATCCCCCCCGTGGAGGATCAAATCAACCGTTGAGAAGTAATCATTCACCGCCTTGACCCACGCTGTAAGGGAACCGTGGGTGTCACTGATTACCCCGATATTCATCCTTCATCCCCGATCTCAGCCGCTGTAACCTTCAGACAACGGCACAAAGATCAAAGTTCCCGCCTTCGATACTTCTCCTTCAGATCAAAATAGCTCCGACAGTGCCTCTCAATAGTCTTCTTAAGTCGTTCATCTACTTGGCCCACAATCTTCCCCGGCACTCCAAGGACCAACGAACACGGCGGAATGACCGTCTCCTGCGTCACGATGGCACCCGCTCCGATAATGCAGAATTCCCCTATCACACTTCCATCCAGAACCTTGGCACCGATACCGATGAGGCAGTTGCTTTTCACCGTGCATGCGTGGATCACCCCACAGTGACCAATGGTGACATTATCCCCAACAATAACCGGTTTTCCAGCGGCTGAGTGGAGGACCGATCCATCCTGTATGTTGGTATTCTCACCAATGCAAATCGTCGCCGTATCCCCCCTGATTACGGTATTGAACCATACGCTGGAATGCTTTCCAATTCTTACATCCCCTAAAATGACCGCTGTGGGGGCGATGAACACTGTTAGGTCAAAGATCAGATGGTCGTCAATCATATGATCAATTTCCCCTTATTCCATTTCGAGCCCAACCCGGCGGGCCACAGATGAACTCGAAAAGGGGGGAATTACTTGGCCGGGAAGGAATCATTTTACCGTTATACAGGTGCATTTGGCCAGATGGCAGACTTTATGCGACACACTTCCGAACATGAGCATGTCTGCCGCCCCCGCCCCACGGCTTCCCATGATAATCATATCAACGCCGTTTTCCTTGGCAAACTGCAAGATCTCTTGGGCGGATCCCCTCGAAGTATTGCCGACCGATAACTCTCGACCCCCTTCTTCTTGAACTCCATCTCGGCCTCCGCAATGATTTTTTGGGCGAACTTCTGATAATTCTCTTCCACTTCTTTCAGTAAGTTATCGTCGAGCTCGTGCGCACGGTCGAGTGGAGAGACCACATGGACGATATGGACCTTAGCTTTATACTTCGACGCAACATCGGAGGCAAGTTCGATGACCTTCCGGCAATGATCCGAGCCATCTATTGGAACGAGGATCTTTTCAATCAAAAATCTACCCTCCTTTCCTGAGATTCTATTCACCGATGGAGCCGGCATTTCCGAGGATGCCGTCGAAATCTCTCCCTCTTGTACCATATGGTGTCAATGAGAGTCAAACACGTTTTAGGACTGACCCCCGAGCTTTCAAAACCCAGAGAAGATATTTCCTCAAATACGACTACAGGGAAACGAAGGAGTTCTCCTTGACAAATAGAAATCTCCTCTTTAGAGTCGTTACATTAACTTGAGGAGGATTACCCCAGGCACCAAAGACAAAACCGAGGATTCACTTTTCGTAAGAAAAGGGATTAAGGAGAAAAACTCTTGGTGAAGGGACCGGTTAGGCGTTTCTATTACGGTTGGGTCATCGTAGGGGTTGCCCTGGTCTCCATGGCCTTTTGGTTTGGGTTTCGGACTACCTTTTCGGTTTTCTACGTGGCACTTTTGGAAGAGTTTCAATGGGGCCGGGGGGAATCCGCGGGGGTCCAATCCCTCGCCCTCATCACCTACACCGTCATGGCCCCGCTCGTGGGAGGGCTGATTGACCGCTTCGGCCCACGTCGAATCATCGTCCCAGGGGTCCTACTTTTGGGTTTGGGGTTGATACTCTGCGCCTCAATAAAGAGCCTCGCCCACTTCTATCTTCTGTACAGTGTTGTCGCGGGAACCGGGGTTACCTCCGTCGCCCTCGTCTCCTACACGGCCATCCTGGCCCATTGGTTTGTGAAAAAGAGGGGAGTAGCCAGCGGCATTGCCGTATCCGGGATGGGGTTAGGGACCTTCATCTTAGTCCCCCTGTCTCAGCACTTCATCGCGCTGTGGGGATGGCGTTTTGCCTTTGTAGCGCTCGGGGTGTTGGTTCTGATCATTTTGCTCCCCACGAATGCTCTCTTCCTGCGGCATAAGCCTCAAGACCTTGGCCTATACCCTGATGGGGCGAAAGACTTGGAAGCGGCCAAAGAGGAAGGACGGAAGATAATGGACTCCGCGTGGTCGGAGACTGACTGGACTCTGAAAAGGGCTATAAAGACCAGGAGATTCTGGGCCCTCATGATATTCCCCTTTTGCGCCGTCATCGCTGTGTACATTGTTATCGTCCATAGCGTCCGTTTCTTGGTCGATGCAGGGATCGACAATATGACAGCTGCCTTTATCTTCGCCCTGTCAGGGATCATTTCGTCCATATTTCGGATCTTTTGGGGATGGCTTTCCGACGGGATTGGGCGGGAGAAGACGTACACCCTTGGCATATTCTGTATCATCATGGGGTTATGTTCCCTTATTCTGCTGGAGATCCTGAGGGAGAAATACTTTGTCTATTCCTTCATAGCTTTCTTCGGCGCTGGCTGGGGAGTCACAGCTCCTATGTTCATGTCCATAGCCGCCGACCTCTTTCAGGGAAGAAGCATCGGCCTCATCTATGGCCTCCTGGAGGGGAGTATCGGCATAGGAGGTGCATTCGGCTCCTGGGTTGCGGGATTCATCTTCGATAAGACCCAGAGCTACCAATGGGCCTTCGTCTTGGCCACCTCCGTCAGCATAGTATCCTGCATCATGGTCTGGGTTGCCGCACCGCGGAAGGTGCGCCAAGTTGGTAGGATGGGAATTGCAGGCAAAGATCAGAGGAGTAGACGTCTATGATGACTCGTAGGTCATGAATTTTTTCCGGTGATTCGCAGTCCTTTCTTTAACGGACATCGGCATCATGTCTGATCGGCGAAAGCCGGTTGAAAAAATCGAAAGAGAGGTGAAAAGATGGATGCGATGGATGCAATTCTTTCCAGGAGAAGTATCCGGAGATACACCTCACAACCAGTACCCGACGACCTGATAAAGCAACTGCTAGAGGCGGCCATGAGCGCCCCTTCCGCAGGCAACGAACAGCCTTGGCATTTCATCCTTATTCGCGATCGTGCGATGCTCGACGAAATTCCCAAGTATCATCCATACTCCCATATGGTAAAGGAGGCCCCCGTTGCGATTCTCGTTTGTTGCGATCTCCACTTGGACAGACACGATGGGCTCTGGGTCCAGGACTGTTCAGCAGCGACGGAGAACCTTCTCATTGCGGTTCAGGCAAAAAACCTAGGAGCCGTCTGGTTGGGAGTTTATCCAAGGGAGGAGCGCGTTACTGGTCTCCGGAAGCTATTTGGCATCCCGGAACACGTGATACCCTTCTCCCTCATCCCCATTGGTTATCCAGCAGAACATAAACCCAAGGCGAATCGTTACAATACCTCAAGGGTCCACCACAACCGTTGGTAACATTATATCTCGACACAGATAAGTTCAGACAAAATCTGTGGGAAACTCATGTGCAGCTTAACCCTCGTCGGGACTATTCATCGGGATCCCAATGGCTTCCCAAGGCTCATGGAAATTCTGGAAGGGGAATCACCCGACATCATCACCTTGGAGATGAGCGAATACGGTGTGGCGTTCAGGGAGAGAAACGGCCCCCGCCTCAAGGAAAGGTCGTTCGAGATCTTACGGGGTCTCGGTGATATCCGGGAGACGAGTCAGGGGGGAAACCCCGGCAGGCCTCAGAACCCTTTCCAAGCTGAGGCGATCGTGCCGATCCTTCTCGCCTTGGAGCTGCCCTACGAGTTTCGGGCAGTAAAAGCCTATTGTGAGCGGACGGGAAGCCCCTTCCGTTGCATAGACCTCGCGAGATATTCAAGGACGAAACTCAAAGCCCTCCAGGAGGAGATGATTACGGAGGACAATCTGAGGAAGATCCTGGAATTGGGCTCGGAGGCCTCCGGGGAGGAAATGGAGAAACAGCGGTTCTTGGCTCGGAGGTTAATCTCCAAGGATGCGGATCGATTTTTCATCGAGGCCTTTTTGAATGGAAGACGTGGAGACGGCATGGCCCGCCGCGATCGGTATATGAGCTTTCGCATTAAGGAGATAATGAGAGATGATGAAAAAACCCTCCACGTTGGAGGATGGGAACATCTGCTGGACGATCCCAAGGGAAGAACCCTCTATGGCCTTCTCAAGGATCTCGGCCCAAGGCGAATCCTCTCCCTTTAATCCCCACTGTTTACCTTGATGGCGATGTCCCTAATTGTGGTACGGCCTAATACCTCATCCGCCGAAGCCTTTGCTTTTTCGAAAATGGACTCGATCGCCTCCTTCTGGCGATCCTGTGGCATGGAGGTTGTCACGAGGGTTTCCCTCTGCATAGCCTCCACGATTTCCTTCAATGTCATTTGATCCAGATCCCTTGCGGGGAGAAATTGTTCCCACGCCTCGTCAACGCTCGCCGCAATATTGTTCTTTCTCAACTTAAATAAGATCTCGTCCATTAGCTCGTATGTTATATTCAGGCTGTCGGCCAGCTCAACCGCGGAAAGAGGCCCCTTCCCCTTGTTGAAATGATCCCTGAGGGCCAAAACCGTCCTCACCCCATAATAGGGAATGTATACGGGGTCGCCTGAGGAAATTCCCTTCTCCTCCACATCCAGCCGGTGATATTGCAAGGTAAAGGTCACCTCTGCCCCAAATAGTACGATCACCCATGAGATGTAGATCCAGGCGAGAAAGGCCGGCAGGGTACCCAGAATCCCGTAGATCCGGTCGAAATTGGCGTATTTTGTGACATAGATACCAAATCCCCACCTTGCATAGGAGAATAATATGGTGGCTACAAGAGCACCGATGATGGCGGGAGAGGCCTTCACCTTGGTATTGGGAAGAACCCGGTAGGCGAAAAAGACAATGACAAATATGAGAAGGAAGGGGAGCATATAGTTGATCGTACTCCGAATCAATTCATGTTTGAGCAAACTTCCAACCAGTCCGACACGGTAAAACCTGCTGGTCAAAACGATGGAGGCCCCTAGGAGGATGGGGGAAAAGGTGATGATGCTCCAGAAGGCCGTAAATTTGCTCAGAAGGCCCCTCCTCTCCGTGACCCGCCAAATGAAGTTAAAGGAGCCCTCCACGGTGTTGAGCAGGGCAACAGCGAAAATCGCGAGAAACAAGCCACCAATAATGCTCAAGGCCGCAGTATTCTGGGCGAATTTTTGGAGATTCTCCATGATGACCTCCTGGAAGGAGGCCGTGGGAAGGAGATATTCCATCAACACATTCTGAATGGTCTCCTGGGAGAACTTGAAACGGGAGAGGATGCCAAGGGAGATGGCGGCCAAGGGGACCAGGGATAACAGCGTGGTGTAGGACAACGAAGCTGCAGTCTGTAAGCAGTTATCCTTCACGAATTCGTCAAAGATGTAGAAAACAATCCTCAGGCACCGGAGAATCCAAGCGAGGGGCTTGGGGTATTCGGCCAGCTTGGCCGAACTTAATTGGACAAAATAGGAGGATAGGCGACCGAGCACAGTGATCCTCGTTGACAGCGTCTCATGGAACATATATGATATCGGCCGCAGTTAGTCAAGGTAGTATCCCCTGGAGCTTCGTAAGTTTCTGGAGAACACTATTGTCCATGAGCGAAATTCAGATACCTGGGAATTCGGAAAAGGAGCTCTGAGCGAATTGCGGTTCTGCGGTGTTGCAGTGCTGCAGTGTTGCGGTCAGTGGGTTTGCAGTCTATTTCTAGAACTTTTGGAGAAGACCGTTGTCTCTGAGCGAAGTTTGCTGGAAAAGTGGGGTACCCATCGAGGGTGAACGGGAAGGGGAAAGCCGGCCCTTTAGAGGCCGGAAGGGGAAAGTATTCCCCGCCCGCGAACCCGGAAAGGGTCACTTTGGAAGCATTGAGCGAGGGGACAAGGGTTTTCTCGAGGGAGAATATTTCTCCGCTGCGAGGAGCGACTTTTCCGGAGGTCTCGGGTCATTTCGGGGGCGTTCTCATGAAAGAGCTCATCCAAAAGATTGAGAGCCGGAGGGCAATCGTAGGAATCATAGGCCTGGGATATGTGGGCCTGCCTTTGATGGTGAGGTTTGCTGAGGAGCGGTTTAACGTCCTTGGGTTCGATATCGATTCTCAGAAGGTTGACCTCCTCAATGACGGCAAAAGTTATATTCGATCCGTCCCCAGAGATCAGATTAGAGATCTCGTGAGGAGAGGAATCTTTGCGGCCACATCGGATTATACGCGTTTGGCGGAGGTGGACTGTATCCTCATCTGTGTCCCCACGCCATTGACGGAAAAGATGGAGCCCGATCTCGTCTATATCGAAAACACTGCCCATCAGGTCACCGAAAACATGAAAAGGGGACAACTCATCGTTTTGGAGAGCACGACGTATCCCGGGACAACGGAGGAGATCCTGCTCCCAAAATTTCAAGCTAGAGGGTGGCGGGAAGGAGAGGATTTCTTCTTGGCCTACTCTCCCGAAAGGCAAGACCCGGGTAACCGGGAATATACCACCAAATCCATCCCCAAGGTGGTCGCAGGAATTACACAAAATTGCCGAAAGGTGGCTAAGCTGCTCTACCAACAAGTCATCGATGAGGTCGTCGTGGTCTCTTCTACACGGGCGGCGGAAATGACAAAGCTTCTGGAAAACATATATCGCAGCGTCAACATTGCCTTGGTCAACGAGCTCAAGATATTGGCAGACCGCATGGGAATCGATATCTGGGAAGTCATCGAAGCCGCCTCCACAAAGCCCTTTGGCTATTTCCCCTTCGACCCGGGGCCGGGAATGGGAGGCCACTGCATTCCCATCGACCCCTTCTACCTCTCCTGGAAGGCCAAGGAATTCGACTTTACCACCCGGTTCATTGAGTTATCGGGGGAGATCAACATCTCCATGCCCTATTATGTGGTCTCCAAGGCCATTGACGCATTAAATGCGAAGAAGAAGAGCATCAGGGGGGCACGCATCGTGATCTTGGGTGTGGCCTACAAGAGGGATATCGATGATATTCGGGAATCCCCGGCCATGGCCATTATGAAATTGCTTCAGGATAAGGGGGCGAAAATCGCGTACAACGATCCCCATGTGCCGAAACTCCACCCAACGAGGAAATACACCTTCACCATGAGCTCGAAGTCGTTGACGGAAGCACTGCTTCGAAAGGCAGACCTAGTTATGATCATTACCGATCATAGTCAGTATGACTACCGATGGATCGTCGATAACGCATCCCTCGTCGTGGACACCAGAAATGCAACAAGGGGGATACGGTCGGCAAGGGGAAAGATCATCAAGGCCTGAATATGTTGACTATGACGCAAACTGACGGAACAGAAAGGCAGAGCTTAACGAAGGCGACTTGTTAGACATTGACATATCCGATCTATTTGTTCACCCATCGTAACCAGATAGCTGCAGCCAGTCCCCATATTGCGTTGAAAACAAATACGAACACTGGTGTGAGCAAGCCGAGATCCAGACCCATAACTCCTTTATTTGCTTTCATAGGAAAAACAACAAAAAGTTGTACCAATGTGGGGCCTAAACTGAAAATCAACCCTCTGGACAAAAGCGCCTTTGCATAAGGGGAAGTATGAATAGCAACCCCCAAATACCTCCCCAGATAAGGCGAGGATATAGCCATGGAGCGGAGAGCTGAGGTGCTATTTTCACTCCCAATGCAGATGTAATGTCAAGCATTCCGAAAATCCAAACAGCCAGACTGTTCAAAAGACCACCTAAACACCCTGCGCCAAATACTAAACTGATCCTCCTTGCCAAGTTGCTCATTTAGATTCTTCCCCTTGCAACGAATGCCTAACGTTGAGGATTAGGCACGGATTTATCTGTCGCCTGCATCCGCAGGTTCGATGCTCTTCGATATTACACTGACATCTGTCCGTGGTGTCCACCCCACGGACTTCCAGAAATTGATACCCTCTGAATTCTCGTTGAAAATCATAATATGACATTTCTGGATTCCTGCATCCCGCAGGACCTGTAAGCACTTGTCTACCAATTGGCGTCCGAGTCCTCGCCGACGGTGGCTGGGATGAACGGCAAGGTGATGAATATAGCCACGTCTGCCATCATGACCGGCCAAGACCGCGGCGACAACGCTGCCGTCAGCTGTGGCAACAAAGCTCATTCCTGGGTTTCGCGCAACATATGATTGGATGCTCTCTCTGGCGTCGGCACCACTCAGGCCAACTCCCCCACACTGTTGCCACAGGGCGAGGACGTCATCATACAACTCAATTGCGAAAGGTAAGTAGATGATAGAGATGATAGGGGA
>Ga0209636_10005589_pt1 | contig 12836 bp, 12 predicted proteins | sample DeeMarSWOR152_54_FD_187464 | JGI IMG/M metagenome (GOLD analysis project Ga0209636, IMG submission 187464) | Marine sediment microbial communities from White Oak River estuary, North Carolina - WOR-1-52-54 (SPAdes) (version 2) | ecosystem: Environmental > Aquatic > Marine > Intertidal zone >...
CCTTTTTTCACGAATAAAGCAGCGGATCCTTTGGGGCCGTAGAACTGATTCCCGGCCAGACTGAGAGCATCGACTCCCAATTCAGACACATTGACAGGAACATTCCCCACGGCCGCAACCGCGTCTGTGTGAAAAATGACGTCGCGTGCGCGGCAGACTTCGGCAATCTCCTGAACAGGTTGAACAGTCCCCACTTCACTGTTGGCCAGCATCACAGAAACAAGAACGGTTTCTTGAATGATGGCTTTCTTGATATCTTCCGGGTTCACCATGCCAAATTCGTCCACAGGAACGAGACTCGTGCTGAATCCGAGCTTATCAAGGCTCTTGGCCGAATGAAGAACGGATTGATGCTCGACAGCCGAAAGAACAATATGGGTTCCCCGGCTTCGCTGGGCCAACGCCAACCCTTTGAGAGCAAAATTATTGGATTCTGAACCACTGGAGGTGAAGTAAACCTCCGATGCCTGGGCATGGATTAACTGAGCTACTTTCTCCCTGGCTTCTTCTACGGCTTTAAGGGCTTCCTGGCCAACAGAATGAAGACTCTGAGGATTGCCAAAATTCTCTTTCAAATGGGGCAACATCGCCTCAAACACCTCCGGATGAAGCGGAGTGGAGGCAATGTGGTCTAGATATATTCTCTTCATTTTGACCTTCTTTTTATCCTTTTCCACAGAAACCAAGAAAATAAATCTGATTTCCGTTCATTCTTTCTCTCAACCTGGATTATTCACGAGTCGAGGTTGCTGTAGACTCTGTTGCGAAGAGCGTAGCGAATGTGGCAATCTCATGCTGGTCGCGAAGAATGATGAGATCACCACACTCTCTTCGATCGCTCGTGATGACGTGGTCGTCCACCGCGATTGGGTCGCAACAAAGCAGACGTCGTTGCGAGGAGAGAAGCGACAGCGGCAATCTCGTGCAATTAGCGATACACCATGAGATCGCCACGCTCCGCTCGCGATGACAATCTTAATCAAACAAGGGTCGTCAGATTTGCTCGCCCAAAGGGTAAAAGATGCCGACATAGAATGAATGAACATTAAAGGAAGTTCGAATCTTGATCGTGAGAAAAATCTACCTAACGAGCTCATATCATTGATAATAATGTAAAGTGTCGGCATATTTTATGAATAATTCAGGTTAATTAACGGCCACAACTTCCTTAATCTCCGGTATCTCTTTCTTTAGATGTCTCTCAATTCCCATCTTTAACGTCAATTGAGACATAGGACATCCGCCACAGGCTCCGGTTAACTTCACTTTCACCACGCCATCGTCCACCTCGACTAACTCCACATTTCCTCCATCTGCCATAAGAGCCGGACGAATCTTGTCCAGAGCTTTCTCAACTTTTTCCTTCATCGAATCATTCTCCTTTCAATAAGTAATTTTAATACACTATTATATCACTGAAATTTTTCCATGATTTTTTCAATTTTCTCGATATCGAGATGCAGATCATTAAAAACAACGGGATGCTCCTTATCAGGCAAAACAAGATCCTCATAAGATGGCTTGTCCTCTATATAAATCAAACCCACTGGAATTTTTCCTTCGCTCGACAGTTTTTTCCACGCCTCCGTTCTGTTCTTCGGGTCATACCTCGGATCTTCATCGACTGGAACAATATTCTCTCTGAACCACTGAGTTGTGATAACTTTATTATGCGTTACACAGGGGCTCAAGACTTCAATAAAGGAAAATCCTTTATGTGTCATTCCTTTTTCTATGATAGAAGCTAACTGCTTTGGGTTTCCTGAGAATCCCCGGGCAATAAAGGTTCCGCCAGAAGCCAGAGCCAGCCGGGCGCCATCAAGAGGGAATTCTTTAGTGCCGTAGGGCGCTGATACAGAAACATATCCCATTGGACTTGTGGGAGAAGTTTGCCCTTGAGTCAGAGCATAAAGTCTGTTATCCACAACCAAATAAGTTATATTGATATTCCGCCTCAAGGCATGAATGAAATGCCCCAGCCCGATAGAATAGGCATCCCCATCTCCACTGATCCCAACCACAGAAAGAGCGGGATTGGATAGCTTAACTCCTGATGCCACTGGCAGGTTTCTCCCATGAAGAGCATGAAAGCCGTAGGCTTCGAAGTGATTATTCAACCTCCCATGGCAGCCAATGCCTGTCACAACGACCAATTCTTCAGGATCGAGGGCAAGCGTGACAGCCGCCTTCTTCAAAGCCGCAAAAATCCCGAAGAGGCCGCAGCCCCGGCACCAGGTGGGATCACTCAAGTGGAAGTCTTTTTCTTTCTTCATTGGACAGCCTTCTGGATTTGTGCCGATATCTCTTGCGGCCGAAAGGCCTGGCTTGAGTAATTCAATATATTCTTTATTCTGAAGGGCACCTGGACCTGGCTTCGGATCAGCCGGCTCAACTGCCCGGAAAAATTATTCTCGACGATAAAAACTTCTTCGCAGGAACCAAGGAATTCTCCGACCTTCTTCCGGGGAAACGGCCAGATGGTTTTCATCTGCATGTATTTTGCCCTGATTCCTTTTTCTTTGAGTTGTAAAACGGCCTCTTGAATGGGACCAAAGGTGGACCCGAACCCGATGATTCCTATCCGAGATTCTTTATCCCCCCACACTTTGGGGAGAACCAGGTCCTTCCCTGCGCTCTCCAGCTTTTTCATTCTTTTCTGCATCATCCGGATTCTATTCCCAGAATCTTCATCCCTGTATCCGTACTCATCGTGCTCATTGCTCTCGACCATATGCAATCCGTTCTTCATTCCCGGCAGTGCCCGGGAAGAGACACCATCAGGAGTGAACCTGTATCTTTTGTAATCCCTGATTCCTTCGAGTTGCTCCTGGCTGATCATTTTCCCTCTGTCAATCTTGACCTTTGTCATGTCGAATTTTCTAACCGTCCGCAAGTTCTGACCATAATCCTGCTCCGTGAGAAGAACCACCGGGCACTGGTACACTTCTGCCAGGTTAAACGCTTTGATAGTGAAATCGAAACATTCTTCAATCGTGCCCGGAGAAAGCACAATGCGCGGAAATTCACCATGCGCACCGTAAATCCATTGATCCAAGTCTGATTGTTCTGTTTTTGTGGGCATCCCTGTGCTCGGACCGACTCTCTGGATATGAGCTATGACAACAGGAATCTCCGCCATTCCAGCCAGAGAGAAAGCTTCCATCATCAAAGACCCTCCCGGACCAGAGGTTGATGTCATGGCCCGCGCTCCGGCGTAGGAAGCGCCGAGCGCCATGTTGAGTGCAGCCAGCTCGTCTTCAGTCTGGACCACAAGGCCGTTAAAGTTGGGAAAGTGAACGGCCAGCCACTGCCAGATTTCAGTGGCCGGACAAATCGGATACGCCGCAAAATACCGGCATCCGGCCGCCAGTGCTCCCATGGCAATGGCTTCATCCCCGGAAAGAAGAAGCCTGTCTTTGTCCTTCCTTTCCATGAGCGGATGGAGATCCTCTGTCCCAACCATCTCTTTGGACTTTTGGCATCCCAATCGAAGGGCACGAATATTTTCCTCAACAATTTTTTTCCCTTTTCTTTCCAGAAAAACCTCAGAGATGATTCCTTCGATAACTCGAAAATTCAGGTGAAGGATATGACTCAAAGCACCGAGAGCGATCATGTTTTTATAGATTTCACTTTTAAAATTTTCTCTAGCCAGCTTTCTGAGCGGGAAAATATTATAGGTTCTGCTATCAATCCGAGAAGGAGCCATATGGGCTATACCTATACCATCACAGAGGAGAATTCCTTCCTTCGCCATTTTATCCGCATGTTCGATGACGGCTCCGCAATCGAACGCCATGAAAACATCGACATCATCCGCTCTCCCGTAGACCTTTTCCAAGCTCGCTCGAATGGAATAATTTGTTGGTTCTCCTCTTATGTTGGAGGGAAAATCCCTGTATGTGGATACCCACCATCCCTGCCTCTTGAGTATCTTGGCTAGAACATTCCCTGTGAATAGGACTCCATCTCCAGCTTTACCTGCGATCATGACAGAAATATCAGTTATTTTATTCCCTATTTTCTTCATGTCATCACTTCGAATCTCAAGTCGACTGAATTTCTCCTCATCAATATTGTCATATCTATAACATAAAGCAATATCTGTGCCAAGTGGAAAGAAGCCAGTTTCCCTTTTTATGTTATTGAAATTATAGAAGATACGAATAATCGGCTAAAACTTGAAACCAAAGGTCTAACTTATTAATACCGAAATATCGGTATATTTTGATATTAAACAAAATTGGTTCGCTTCCAGATAGTGTAGGTAAAATACACGGGAATTGCAGGAGCGACCTTGAAGATTTAGCCTGACCGAACCGTCAACCGAGGGAAGCCGATGAAATCGGCCGCCGAGTATGTTTGAGAAAGCTCAGGTAAGTGGATTCCGAAAACACGCCACTTTTGCCCCAGCGAGTCAAAAGCGGCTCGGTTTCAGGCTTCGCTCTCCTCACCTCTTCGGTGAGGAACCGTGCCCGCTCCGCCTTCAAACGGTTTTCTCCCCCCACTGCCCTTCGCTCATATGACGAGAAGAGAAGGACTGGCGCTCAAAATTTGAAGGAAGCGATGCCTTTTCCGTGTATTTTAGTCATTCAATTGCCCATACAAAATGGAAGAAAACTAACAAAATTCAGCGGGTTTTCGGCCTTTCAACACCTAATTTTTTCATGCGGCTTTGGAGCGTGGAAGGCTTCAATCCTAAAATGACGGCCGCTCCTTTTGGTCCATAGATAGCTCCTTTGGTTTGCTGAAGGACTTCGAGAACATACCTTTTTTCGAACTCCTCGAGAGAAATAAGTTCTGGTTTTCTTTTCTGGTCAAGAACCTGACCAAAATAGGCTCTTGGGATCTCAAAAGAGTCTCCCCTGGAGATTACGAGTCCGTGCTCGATAATATTCTGCAATTCTCTGACGTTCCCAGGCCAATTATATTCCATGAACAATTTCATCGTGTCTTCGCTTACTTTATCAACTTTCTTCCCGACTCTTCTCCCTATGGTATCCAAAAAATAGGCTGTTAAGAGAGGAATATCTTCTTTTTTTTCTCGAAGTGGACTGATCTCAAGGGAAAACACATTCAGGCGGAAGTACAAATCCTGTCTGAATCTTTTCTCGTTCACCAGGAGCATCAGATCCCGATTCGTAGCGGCGATGAGCCTTACATCGACTTTTATGGTCTTGGAGCTGCCGACTCTTTCGAACTCCCCATCCTGCAGTACACGAAGGAGCATCGCCTGGGTCTCAAGTGGCAGGTCACCGATCTCATCTAGAAAAATTGTGGCATTATCCGCATACTCGAACCTGCCGACTCTTCTCTGGATGGCTCCAGTAAAGGCTCCCTTCTCGTGTCCAAAAAGCTCTGAAGTGATCAATCCCTCCGAAAGTGCCGCACAGTTCACCTTGACCAGGATTCTATCCTTGCGTGAGCTGAGCTCATGGATGTAGCGAGCGACCAGCTCCTTTCCTGTCCCTGTCTCCCCTTTTATGAGGACAGTCGTATCAGTCGGAGCAACCTGCTGGATGGCCTTCTTGATCTGCTGCATGGCAGGACTGATCCCGATCATTTCTTCGAAGGGATATTCGGATTTAATTTCATCTCGAAGGGCCAAGGCTTCCTGGTAGTATCTGTTCTTCAGAGATTCAGTCTTCGCTTTATTCAGCCTTTCTTCTTCCAGTCTTATCCTATCCGTCACATCCCGGAAAGTCCCTCTGTATCCGGTGATGTTTTCTTTAGAATCCTTTACGGATATGAGCGAAAATTCTAAAAATTGTTTCCCTCGGCCAATCCGGAAAGCCAGCGAAAAATTATTCATGGCCCCCGATTCATCCACTGACTCGATAAATTCTTCCCATCCTTCTTTCTCAACGTTGAGTTCACTGATCTTGATACCCTGACCCAATAATTTCTCAGGCGAAGAGTACCCCAAAAGTTCGGCACCTTTGTTATTCACCTGTAGGATGTAGCCTTTTGTATCCAGCTCCAGGATTCCCATTGAAGTCGAATTGAATAGATCCATGAGTCTCCTCTGCGAGTCATTCAACTGAGTGTAAAGCTGGGAGTTCTGGATGGCAATGCCGACCTGGACTGAAACATCTTCAAGGAAACGGACCTTCTCAACAGGAAAAAGATCCTTCTTCTCATCGGAGAGATAAAGTTCGGCAATGATTTTTCCCTTGGCTCTTACCGGAACAATCGCCACAGATTCATATCCTCTGCTCAAGCAAGCATCTCTCAAACTCCCGCTATCAATTTTTGTGGTATTGACTTTGACCTCGGCCAGAAGCTGGGGCAGGGAATTAGTGAAGAAAGATCCATTCTCCGTGATGAAAGGCCATGATTTATCCACTGCACCTCTAGCCACATGGCCACAAAGACAATCTCTGACTGTTATCCAGTGCTCGGAATCCAAGAACTTTTTGTCCAATCCCACATGCGCAGAGAAAGGAATATTGCCTTTGGAGTCGATCATCCGGATTGCCAGATGACGGCATCCCATGACTGTCTTCAGGACGGCAAGGACTTCATTCAGAATTTTTCTCAGATCGCCCAATTGGCTGATTTTTTCTGTAATCAAAGAATAGATTTCAAATTTCCGTGAACTGTCAAATTGCAAACCGCTCTGGGTTTCCGAAGAATTTTTCTGAGTCATATTTATTTATTTTTAAGAAAAATAAAGAATATTTAGCTTTTTACCACAAAAACCGGGGACATTCCCGAAGGGGATATTCTATCTTTTAAAGATATTCATGAACTCAGAAGGACGAGACAGAGTCTCCCCCCAGGGAACGTCCCCAATGTGCCAATGTGAATGCGGCTGAATATCTCGAGCTCAGTCCTGAGCCTCTGTTTACTATTTTTTTTTCGCCTTTTTTTTCATCGGTTTCGAGCAACAAATCAGTGCATGTTCTTCGACACATCCACAGACTTCATCCACAATAACCCGTAAGCCACAGACATGACATTCGTAAGCCTGGCCTTTTTTGACCCTGGCGGCAACTTTTTTCTTTGGAGCAGCCTTCTTTGTTTTCCTCACAGCCGTCTTTTTTGTAGTCTTTTTTACTGTTTTCTTAGGAGCCGCTTTTTTTGTTGTCTTTGTGGTTTTTTTTGCTGGCATTCGAACCTCCATTCATACCGAAATTATTTTCTTATGGATTTCTATTTTTTACTCCTAAAAAATCCCGAAGTCAATATGCGTAAGAAGAATCAGGCCTCGACATTAGACATTGATAAAAGGTATCTTGCTGAGTCTCGTCTTGGAGGAAAGACAAAAGCTCGATTTCAGTTTTCAGGCATCCTCTTTGAGAAGGCCGGACTGCTTGATTATGTGATAATGTCTAATGTCGAGGCCTGACCCCAAATACAATTATCGCACAACAACCCGGCTCTGGCGGGTCGTAAAATCTACGCTTTCCCCAGAGGGGTTGTTCGCCGAGACTTGGGTTACGGAAATGATACATTCTCCCTGGCTCACGGGCTCGAAAACGAGCACGGCGATGGTTCCTGTCCCCCTCAGGCCTTTTCCTATATCTGGGCTTGAAAATCCAATAGTGCACACTCCAGAGGAATTATCTATGTTCTCAAGAAAAGGAACATCCTCTCCGAGACGGTTCAGGAATTCCCTTCGCACAATTTCCTTTAATCTGATGACTGAAGGATCAAAACTGATATTCAAGGACAGGTTGCTGACTTCCTCTTGAATCCGCAGGTTTGTGTTGATACGGATGTCTCGATTCTGGCGAGCTTCAAAATTGGGAGGGCTCAGCATCACTTGATTTTGGCCCCTTCTTCCGGCTTCCGTTGCTTCTTCTGCCCTGGCTCTCAACCGACTCTCTTCAGGCGTTCTCTCGACTGTTCTCTCAGAAGAAGTGATCCCCTCCAGTCCTACCCAGAGAGGCTTCATATCTTCTTCAGTCAGTGGTATCGTTCGGATAATACGGGGAGTGATGGTCAATATCACATCTGTCTGTTGGATAGTGTTATCCGTGCCTGAAAAAAGGCCTCCCAGGATAGGGATGTTTTTCAGTCCGACTATTCCGCTATGAATCTTCCTCTCTTCTTCCTTCAACAACCCAGCCAGAAGGTTTGTCTCGCCATCCCTGAGCCGAATCACATTCTTCACTTCCCGGGTGGCAATGATCGGAATATTGGCAAAACCCGTTCCGCCGATGGATTTGATCTTTATCTCCAAATCCAGAGTGACTTCTTTTTCAAAATGAATCCGGGGTGTGATCTTGACATCTATACCAACGTCTTCGAATTGGAAATTAGTCACGGGCTGCATGCTGACTCCTCCGGCCGCGATAGGATTGAAGGTGGTTCTCGGAATCGGGATTTTATCACCGACCAGATAAGTCATCTCTTCTCCCTCTAGACCGCGCAGCCGGGGCTGAGAGATGATCTTTGTATCCGCGTCTGACTCTAAAAACTGAACGACTCCCGAAGGAAGACTGATCTGAAAATTATTACCACTCGTGAAATCCAGGTCGCCCAGGTTAACCCAGCCTTCATCTGTACCCTCTGGACCGCTGTATCTTAACCCAAAGAGGCCCTGCTCCAGCTGTACTCCCAGCTGCTGCAGCTTTGTTCGTGAGACTTCCATGATTTCCAGGTCAATGATGATTTCTCCCTTCGGTTTATCCCAAAGCCTAATGACCTTATCCGCTAGTTCTAACACTTCCGGGGCATCTCTTAATGTCACAGAGTTTAAATTTTTATCCACAATAAGGATAGGCTGCCTCATCTGAGTACGAAGCACCTGCATGAGTGCTGCACGGACTTCCTCGGCGTTGATGTTGGAAAGATAGAATGTTTTGATGGCACTGAGCTCATACTGGGCTCTTTTCTGGGGAAGGTCTGGAGCCACAATGACTGTCTTAATGTCGATAATCCTGTAAAAACTCTTTGAGGCCATGCAGAGAGAATCGAGGGCCTGTTCAAAACTCATATCCACCAGGTCAATGGTGAAAGGCATATCCCTGAATTGATCGTCGAATATGATGTTGACCCGGGCATGCTTTCCCAGGGCCTGGAAGATGGAACGAAGACTTATCTCGACAGGAAATTTTAACTCAATTCTCTCATCACTGACATCCAGCTTAACCGGGGGCTCTATCTTGAATTCCTTCGGTTTCTCTTCCTTGACCTCTTCGACTGAAAGGCGCTGGGCTTCTTCGACGATATCCTGTCCAAGCTGACCATAGGAAAGGGCTTTCTTATACTCGGCGAGCGCCTCTTCTTTTCTTTCATGGGAGGCATGCTCTCGGGCTTTATTGAGGTGATCATAACTTGCAGCGAGTTTTGCCCGGAGTAAAGCCATCCGGTAAACGGAATTTTTAGGGTCTTCCAGACGGGCTTTTTCAAAATGCAGGATGGCTTCATCCCAATTTTTATTAACGGCTGCTTCCGTGCCGAGTTTGTAGCTATGGCTAAAAGATGCACATCCCCAAAAGGCCAAAGCCACTATTATTAAAAATGCGACTTTTCTCACTCTTTCTCTCCTTCTAATGTATATTTTTTCCTCACAGAATCCGGGCCGATAATCTCTATGTATTCAGGCGTGACGTCTGCAATTTGAACGCCCTCGCTGATCATCTCTCCTTTTTCCACTGCGAATGCAGCGTCTTCGAGAATAATCAACGCCACAATCTTTTTGCCTGATCGAATATGCCCAATATATCTTATGTGCATCTGCAGACCAGAAGACTCTTCTTCAGTGATTCCTGGAGTTTTTCTCTGGACCGGTTGAGGATTGTTCGGGAGGACTCTTGTCTCCCCGCTCTCTGTCCTGCGGAGAGAAAAAATGTTTCTGCGTGGTGGATTAAGCTTTTGTTTCGTCCTCAACAAGAGTTCTTTCTTTATAAGGCTTTTTTTCTCATCCTTTGCAGCTGCTTTTTCCTGGAGATTCCTTTCTCCTGCCCAGAGATCAAAACCTAGACACAAGACAAAAAGGAACAAAAATCCCCAATTCTTATTAATTCTCATAATAGCCTGCCAGGACGATTTTTAATTCAAGAATACTGCTCCGATCATCTATCTCTAAAAAATCTATCTTTTCCACGATCAAAAACTTCGGGAATTCTTCGACCAATTGGATCAATCCTTTCAATGACTGGTATGTGCCCCGCACGCTAAAGCTCACGCTCATCTTTTTAATGTTTTCTCTCTTGAACTCAGTGTAATTGTACTTTTTTTGGGAAGCAGGAATACGAGCCTGACTCAAGATACGCTGTATATCAAGCCTCATTTGTTTGACAGCATCCTTGCCGCTGTAAAAGTGGCTCTTTTTCAGCTCATCTATATCACGAGAGGCCTGCTGCCATTGACGCCATTCATCCTCCTTTTCCAGAGTCATACTGTTGAAATGCTGGTATTCGCTCTGTCTGCTCTCAAGCCGGGACAGCGTTCGGATAGAGCTCCTCTTCTGGGGGAAAGAAATCAATAGGAGAAAAAGTATGGCTAACCCGAGCAAAACGCCCAATATACGGAGCGCCTTTTTCTCCTTTTCTTCGAATAGATTAAATACTTCTCTCATATCTTAAGGAAATCTCCGAAATGAGTAGCCCCCTCTCACTCAGGGTTTCACCTTCTATCTGTATTTCGTCAAATTTCAGGGCTCCAAAATTATCAATGAGCTTCAACAGGTCATCCACACTGATGCAGGCTACTCTCAACCTTAATTTTATTTCCGAGTCTTCTGTGAGTGTGGGCGCCAGAGAGACTATATAAGAGGAATCGGGAAGAGACTTCTCTAAATCAGCAAAAAATTCGATCCAGGAAAAACTTTTCTTGAGAATAATGCTGTTCACCATATCCACTTGGCTCTGATTGCTTTTGACTGCCTCGTTAATCCTTGAGGATAAACTTTTTTCATTCCTCTGGGTATCTCTAATCAGTTTGTCGGTCTGTCTGATCAAAGTTTTTGCGTGCCGGGCATCAGACCTGTATCGAATGAAGATCTTTCCTGCAAAAAAGGAAATAAATAGGAATAAAACCACAAAGATTGAAAACAATAAGGTGAACAATCTCCAGTTGCGCAGCGGATGGCTGGCTAAATTCACGTTTATTGGCCTTGAGTTTTTCATCGAATCTGTCCAATCAAAGGAGATAAAATCTTTTTCTCCCTCAATCCGATCTTTGCCGTCATGCGAGACTCTATTCCCGTAACAGGAAGAGATGATCTCTCCTGCAATCGAGATAATATCCTTTCCTCTTCGAGAAGACCCAGACGAACCCAAAAAGATTGGATTTTTCTCTTCTCTTTGTCCTCGACAAAATTCACTGTATTCTCCACTTCCTTCACTATATTCTCTACTCTTCGGTCCTCGCTTCTTTCATCCTGACCAAGAGAAAGAATCGGTTTCATTCGGTAGAGGGCAATTTCAGAATCTATGATGGCCGTCAGACAGAGTGAGTCTTCTTCGATATTTATCAGAAGTAAATCCTTCTCCTTTTCGGTTTTCAGCAAAGAATACAAGCCCAAGATGGGAACTCCAACCGTCCTGATTTTCAGGTTTAATCTGCTGAAGAGCTCTTCGTACTCTTGGATAATCAGAGCCCGGGCGACTGCGACAAAAATCTTCATCGAATCATTTGACTTGATGATATCAAAAGAAAATCTGGCATCCTGAGGGAGTAAAGGAAGTTGTTTTTTTATGCGAAAACGGATGATCTGCTCTCTTTCCGGTCGCGAGGCAGGAAGTGATCCAAAAGAAAAGACAAACGCTCTCAAAGACAATTCAGGCAAAAGACACGCGACCTTATGGTCATGAAGATGGAGTTTCCCCAACTCCTTCTTTATTTTTTTCTCAAGCAAATCAGGATTTTTAATGTTTTTCTTTTCGAAGGAAGGCTGAATCAACCCTTTTTCAAGAGGAAGAATGAAATGATTCATTATCCTCCCCTCTTTTGGAGAAACACGAATCCCGCTGATGTAGTGAGAAGTCAGATGAAAGGCTGCGTGCGGAAATGGCTGTTTTGTGAAATAGTCTTTAATCTTACCGAAAAAAAGGCCCATTTTCTTACTCTACAAAGGTCACTTTGTTCAGCTCTTTAAGGCTCGTGACTCCTTTGAGGACTTTCTCTTCCATCCCCACTTCTCTAAGAAACACCATTCCTTCACTCTTCGCTCTTTTTTTCACTTCAGAAAGAGGTTTTCTTTCCAGGATCATCTCACGAATCTCATCGGAAAGCTCAAGGAGCTCAGCGATAGCTGTCCTCCCCTTGTAACCTGTGTCGAGACATTCTGGACACCCTCTGGCTTCATAGAACTTTTGTCCCTTGTATTTTTGGGGATTAAGTCCGGACTCCAGCAACTGTTTGGAGGTATATGTCACAGAAGTCTTGCATTTCTTACAAAGGACTCTGACCAGTCTCTGAGCCAGAATACAGTTCAAGGCCGAAATAAAGCTGTACGGGTCCACTTGCATATGAAGGAATCGCCCGATAACATCGAAGACATTATTGGCATGAACTGTGGTGAAAACAAGGTGCCCAGTCAAGGCAGATTGGATGGCGATCTGGGCCGTTTCAGGATCCCTGATTTCTCCGACCATGATCTTATCCGGATCATGCCTCAATATCGACCTCAACCCCCGGGCAAAAGTGAGCCCTTTTTTTTCATTGACAGGAATCTGGGTGATCCCATCAATCTGGTATTCCACAGGATCTTCAATGGTGACGATTTTATCTTCGGGAGATAAAATTTCCGTCAAGGCCGCGTACAAAGTCGTCGTTTTCCCGCTTCCTGTCGGACCGGTCACGAGTACCATCCCGTACGGTTGAGTGATATACCTGTTGAAATTGTCAAGGACATCACCGGAGAAACCGAGCAGGTCCAG
>Ga0209636_10005590_pt1 | contig 12835 bp, 5 predicted proteins | sample DeeMarSWOR152_54_FD_187464 | JGI IMG/M metagenome (GOLD analysis project Ga0209636, IMG submission 187464) | Marine sediment microbial communities from White Oak River estuary, North Carolina - WOR-1-52-54 (SPAdes) (version 2) | ecosystem: Environmental > Aquatic > Marine > Intertidal zone >...
GGGCCCGTAGAACTCCCGCTTCCTCCGGGACAGCGGGAAACCCCCTACATATACGTATACGCATATACGTATACGTACAAGGTCCATACAATACACACGCGGGCGCTCATCCCCGGATCTCCTCTATCAAGGCGTTCACGAGCTTCCTAGAATTCTGGAGGTCCAGGGACATGAAGTTGACGAACCCTTCCTTGTCTGGCTTGGTGTTCCACTCCCTGTCGAAGTCATCCTCCGTCTCGTACACTCCCTTGATCTGGTGGATAACGACATCAAAGGACCCATCTCGACAGCTAACCTTTTCCACTTTAGTAGGTTTATCGTACGCCTGTACAGTTACGCGAGTACGTACAATAATACGAAGTGCTCGTTAAAAATATCAAAACTAAGACCTTAAGGCGGCGAAACGTTCGTTAACATAAATAAAATATTAACTACCTACGATTAAGATCGACTGAAAAGCAGAATGGCCTCGACACCCATCAGCAACCAATTCAAAAAAAGCCGGAGAAACCCTCCGCAGGAGCGTGTCCTCCCAGGTCACAAACTACTCCCAGAGATTCGAACCCCTCTCAGACCTCCACGGCCAACTCCTCAAAGACCTCATCATAACAGACTTCAGCCAGGCAAAGGCAGAATCCACCGCCGAGACGCTACTGGGCTCCAGCAAGATCACCTTCGCAGCCATAGACAGAACGGAGTAGCGCGTTATCTTACTACTTCTGGTTTAGAAGAGAAAACTCCCCGAGCGCTTGCTGGACACGCGCGATGCGTGCGCGCAAACGTGCACACTCGCGAGCATAAAACAACCTTAATTTTTCACACTCATAAAAAAAAGCCAACTGCACAAACCACTAAAAGAAATTCATATTTTTTATAAATTCTTAGCTATAAAAGTTATTTAATATTATGGAAGGGATACAAACTGCCATCTACACCACCAAAATATCTTGAAGGCCAAAATGTCCGTTATCTTAGCACCGGACAAATAGGTACAATTAATCAAGTCATCGAAGGCTCTAGAAGCTATTCATATAGAGTCACATTAGATGGTAGGGTCCGTACAATCGCAGAACGTTTTCTCGAACCTGTAAAAATAGCTGAAGATAAGATTATTGAAAATTTTATAGATGGTAATTACGGAGGACATGATGAATATCAGTTATTCCAGACATGGTTTAGACTGTCAAGACCTCTTGAAAGCAATCTATACAGTTATTTGGGAAGTAAAACGATCTTCAACCCGCATCAATTTAAACCATTATATAGATTTCTGTCCTCAAGCTCTGATGGTCGTATCTACATTGCAGATGAGGTGGGTGTAGGAAAAACCATTGAATCCGGAATAATTGTTACAGAACTACTTGCCAGAGGGTTACTCGATTACAGGACACCAATTTTAATCGTATGCCCTCACTCATTAGGCCCAAAATGGGAAAAAGAAATGAGAGAACGTTTTCGATTAGATTTTCATGTCCATGATGGAAAATCATTAAGATTTTCATTAGAATCATTTTTACAGGACGGTATTTTTCCTCAAAGATATATCTTTTCGATCGTAGGTCTTCAATTATTGCGTCACGAGCATTACATCCCATTGCTGCGAGAAATTGATTCAAAAACGACCTTGCCTGTTTTTTACCTAATAATTGTAGATGAGGCCCATCATATGAGAAATGTCGAAACGAACAGTAATGAGCTTGGTAACATTTTGAGTAGTTTAACAGAAATGATGCTAATGCTGTCCGCTACTCCCCTGAATCTGAGCTCAGATGATCTATATAATCAAATGCATATTTTAAATCCAAGCATCTTTCCTGATAAGATTACTTTCGAGACTATGCAAAAACCAGTTACGAGTTTAAATCGCATCAGAAGATTGCTTGCAGAAAATAATTTAGAATTAAAGGATGCAATAATGACACAATTTAAATTATTAAAAATTGATCCATTAGGTAAGATAATATGTTCACATCCAGGGATTATTGAATTATTAAATACTCTAGAGGCAAAAAGAGCACCATTTACGATAGAGGAAATAGTAAAATATGATGATTTATTGGTGTCATTAAGTCCTCTCTATCATTCTTTTACTAGAACAAGAAAAAGAGAGGCACTGGAACACCAAGTTCATAGGGAAGCTTGGGAAGTTCCAATTAATTTAACAGATGAAGAATTACAATTTCATAATGACATTATTGAAACAATTAAAAAAGATTATCTTAGAAGAGGCGGAAATCCATTAGCTTTAGGATTTGTCACAAATATGTATAGAAGAATGGTTAGCAGTAGCATACCAGCAATGAAAGAATATTTAGAATGGGCCATTAGAGAAAATAGGATAATATTATTTGATGAAAGACTAATCACAGAAGAAACTGAAGATGATAGTGAACTTCCAATAACTGAATTAGACTCTAATTTAAAGAAGGAATTTATAAGATTAATTGATGAAGCAAGCATATTGGAAAATATTGATAGTAAATACAGACAATTTTTGGAATTAATTACAAAAATATTAGCTAACCCAGAGACCCCTCAAGTAATGGTTTTTTCCTTCTTCATTAGAACACTTGAATACCTAAGGCATCGTCTTAAATCCGAAGGATATAAAGTCGGCATAATCCATGGTAAAATACCTTTGAAAGGGTACTCAAGGATAATGGGTAGATATGAAATAATGGATAAATTTGAAAAAGGAGAATATGACATTTTACTCTCCAGCGAAGTTGGTGGCGAAGGATTAGACTTTCAATACTGCCATTCGATCATAAATTATGATCTTCCATATAATCCAATGAGAATAGAGCAAAGAATAGGAAGAATCGATCGATTTGGGCAAAAAGCTGATAAAATAATAATAGCGAATTTATTCATTTTAGATACTGTAGATGAAGAAATATATGACAGATTATATAGACGAATTAGATTAGTTGAGGATGGGATTGGATCCTTGGAACCAATACTCGGTGATGAATTATCAAACCTACAAAATTTAATTATATCAGGTAAATTAACAAATGTACAAAAAGAAGAAATGTCTCGCCGATTGGAGGCAGCTGTAGCTTCTGCAAAATTACAAATGGAAGCTTTTGAAAAACGGCGTAGGGAACTTCTAAGTGATGATTATCTAGCAAAACCAATCAACCGAATATCAGCAGGTAATTTTGTAAGCCCAGACGATGCAATTCAGCTTACAGATCAATGCTTGCGACGATGGCAAGGATGTATTTTTAAAAGGACAAAAAAACATCGTGGTGAAATTATTCTATCGGATCAAATTAAAGCTGAGCTTGAAAGTTTTCTTAGGCGTCCTGGAAATGAAGGTGGCTTCCGCGAACTAACGCCTCTATTATCTCAAAAAAAGAAAATTAAAGCCGTTTTTGATGGAAGTATCGCAAATGATTATACAGACCATATGTTTTTTTCACCTACGGGATTTTGGACTCGGTTCCTAACTTATAAACTCGAGAATGAAGATCAAATCAAAAAAACATTTGGATTTCAGGCTAAATCAACAGAGATATCTATCCATCCTGGCGAATATTTAGTATTTCTATTTGAAATGAAATTAGAAGGTGTAAAAACAGAAATTGATTTGCTAAGTATATTAGTCGATATTCTAACGAAAGAGGTAATTCAAACTAAAATTGAGTTTCCACGAATTCTCTCTACAATAGAAGCTTTAAAAATTGCATCTTTACCCGTTATTGATCCGAACATATATTTCGATATTGCCAGAAAAAATATTGATAATATTTTAGATAAAAAAAGAAGCGAAGCAGAAAAAGAAAATGAATTTAAAGTTGAAAGTAGAATTACTGCTCTTAAAAAAAGTAGTGAAATTAGAGTAAAGAATCTTCAAAAAAGAATAGAAACACACATAAGAAATAGAAAGGATGCCGAAGAATCACCTGATGAAACATATCTACGTTTAACGAATGCAAGAATTACAAAAGAAAATGAAAGGCTATATGTTAAAATAGAAGAATTAAAAAAACAACGAGAATTAACTATAGACTATAGCTTTGAATCATTTATCTATTTAAAAGTCATTGAGGAATAAAAATGGAAGACGAACTATACGAAAAAATCAGAAAAGAAAACATAGAAAAATACGGAACAAATGTAAATAAATATGGACCTGTTTTACTTCAAAGACTGTATAGTGATCGCACACAATTCATCTATGAGTTAATTCAGAATGCAGAAGATGCCTGTGAGAGAGATCGGAAAAACGGGGCAATTAGAGATTTCTATCTTTTTTTTAATTTACACCCAGATAGATTAGACGTCTGGCATAATGGCATTCCTTTTAATGAAGATGATGTGAGAGGGATATGTGGCATTGTAGCAGGTACAAAAACAGATGACTACACCCAGATTGGTAAATTTGGTATCGGATTCAAATCAGTTTACGCCTATACTATATCGCCAGAAATATATAGCAATAATGGGGCTGATACATCGTATTTTTTTTGTATTAATGATTATGTTCATCCTTATAAAATCAAACCTTTAAGAATTTTAGATGAAATGCAAACGTTGATTAGACTTCCTTTTAATCATGAAAACGTGTCAAAAGAAGAAGCTTATAATGAAATAAAAAATAGATTAATGAATTTAGACATACGAACACCTCTGTTTTTAAGGAATCTCGAAGAAATATCTTGGAAAATAGGAGAAAAAAGAGGGAAATATTTCAAAAAAACATCTGGTGGTAAAGAAGGTAAATATGTTGATTTATCATTCTTTGATGAAAAGAAAAAAATAAAATCAGAAAAATGGCTAGTTTTTGAAAAAGAACTACCTCAAAATCAACAAAATGTAAACGTCGAGATCGCTTTTTTAATAAGCAATGATGATAAGGGAGTTCAACACATAGTACCATCTCATTATTCAAAACTCTATGCATATTTCTCAACTAAAAGGGAAACCCATTTGAAATTCATTATACAAGGACCATACCAGACAACAGTAGGAAGAGAAAATATCATGAACAATAGTTGGAATAAACAGTTAATAGATAATACTGCAGACTTACTTATTGAAAATATATCTACAATTAAAAAAACAAACCTTTTGGATATTTCTTTCTTGAATACGTTACCTATTGAATATGAATATTCAGAAGTAGAAGATATAGTTTTTAAACCATTTTATACGAAGGTAAAACAAAAATTACTATCAAATGACCCTATTTTACCCAAATACAATGGAGGCTATATAATTGCTAAACAGGCATTAATAGGGAGAACAAAAGAGATCAGAGATCTTCTATCACCTGAACAATTAATACAATTGTTAAAAAGTGATCAAAGGTACTGGCTTGACGAAAATATAACGATCGATAAGACACCTAATCTAAGAGACTATTTAATGAAAGAATTAAAGATACCAGAAATTACTGCTGAAATGTTTGCTAGATATTTTAATAAACAGTTTATAATAAATCAGACCGACGAGTGGATAATTTCATTTTATATATTCTTGACTAACCAAAGCGCTCTCTGGAGGCCCAAAAGTAGAACTTACGACAACGAAGGCCCGCTACATTCAAAGCCAATAATTCGTTTAGAGAATGGAATCCACACTAAACCATTTGACGAAAAAGGACATCCATTAGCTTTTCTACCAAGTGAAGAATTTAATCATCTCTTTCCCATCGTTAAAAAAAACATAGCAAGAAATTATAGGGCCGAATCATTTCTAAAACAATTAGGAATAAAAGAACCTGACAGTATATTCGGTATAATGTTGCACGTAATTCCTAAATATGAAAAAGGAAGGATAAATGTATCAGAAAAAGATAATATTCAACACGTTCAATGGATTATTAAAACTATAAAATCAATAGATAGTAATAAATCTAAACAGAATTTTTATAATGACATATCAAAAGTATCATTTTTATTTGCTAAAAATCAAAAAGGAATTTTATCATATAAAAAGGCGAACCAAGTATATTTAGGAGAAGTGTATTCAAACAATAAAAAATTAGATCTTTTTTTTGAGGATAATGAAGAGGCATGGTTTTTACACGAAAGATATAAAAATAAAATTGATAAATCAGACTTAATATTACTAGGATGTAATCAGAATATTAAAATTCAATGTAAAAAACCTAGTTGGAATGGACATGTGACACTCACAGATTATGTTGGATATCATAAAAGAGGGTTAGATGGATTTGATCTAGAGTTTCATATAGATGGCTTAAAATTCGCACTTGAAAACATAACATATGAAAAGGCATTGATAATTTGGGATTTAATCATAAATAATCGAAACTGCATACATGGCACTATTGAAACTTCTTCTAGACAAGATTTTCTTTTTTCAAACAAGGAAGATGTATTTTCTGAGGTAGGAAGATTACTTATCAAACATGAGTGGTTACCAAATATAAAACGGAAGTTTCTGAAACCGTCCGAAATAATGCTTACTGAGTTGCCAGATGATTTCGATAAAAAAAGCGTTGAAGCAAAGTACATTGCTGAAAAACTTCATTTTCTTATGGAAGTCGACACATCGATATTAGAAAAATTACCAGAAAATACGAGAAATTTGTATAAAGAAATTGTCGGGTTATCTGAAAGTGAACTAAAAAAGGCTTTAGAATACGTACTTTCATTAAAGGAGGCAAGAAAAGCCCAACCTTTTACATCAATTGAAGATGCTCAAAAACAACTAGAAGGGATGTTAAATGGTGAAGAAAGCATTTCAGAGGACACTCAAATTGATATTGAATCGCTTTCATGGAAGGGACTTACAGCCGAGGAGGAAGAACAAATCAGCAAAGAATATGGCAAAGAATTGCCAGAGAGATGGGAGAAAATTGGAATTGTCTATCATACAAATATGGTAAAAGAATCAAGAATAATAGACAGGATCGATCCTAAAGCATTTTTACTATCAGAGTATGAAGGACATTGCCAAATTTGTAACACACGGTTAAATATTGGAGGCGAAAGAGATCCAATTATCTGGGTCCGACGGCTTATTGAAAAAAATAATAAACACCCATTCGCAAATATGGAATTCAATATAATGGGATTATGTCCTAACTGTCATACACTTTTAAAATATGGTAATTCAAATTTAAGAAATATAGTGCAAACAGCTAAAAAAGTATATAATAATGAAATTGCTCCTGAAGAAGTAAAAGAGAGAAGTGGAGATTATTACATAATAAAAATTATTGTTGTTGATGAAGAAAAGGAACTCTTCTACTCACCAACCCATATGCAAAAACTTTCGGCTTTTATATCTTTTCAGGAGGTAAAAAAAGGAAATGAGTAGAAAATTACCACTTAAACACCTCTCTATTCGTATACCATGGCATGACTCATTTTGGAATGGAGTCGTTTGTGAAAACCCAAAAAAGAACGCACATTGTTTGGTCTTAAAAAGGATAAGAGAGGAAAGAGATGATGAAAAAGAAGCCTCTGTTTCAGGAAAAAAGATATCAGATCTTAAACAAGACCAGTTGCCACCGTGTGTACATGAAAGAGGGTCTTTTATGGCTCCTTTTGAGTTTACTCGATTTATCAAACATCCTTATACCGAGACTAGCGACCTCCATAGCCATTTTAAACCTACACCATTTAGACATCCAAGTTATTCTGCCGCTGCAGTACCATATCGTTTTATGTTAAAAGATGAAGCTTGGGAGATCTCTGATAAATTAAATCTTGCATGTGATCCAGAATGGGAGCCAAATATACCCTTTTCTACATCCTGGGTTCAAGGGCATAAAAATCAAAAAATATTACTCGAAGCATTCTTCGAATCCGTACATCCTAACAAATCGTTGTGTATTTTTTATGCAAAACAAATACCGTTAGTGGAAGATAATCGTAGAGTAGTGATTGGCGTTGGACGTATTCTTCATATTGGAAAACCTATCGAATATCAATACGATAGAAAAGAGAGTATCAGAGGATATATTTGGGATGTAGCGGTCCAACACTCTATACGTCCAGATTTTGTAGATGGGTTTTTATTGCCCTATCATGAAATTCTTGAAAAATACCAGAATGACCAGACACTTAATCTGATAGAGTATACAGCTTTCGCTCCTGAAGGCTTTCATCATGAATTCTCATACGGCACAGAACATGTATCCAATGATGGAGCAATAGGGACTTTATTATCTTGTGCAATAGCTCTGAAAAAAACATCAAAAATCATCGATCGTTCTTTTCAGAATGAATTAACATGGATCGATGCGAGACTTTCCGAATTATGGAAGCTACGTGGACCATTTCCTGGATTGGGACAAGTATTGTGTGCTTTTGGAATAGAATATGGGAATCTGATTGCATACGAACTTTTTTCTCAAGTAGGTGAGAATGAGGACCCATGGTTTGTCGTAGACCAGATCTTTAAAAACCCCTCTTTACTTCCTGATCAACTTTCTAGTCAAATTGGTAAAACACTTCAAGCTAAGTGGGTGAATCTGCCTCAAGATCGCAAAGCTCTTTTAAAACTGCTTAGTCGCTTCGAGATAAGCGTTGATCAAGCCACACGGTTTTATATCGAGGAAGAACGAGAAAAAGCTCGAATAAAATGTACTGATGGTGAATTATTATCAAATCCCTATTTACTCTACGAATTAGATCGCTTTTCACAAGATCCAATCAGTATTTACACAATAGACAGAGGTTTATTTCCAGACCCTATTGTACGGGAGAGACATCCCATACCTGAACCATCTGCGGTAAATGAAATAGTAGATTCGCGTCGAGTCCGAGCTCTAATTATATATATACTTGAGAAAGCAGCTTTAGAAGGTCATACTCTTCTTCCTCTATCAGATATTATTCAAGTAATAAGAGACCTACCCATTGTTCCCGCTTGTTCGATTGATCGTGATTTATTAAGAGTTGTAGAGAAAGAGTTTGCCTCGTCCATTGTGTTAACCCAAATGAAGGATAATAAAAGAGCATATCAATTAGGTCGATTTCAAGAGATTGGGAATATTATTCGAAATGTAATAGAGCGGCGTCTTAAAGGCAAAAGACATACATTTGAGGGCATATCCGCCTCTGACTGGTCCAAGTTTTTAAATGAAGAGTTCTTAAAAGAAGGTATTGATATAGAAATTAATGAGGAGGAGAAAAGTGCAAGAGAAGAAAAAGTAGCAGCTATAAAGGAATTAGCTGAGACTCGTTTTTCAGTTTTAGTTGGTCCGGCAGGTACAGGAAAGACAAAATTTGTAATATCAACTTTGTGTAATCATCTAGGAAATGATGAAGAAATCCTTCTTCTTGCTCCAACGGGAAAAGCAAGAGTAAAGTTGCAACAAGCAACTGGTATACCAGCCCAGACCATTGCACAATTCCTACTCAGGTACGATCGTTACGATGAAACAACTGGAGTTTATAAATTATCAGACCAAGAAAAAGCTAGTACTTATACAACTGTAATTGTTGACGAAGCCTCGATGCTGACCGAAGAACAGTTAGGAGCGCTTTTTGACTCGTTGAAAGGTGTTCGACGCATAATACTAGTTGGTGATCCTCGTCAGTTACCACCTATTAGAGCTGGAAGACCTTTTGTTGACATAATCAATCGACTTCTTCCACAAGATATAGAAACTATGTTTCCTCGCGTCGGGTCTGGATATGCAGAATTAACTATTAGACGACGTCAACAGGGAGAATCACGAGAAGATATACAACTTGCCGATTGGTTCAGTGGGCGAGAACTTGGACCAGGCGAAGATGAAATATTCAATCTTATTATGAAAGATACAAAACTCGAGCGGCTTCGATTTATTCAGTGGGAGAATGAGGAAGAGATTATCGATAAGTTACTTAACGTTCTTGTTGAAGAAATTGAGTTAATGGATATATCAGATAATGTGAAGTTTGAATTATCGTTAGGAGGTACTCGAAGTAGTGATTATATTTATTTTAATTGTGGTGCTGCTTCAGCTGCTGAAAATTGGCAAATTCTTACACCAGTTAAGGGACACACATATGGAGTTAGAGAGATAAATAGGTTAGTACAGCGAAACTTTCGTTCGAATACATTGGAGTTTGCTATTAGTAGAAAGGGAAGAATTCCAAGACCGCAGGGACCTGAAGGAATAGTTTATGGTGATAAAGTTATAAATGTAATAAATAATAGGCGTTTTCGAGTTTATCCCAAAGAAAAAGCATTAAATTATGTAGCTAATGGCGAGATAGGTATAGTAATCGGGAAGTTTAAGAAAAGAGGAGAAAAATGGAGAGGAGCACTTCCACTTAGAGTTGAATTTTCCTCTCAACCTGGTTTTATCTATGATTTTACATATGGTGATTTCAAAGAAGAAGCAAATCCAATACTTGAATTGGCATATGCTATTACGGTTCACAAAGCCCAAGGAAGTGACTTTGAGAAAAGCATACTCATAATACCAAATCCTTGTCGATTGTTATCTAGGGAATTATTGTATACAGCGTTAACCAGGCAACGCGAACGAATAATAATTTTACATCAAGGTAGTCGAAAAGAATTAAAAAAATATTCATCACATTATTATTCTGAAACAGCTAGACGTTATACGAATTTATTCCAAATCCCGGAATTAGTACAAATTAAGGATAAATTATTCGAGAATCAACTGATACATCGAACAAGGAATGGAGAGCTAGTTCGATCTAAGTCAGAGGTAATCATCGCTGATAATCTATTATCTCAAGGTATCGAATACGTCTACGAGAAAAAACTCGCTACTGCTGATGGTACAGAAAGATATCCAGATTTTACAATTGAAGATACTGAATCAGGTGTCACTTATTATTGGGAACACTTAGGATTACTGCATGAAGAAGGCTATCGCCTACGTTGGGAAAGAAAATTAAAATGGTATGAATCCCAGAAAATCCTTCCTTACGAAAAAGGGGGCGGAGAAAATGGCACATTGATAATAACTCGAGATACTGAAGAAGGTGGAATCAAATCAGATTTAATAAGTAAGCTCATTACAGAAATATTTTCCCAATAATAATAAGTGTGCTCACCTAGAATTTTTCCTTAGGGATGTAACGCGCACACGAAGTGATTATAAATGCCTAAAAACACTGAACATCAAAAGAACTGTCCTATCTGCAGAACTGAGATATAAGTACCTGAACGGGTCTAGTTCTACACATGCACAGGCTGCGGTTCAGGAATCAACCTGATCGGAATATGGTGGAAGGAACATTCAGGCCAAGACTGGATGGATCTATTTGAAACCCAGAAAAAAAGCCGGCGACGAGTTCTATCAACGTCCTCTAGCGAAGAAGTGGAAAAACGAAATTCTCGAAATATAATCTACCGTGCACGTAATATTGCTACCCGAGAAAAGCGTAATTGATGGCGTTTACATCCATCACTTTTATTTGAAAATTATTACCATCAATAAAATAACAGAATAATGTCCCAAATGGATGTCAAATCCCTGCTCATAGACTATGTGAACAGGAACTCCAACGTATACAACCTGGAATGGGATCCCAGATTATCGGAAAAACTGCTCTTCGACCCCTTTGGGAAATCCTATGAAGAAAAGAAAAGGATCGCCCACTACTTCCTTTTCGTAGTCTCGATAACAGAGACAGAACTCATAGGGAGGGCTGAGAACTCCAGGGCACTGATGATCCACACCCATAGGTCGCTGGGCGACGACATTTTCAGAGAGGACACGCTGAGAATTTTCCAGAACGTAGTACAGGAATCGCCCTATTACGAAGACCTCGGACCGTCAAAGGAGAAAATCCCCGAGATACTCGCCTCGATCAACGTATTCGTTAAAACGATCGCTAACGGTGATTTGATCCAGTATGCCAGAAAATTCTCAAAACCAAAGGATATGGTTGAAGACGTCGCTAGAAATGTCGACAGGATGGATGGAAGATTCATCGAAAAACCGTGGATGTACCTACAATGGATGACTCGCCCTTTTCCGGATCTTAGAGTCTTCGAGAACTACTCGCCCCGAGACCTGTACGTGCCAATGACATCCTACATCAGAGACGTCGGGTGCTGCCTGGGTATTTGTCCAAAGCACGACGACGAATGGTGGGACAATCTCGACAACACAGCCCAGGCGAGGGAAGACATCACTAGTTTCAGCCGTCAACTTTTCCCAGAAGATCCCACAAAGATAGATTACCCCTTCTACCTCTTGGGGCGCTGGATCCGCGGAAAACAGCCAAGCCTAGGCCTCCTAGAAGAATACCTCAAATTCTTCCAAGAATTGTACCAAAAAACCAGAACAGTTCCCGTAACCTACGATGCAGTCTCTAGAGTGATATCGAACTTCGAGGAGAATGTCAAAGCCGAGCTAGTAAAGACAAAGATACTCTTCTACTACGAATCCCACAAATTCCACATTCCAGGCGGGCTAACCTATCTGCCTGACTTCGTGCTCCCAAACTGCCGAGTAAAGGGAAAAACAGTCCTTCTAGAACCTCACGGGATATGGAGCACTCCCCAGAGGCGTAAGATAAGGATAGGCGACAGAACAATGACGATCCAGGCATACGGAAGAGAGAAGAACAGCCACGAAGCCCAATTCGCAGAGAAGCTGCAACTATTCAGAGAAACATTCGGCAGAGACTACTACCTGATACTCCTCGTACCCGCCAGAGTAAAGGAAAGAGTAAAACTATGGTACCCGGAATCCCACGACGAGATATACGAAGGAACCGACATCCCCGAACTACTCTACAAACTCAAACTATCCGAATCGAAAAATTAGGATTAAGCCATATCACCATTCATGAATTTAACAAACAATCATCGCATAATTAATAGTTCCAAATTATCACTACAGGCTTTAAATCGTCCATTAACAGTCAGC
>Ga0209636_10005591_pt1 | contig 12835 bp, 7 predicted proteins | sample DeeMarSWOR152_54_FD_187464 | JGI IMG/M metagenome (GOLD analysis project Ga0209636, IMG submission 187464) | Marine sediment microbial communities from White Oak River estuary, North Carolina - WOR-1-52-54 (SPAdes) (version 2) | ecosystem: Environmental > Aquatic > Marine > Intertidal zone >...
CCTCGTTGGGCTGACACCATGTGCCGAAAAACTTGACGCCAGAACTCCGAAAAGAAGTAGGGTAGTAACCATCACGCATCTCGAAATCTTTCTGCGCAATTTCCCCTTTCTCCTCGCTGTATAAGGTAATTCGCAGACACTAATAACTTTTGTTTGCGCACGCCACGTTGTAAGAGGAGTTGACAGAGAAAGAAATCTCTTCTGTGAGGAAATTGGAATTCCCAGAGAGAAATACTTTGAAATCTCCTTAGACATACTGATCACCATCTCCCCAGAAATAGGTCTATAAACAAGCATATCATGTTCATTGTCCTAGATGTGGAAAAACAGTCACTTTCATTAGTGTTTACTTTGATACATTCTATCAGCTCCAGCTTACATCACGTTAGATGAGGTGTGCATGGCTCTAATGTCTACTCAATTATTTGATGGATAAGTAATTCAAATAGCCCTATTTTAATTCAATAGAAGAATCTTTCTCAAATCTTAAATCGTTATTCGTGTATTAATAATATGTGGAAAGAGAACGAAAGAAAAGAAAGGGGTTATCTGAAAATGGCTAAGGAAAAATTGACGGCTAAAAAGATTCTCGCTATAGTGGTGTTGACGGTTGCAGCAACCGTGTTTGCTTATGCACTGTATTTCGGGCTCGTTCTTACTACTACATTCCTTTTTCCTAATTCTTCGATTTCGTGGATGGTTATCATTCTATATCCATGTGCTCTCTGCGTCGCCGCAATAGTGTGTGTTGTACTACGATTAGAAAGAAGAGAAGCGGTCTACACGTTAATCAATCTTTTAGGCGTGATTCTTATATGTGAAGGCGTATCTTTCGCCATTGCGCGCGCAAGCGGGACACGATGGCTTTTCTTTCTATCTTTGATTGGCGGTGCCATAATGCTGATTTCGTTTCATCTATATCGTAAGGACTTACAGAAGAAGAAAAGCGTAAATTCCATGTGAAAATAGCTGTGACGTTTTCAACTCCATAGAACTTTCTTAAATTTTTAGTACAACTTGAAACGATACGTTAGATAGCAGTCCTCTATTGAGTTTTTACTTTGATACATTCTATCAGCTCCAGCCTACATCACATTAGATGAATCATGCATGATTCTAATGTCTACTCAATTATTTGACGGATAAGTAATGCAAATAGCCTTAATTTAATTCAATAGAAGATTCTTTCTGAAAGTTAATATAGTCATTGATACCTATAATAGTGTTCCAAAAGGAGAAAGGAAGATTGAAAAGGAAAGTAATTTCAGGAATGATGCTGACACTGCTGTTTATAGGCATGTTAACGTTGGCATTTAACATTCAACTAGTTAGGGCAGAGCCAAGAACATGGATTGTAGATGATGATGGACCAGCAGACTTTTCGTCGATACAAGAAGCGATAAACGCAGCGAATTCGGGAGACACCATTTTTGTATGCAACGGGACGTACTACAAGCACATAGTTGTGAATAAGAGTGTGAAGCTTATCGGGGAGGATAAGAATACCACCATTATCGATGGCGGCTATGGACGCTATGCTTCTGATGGCCCTGATAGAGATTATGTTGTCGAAATTGCAGCATTTAATGTGAGCATTAGCGGGTTCATGATACAGAACGGTTATCGTGGACCTTTATTGGGTTTCTACTATGCTGGTATCTACGTGGGAGAACTATCAGCTAACAACATGATCAGCGACAACATAATAAAGAATAATGCAAATGGCATCCAGCTCGACAGCACTAGTGGAAACAACATTAGCAATAATATAATAAAAGACAATGGATACTGGCTTGAAACAAGCGGCATATATGTTCAGGATTCTTCGTACAACAACATCGATAACAACTACATATCAAGAAATCAGGGGAGGGGCATCAGTATGGGGGCAGGTTCAGAATACAACAATATTAGCAACAACATTGTAGAAAATCATATTGGAGATGGCATCTATCTGATTGGTTCTACCTACAATAACATTAGTAACAACACGATAACATCAAACAAGAATGGCATCCGCGTAGCCCATGCGCCGTTTAACTTCTTCAGTAGTAATGCCATGCTTAATAACACTTACAACTTTGGTGTAAATGTGATCGATCCAGAAGATTCCATTCAAGACATTGATACCTCAAACACTGTGAACGAAAAGCCAATTTATTATCTATTGAGTCAAAGTAACCTTATCGTGGAGCCTTCCACATTTCCAGAAATAGGATATTTGGGAATAATAGCGGGAAATAATATTACGGTGAGAAACTTAACTTTGACAAAAAATGAACAAGGTCTGCTACTTTATGGTGTATCCAATTCGGTTGTTGAAAACGTTGGTACTTCGTACAATTTTTTTGGCATGGTGATCATGGATTCTAGCAATAATACAATAAAGGGATGTGCAATAACAAACAACCAAGATTCAGGCATCTCGTTAGATGGTGACAACAACACGGTAAGTGACAACACAATATTAAATAACGGTGAAGTAAAGCTGTATCCGGATGAAGTGTGGGGCGGTTGGAGGGAATATGTGTACAGCAGGATCATTGGATTATCAGGCGATAACAACACAATCTATCACAACAACTTCATCAACAACATTGGATCAATCGACATTTCTGGTGACGGCAACAGCTGGGATAACGGTTATCCTTCTGGCGGCAACTACTGGAGCGACTACAATGGTACCGACTTCTACAACGGTCCATATCAGGATGAGACTGGCAGCGATGGAATAGGAGACACGCCCTACGTCATCGATGAATTTAATCAAGATAGCTATCCACTTATGAGACCGTTTCTTCATCATGAACACGATCTCGCTGTTTCGTTAAGGGCATCTCATTATCATTGCATATACGGAACATCATCCATTCTTGAAGCAGCTGTATATAATCTAGGTTTAAGCGACGAAAATAATGTGAGACTAGAGTTGCTAATCGACGATAATGTGGTTGATTCAATCGTAATTCCACAACTAGCCAGTGGTTCCAATTACACCTACACCCTTAATTATACATGGACTCCAACCGTTGGAGATCGATATTGTAACGTGACGGCTTACGTAAACTCCGTACCTGGCGAAAATATAATCGCAAACAATGTCGCCTCAACACCTGTTTTGGTATATCACATACATGACGTAGCCATAGTCAGCGTCACACCACCAGAAAAATGGGTTATTGTAGAGGGGATGGGACAAATCGTTAACATAAATATCACTATCAAAAATAAGGGAACAGCAATTGAATACGTCACCGCTCAATACAGAGGCACAGCGCTAGGCATGCCATTAATCGATTGGACGGCTATTGGAAACGTCACCAACCTATCTCCGAGTGCAGAAGCAACGCTAACGTTCAGCTTGAATACTACTGGCATGCTGATGGGAGTCAATTACACAATTTACATAGTTGCCGGACTTCCAGATCGGAAAATCCCGTTCCGTGAATATCCAACGAATATCCATGACAACTACTACTGGTTCAACTTAATTGTGATGCCTCAACTCAATTTGTTTAACATCACTTGCGAGGGACAAACATACACCGTAACCACACTCAGTCACACTCCTCTATCGAACTTCAACTTCAGCCAACAGGAAATGCAGATAAGCTTCGACCTTGCCGACCCTCATCCTTATCCCGCTGCCTACTGCACCGTCATGATCCCAAATAATCTATTGACGGGCAACCCGTGGACAATCACCATAGACGGTATGCCCATAATTCCTGATGTAATAACAGAGAACGCTACTCATACGATGCTTTACTTCACTTACATCCATAGCACTCATAAAGTCCAGATCATCGGAACATGGGTGATTGGACCACCTCCAACACCCCCAGTTGGTGGTAAAGCAAATCCAATTGATATGCAAATAATTAATCCTGAATTACAGATTCCTTGGATATGGCTATCAATAGTCATGCTCTCATTGGTTTTGACAGTAGTATGTGTCAAGAAAAGAAAGAGAGGGTTCAGATGAAATATAAAGCAGTTTCAGGAATAATGCTGACACTGCTTGTAATGGGCATGTTAACGTTAGCATTTGGCACTCAAACAGCTAGAGCAGAGCCTGAAACTAAGCTTTACGTGGACCCAGCGATGTTTGGAGCTGGTCCTGGTGAAACCTTCGACATTACAGTAGATATTGAAAATGCTGAAAATGTTTGGAGTTGGTGTTTTTCTTTGAGTTGGGATCCAACTGTTTTGGAATTGCAAGATGCTCAGGAAGGCTTCTTCCTCAACCAGAGCATATATCAAACCATGTTCAAGACTTATCCTGACAATGACGCTGGCAACGTAACGATAGTCTGTGTTCTTCTGGGTGAGCCTCGTTCTTCTTCTGCTAACGGCGACGGAACTCTTGCCACCGTTACATTCTACGTTGAAGATGAGGGATATACTACCCTACTCCTTTATGACACCGAGCTACTTGACTATGACATAATAGAGTTGTCGCATGGGACAGAGGACGGCTACTTTTCTACTGCATTTCCAGCTGTAGTTTTCAGTTATCTGCCTGAAGACCCATCAATTGGTTGTCCTGTAACTTTTAACGCCTCTGATAGCTACGATTATGACGGTTTCATTGTTAGTTACACATGGGATTTTGGTGACGGAAACATCACCGTTGTTTCTAACCCAGTTATAGTACACGTTTATGTTATAAGAGGCATATACCTTGTGAATTTAACAGTCACGGATAATGATGGAAATAGGTCTAGTAGAAGAAGATATGTTATTGTTAGTGGAATGCAAAACATTTACATTAGGGCTGATGGAAGCATCGACCCACCAACTGCACCGATTTCGACTGTTGATAACATAACCTATACTCTCACTGGTAACATCAGCAGTGAAGTCCATGGGATTATTGTTGAGAGGAACGATGTCGTAATTGACGGGAGAGGCTACACCCTTCAGGGCACTGGAAGTGGAAATGGCTTTAGCATAGAGAGCATAAATAACGTGACAATTAAGAGCACAAATGTAAAAGGCTTTTACTATGGTGTCTGCCTCAACTCCACATCGTGTGTAGTTCTTTCTGGAAACAACATAACAAACAACAGTTGTGGTGTCAAGATCGAAGACTCTGACGGCAATATGGTAACAGGGAACAAAGTAACTTACAACGCACGGGATTTGTCTGGTTCAGCTGGTATATTGCTTGCTAACACGACAAACTCGCAGGTGACAAATAACACTATAGCAGACAATAACAATGGCATTGATCTTTACAGATCTTCGAATAACACCATTTCCGGAAACATGGTATCCAATAATTGGTGGTTTGGCAATGTCCTGCTTGAGTCGTCTTCTAACAACAACACAATTTCCAGAAATGACATAAGGGGAGGCACCCTTGCCATCAAAATCCGATATTCTTCTGACAACATTATTTCCGAAAACAACGCAACAAACACCTTCCATTGTGGCATCCAGCTCAGCCCTTCGGACAACAATAAGATTTTTGGAAACAACATAACAAACAACGAGTATGTTGGCGTCTTGCTCTCCTCATCTTCAAATAATACAATTTCCGGAAACCTGATGAATGGTAACAAATACGGCTTCGGCGTTGAGGGCTCCACATTAAGCCATTTTACGCATTCCATCGATGTTTCAAACCTTGTAGATGGGAAGCCTGTTTACTATTTTGTAAACCAAAAGGACTTGGTGATAAATCCTACAACGTATCCAGACATCGGCTATTTGGCTCTTGTAAACTGTACCAACGCAGCGGTTAGAGACATTAACTTAACAAATAACGCACAAGGCCTTCTACTCGTAAGCACAAGCAATTCAAACATAACTAACAACACTATAACAAACAACTACAATGGTATTCAGCTTTACTCGTCTTCTCACAACAATGTTTCAAAAAGTAACATAGTGGATAATGTCAATGGCATCGTACTGCAATCAAATTCAGACTACAACGACGTTGCTATAAACAACATCACAAAAAATACATGGGGCGTCTACTTAGGTTCGTCTTCCCGTAATACTGTGTCTGGAAACAACATAAAAGCAAACGACTATGGGGGCATATTGTTAGAGTACTCGTCGAATAACAGCATTGATGAAAACAACATGGAAGCAAACGACTATGGGGGGATATGTCTCTCGCATTCGGCGAATAATCACATTGCTGAAAACAACATAGCAGGAAACAACCTTTATGGCATACGACTTAGCGAGCACTCGTCAGAAAACAGCATTACTGGAAACAACATAACAAACAACGAGTATGGCATTTGGCTCTACCCGTGGTTCAATGATATGAACGTTTTTTCCGGAAACAACATCGCAAACAACATGCGTGGCATCGGGCTCTGTTGGTCTTCACGGAACACCTTTTTTGGGAACATCGTAACGAACAACAATGTTGGCATCTACTTCTATTCGTCTCCGTTTTCTGATAACAAATTCTACCATAACAACTTCATCAATAACATCCTGCAAGTCCAATTCGAAACTTCTGGCGATGTTAACTTTTGGGATGATGGTTATCCTTCTGGCGGCAACTATTGGAGTGACCATAATCCTCCAGACATTTACAGTGGTCCTTATCAGAATGAGACAGGTAGTGATGGAATAGGTGATGAGGCATACGTCATAGATGAAGACAATACAGACAGGTATCCATTGATATATCCTTACGGTTATGTTCCAAGTCCTGACTTGAATGGTGATGGAACCGTGAACATACTTGATGTCATTTTGCTGGCTAACAGTTTCGGATCAGATCCAGGACATCCAAACTGGAATCCTGAAGCAGACTTGAACAAGGACGGCATCGTAAATATCTTCGATGCCATCCTAATAGCAGGAAACTTCGGAAAAACCAGTTAACACCAACAATTAGACATCTTCCCTTTTTTCTTTTGTCAAGGAAACCTTTAGCGAAGACATTAGAATCTCTTTAACAAACAATCAAAAACCAGTTAAATGCATGTAGATAGACTTCCATTGAGTGTTTACTTTGATACATTCTATCAGCTCTAGCTTACATCACGTTAGATGGGCTATGCATGATTCCAATGTCTACTCGATTATTTAATGGATAAGTAATTCAAACGGCTTAATATGATTCAATATGAGAATCCTACTGAAAACTTAATTACAACAATTGACACTTTAGTATATGCCTGGAGAAGAGAGTTAAACTGAAGAAGAACCTTCTTTTGATGGTCATTATACTCGTATTGCTGTTACCTATGCTGAGAACACAGTCCTTCGTCTCTGCATTTGACTCCGGAGGAGCGACTCTCGTGATGGGAACTACGGAATCTGTGGAATCTGCCATCGATCCGGCTCAAGCCTACGACTTCTTTGGGTGGGAGATAATCCAAAACACTGGCTGCGGTCTGGTTGAAACTGAACCTGCTACAGGAGACATCATGCCTTCTTTGGCAACTAGCTGGTCACTGACTCCAGATGGGTTAACTTGGACTTTCAACTTGAGGCAAGGTGTCTATTTCGACGACAACGTAACAGAGTTCAACGCCACCCATGTGAAATACAGCTTTGACAGGGCAATGATAGGAATCGCGAGTCCTGATGGTCCCCAAGTCAACATGGGATACGACGCTATAATAGACAGCGTGGAAGTCGCAAGCAAATACGTGGTTCAGTTTAATCTGAAGATATCCTTTGCGCCCTTCCTTAGATTGATGGCATGCCCAGCATCATTCATCGTTAACCCAGCCTATGCTCCTTTTGATCAAGTAGTTTACTATACGGAAGGTAATGTGCGGGCAAGCACTCCAATGGATCTTGGTCCATACAAATTGACGAAATGGGAACGATTTGCTGGCAAGGATATGGAGATGTGGTTGGAAGCAAACCCTAACTATTGGAGGGTCGGCTATCCGAAAACGGAGAAAATCATAATCCAATTCTACTCTGACGCTACAGCACTCCGACTAGCCATCGAAGGTGGTGACATTGACGTAGCGTTCAGGCATATCACTGCAACGGACATAGAAGATCTTAAGGATAATCCGAATGTGAAGGTCTGGCAAGGCGTGGGAGCAGCCATTCAGTACATGATTTTCCAAGAAGATCCGGTGGGTGCTTTGCGTCAGCTTGACGACGCGAGGTTGAGGAGAGCTCTGACAGCCTGTTTGAATAGGTCAGAAGTATGCAGCACGGTGTTCCTCGACCAAATGTCTCCTCTGTACAGCATAATACCCACGGGAATGATGGGGCGTCCAGAAGGAGTGCCTGGCCCGTTCAAGGTACTTGGAGACGCTAACTACACCTATGCCAAGAGCTTGCTTGCCGAGCTGGGCTACAGCGAGACGAACAAATTGAAAATCGAGCTGTGGTACGAAACCAGTGGACACTATCCTTCAAGCCCAGACCAAGCCGAACTCTACAAGGCGCAGTTTGAAGCGAGTAACGTAACAGAAGTAACCCTCAAGTCTGCTGACTGGCCAAGCTACAGGATAAATAGAAACGAAGGGGTCATGCACGTCTTCCTATACGGCTGGTACCCCGACTACATCGACCCAGACAACTACGCCTTCCTATACTGGGCACCATGGTTGGGCCACCACTATACTCTATATAACGCAACGAACAATTACTATGAAATGAAGGCGGCATACGACGCAGCACGTGCCTCATTAAGCGAGACTGAGAGAATAGAACTCTATGACGAGCTTGAGGATTATGCTGTGGAAGACTGCCCGGTCGTCCCACTATGGCAAGGAAAGGCTTTTGCTGTAACGAAGCCAGACGTCAAAGGCGTGTACCTCGACATCACACAAAGCTTACGAATGTGGTATCTCATATTTGCTCTTCTTGGCGATTTGAATTACGATAGAATCGTTAACATACTCGATGTCATCGTACTAGCTGTTAGTTTCGGGTCAGAGCCAGACGATCCAAATTGGAATCCAGACGCAGACCTGAACAATGATGGCATCATAAATATCTTCGATGCCATCCTAATAGCAGGAAACTTCGGAAAAACCAGTTAACACCAACAACTGAACATATTCCCTTTTTCTTTAGTTAAGGAAACCTTTAGCGAAGAGACCTCATATTATCTCTTAAACAAGCAATCAAAGAACCAGTTAAGTGCGTGTAGAGTTACGATTATACTACTTTTTCTAACACCCATTTAGAGAAGGCTAGAAACAGAACTATAAATAGAATAATACTGACTAGTGCAAGCACGCCTCTCCAAATTGGATTTGATTCAAGCCATTCAACAAAAGGAACTGCTAAAGTCCCAAATATCACTAGAATAATGAAGCTTCCTAGAATTGAGATACATACAACGATTATTCCAGCAACAAACAATTTGAGTAGAGACATTTACCTCAACCATTTGTAAGTTAGCAGAAGTTTCTTTCTTAAATCTTTAGTACAACTTGAAATGATGTATTATTTGTTAATGATTAGGAAGAGAAAGAGAGGTGAGAAAAATTAAGATTGGAAAATTGTTGTTATTTGCGGTCTTTGCTTTTATTAGCTTTGGTCTTTGTCTATCAACAACATCAGCTACACTTCAGATTGAAGACATCGTATATAGGCCTATTGAAGCAAAAATATTAGAGCCTTTTGCGATCAGGGTGCTTATATACAATCCAGATAATGTTAGCCACTTCTATAAATTAGACCTGTATTTTACAAGGTCAGAGTTCACTGAGAATGGGTACATCGGCCCAGAAGAGCGGGATAAGGTTTTCTTCACAGCAGTCGCTGAAAGACTGGGAAATGAATCGATATCCGCGGTCCTATATCAAGATGGAGGAAAAGATTTAGTGGACAGAAGAACTGAGACTGTCACAGTCGATAAAACTGATTCTATTTATGATTATATTCTTAGAAAGATTGAAAATCTTGAGACTGAAATCGATGGAACGAAATACACGATAACCATACTAAACATAGTGATAGTGATTCTAGTCGTCATACTTCTAGGAATAGCATGGCTTTCCTATAGAAAATTTGGAGTGATTGATGAACGGATATGTGGTGTTAGGCGAAAATTAGAATTACTTGCCAAGGCTCCTAGAGAATATCAAGAGAATCGAAGGAGAACTGGATAGATAACCAAATTAAGAAAAAATCTTAAACAAACAATCAAAGAACCACTAGAATGCATGTAGAGCTGGTTCTTCCACAAGTCATAAAACTGAAGCAGAAGACATGACGAATGATCCGATATGAATAAGAAAATAATCTTGTTAACTTTAGTTTCCATGTTCTTATTATCTGCAATGATTGTGACATCCCCAACACAAGCGAGAACAGTTGGTGTTTCAAAGAGTGATTGGGTCAAGTATAACGTTAATCTGCGCGCGCGCATCAATTCCCATAGATGTCCATTGCGCGCGCAAACAGTATTTTCTGAGAAAAATGAGTTGGGCTAAAAGGGGGCTGAGGGGGCATAAATCTAATTTAAACGTGATCTAAGGTCTATTAAGGCATAAATTCGTGAGCAGAAAACGATGGAGGTGTCAAGAATGTCCTTCCACTCCAAAATTCAACTTGGCGATTTTTCAGTAGGTGCTAGAAGGTACGGAAAGTACTATCAACCATCCCTCTGGCCTTATTACCCAGAAATTCCCTTGTTTCAGATTCTGAAAAACACGGCCAAAATGTTTCCAGACAAACCCGCCATACTTTACCCTCAAAATGTTACATATAAAGAGCTTGACGTCCTGAGTGACAAACTCGCAACAGCGCTAGCTGACCTTGGTGTGAAGAAGGGTAACATCGTGGCCTTGTACATGTGGAACTCTCCGGAATTTGTTGTAGCCTTTTTCGGAGCTTTAAAGGCTGGAGCTACAGTAACAGCCCTGAACCCATCTTTCAAGGAGAGGGATGCAAAATATCAACTCGACGACTCGGAATCTCTAGCCGTAATCCTCGACGACGAGCAGTATCCCGTAATAAAGAGCATCCGAGGCGGATTGCCGAGGCTGAAGAACATAATCGTTGTTGGGAAGGAAAGGCACACAGAAACTCACCTCTTCAAGGAGCTTATAGAAAAGTATCCGCCCATTCAACCTAAGGTGGAAATCGCCCCAAAAAAAGACTTGGCAGTTATTCAGTACACGGCTGGAACAACGGGTTCCCCAAAGGGCTGTATGCTAAGGCACTACAACATAACGAGCAACATCCTCCAAATTTCAATTCCACCTACGCTGGAACGCACAACAGACGAGGTGATCTTGGCTCACCTCCCCTTTTATCACATCTACGGAATGACGAGCGTAATGGGAGCGTCCTTCAGACTTGGAATCCGCATGGTTATAATGAAACGCTTTGCCTTGGAAAAGTTTCTTGGACTCATCCAAAAATTCAAAGTCACATCCGTCTTAACCGTCATGCCTGTCCTCACCCTCCTAACCAACTCGCCAGATTCACTTAAAAATTATGACCTCTCGTCCCTTCGGTTCATAAACAATGGAGGCACACCCATAGTACCGGAAACCGCAAGAAAATTTCAGAAATTAACGGGTGTGACTGTTATCCAAGGTTACGGTCTATCCGAGGCTTCGCCGGTCACTAATGAGAATCCGATGAGGCATATAAAAATAGAATCGGTTGGTCCTCCGCTTCCAGATACTGAACAAAAAATCGTTGACTTAGAGACGGGTACCAAGGAGCTACAGCCTGGGGAAATTGGAGAAGTCATCACTAGGGGACCGCAGGTCATGAAGGGTTACTGGAAAAGGCCTAAAGAGACCGCAAAAACCATAAAGGGCGGCTGGCTCTACACAGGCGACATAGGGAAAATCGACGAAGACGGCTATCTGTACATCATCGACCGAAAGAAAGAAACCATCAAGTACATGGGCTTCGCTATAGGACCCGCCGAAATCGAGGCAGTACTACACGAACACCCCGCCGTAGCTGACTGCGCCGTAATAGGGAAGCCAGACTCTGTTGCTGGGGAGATTCCAAAAGCCTTCGTGGCGCTAAAGGACGGAGCCAAAGCTACCGAAAAAGGACTCATCAAGTTTGTTGAAGAAAGGGTTGCAGGATACAAGAAGCTTAGAGAAGTGGAATTTGTGGAAGCCATCCCCAGAAGCCTTGCTGGCAAAGTTCTAAGAAGAGAGTTTATCAAGAAAGAGCGGAGAGCCGTAGAGAAAAGAGCCTAACTTACGCTTTGTGCGTACGCGCATGCATGCATGCAACACTGTCGTCATGCGCGCTCGCAATATTCCCAGCTACCGAGTAAATATCCTTAATTTTCGGTTCCGAGTAAATATTGTTGATTTTCGATTAGCTAACAAATATCAAATCTGAAGGTCATAAACAAAAAATTATTTAGGATATTAAACAAGCTACAACATATACCACTAAGAGAGATTTGAAGCGTGTATCTCGTTGCATTAAACAGAGCTCTGAGATTAAATTCATTAAACAGTTGGGGTAACAACGGTGTGCAGCAATCGAGATTTGGCTCCAGTAGGTTTAGCTTTTAAAACCTAGCGCTATATACCACTAACAGAGATTCAGAGGGTGCGCCTCGCCACCTTAGAAGGTGCTTAAACTTTAAATATTTTAAATGGTTAGGGCCGAAAAGCGCTGTGTTTCAGTCCTGACGGTTGCGTCATATGCCGAGGGGTTCTTGACATATACGGACCTGAAATTTCGTTGACTTTATGCGTTAACTGAATAATGCATGCGTGTATGCTTTGCGCGCATGGATAGAGGATGACGAAATATATCCAAGTGAACACTCGATGAAAGAACCTGTTTTTCCACATCTAAGGCAAAACAACTGTTTGTGTCAGACTATTTCTCCGAAGTGTCCAGCCAGGTTGATAGCGTCTAAGATGTTCACTACGCCGTCGCCGTT
>Ga0209636_10005592_pt1 | contig 12834 bp, 9 predicted proteins | sample DeeMarSWOR152_54_FD_187464 | JGI IMG/M metagenome (GOLD analysis project Ga0209636, IMG submission 187464) | Marine sediment microbial communities from White Oak River estuary, North Carolina - WOR-1-52-54 (SPAdes) (version 2) | ecosystem: Environmental > Aquatic > Marine > Intertidal zone >...
AGATGGCGTCGAGTTGCGAAGTCTGTAAATTACGCAGCTATGTGGAAAGAAAACCCAATTCACTGATTAGCAAAATCTGGAGGTGGCACACTAAATGGTGCCCTGGGTGGAAGGCATATCAACAGAGCTTGGCTAAGAAACCGGAAATACAATAACCATATCTAAAAACATCTTGAACAGATTGCATCTGCTTCGCACGCTCTAAGAGATACTTTGCCTCATTTAACTTGTCTCTAGTATCACTATTCATAATCTTCACTCCCTATTCAACATTACGCCCTTTTGTTGGCCACCACGCTCGCTTCCCGCCTCCTACATACCCCGGAAGACTGTTTTAGGACTCCAGCATATCCCCTAACAATCAGCTGCTCTACTACAGTAAGAGTAAACGCTGGTTTATTTCTGTCTCAGACCCGAATTAGTTATGGGAAGAGGGAGCTGGGAAACTAGCTAACAGTAGAAGTCTTATGGATAAGATAGTTATCGATGCCGAAAAAGTATCGAATATCATCGTTGATTTCATTCAAAACAAAAATTTGGAGCGTAGCAGCCCGTCGAACTTGATACCCCACCCTTTCTACGTGTTTCCGAACTATCCCCTACCCACTGCTTTACAGTCAAGACTCTAGCCATTTCCCTCTTGGTGGGCTTTTAAGTAGATAGTAAAGGTACTCCCCTCTCCCTCCTCACTGTCAACTTCTATCCTTCCTTGATGTCGCTGGATGATTCCATTAGATACGGCTAGTCCTAGACCCACTCCCTTTATTTCCTTTTTGGTGCTGAAGAAGGGAGTAAATAGCTTCTTCATATTCTCCTGAGAAATACCAATACCTGTATCCTTAACCTCTACTCTGACCTGACCTTCATTATCTGCTAAGGTGCGCAGGGTCAGTGCGCCTCCCTCTGGCATGGCCTGAATGGCATTCAGCATTAAATTGGTACAAACCTGCTGAATCTGATCAGGGTCAGCCATCACCTCAGGCAAACTACAGCTCAGGTCTTGTATCACCTCGACCTGCTGCATCTCAGCAGCATGAGCAACCAAGCTAAACGCCTTTTCAACAACATCGTTTAGGTTCACCAACCTAAGAGATGGTCCTGTTTGCCGAGCAAAATCCAGTAAATTTCGAATTATCCGACCGCTGCGAGTAAGCTCTGATTCCATCCTTGATAGGTAATCTAGCGCCGTTTCTTTGGTGAGTGTGTTGTCGGTCAATTTCTTAGTTAACAACTGAGTATAGACTAAGACGCCAGCTATTGGATTATTAACCTCATGAGCAACAGATGCCGCCAGTTGACCTAGGGAGGTCAGCTTCTCCGTTTGGATTAGCTGCTCCTGGCTTTCTTTAAGCTCCAGGTAAGCTGCGCTTAATTCGGCACGAGCTTTTTGCTCCCTTTCAGCTCGATCAAGCTGTGTCGCTACTAGTAGGCTGGTGAGAGCCGCGAGGATGACAAACAGAAGGGGTCTAACTAGTGGATCAGGGTAGGGAGAAAATAGCAACGCACGGGGCAGCACCACGCATAGCAAAACTACTGAAGTGATTGTGCTTCCCCAGACTCTAAATACGATAGCAGCGTAGAATATAGGGATCAAGAACAGTGTCCGATGTATGTCGTGAACACCAATAAAAAAACCGTGGTTGAACGGTGACACGCCGACCAAGGGCGTCTGGTCTACATAATAAAGGAACGCACCAAAGGCCATCAGAGCTGTGATTATCCACAAATGATGACTTCGTACACTCCCAGCAACATCACTCTGCGGGGACAATACAGCAACTTTCTCTACCATGCTTTCTTTCCAGCGCTGCAAGGTATTTTTTAGTGCCGGTTTAGTCGTTATAGTTCTCCTCTTTAGTGTAACGCGCTTTCGCTACAGACCAAGGTTGACCTTTCCTATGCTATAGGCTCCATGTTAGCTGGGACAAACTTGTGAATCCCAGTGTCTTCCTTTTTGTTGCCTTCTCGTAGCGTCTATTCTAGCAGATTTGTCAAACGGATTCTGAACTGGGCAAAAACACGTTATTCTAGAATAACGAGATTTAGGAAGCATAGCTGGCACAGAAGCCTATACATCCGAGCCTGTCCTCTGTCCAACCTTTGGATAAGTCTTGTCCAGACGGCATTGGCTTAGGTCTGGAATCTTAACTTGCTAATGAATCTTGGACAACCGGACAATGAGTCAAGGATTTCTTTAGAACACGTCTGCTGAGGAGATATTTGCAGCTCAGTTTCCGGGATTGTCTAGCTTGAGGCTATACTGGATGCAATAACGAAGGTTTTAGCCAATTTGATTTCTGTTGTCGAGGAGCACCGACAGGTCGGCAACATCGTGCAGCGAATTAAAGAAAGACAGTTAGAAAAGCAGGAGCTGACACGTGAACTGGAGGATTTGCGCCACGCTGGAAGAGCAAATATGCCTCTTTTTGTGGATAGAAAAACAATAGAGCCATTCCTCAGCAACCTGAGGGCAACATTAAACTCCAGCTCACCTAGCGAGCGCTCCAGTTTTTTAAGAGCATTTGTTACGAGGGTCGATGTCTGAAAAGAACATGGTGAGATCAACTATCGATTCCCGCCGGAAAAGCTGACAGTTGTACGGGAAGTGCCCCACAAGGGAGATTCACCTATACAACTGCCGCAAGATCACATTCAGCATCACGCGACATCGCAATAATAAGAGCAAAGGTCCAAACACACCCGTCGCCACCGAACAAGGATTGATGTGTCGATCAACGCAAAAGCCCGACTGTTAAGTTGATATCGCCAGAGTTGTCCTTGCTCAGTTCGAGTCCACCCGAGTGGGCAAAAGTGTACAATAGACAGAACTTTTAGCCTGACCTTTAGCCTCGGTACCTAGTGTTTTTTGTGATTGCCCATTTCAGGAGGCATTTGTGAACCAGATAACAAAGTAAGCTACTATATGTAGTGCATTTGGGTCATGTTAGTGAGTGTCTGAACATTGAAAGGCTGCCATAACAGCGCATAAAGTCGATTCTGATCGACTTCTCTACTTGGTCATAATTATCTGAGGCTTAAGTAATCGCTCTATGTTATACTTTTATAATGTTAGTGAGGCAAGCCAATAAAGTGATGTAGAACGCAGAGGCTATGGTTCTGGTGCCTCATTCGTCAGCTAACAGCCTGTCCAAGGGCTTGGCAAGAGGATTATGGAAGAGCTTACCCTGCTTAGAGATTTCGCCGTTATAATGGTGGTGGCCGGTGTGGTAACGCTACTGTTTCGGAGGCTACGACAGCCGGTGATACTAGGCTATCTGATAGCAGGGGTAATCATCGGCCCATATGTCTTACCCCTTTTCTCAATAACTGATATTGACACCATAAGTATGCTAGCAGACCTAGGCCTTATACTGCTTCTTTTTGCAATAGGTCTCGAGTTTAGCTGGGATAAGATTCGCCAAGTTGGAATGTCAGTCTTGATGATTGGCGGGATAGAAATCACCATTATGGTCTGTCTGGGCTATGGGGTAGGACAAATGCTGGGTTGGTCAGCAATAGACTCAATCTTCCTAGGTGCTGCCCTGCATATAAGCAGCTCGGCGATAATCGTGAAGATACTGAGGGATATGGGAAAATCAAGATTGATGTCCTCCCGGCTTATCGTGGGTATCCTCGTGGTTGAGGACTTCGCTGCCATAGCCATCGTTGCCGTGCTTTCAGGTGTAGCTACCACAGGCATTGCAGATCTAGGCGGCATAGGTTCACTCTCACTAAGGCTGGTTATTTTCATAATAGCCTCACTGGCATTTGGAGCAATTATTGTACCCAAAATCATCCATTTTACTCATCGCTTCCAGTCCAAAGAAGCTCTCCTCATCACTAGCCTAGGACTGTGTTTTGCCATGGCCTTGATTGGCAAGTATTTGGGGTTATCAGTGGCTGCCGGTGCTTTTCTAATGGGAGCTTTGATTGGTGACACTCAACAGTCTGAAGTTATCATAGACACCATAACTCCTGTGCGAGATATGTTTGCTGCTCTCTTTTTCGTGACCATAGGAATGCTCATCGACATAACCCAGTTCAAAGATTTCATTGTCCCGGCCCTCGTTGTGTCCGGGGTTTTCATACTGGGGAAGATCCTTAGCAACACTGTGGGGACCTTTATATCTGGTCACGATGGCAAAACCTCACTGCAAGTGGGGATGGGCATGCCCCAGATGGGAGAATTCTCCTTGGTTATCACCAAGGTAGGAATAGACAAGGGAGTGGTGATTCCTCACCTTTACCCTATAATCGCTCTGGCTACAGCTCTTACATCGTTAACCACCTCATACATTATGCGTTCGGTGGACTCAGTCGTCAGCTTCCTTGACCGTAAATCACCGGGGCTATTGAAAATATACGTGTCTCGCCTAGCAGACTGGCTGCAGGCACTGCGCGCCACCTTTGCCCACGACAGCATAGCAGCTTTAGTAATTCGGCATGCTTTTAAGACCATTGTGATTAACCTCCTGATCGTGGTAGTTATTATCAGCATAGGAACCTTTGGCCTCCGTTTCGTCAATGACCTGGCTCTTCTCATCAGGATTCGAGCTGACGTCATCGGGTTATTCTTCAGTTTCTTACTACTAATGTTGTGTGTGCCCTCATTTGTAACCATATGGCGAAACATCCGAAATCTCGTTGATGAATCGGTAGCACATGTATTGACTCGGCGACTATCAGCCAGGAAGTGGAGACGGGAGACGCTTCATGTTGTTCTGAGAAACAGTATTGTGCTCTCGTTGGCTGTGCTTATAGGAATGTGGTTTATTCCATTTATCAGTGGTCTCCTTCATATTGGGTCTTTTGCCTTAGCTATGCCTATATTACTATTGGTGCTTATTATCTATCTTGTTCTGCGGCTCATGTTCGATATCCCTGGTCAGCTTGAGCGGACATTCAGGAAGACTCTTCTGGGCGAAGAGTATATCTCTACCTCTCAGGCAGCAATCCTTCTTGGTACTAGCCAAAGCAAAATAGCGAAGCTAGCTCGTAAAATGAAACTGCCAGCGGTGAAGATACATCATCGTTGGTATATAGATAAAGCCAAGGCTGAGAAACCGGCTGAAACTCCCCAACAAAATGGGAACGAATCTATTGAAACCACCAAGGGAGCAGATCCAGCTCCAAGGAGTGCGAATCGTAAGCGCGGCTAGGGAAGGACGTGCTCGATAACTAAATATGTTTTTGAAAAACTAATCGAGCAATACATTAAAAAGGATGGCTTTTCTTTATATCTCCTGCTATCAGTCTAATCTGGAGAATGCGACTCCCATCGGGCTACAAGTTAAAGTAGCATGGTTAAAAGTGCTAGAATTTGTCGAAATTAATTGATTCATCAGGGAGGTGAAACATGCCATTTAAGGCGTATTATCTGAACCCAAAGGGTGACCTTCGGCATGATCTCATCGAGGAAGAGGTTAGAACCGCTTTTGAGTCCAGGCAAGGCCTGCTCTGGGTGGATATCGTCGAGCCCTTGGAAGAAGACGGTAAGTTCTTGGAGCAAAGCTTCCATTTCCACCATCTTGCCATTGAGGACTGCCTAAGCTCAGAGATTCACCCACCGAAAATCGACGACTTTGATGATTATATCTTCATCGTAGTTCACGGTATCAATCACATTGTAGAGTCGGACATAGTGGAGACAACGGAACTGGCAATCTTCCTTGGCCCCCATTTCGTGGTGAGCAGCCATCATTTCCCCCTTTACAGCGTTGAAGCTATCAGAAGGCAGGTGGAGGATGATGGCCGTCCTATGAGACATGGGACAGATTTCCTAGCCCATGCCATTATCGACGCGTTGATCGATAATATCTTGCCCACCATTGATAGGATGAGTGACATTGTTGAAGAGATCGAGGAGGAGGCAATCCTCAGCCCGCATCAGTCAACTTTGGAAGCCATTATGAAACTCAAGCGTTCCGCACTGCGGGTACATCGAGTCATGGCTCCCCAGCGAGAGGTTTTAAACCAGCTGAGCCGTGGCGAGTTCCCATTGATAAAGGAAGAGGCACGGATATTCTACCGGGATATTTACGACCATCTGATGCGGATAGAGGAGTTGAATCAAACTACTCGGGATAGAGCTGACAATGCTCTTGCCGCCTACATGTCATCTGTAGCAAACCGACAGAACGATACGATGAAAGTCCTATCCATAGTGGCAACTATTTTCCTGCCTCTTATGCTGGTAGCTGGCATCTACGGCATGAACTTTGAGAATATGCCGGAACTGAAGGTGTCATGGGCTTATTTCGCTGTGTTAGGGTTCATGGGGCTGGTCATTGTGGTTGTCATGTGGCGGTTCTGGGCCAGAAATTGGATAACTCTGAGGCGACGGCAAGTTACTAAAGCTATTTCCTTTGTTGTGGAGCCAGACAAGCTCGTTGGTTACATCGGGCGTATGATGAAACCTCCCCACAACAAAGGAAACAAACACTGCTAGGTAGTTGAGCTTGCTGAGTTAGCAGTGGAGTGATTCGACCGCAGGGACGCAAAAATTATTATAGATTGAGATGTATCCGTTAGAAGAGAAAATGGTCAGGAGGTAGCCAACATGGGCGGACTATATTTACTGTTGCCCACCCTGATAGTGATAGCCTTATCTTTCCTAGTAGTGAGGGCGGCCGCTATTGCATTGATGATGACTGGAATGGAAGAGCAAAGGGCAAGGTTCCAGGCTTTATCAGCCTTCACAGGAACAGGGTTTACCACTCGAGAGGCGGAAATTGTGGTGAACAATCCCCGGAGGCGACGAATTGTGACTTGGCTGATGATACTGGGTAACGCCGGAATTGTCACGGTCATTGTAAGTGCCACTTCCTCACTTGTTACCAGTGAGGGTTATCAGGTACCAATAGGGATTGTCATTCTCATCGTCGCAGTATATCTCATCTACAAGCTCGCCAGCCATCGTGGTCTCACTCAAAAATGGGAGGGGTTTGTTGAGAGTAGACTTTTAAAACTGCATGCTTTCCAGGATACTAGAACAGAAGACCTATTTCTGGTGAAGGAAAACTATGGCCTTATAAGAATATTTGCTGCCCAAGATCCGTCGCTTGCCGGCAAATCCATTTCGGAAGCGATGCTACCCTGCAGTGATTCATCAGTAGTTCTTGGCATTGAGCGAGGCAATAAATGGATTAGCTTTCCTAAACCGGACGAGACGATAAAAGGTGGTGACAGACTTATTATCTATGGTCAACTGAATGTTCTGAAGGCTGCATTTGAAAAGGATTAGAGAGTGGCAGTAGTGAACTGGGACTGGGGCCAAAGAAAGAAATTGAGCGAGAATGTGTGGTTTTTAGTGGCTGACATGTAGTTGTAAACTTGCCGCCGTTACCGAGCGGGCACCGGATTCGAGATAATTGGTGTGCTTGATATCTAAAGATTTCCCTTAGAGGAGGCAAAATATGAGTAGCTTACCCATTCTCGTTATGCTTATTCTTTTGCTACTACTCCTGTGCCTTTCCGCCTTTTTTTCAGGCTCGGAAACAGCCCTTATGGCTATTAATAGGTTGCGATTGGCACACATAGCTAAGACTGAGCCTAGAAGGGCCAAAATCGTTGAGCGTGTCTTGAAAAAGCCTGAGCAACTCATCGGGACAATACTACTGGGCAACAACTTGGCCAATGTGGCCATGTCTGCAATTGCCACTGCGCTCGCCATATCTTTCTGTGGGGAGACGGGCATTGCTTATGTCACAGGTGTATTAACGCTTGTTATTCTGGTATTTGCCGAGATCACCCCTAAAGTCTACTCGAAATACTTTAATGAGCGCGTGTCTCTTATCACTGCACCCATACTAAGGACAATTATAACTCTCTTCAATCCTGTGGTTATTGCAGTGACATTCCTTGCTAACAAAATATTGCTTTTACTAGATGTTAACGTCTCCAAAATAAAAAGGCCATTATTGACAGAAGACGAAATAAGGACTTACATTCAGTTAGGTCAGGATGATGGTGCTATAACAGCTGAGGAAAAGAAGATGTTATCAAGGGTCTTCACACTAAATGACAAAACAGTGGAAGAGGTTATGATGCCCAGGGATAGAATGACTGTCCTTGATATTGATGCGCCTATTGAACAGATTATGAAGACTGTATTAGACAAAGGTTACTCCCGTTTTCCTGTTACCAAAGGAAAGGATATGGATATAATAGGTTTCATACACACAAAAGATTTATTAAAGCTTATCAATGCTAAAAAATCCGTTTCACTCAGGAAGATAATCAGGCCACCTTATTTTATCTCGGATGATAAGAAAATCGATGCACAACTCCGCAGCTTCAAGGCCAAGAGGCTCCACCAAGCGGTTGTCTTAAATAGAGAAGGTGAGATTGTGGGCCTTATCACCTTGGAAGACATTTTAGAGGAACTAGTGGGGAGCATTCAAGATGAACATGATCAAGCATAAAAAGGTAGCGCTGGATTCTTAAAATGTGAAGGACACTCCTCACGCTGGCACCAGAAACGCTTGTGTTAATGTGAGCTGGGTGGTGCTCCTCGTTTTGGAGTTTGTGTTATACTTACAGGGGGGCCAAATATGAAACACCGGCTAGGGAGCCCTGTGTTTGTGCTAAATTATGCCATAATGCCAGTCCTAGAAGGGAGGTAGTGCATGATTGAAAAGTTAGCATTGATAGCGGTTGCTTTGCTGTTTTTGCTTACACCATCGATAGACTGTGCTCCAGCAGAACCTGAGACAATCAAGATAGGGTGCGTGTTATCCACTACTGGATTGTTGGGGCCCAAGGGTAAAGATAGGTTGGAAGCTGCCAGACTTGCAGTTGAGGAAATAAATGCCGATGGAGGAGTACTGAGCACGCTGGTAAAGCTATTGGAGGCGGATGATGCCACCGATCCAGACAGGTGTTTGGAAAAAGTGAAGAAAATGGTTCAGGCCGACGGAGTGACGGTGCTTGTAGGTGGCATGAGTAGCGGCGCTGTTATGGCTTGTGGTCCTTATTTAGCAGAACAAAAAGTGTTAATGGTATCGCCCTCAGCTACCTCGACGGATATTTCTGACCAGCCATGGACAAACTGGGTTTTCCGCACAACGCCTCGCGATGCTTTTCAGGGCAGGATATTGGCTAAAGTCATCATGGAGGAGGGGTTTACCAGGCTGGCTACGATGGTTCAGGCTAACCCATATGGGGTAAGTTTAGAAGAGGTGCTTATTGAAGCGCTCAAAAAGGCTGGATGGAATGGTAATCATGTTATATCGATACATTTTGATCCAGCTAAAGAGGATTATCGCACCCAGCTACAAAGCATTAAAGATAGCGAACCAGACGTGGTTCTTGCTGTTACCTACATTGAAGATGGCATTATAATCTTCAAGCAAGCATTGGAGATGGGCCTGGACGAAATTGCTTGGCTGGGCTGCGATGGCAACTACAGCGACCATATGTTTCGTGATCCAAAATGTGCTGAATTCATGGAAAAGGCGATATTGGCTGGCACCAGGTCTGTGCCTCCATCAGGAGAAACCTATGATAAGTTCGCTGCTGCTTACAAAGCTGCCACCGGAAAAGACCCCAGCGTTTACTGCGATACTACTTATGATGCTGTAAAAATGATTGCTAAGGCAATAGAGAAAGCTGGTATCTATGATGGTGAGGCTATAAAAGATGCTCTCTTCGAAGTAGGGCAGAAGTACCGTGGTGCCAGCGGCATCATCACTTTCAATGACAAGGGTGACCGCGTTTCTGGTATCTATGAGATTTGGAAAGTGGTGAAGGACCCTACGACTGAGACTGGCTATAAGAATGTTCGGATAGAAGTGATCAGCATAGGCTAAATAACAGCGACTTTTTACGATTGCTATACTGTGGAAAATGCTACCTTAGTTGAGTCATGGTAGCATTTTATTTTAACAGTAAGAGTGTTATGAAGAAAGACAAATTTCGAAAAGCTCTCAGTGAGTTTATGTATAATTCAAAGGTAATACATGAGCATTAAGGAGATCTTTCAACCTAAGCCAAGTCTCTCAGATCAGGAAGTGAAGCACGGGCTGAGAATGCTCACCTGGGAGGGCATGGCTTCTATGGGCTTCTTCAGCATCACCACGAGCGGCTTTCTGGCTGCCTTCGCCCTAGCTCTGGGCGCCAACAACTTCCAGATCGGTATTTTGGCGGCCATCCCATTCATTACCTCACCTCTGCAGATACCCGTCATCCTGCTAGTTGAGCGATTAAGGCAGCGCAAGTTCATCACGATAGCTACCTGGTTCTTAGCACAAGGGTTGTGGATCCCCATGGCTCTGATCCCTATTTTCATTGGAGTTCCCAGTGGAGGAGCTATATCCATACTGCTAGTATTAATAACGATTCGTGGTATATTTGCCGCTGTTACTAGTTGTGGCTGGAACTCATGGCTCCGTGACTTGGTTCCTCAGGAGATCCTAGGGCGCGTTTTTTCGAGGCGGTTAGCTCTGGCAACTATAGTCGCCGTAGTCTTCAGTCTAGCTGCTGCATTCTTCGTAGACTATTGGCGGGCTCATGCATCCGGTGAGAACGCGGTGTTTGGCTATACCATTGCCTTCCTTTTCGGTGCTCTCTTCCTCGGGCTAGCTAGCCCCGTATTCATGTGCCTCATGCCGGAACCACAGATGCAACCTGGAACCGAACCAAAGTTGTCTCTAAGGAAAACGCTCACCTCACCCCTCCAGGACAAAAACTTCAGGCAGCTAATGAAATTCCTGCTCTTCTGGGGTTTTGCCTCAAACTTGGCTATTCCCTTCTTTGCAGTGTACATGCTTGAGCGTCTAGGCATGCCTCTTTCAACAGTGATTGGGCTTAGTGTGCTAAGCCAGCTGTTCAACATATTATTTCTCCGCGTTTGGGGGCCTCTGGCAGACCATTTTGGTAGCAAAGCGGTCTTATCACTGTGTGCCTCCCTTTATCTGCTGGTAATACTTGGCTGGACTTTTACCACCATGCCAGAGCAGCATTTTTTAACCATCCCGCTGCTGGTGATACTGCACATCTTTGCCGGGATAGCCACAGCTGGTGTGACACTCACAGTGGGCACGATTGGCTTAAAATTGGCTCCTCAAGGCCAGGCGACACCTTACTTGGCTGGGGCATCCTTGGCCACCAGCCTAGGCATCGGTCTAGGGCCGCTATTTGGAGGTCTCTTTGCCGACTTTTTCAGCGTTCGCCAATTTACCATAAGCTTGACATGGGCTGATCCCACAAGGGCCCTTCAATGGCCAGTACTATATCTAACAGGCTTCGACTTTCTCTTCGCTGTAGCTTTCATAATGGGGCTTGTGACACTGAACACTTTGACCAAGCTCCGCGAAGAGGGCGAAATTGGTCGGGAAATAGTGTTGGGCGAGTTGTTGTCACGAACGAGACCAGTAGCTCGAGCCGTGAGCTCGGTTCCGGGACTAGGCTTTGTGACCGCGTTCCCGTTCAGCTATCTCAGGCAAGTGCCGGGCATAGATGTAGCCATTAGCGTGACAGCCTATCAGCTGGCCGATATGGCTAAGACGACAACCCTGGTGGCGTCACGAGGTTTGAGGCTCACATCCAGGGTTGCCAAGATGCTGGAAAACGGCCTATCACAAATGTTGAAGCCTGCAAAAGCGGCGCCAGTAAATGGAATTGATGTGGCTCGACATACAGCACGGGGAGCCATCCACGCCGCTCATGAGACATCATTGAACACTGAGCAATTGATCCCTTTAACAATGGTAGGCATTGTGCGCGCTCTGAAACGTGCCAAGGTAAATCCTCAAGATGCCTTCCGTGGCACTGGTTATGGAGTTATCCAGGGTGCAGTTGAGACTGGAGCTAACCTTGTTGAGGCCGTAGCTCAAGCTGTCGCTGGTGCCAGGGAAGCCGCTCGATTGCTCGGTCTAACCGAAGAAGAGGCCGCAACACAGACCGCCCATGGCGCGCTAGCCGCCATCGAGGAAATGGATCCTGAGGCACTGGGCCAGGTCAGAGCAGCTCTACCTCCAGAGTTAACAGAGATATCTTGCCTCAAGCCTGAGCAAGAGGACAATTGTGAGGATTAAGCTGACATAGATAGTTGGAGATTTGCCATGCATAATCTCAACGACTGCTCTAAGACAGCCTGGATATGTTTCTCGAGGAGAGCCGGTTTTCCACACCTCTTATCGAAGTTCGCAGCGGGTGGACTTGACAGCTAAGAGCAATGCGCCATATTATTAATGCAAATACGGGTAGGTTATGGCTCATATTAACTGTCTGACAGTATGAGGAGTATATTATGTATAGCGAGATTTTGGTTCCCTTGGATGGCTCTGATGTAGCAGAATGTGTGCTGCCTCATGTAGAGGCAATAGCCACGAGAAACAATGCAGTAGGCATAACATTTCTGTATGTCGTTCCGCCCCTTGATATGCCATTAGTTAAACATGAGTTCAAATCTCGTATTGAATCAGAAGCTAAATCTGGGGCTAAGGACTATCTCAGAAAGCTGGTCAGTGGACTCAAATATAAGGAAAGAGCACATGGCCAAGTCATTTTTGGAAAGGCTGCTGATAGTATCCTGGACTATGCTGCAGAAAATAAGATGGATCTTATAGTAATTGCAAGTCACGGACTATCAGGCATTGGCCGCTGGATCCGAGGCAGCGTGGCAGATAAAGTCATGCATGAATCCACGGTGCCCATCCTGCGGATTAGAGCCAGTTCTCCCCGAACACCTTTCTACAAAGAAGGCCAAAAGATGGTGGTGTTAGTGCCGCTGGATGGCTCAGAATTAGCGGAAACAGTACTTGTCCATGTCAAAGAGCTGGCAAGACAATTCGGTATCCAATCGGTAGATATAGTACTACTCAGAGTCTGCGA
>Ga0209636_10005593_pt1 | contig 12833 bp, 9 predicted proteins | sample DeeMarSWOR152_54_FD_187464 | JGI IMG/M metagenome (GOLD analysis project Ga0209636, IMG submission 187464) | Marine sediment microbial communities from White Oak River estuary, North Carolina - WOR-1-52-54 (SPAdes) (version 2) | ecosystem: Environmental > Aquatic > Marine > Intertidal zone >...
GACTTTTCAAGTACGATATGGGCAACTTGAGCATTTCGCGCAGGTGGTTCATCAAAAGTAGAGGCAACCACCTCTCCCTGAACGGTTCTCTGGAAATCTGTCACCTCCTCAGGCCTTTCCGCAACCAAAAGAACAATCAGAAACATTTCAGGGTGATTTTTTTCGATAGACTTCGCTATGGTTTTGAGAAGAGTGGTCTTCCCTGCTCTGGGTGGAGAAACAATCAAGCCTCTCTGTCCCTTTCCGATCGGAGTGAGCATATCCATCACCCGAGCGTTGAGATTCTTGTTGTTGCCGTCTTCCAGTTTGATTTTCTCAAAGGGATACAAAGGAGTTAGACTTTCGAATTGGATGTTTCTCCGCGATTTTTGTATGACATCTGGATGGGCAAAGTTGATAGCTTCTATTTTAATCAGCGCAAAGTACTTCTCGCCATTCTTTGGCGGCCTTACGATTCCTGAGATGGTATCCCCGGTTCTGAGTTGAAATTTTCTAATTTGTGAGGGAGAGACATAAATATCGTCCTGGCTTGGCAGATAGCTAAATTCTGGAGCTCTAAGAAATCCAAAACCATCATCAAGACATTCCAACACTCCTTCGGAGAAAAGCAAACCATTCTTTTTGGCCTGTGCCTCAAGGATTTTAAAAATGATGTGCTGTTTATTAGAATCCTCGATGTCTTTCTTCATCAGACCTGCTTCTGCTGAAATTTTGAAGAGATCTTCAAGCTTTTTGTCTTCTAATTCAGTTAAGTCATACTCTTTCATTTTTATACCTCTTTTGCAATTTTTGGATTAAATCTAACTTACTTGTATTTTTAGTGAGTAATAGGAGGTTCTTGGGATTCTTCTCTTTCTTCCTCCTGTTTTGTGACTTTGGGTACGATGGGCATTTTTCTTTTTTTTGGAAGACCGCTGACCAATGCAATCCCTAAAACCTGATCCATGTTTTCTACGAAATGAATGGTTATGTCGTCCTTCACGTTTTTAGGCATATCTTTCAGGTCGGGTTTGTTGTCGGCAGGAAGAATGGCAACTTTTATCCCTTCCCTGTGTGCTGCCAAAAGTTTTTCTTTTATTCCACCAACTGGTAAAACCTTGCCTTTGAGAGTGATCTCTCCGCTCATGGCTACTCTTTTTGTGACAGGAATTCCTGTGAGGAGCGAAATAATGGATGTGGCAATGGTTATTCCTGCTGAAGGTCCTTCCTTAGGAGTCGCTCCTTCAGGCACATGGATATGGATATCAAAATTTTTATGCAGATCCTTGGCGATATCCAATTCAAACATCTTTCCACGCACGTAACTGAAGGCTGCTTGTGCAGATTCCTGCATAATTTCTCCAAGTTGACCAGTCAACATAAAGTTGCCTTTTCCATGGACTTTGGTGACTTCAAAAGTGAGGAGCTCACCGCCAAATTCTGTCCAGGCCATACCAACAGCTGCACCCACTTCATCTTTTTTATCTATTTCTGACCGTCGATATCTTGGAATGCCTAAATACCTTTCCAATTTTTTTGGGGTGACAATTTCCTTGTAATCTTTTCCCTTGGATACGACTTTCTTGACGACTTTACGACAAATGGATGTGATTTCACGCTCGAGACTTCTCACCCCCGCCTCTCTTGTATATTCACGGATGAGTTTTTTCAAAGCCTTGTCAGAAATCTTGATTGTTTGCTCCTTGAATCCATGGGCTTTTTTCTGTTTTGGCAGAAGGAAATGTTTTGCGATTTGGAGCTTTTCATCCTCTGTGTAACCAGGGATTCTCACCATCTCCATACGATCCTGTAGAGGCCTTGGAATGGGTTCTTGCATATTGGCTGTGACGATAAACATAACTTGAGAAAGATCAAAATCTGTATCTATGTAATGATCCAGGAACGTGCTGTTTTGCTCTGGATCGAGAACTTCCATAAGAGCTGAGGCTGGATCTCCCCTAAAATCCACGCTCATCTTGTCGACCTCGTCCAGGAGAAAGACAGGATTTTTTGTTCCAGCTCTTTTGACCATCTGGATGATTCTTCCTGGATAGGCGCCGATATAGGTCCGTCGATGTCCTCTGATTTCGGCTTCATCCCTCACTCCTCCCAGCGAGAGCCGAACGAATTTTCTTCCCGTGGCCCGGGCGATTGATTGGCCGAGGGAACTCTTCCCCACTCCAGGAGGACCTATCAGGCCTAGGATAACGCCCCTTGGATTTTTTACGAGCTGCCGGATGGAGAGATACTCTAAGATTCTTTCTTTAACCTTTTTTAATCCATAATGATCTTCATCTAATATCCTTTCTGCTTCTTTGATATCTCTCTTTTCTCTCGATTTTTTATTCCAGGGCAAAGAAATCAGCCAATCCAGATAGTTCCGACAAACTGTTGCCTCTGCAGACATCGGAGGCATTGCTTCCAGCCTCTCTATTTCTTTTATTGCCTTATCCTCTGCCTCCTTCGGCATTTTCGATTGTTCCACTTTTTTCCGCAGTTCCTCAATTTCGTTAGGCTGGTCTTCTTTACGGACATTCAATCCCGGGGGAAAGATTTTTTGCTGGGGATCTCTATAGGAAAACTTCCGGCGACTCGATCTTTTCCCCTCTTTACTCAGCTTGGAATGGATTTTAAGAAGTTCGTTTTCCAGAACATAATTCAACCTCCTCAGTCGTTCTGAGCTATTGGTGGTTTCAAGAAGATTTTGTTTTTCATCCAGAGACAAGTACATGTGTGAAGCAATGATATCAGATATTCTTTCCGGGCTGTTGTCCTTCAAAGCAGGAATGATAGATTCGAAATTGGCATTTTGGCTCAGTTTGAGATAATCTTCGAACAGGGTTAAAACACGTTTCAGGACTTCTCTGGCTTCAGCGCTGTCATTTTCAATTTCCTTAACTTCCTTTACCAAGACTTGATAGAAAGGATAGGTACTCAAATATTCAAGGATTCGAGCTCTTTTTTTGCCTTCAACGATAACTTTCACGTTGTTATCATCCATTTTGATGGCACGTATAATCTTTGCAACGACTCCCAAGGAATGGATATCCCGTTGGAGTGGATTATCTATGGATGCATCGATTTGAGAGGATAGAAAGAGCATTTTATCCTTTTCTGTGGCCTTCTCCAGCGCATGGATCGATGAGGAACGACCAATAATAAAAGGAACAAGAGTGGAGGGGAATACGACGAGATCTCTTAAAGGGATTAAAGGCACATTGTAGATGGTCTCCGAGTTGCTTGTGGTATCCATTATTATACTCCAGAAAATTGTTTCAAGCTATTGACTCTCATGCATCCTTCTGGCTAGCTTTTTGGCAGTCCCCAAAGATTCCCGAGTCTTTGAATATGGGAAGAACAGTATCGAGAATCCCAGTGACGCATTCTGGTGTTGCGCCTTTAAGTTCTGAGGATTTCACTCTTTCCTTCTAGTTATATAGTTAAGGGGATCAAGATCATGGGGACTGGTTATTCTATTATAGCGGATTTGACCAAAAAGTCAACCGTCTTCTTGAGAAGAAGGTTCTCCCGCAATTCTTGTTTCTTGCCTTCTCTGTTTATGCTCTCCACAACTTGAGCCAAGGGAACATTGTGGGATTTGGCAATAGCTTTCATTTCTTCTGTTATTTCTTCTTCGGTCACTTCAAGTTTTTCTTCCTGGGCAATCTTGTTAAGGATGATATGATTTTTTATATTCTGGATAGCTCTTGTGCGCACATCTTTTTTCAGAGATTCCAGATCAATCTTTGATAGATCCTGCTGAGGAATATCAGAGAGGCGTCGATTCAATTGAGCGGTATATTCATGTTTGACAACTGAGTCGGGCAGCTCAAACGGCACTTTCTCGGCTATTTTTTTGACGATTTCTTCGGCCATTTCTCTTCTTTGTGCGTTTTTTTTCGACTGGAAAAGCTGGTCCTTTAATTTAGTCTTCAAATCATTTAGGTTTTTGTAATCTCCGAGATCTTTTGCAAAGTCATCATCGATCTCTGGCAGCATTTTTTCTTTTATCGATTCAATTTTTAAATCATAGTGGATTTCACGGCCTGCCAGCTTTTTATTCGTATGATCCTTTTTGTATTTGACTGTAAATTGACTCTGATCGCCTGATTTAAGGCCTAGGAGTTTCTGGTTGAGGATCTCCTCGTTCTCAGGATGGCCTGCCAAGATGACCACTTTTTCTTTGGGCAGGAATCTTTTTGTCTTTGTATTGTGTCCCTTAATCTCTGCGACAACATAATCTCCATCCACCACTCCCCTATCTGTTACAGGAACATATTGAGCTGCCTCCAAGCGAAGTTCTTCTAAGGACTCTTCGAGTTCCTTTTCAGTGACAGAGGCTTGCCTTTGTTTCACTCTGATGTTTTTGTATTCAGGGAGATGCAGTACTGGCCACACTTCAATCTGGGCTTTGAAGCGGAGAGGCTCCCCTTCACTGAAATGCAGGTCACTCACAATCGGTTGTCCTACGGGATGGATATTCTTATCTTTGAGCTCTTTATCTAGTGCTTTGGGGACAAGGGAACTGATGAGTGTCTCCTTAATATCGGGATAGTACATCCTTTTTATGATCTCTTCAGGAGCCTTCCCAGGTCGAAATCCCCGGACCTTGGCTCGAGAAGAATATTGTGCCGTTATCCTCTTCATTTCCTCAGTCGTTTCATCGACAGGAATTTCTATTTCAATCTCCCATTTGCTGTCGCTGATTTTTTTTGCGGTATTTGGCATTTTAAATATGCTTATCCTGTCTATTTTGGAAAAAAATGGGCAGAGCGGGACTCGAACCCGCACTCCTTCAGCAGGAACTAGGTCCTAAGCCTAGCGCGTATGCCAATTTCGCCACCTGCCCGTGTGATTTTTTATAAAAACGAGGAATTTTTGACAAGAAGCGAAACAGAATTCAATATTTAGCACAACCTGTTTGGTTTGTCAATTTTTTGCCTGGCACATAAGCATCTCTATTTCCGTGACAAAGAAAAGGGTCAGGCCAACTTGATCACAATTAGGCAGTTGCCAATACAGGGGGCAAATCCTTCATAGGGATCAATCCAGGCTCAGATCTTACTGCTCGAGGAATCGTGTTGATCGTAACGGCCACAGTCCCGATGTCGCCATGAACGCCACCGATGATTCGCTGATGGATATTGGGAACTCCCTGGATGATAACGTCATCATATTCCTCATCCACGCCAGCATGAGCATTAAACTCCAGCCTGATGAGTTCTTCACTATCCTTAATGCCGCGGGCAATGCTGCGCAGTCCGATCACTTTTCCGGGCATCACTTTACCCAAAGCAGTATCTATCTCCCTTTCTGCAATCACTGGTTCGGGTGGGAGTTCAACGGCTTGGTCCAGATTCCACCCTAGGCCTGAAGCAATCATATGGGTGGACTCGAGCAAACCCACATGACCTGTGATCAATTTATTGTCTATTCTCTTTCGGAATACCTCCGGCGAAAGGCCGGTTCCAATTTTTTTCTGGAAAGGTATCCGTCTCTTGGAGGAATCCATCATCCGTATAACCTTGATGGCCTTTACTTCAAGACAGGGAGCAGTGAGAATTAATGGAAGTGTGTCCATCAAGAAGCCGGGATTGATTCCAGTACCGACTACAGTGACTCGATGCTTTTTTGCCAGTTGGTCGATTTTCTGCGCGAGTTCAGCTTCACGCTTCCATGGAAAAGACAATTCTTCGCAGGTCGATACAACATTCTTCCCAGCTCTCACACACTGGATGATTTGAGGATACACATCCTTGAGACGGGATGTGGTGGTTAAAATAACAGCCTGGGCATCTGAAGCGAGCAAGAGCCTTTGAGGGGCGTTATCGATATGAATCCCTAAATTCCTTGGATTGTCGAGGATAGTCCCGAGGTCTCTCCTCACCAGTTCAGGTGCGATATCTAAAGCTCCCACGATTGAAAAGCTTTTCTTGTTCAACAGAGCTTCTGTAATTTTTTGGCCCATGACACCGCACCCATATATTATGACCTTGATCTGTTCCATGGCGGGATTCCTCCTATTTTGAGCGATATCTCTTATTGGAGCGTTTCCATCTCTTTGCAATTCTTTCCACTGCATCCAGGGATGCTTGGATTTCCTCTTCAGAGTGGGCAGCAGATATGGCTCCATAACCGTGGAAAATGTTGAACCCTTGTTGAAGCATGGCGAGTTTGAACACCTTCTCTCTCATCTCAACATCGCAAACCTTTGGATTCCATACTTGCTCAGGAGATACGATCCGTTCGCATTCCTCACGCATAAAATGGACGCCTACGATGGAGCTGCTTTTGACCACAGAATTTCCAATCCCTGTACATTTCACGTTAAAACCAAAGGTTGAGAAGATTTTTTCGATCTCTTTACGGACCTTGTCTCCTAACTTTCCTATCCGTGGATAGATCTCCGCTTCATGGGCAATGAGGTGCTGGGTGAATTTGAGCCCTGCCAGCATTGCTGCAGGATGCGCGGAAAACGTTCCTCCTTCCAGTTTAACTCTCTCTTCTTCTGGGGTTTCAGGACTACAGAGTTTCATCACTTCGCTCTTTCCTGCGATGGCACTGATGGGCATACCTCCTCCGATTGCTTTTCCGAATACAGAGATGTCAGGCTGTATTCCATAGAGGGTTTGGAGGGCTCCTGCATGGAAACGGAGGCCAGAGACGACCTCATCCAAAATGAGCAAAGCACCGTATCGAGTGCAGAGGTCTCTTGCGTTCTGTAAATATTCAGCATCCCCGAATATGAATCCTCCTGCGCCAATAAAGGGCTCAAGGATCAGACAGGCGATTCGGTCCCCATTTTTTTGGAATTTGTCTTTAAGGTCTTGGGGATCGTTGAAACGTGTCACATGGATCGTTTTATCTATTCCCTTAGGAAGGCCGGCGGATTCGACTCTGTTGAATCCTTTATCATAGACTGAGATTCCTTTCAAAACGTAAGGATGGGAGCCATGCCACCCCCCGCCAGCTTTCATGACGAATTCTCTTTTTGTTTTTGCTTTGGAAAGCATTATTGCATACATTGTCGCAAGTGTCCCGCTCGTGGAGAATCGAATTCTATCTGCTGAAATCCGACTCAGCAGGACCTCTGCCAGCTCTGATTGAAAAAGCCCGGGAAAACCAGTGGCCAGTCCTTGTCCTTTTTTGTAATATTCCATAAGCGCATCCAGAACAACTTTTGGATTATGGCCCAATATATTTGCAAAATGACCCTGCCAGAAATCGACATAGGTATGGCCATCCAAGTCTGACACTTTGGACCCTTTGCTGTGTACATCATAAAATGGATAAGGAACGAACAGCCTCAGGTTGTGGCTGCCTCCCTTGATTTGAAACCTGCTTGCTTTTCTGAAATGCTCCTCGGATTTCTGGTGTGTTTCCTTATATTCTCGGATTAAATCTTGCAGCCATTCTTTACTGTCCATTGTCCCTCTTTCAAAATTTGAATGTCTCTGTTCCCTCGATTGAGAGTTGAAAAGATTTGCATCCTTGGATTGTTTAGCTTGTGAATCCTTCTATTTGATATATTGTTTCAGTTTCTTTGCTAGATCTGGATCCACTGTATTGAGCTGATTATATATTTCTCTTGCACTGTAGTTATCACGAAGATTCAGGTAAGAAATAGCGAGATTATAGTAGGCGTATGCTCTGCTTGGATTCAACTCGATGACTTTTTTAAGAGGCTCCACTGCTTCTGAATACTTTTTTTGCTGCATGTATGCAATACCTATTCCAAACCATGCGTCGTCATTATCCGGAAAGATTGTGACCATGTTTTTATAGGCTTCTGCTGCTTTAGCGTATTGTTTTAACTGGGTGTAACTGTATCCGAGTTGAAGATGCGCATATTCCATACCTGGATTTTTTTCTATGACTTTGCTGAATGTCTCGATAGCGCTATTATAGTTCTCCATCTGTACATACATGTAGCCCAGGTTATAAAGAGCTTCTGTATCATTTGGATCGAGTTCGACGAGCTTTTGGGCAACTTCTGCTGCTTTTTCCGGCATTTTGGCAGTGTTGTACATCATTATAACCATGTTGTAATATCTTTTAGCATCCTCAGGAGTAATTTGGGCTAATTTTTCATAAGTGGCAGCAGCTTGATCGATCTGGCCTGCTTTTTCGTAAGCCTGAGCCAGTTTATATATGATCGTGATGTCATCGCCGTAACCTTCTAAAGCTTTTGTGAAGGAATGTACAGCGTCTGCATATTCCTCGGCTTCCATCTGACAGACTCCGAGCTGAGCGTATACATCCCAGGGCTGGTTTGGATTCGTATCCAGGTATTGTCTGTACGCATCTATCGCCTCTTCGAACTCCTGTAATTCTTGATGGGCGGTTCCGATGTGCAGATAAGCCTCTTTATTTTCCTGATTCAATTGGATTGCCCGTTTGAGAGGGGGGATAGCTTCTTTCCAATTCATCATTTTCAGGTTGACCAGACCCAATCCAAAATGGGCATCATCCCTGTTGGGATCTAATTCGATGATTTTCTGATAAGTTGTTAAGGCGGAAGAATAGGCTCTTTGATTGTAATAGACTGAAGCCAGAAGCAGATAGGCATGGAGGTCACTGGGTTTGAGCTCAATGACCTTTTTTAGAAATTTTTCAGCTTTGCCCGTATCGTTCAAAGCATAGAATGCTTCTGCAGCAAAATAAGCCCCCTCGAGCGTAGAGAAGTAATCTTCTTTTTCCCAGTTCTTAAATTTTGTTTCAGATCCTGTCTGAGGGAGGTTCTTTATGATGTTTGAAGGGACAATGATATTTTTCCCTAGATCAAGAAAAATGACCATTCCTACCACCTTGCCTGTTGAGTCAAAGACTGGTGCGCCATTGTACTCATCTGGAATAGATAAGGAGGCCTCGATCAATCTTTGAGACTTTATTTGGTGAAAATTGAAAACTTCTCCTTCAGAAAACGAGATTTCACTCATTTCATTCCCCCCGATAGCGCAGAGCTCGCTCGATCTGTCTAATCTGTCAGAATCTCCAAGTGCAAGTATTGGATCTTTGCGGTTGACCTTAACGAGAGCAATCCCAAATTCCTTGTCAACGGAGAGAATGCCATCAAATTTGACTTTTTTCCCTTTGTAGTCCAGACCTTCGGCTTCATTTGCCTGGCAAACCAGCCCATAGCTTGTCGCTAGAATTTTCTCGCCGACAAGAAAGCCTGATCCCTTAGCAATCTCTTGGTCCTCCTCATCGTAGACAATAAAGGTGACGACTCCTTGTTTATAATTTTCGAAAATATTCGTCGCTTCCTCTGATTGAGAAAAAAGCAAGGAGAAAGGCATAATTAGAAAAAGTAGAGGTAATACCAGAAAATATTTTTTGAATATCATTTATACCTCCTAAATGAAAATAAGGATGGCATGAATCCCTCTTTCAAGGCATTTAATTTACAATTTTGAATCCTAATCTGTCAAATTTTTGTATAAAATCACATCTGCAACTCAAAGTTGACTTCGGTCAGACACGGAGCTAAACTAACTTCTTTGGGCATACCTGGACTCACATCCATCTGAGATCAACCCATGGCGACCAAAAATGTCATCATCATGATTTATCTTCTGACGTTGTCAGGCATCATTTTATGGTTAGGAATGATATTGTTAGCGCCTTATCTTGCGAGTGAATCCTCTCCTTTAGCGGGCTTTATCTATGCCCTTTTCTCTCCCACCTGCCATCAGATCCCTTCCCGCTGTTTTTTTGTTTTCGGGCATCCCATGGCCGTTTGTGCCCGCTGTTTAGGGATTTACACAGGATTCTTAGCAGGGACCTTGATCTATCCTTTCCTGAAAGGGTTTTTTTCGCCTTCACTCCCCCGGGCAAAAAATTTTATCCTCGTCTCATTCCCTATCGTATTGGACACAGGAGCCAATATTTTTGGTATTTGGGAGAGTCCGGAATGGCTTCGATTTCTGCTCGGTCTGTTATGGGGAATCATTCTTCCTTTTTACTTTCTTGCTGGATTTTCGGATTATTTCCTTCACCGACGAAAAAAATTCTCTTGAAATCTATCCCTAAAAATCAATAGAATAAAAAAAACTGACTTGAAGGAGGATTCATGAACGACCAAAGGCCTAGCATGTTTGTCCCAGCATTGATAGGAGGAGCTGCTGCTGGAATCCTTTCAGGCATCCCGTTCGTCAATTGTCTCTGTTGTCTTTGGATTATTGGTGGTGCAATGCTTTCTGCCTATCTCCTAACAAAGGAATCTCGAATGCCTCTAAGTGCAGGTGATGGCGCAATAGTGGGTATTTTTGCTGGAATCATAGCGGCTGTCGTTGAACTCATCATCAGCATTCCCTTCAGGGCGGTCACCGATAAATTCATGCGAAATATGATGGAAAGATTCTCTGAATACTATGAAGAAATGCCGCGAGGTTTGGAATCCTGGTTCCAAGAAGGGGCGCTTGAGACATCTTTTGTATGGAGCATAATCGGTCTTTTGATATCTGTAGTTATTTTTTCAGCTTTGGGTGCTTTGGGCGGTATAATCGGCATTTCCCTTTTTGGAAAAAAGACTGTTCAGAAAGGTCAAGGAGCGGTCCATGTTCCTAAAAACACAAGTGATCGTCAACCCTGAATCAAATAGGGGACGAACACGAAAAAAATGGACTCAGATTAAAGAAGCGCTAAAATCCTTTCTCAAAGAATTTAAATACGAGTTTACAGAAAAGCCTTCACAAGCCACGGACATCTCCAGGACTGCTATCCGGGAAGGGTCAGAATTGATAGTTGGAGTTGGAGGGGATGGCACCATGAATGAGATTTCCAACGGATTTTTTGATGGCAGAGCGTTGATCAATCCTCAGACTGTCCTCGGGATAGTTCCCTCGGGAACAGGATGCGATTTCAGCAAAAGCCTGAACATTCCTTCAGGATTACAGAGTTCATTAAAAATCATCACCGAGGCACACTCTCCTGTGATTGATATCGGCAGAGCGACATTTAAAACCTGCACCGGAGAGAAGGTGGAAAGGTATTTTCTCAATGTCGCCGATTTCGGATTTGGCGGTGAGGTAGTTGATCGTATGAATCGGAATAAAACAGCAAGGAAGACTTCCTCTTACCTGAAGTGTGCAATAGCCACTTTTATTAATTATAAAAACAAAAAAATCAGATTGAAGATCGATGATGAAGAAATCCCAAGAGATGAGTTTTTGATCGGAGCCATTTCAAACGGAAGGATATTCGGAAAAGGGATGAAAATCGCACCTGAAGCCCGATTGGATGACGGCCTTTTCGATATCATCTTGGTCAGGGGGATGAAAGTCTTTGAATTCCTAAGGAACGTCTGGAGGATCTATGCAGGAACCCATCTCTCCCATCCAAAAATTTCTTTCATTCGCGGCAGAAAAATCGAAGCAATCCCCGAGGACCCTGATGATCATATTTTGATTGAAGTCGATGGAGAACAGATTGGCAAACTTCCTGCTACATTCGAGATTGTCCCCCAAAGCTTTCTTGTAAAAGGATATTTATAAGAATCTTAAATCGAGAAATCACTTTGACTTCTTTTTGTACTTTTCCCAAAGCGCCTTGTTATTGGTTAGTACAAATTTCCCGTTCTCATCGTAAAATGCGTAGATTTTTGTCCGAGTCATGATCTTTGATTTGGGATAAGAAGCCATGACTTTTTTGATGTAATTTTTAGTCTCTTTATAGGGAGGGATGCCTCCATATTTCTTTATGGCTTCTTGGCCCGCATTATAAGCAGCAAGCACATGTTCTGTATTGCCTTCGTAGAGCTTAATTAAATCAACCAAGTATTTGATGCCGCCTTCGATATTTTGTTTCGGATCGAACACATTGTTCACTTTATATTGAATAGCTGTCTCTGGCATGAGCTGCATCAGTCCCAATGCACCTTTGGGAGATATGGCCCAGGCATCATAGTTGGATTCTGTCTTGATGATTGAATGCACCAGAGTCGGCGGCACTTCATGCTTCTTTGAGAGAGTTGCGATAATATTATCGTATTTGCTTTGATAAGGCGAGCTGCTCTGGGCAAAGGAGATGTGTGCGAAAGATGAGCAGAACAAGAAGATCCCAATTGTCGCTGCAAAAATTAGATTTGCTCTTTCTTTTCCACTCACGTGACTCATTGAATCATATAATCTGAAAAAAAACCATTTTTATCAATCCTCTTTGGGGGTGATTTTTGGGGGGATCATTTCCTCGATGATGGGAACGATTTGTTCAAAAACTCGACCTAACTGTTCAGGATCAGTTCCTCCAGCCTGGGCAAAATCCGGACGTCCTCCTCCTCCACCCTTGATCAATAGGGCAAGCTTTTTAATCACTTCGTTGGCTTTTACTCGATTGGTCAAATCTCTTGTTATAGCCACCACGAGAAAGACTTTTTCTTCCTCCGCAGTTGCAAGGACCACAATCCCAGATCCAATCTTTTGTTTAAGGGAATCGGCGAGTCCTCGCAGCTCACTGATGGTCAGGCCTTCGACCTTCTGAGTGAGAACAGCGATATCCCTGACTTTTTGGATCTTTTGGATATCTTTCTTGTAGCGAACATTTGCCAATTTCTGGCGAAGAGATTTGCTTTCTTTTTCCTTTTCTTTGACTGTTTCCTTGAGTTTTTCTATCTGCGCAACCACGTCTTTTTTCGGAGAACCCAGAAATTGCTGAATTTTAAGAAGGAGATTCTCATTTTCTTGAACATATTGAACAGCTCTTTCGCCGGTTACAGCCTCAATTCGTCGCATTCCAGCGGCGACGCTTGTTTCAGATATGATTTTAAACAATCCGATTTCTCCGGTAGAGTGCACATGAATACCACCGCACAGCTCTCTGCTGAAGTCATCAATGCTGATCATCCTGACTTCTTC
>Ga0209636_10005594_pt1 | contig 12831 bp, 9 predicted proteins | sample DeeMarSWOR152_54_FD_187464 | JGI IMG/M metagenome (GOLD analysis project Ga0209636, IMG submission 187464) | Marine sediment microbial communities from White Oak River estuary, North Carolina - WOR-1-52-54 (SPAdes) (version 2) | ecosystem: Environmental > Aquatic > Marine > Intertidal zone >...
CCATAAAAGTCATCCACAAAGCCATTATGGTCGTCATCTATGCCATTATCCGGTATCTCCCCTGGATTGGTCCAAATGTTGTCTGCTAAATCCTCATGGTCTAAATCCACTCCGGTATCTATTATTCCCACCAAAGGTATGGTGGTCTCATCATTTCTCTCCCATGCCTCCAAGGCATCTATGTCTGCATCCTCGGTGCCATATTTGATTACCTGCGTGTCATTGTAGTCGCCTGGTATTCTATTTATTCCCAGGTATCCCTGACCCGTATTATTCAAATACCATTGATGAGGAAACAAGGGGTCATCCGGTTCCTCAAAAAGCTCTAACTTATAGTCTAACTCCGCATATTCTACCTCCGGTCGGCTTTCATATTCTTTCTTCATCTTTTTTAAGTCCGTTCCTTCCGGAACTTCCAGGATATAGACGCTGGAGAACTTATCTGATTTTAGAGCGGTCTCTTCAAACTCCTTAAACAATTTTTCCTGCTTTTCAACTTGGAATTTAAGGTTAAGGCTGTCCAATTGAGCTATCCCTGTGGTTACCTTCCCCTGAACTTTCCCTAAAATTACCTTTTTATCCACTTCTAACTTTAGCTTTACAATCAATCTGGTTGGAGAAAACTCTAATTTGGCTTGTTTGGGTTTATCCTTTCCGGTGTAGAGAGAATATGTTACCGAAGGGACAAAAAAGAAGACGCCTAAAAGTAGGATAATTATGATGCCCAAGCTTCTCCTCTTCATAAAAACCTCCTGTTTTAGAGTTAGATTAAAGGGTGAATTTTTATTTTAAATACCTTTCGTCTAAAAAAACTCTACTTTAATAATAATGGTAACTTTGCGAGTTGTCAAGTAGATTTTGCTTGAAATTGTGGAGACTAAATACAAATCATACACTTTTGGAGATGGTTCGACGAGCTCACCATGTTAAAAAAGATTAGGCAATGCCCGAGAGGATTTTTGAAAAATATGCGAAGATATGTAAGTCAACCATGCCCGATGCATTGGGGGGATGCAATTTATTTTCTTGCATTTATTTTTTTCCCCAATATATTTGTAAAAATTTATATGTGTGGAGTGAGATCGAAGCTTCATGATTTTTTTCTTTACTGTGAGTGAACGGGTTCAATGAGACCTCAAATGAAAAAAAGCTTTTGGGAATTTAACTCAAGATCTGCTCTTATAGGAGGAACTCATGGAAAAAAGAGACCAGTGGGATAGTCGCACTGCCTTTGTCTTGGCGGCGATAGGCTCGGCCATAGGTCTGGGCAATATTTGGCGCTTTCCTTACATCTGTTATGCCAACGGTGGGGGCGCCTTTTTGGTAGCCTGGTTAGTTGCTCTGTTCACTGCCGGAATTCCGCTTATGATTTTGGAATTCGGGCTGGGGCACAAAACCGAGGGTTCTGCCTCGGAGGCTTTCCGCAAAGTAAATAAAAAATTCGAGTGGTTCGGCTGGGCGGCAATCCTGGTGGGATTTTTTATAGTTTGTTACTATGCGGTGATCATGGGTTACTGCTTCAATTTCGTGTATCATTCCCTGAACTTAGGCTGGGGTGACGATCCCAGCGGTTTCTTTTATCAAAAGACTTTAGGATTAACCGAGAGCCCTTTTGAGTTCGGAGGAATAAAGGGATACATCCTCTTGGGTTTATTCTTGAGTTGGGTAGCCATTTTCTTCTCTATCTGGAAAGGCGTAAAGACTGTTGGAAAGGTGGTTTATGCCACCGTCCTGATTCCCTGGTTTTTGCTTCTTGTATTTGTCATCAGGGGAGTAACCCTTCCGGGAGCAATTGAAGGACTTAAGTTTTATCTTACCCCTGATTTTCAAAAATTACTGTCACATGAAGTGTGGCTGGCCGCATACACTCAAGTCTTCTTTTCCTTGAGCGTTGGCTTTGGAATAATGATTGCTTATTCCAGTTTCCTGCCGCGGAAGACGGACATCGTTAACAACGCTTTTTTGATAAGCCTGTGCAACTGCACCACCTCATTTGTGGCCGGCTTTGCTGTTTTCGGCGCCTTGGGATATTATGCGGTACAAATGGGCAAGCCCGTGGCGGAGGTGGTCGCCTCTGGTCCGGGATTAGCTTTTGTGACTTATCCCCATATCATCAGCAATCTCCCCTTCTGGCAGCCTCTATTTGGGGTGATGTTTTTCCTGATGTTGCTGACCTTGGGAATCGATTCCGCTTTTTCGTTGGCCGAGGCGGTGGCGGCAGGAGTGATAGACAAATGGAAGGTTACACACCGAGCCTCCAACTTCGCAGTCTGCTATATCGCCCTGCTGGTGGGCATCATATTTACCACCGGAGCGGGACTTCTCTGGTTAGACATCGTGGATAATTTTATGAACAAGTTTGGGATCTCACTTATCTGTTTGGGAGAGTGTATTTTGATCGGGTGGGTCTACGGAAGCGGAAAGATGAAGAAGTATGTGAACGGAATTTCCGAATTTCGAATCGGAATATGGTGGGATGTTTTTATCAGATTCTTGATACCAGTTGTTCTTGGAGTCCTGATTATTGCCGAGATTCTCCAGAGAATAGAAGGCTCGTATGGTGACTACCCAAGATTGGCTGAATTCTTCGGTGGCTGGATGTTGATTCTGCTTTTGCCCGTACTGGGATTCATTCTTATGGTTGCTAAAAGGAGGAAATAATGCCCGCGTCAGCAATTATTATGTTAATTGTTACATCCGTGGTTTTGTTCGGGGGAATTGGAATATGTCTTTACATCGCCTTCAAAAAGAAATAGACAACTTCGGAGAACTTCCGTCGTAACAAGAATCAGAAGGCAGAGGTCTGATTATAGCAAACGAATCGAATGAATTGACATAATAACCCCCTTTCCCCTCCCATCAAGGGAGGGGTGGATTCACCAACTTCCCTCTCCCTTGGAGGAGAGGGTTAGGTTGAAAATCCCGCCGGAGGTGGGGGTGAGGGGTAAGTAAATTTATTTCGTGCATTTGTATTAGTTAGCAACCGCGTAGGCACCTGTCGGGGTGCCTTATGAAATAGTGAACCTTCGCGTAGGCGTTTATTAAGATGAGTAACAAATGAGTGGTGCTCTTTATCTGATTTTATCTCTTGCAATTATTCTGATTTTGACCGGACTTTTTTTGCCGGTTCACCTACATTTAGTTTTGAACGAAAAGAGTAAATCGATTTCGCTGGGCTGGTTTTTCATGATGTTAGGAGCTGATCTTGTGTCAAAGCGTTTTGAAATACGTCTTTTCAGCCAGAGAATAATAAGCCGAAAATTGCAAAAGAAGCGAAAAGAAAAAGAAGCGGTGGAAAAGGCCCAAAAGACCAAAAAGAAGGTGAGAGGATTTGGCTTTTCTGATCTATGGAAGGAAAGGGATTTGTTAGTCAGAGTGTTGGTTGTATTCTTTCGGTTTGTACGAGACATGTTAAGACGTATACGTTTGAACAGATTTTTTCTGGAAGCGGATATAGCCACGCCGGACCCGGCGTTAACCGGAATCATCTATGGCGGACTTTGCGCTCTCAGCGTTCCCACAGATCTCATCTCGCCGAGCATAAGAGTCAAAGTCCAACCGGATTTCAAAACCGAGATTCCGCGCGGGAGAGCAGACGTGGCTTTCAGCACCAGATTAGTTGATGCCCTTGGCGCAATCTTGAAGATGTTTTTTGCCTTACCGAAGATAAAGATTATTAGGGCCTTTATTAAAAGAAAAAAAAGGAGGTGAACAGAAATGGCAACCGCAGCTGAACAGATCCTTAAGACGATCTTAGACGAAGTCAGGACTATTGCCAAGACCGAGACTATCATAGGCGAGCCTATAAACATCGCCAACAACACCATCATACCAATCTGCAAGATATGTATCGGCTTTGGGGGAGGTGGCGGTGAAGGGGAGATACAGGAAAAGAAAGGAGGGGGGACTGGTGGTGGAGGAGGAGGTGGCGTAAAGATCGATCCAGCCGCGTTCATTGTGGTTAAGGGAGAAGAGGTCACTGTGATGGGGACCAAGCCCGGAAGGCTGGAATCCCTCTTTGAGACAGTCCCCGGTATTATCGACAAAATCAAGGAAGCGAAAGAAGCAAGGAAAGCGAAGAAGAAAGAAGAAGAAGAGAAGAAATAATCCAACACCTAACTTAAGTTAGGTACTGGCTGTCTAAATTAGGTGCTGGCTGTGTTTCTGCCTCCTCCTATCCCGGACGGGTCTTTGATTCTCTCTCCGCTATATGTTGAAAATTCCTCCAGAGGTGGGGGAAAGGGAGAAGGGGAGAGGTCTGTCAGAATGGTGACTCGATAAACTCCTTGAAACTGTCGTCCTTTTGAAAAACTCTGGCAACTAAATTGGAGAAGACCCAAAAATTATTTCATTATGAAGTGAGGATGGATCAAAAGATCCACCCTTTTGTTTTTTCACTCAAGCAAGCTGACGAATCCTTTCTCTCATTCTAAGTCTCGTCTCTGGCACGAACCATACGGTTCATGCCTCTGGCGGGATGAAGAATCTCATGTGCCAGTGTTTCACTCTATTGGAGATGCTTCACTTCGTTCAGCATAACACAGGGGGTCTATTCTACAATAGTCACCACTTAACCTGACAATTCTACGCCCGTACGGGTGGGCTATGGATCTTTGCTTGTTGTAGTTCAAAAGCCAATTATCCCAATCAAACATTACCAATCGGAAAAGTAATTGAAAAAGTGGTTGACAAGGTTGCATAAATGATTATAATACGTATTGACTATCTGGCAAGAAGCAGCTTACGCGCAATATGCTTGGGTGTCTTTGGCTGGGGCCAAGACGGAAAAAGGTTCTTATGCGGAAACCAGATAGTCAGTAGTTGTACTGCTATTAATAAATATATGTCTGTATATATTAAAGATTTTGCGAGTCTATAATGATTGGCAAAACCGTCTCCCATTACAAAATCCTCGAAAAGTTAGGCGAAGGTGGTATGGGCATCGTGTACAAAGCCGAGGACACTAAACTCAAGCGTACTGTTGCCCTCAAATTCCTGCCGCCGGAGTTAACACGTGACCCTGAAGCCAAGCAGCGATTTATACAAGAGGCGCAGACGGCTTCGGCTCTTGAGCATACTAACGTTTGCAGCATCCATGAAATCAACGAGACTGAAGATGGCCAAACGTTCATAGTTATGGCCTGCTATGAAGGTGAATCCTTAAAAAAGAGGCTCGAACGCGAACCGCTCAAGTTGGAAGAGGCCATTGACATTGCCACTCAGGTTGCTCTTGGTTTAGCCAAAGCACATAAACAAGGCATAGTGCATCGAGATATCAAGCCAGCTAATACTTTTGTAACTAGTGATGGGGTGGTGAAAATTGTGGATTTTGGCTTAGCCAAATTAGCCGGCCAAACAAAGCTCACCAGGACCGGCACAACAGTGGGAACTACGGCCTACATGTCACCGGAACAGGCACGGGGAGAGGAAGTAGACCACCGCACCGACATCTGGTCACTTGGCGTGGTGCTCTATGAAATGCTGACCGGACAATTGCCATTTAAAGGTGACTATGATCAGGTAGTGATGTATTCCATCCTGAATGAAGCCCCGCTGCACCCGCGAAATTTACGCGCTGACCTGCCTGAGAACATCGAGCAAATCATAATGCAAGCTCTTGAGAAAGACCCGGATCGCCGTTGTCAGTCTGCAGATGAGATTTTACAGCAGTTAAGAATGAGCAGTGCCGCGGAAAAGCAAATCGTGGAGCGCCAAGGTCTGCTTAAAACCCTACGGCAACCGCGAGTTCTTTTGCCAGCTGTCGTTATCGTAGTTGCGCTTGTTTTCCTTCTGGTTCGCTTTCTACATCGCAGCGCCAAAATCAGGTGGGCCAAAGAACAGGGATTACCGGAAATAGCCCGGCTTCTGGAGGAAGACAATTTTACTGATGCTTTCCGGATTGCACGGCAGGCTGAAAAGTACATTCCTAAATATCCAAAGTTGACTGAGCTCTTACCCCGAATCGAGAGAACTTTTTCAGCTGAAACGGTCCCTCCTGGAGCAGAGATCTACATACGGGATTACAGGGCAATTGAAGGTGATTGGGAATTTCTTGGGAAGACTCCCATCGAAAACACCAGAATCTCACGTGTTTTTAAGCGTTGGAAAATAATCAAGGAAGGATTCGAAACCGTAGAAGGGACAGACAGTATAGATCCGCTGGCCATATCAGGTGGAGTATCTGATATAAAAATCAGTTTAAATCTATATAAAAAAGGAACTATTCCTTCAGAGATGGTAAAAATTGAGGGAAGAAATTATAAACCCAATTTTTCTGATCTCTCTCATTTGGGAGCAGTTCAAATAGAAACATATCTTCTTGATAGATATGAAGTCACAAACAAACAGTTTAAAGTTTTTTTGGACAGCGGAGGATACCGAGAAAAGAAATACTGGAAACACAAATTTGTTAAAGAAGGGAGTGTTCTTTCCTGGGAACAAGCAATGGCTGAATTTGTCGACGTCACAGGAAGGCCCGGTCCTGCCAATTGGGAATTTGGAGATTATCCGGATGGGAAGGACAATTTTCCTGTAACGGGAGTCAGTTGGTATGAAGCTACAGCGTATGCGGCATTTTCTGGAAAAAGTCTCCCTAGCGTATACCATTGGGACTGTGCGGCAGGATTAGGGAATAGTCAATACATCGTCCCGCTTAGCAATTTTGAAAGGCGCAGCCTTGCCCCGGCTGGAAGCTATCAGGGCGTGGGTCCTTATGGGACCTATGACATGGCGGGAAATGTCAAAGAATGGTGCTGGAATAGAATCGGATCCAGAAGGTATATTTTGGGAGGCGCGTGGAATGAAGCGCAATACATGTTCTTGGACGCAGATAGACTATCCCCTTTTTATCGGGCACAAAACTGTGGCTTCCGCTGTGCGAAATATGTATCTGGGCAAAAAATCCCTAAAGTAGCCTTTGATCCAGTACCAGAAATTCCTCCAGAAGATTATAGAAATGTAAAACCTTGCTCTGATGAGATTTTCGCTGTTTACAAAAGCCTCTATGCCTACGATAAAACTGAGCTGGATCCTGTTGTTGAATCTACAGATGAATCAACAAAATACTGGAAAATGGAAAAAGCCACTTTTAATGCTGCATATGGAAATGAGCGGATGATTGCTTATATATTTCTCCCCAGAGTTGGCACTCCACCCTATCAAACAATTATCTATTTCCCTGGGACTCTTGCTGTTCCCTCTATAGAATATTACCCTTTATATTGGGTAGATCTTTTTGCCAAGACCGGCAGAGTAATAGTTTTTCCAGTTTATAAAGGAACATTTGAGCGAGGTTATGACATCGAAATAGAAACAGAACGTGATCTCAGGGATTATAGGATTATGTGGTCAAAAGACCTTGGAAGAACAATCGATTATTTAGAGACTCGCCCGGAATTTGATTCCAATAAAATTGCCTATTGGGGAGTAAGCTGGGGCGCAGTCTTGGGTGCTATACTTCCGGCAGTAGAAAAACGGATAAAAGCGGTGATCATTATGAGTGGGGCGTTTGATTACGATAAAGACCGCTTGCCCGAAGTTAAGCAGGTCAACTTTGCCCCCCGTGTAACCGTTCCTGTTTTAATGCTTAATGGGCGATATGATTTCGCTTGGCCGTATGAGACACATCAGAAGCCATTGTTTGACCTTTTCGGCACACCTGAGAAGGATAAACACCATATTTTATTCGAAACTGGCCACTATATATGGTCAAGCATTGATTCTTTCAAAGAAATCCTAAATTTTCTCGACCGCTATTTTGGGCCAGTGAAATGAATGGTGAGAACGGGATATGAAGTGCCCCAAATGTCAGACTGTGGACCTCACCATCCAGGTTGCAGAAGGTCTGCAGGAAGCGCAAGGGTACAAGTGACGCCAAGCCCCCACTACAGGCTCCAGCCGACCGCGAGGACGCAGCGACTGAGCCCGCACGTTGGGCGGCGAAGACAGTCAGTAGTACCTCAGCAGCCCCGTGCTCCTGACACTATTCATTTGTCAGGTGCCTGGACGAGCCCCCAGGCGGGCACCCGTCCGGGTGGGCGCAGACCACCTAACCTGCCAGGCTAACATTATATCAAATGGAGGCGACCTGCTATTTCAATTCAAAGTAATTGTTTTCATAGTTGCGTCTGTAGGACTTGCCTGGGTGTCGTGGCCCTCGTTGCGCGATTTTCGTTCCCACGGCTTTTACCGTTTCTTCGCCTGGGAAGCAATTTTGGTCTTAGTACTGTTAAACCTCAATTATTGGTTTTATGAACCATTCAGTATCCATCAGACAGTCTCCTGGCTCTTACTAATCATCTCTTTGTTTTTGGTTATTCACGGATTTCAGTTATTGCGTATGGTGGGAAAACCAGACAGCGAGCGGAATGACCCGTTGTTGACAGGTATAGAAAAGACAACCGAGTTGGTAACGGTGGGGGCCTATCGCTACATTCGACATCCTCTCTATAGTTCATTACTATTTCTAGCTTGGGGGGCGTTTTTCAAACAGCTCTCTTTGGTAGGTGTTTCTTTGACTGTGATTGCGACTTTCTTTCTCACAATAACTGCCAAGATAGAAGAAACTGAGAACATACGCTTTTTTGGTGCTGCATATCAAGGCTATATGAAAGAGACCAAGATGTTTATACCGTTTTTGTTTTAACGGCTATAAAGAGGGAAGGTACTTTTTGTTTCTTTGGGTTTGAAATCAGGAAAAATGGCCCAATGAGGCTTTTGCAGCCGACCGCTAACCGCCGCGGCTGAAGAGCATCGTTATTTTCTATCAAAGAGGCAAAGTTTGGACAGCGGCAGATTTCCTCTAAGAATCCACTCCCCCTGGCGGACGAGTTTCGCAACTGGGTGTGTCTGGAAAAAGAGCGATTGTCAATCGACTTGTTCAATTCTATTCCCAATATAGCGTAGTGGAATTGTGAAAATCGGGCTCATATCTATGCCTTGACCCTGTAATAGTAAATCGTAATCAGATCATCTTCATTGGATATCTCTTTGATTGACGCCAGTAGAACTGAGTTGCTGGTTTCTTCCAAAGCCATCCGATTCTTTTTGTATAGGTTGGCCAGTGCACGCCACACCACGACAAAAATCACAATAGCTATGAAAAACTCTCCGTTAAACCAAGGCTTACTGTTCGCAGGCCAGTTGAATATATGCAACAGGAGCCAAACCAGAAAGGAAGTGAAAATACCTAAAATAGTGACTCCTGCTGAATGTGTATAATCAACAAGCCGTTCGATCCAATCCACCATCCTGGCACTCTGTTTGGGGCAGTGAAATCGAAAAAGGTAGTTTCCTATCGTCCAAGTCCGGCGCCTGTGTTTGATATTTTTGGGCTTCAGGTCATCGGCTGTGATTTCAATATCATCCTGATCAAGTATTCTTAGTCGCCCCTCTTTGAGAAGCTTGGTGAGAAGGTCATAGTTGTCGACTGACGGCCAGCGGGGCATTAGGAAGCTCCAGTAAAATGAATGATATAACTGGGCAAACAAAAACCCCAATGCCAGTGACGCTAACGCAGCCAAAACACCAGACCAAAGTCCATTGTCTTTGAACTTTGCGACAAACTGAGTCGTCTTTTGGAAGTCTGAAACAAGCCAAAAGACCGAAAACATAAGAATGGCTACCAAACCAGGTAACGAATACCGAAGATATCGTGTTGTTTCTGTCATACAAGAACTCCTTTCTGCCTCATTTTAAACCACCAAAGCAAGCCCCTTATCGGACGAGTCTCGCAAGTGGTTGTGTTCAGGAAGAGACCAGATTCCAATAGACTTGTTTAGTTCTACCCGGACAACTTAACATAGCAGAATTACGAAAATCGGACAAGCCATTCTTGGATTTTTTATTTGCTTGACCTTAAGAAATATACTATTTTAAACAGAGAGTCAAAGGAAAATAAGAAAAATCAGATGCTCATCTATTAATCGTTATACGCCATCTTAAAAAACCAAGAGGGGGTGAAGACTAAATGAATGATTCAAAAAACAAAAATCGGAAGGTTGTTATTATCCGATGGATCGCAAGAATTTGGAGTATCGCAAGTATAGCGTTTTTATTATTTATGGTTATTGGGCATCTATTTGGCTCAGAACAATCGAATCCACCTACGTTTGGTGAGATGGTTGGACTGTTCTTTTTCCCTTTAGGTGTCTTCATAGGTTTGATCATCGCTTGGAAGTGGGAAGGACTAGGAGGAATGATTGCGATCGGCAGCATAATCTGTTTCCATGTGACAATGCTAATAACCGGTGGGAGCCTTGATATAAATCCGTTCATCGATGGTGTAGCTGCCTCAGGACTTTTGTTTCTGGTTTGCTGGCTCTTATCTCGTGGCCGGTTAGAGACAAAGGAAGCGAATTAATTCCCACGCTTCCCGTTGGTGTTCTTCTCCGCCGCCGGATCTGCCTATGGCAGAACCAACGGGAGATGACAATTCACGATAAGGAATTAAAATGAAACTAAATAAACTCATTTTTAGCTACTTTTTCTTATTTCTTTTTTGTTTTACCATATCCTGTCAGCAACAAGCAGATATTTCGATAAATATAAAAACAGAAAGAGTGAGCGACAGAGTTATCGTGTTCGACTGCCTGGATGTTTACACTACTGCTATTGCTAGTAGTGAAGGCATAATTATTATAGATACTCAGCGTTCTCCCAGTATTATGTTGGAAATCAAAAAGTTGATAGAAAAAGAATTCAGGCGAAATGATTTCTTATATGTCATTAATACACATGGACATTGGGATCACTGTTCAGGTAATCAGGTTTTCCCCACTTCAATTTTGATAGGCCATGAAAATTGTCCGGAGTTCATGCGACAGAATCCAGCAAAATCACCACGAAATCTATGGTTCACAAAATACCGTCTCTCTGAGTTGAAAGCGAAACTTCAAAGTCAAGACAAAGATTCTCACGAAGCAAACCAGCTTCGTGCAGAAATAACCGCATGGAATATGTTGTTGGAAGATCTTGAAAATGGATACGTGGTAACGCCACCTTCGAAGACTTTTAAAGATAGCCTTATCTTGAATTCGGGCGACTTAACAGTAAAACTGATTTATTGTGGAAAAGCTCATACAGATAATGATATTTTTGTTTATGTGCCACAGGAGAAACTGGTTTGTACCGGAGATATGTTTTCTTCGAGTACTCGTTTTGGTTTCTCCGTCAATAAAATGATAGATGTCCCTAAAGTGATCTCTTCTTTGAATCAAATTCTACAGGATGATACGGAAATAGAATTTGTCATACCCGGTCATACCGACTTTTTGTCTGGTGACGATTTGAAAGCCATACCAAATCTGTTGAAGGAACAATTCGACCAATTCGAAGGCAAGCAATCCGCAGCACAATTTTTAGAAGAGACGATCGAAAAGTTTGGCCTAAAATCAGCATTGCAAAAATATGATGAATTAAAATCGAAACAGAGTGGTGGTTATTATTTTTTGGAAGAGGAATTTAACATCCTTGGTCGCAGACTTCTTGGAAGGGGCCTCATAGAAGAGGCTGTCGAGGTGTTTGAAATAACCGTCAAGGAATTTCCGAATTCTGCCTTAGCTTATGATTACCTTGGCGAGGCCTATTTGAAAAAAGGAGAAATCGAATTGGCCATAATAAATTATGAAAAATCGCTGCAAATTTTTCCTGATAATAGAAATGCTCGTGAAATTTTGAAAATGCTTCGTGATGAAAATTAAATCAAACGGTCCACGGGAATTATGTTCAATTCTCGTAACGTTCTGGCGCGGTATACTTACCCCGCAGACACAAAGAGTATGAAAGGCATCGGTATTTCACCCGGGTGACAAGTCCCAGTGCTGATGCATCAAGATATGATTGAATGTCTCGGGCTGGCGCTAAGGCAGACAAAGACTTTCATGGGTAAACCGTATAACCAATAACTATATGGTTGTAAACTCATAATAAAAGAAGGGAGGTTGACAATGAAAGAAAAACCTAAAAAGCTGACTACAGCTTTTGGAATCCCCGTGCCTGACGACCAGAACAGCTTAACAGCCGGTGAACGGGGTCCCGTACTAATGCAGGACGTTCACTTGCTGGAGAAGTTAGCCCACTTTGACCGTGAGCGCATTCCAGAACGAGTGGTGCATGCAAAAGGGGCGGGGGCGTATGGTTATTTTGAGGTTACTGCCGATGTCACCAAGTACACCAAAGCTAAGTTTCTTTCGGAAGTAGGCAAACGCACCGAGGTCTTTGCTCGCTTTTCCACTGTCGGCGGTGAGAGGGGTTCAGCAGATGCCGCTCGAGATCCACGCGGCTTTGCACTCAAATTCTACACCGAAGAGGGTAACTATGATCTGACAGGCAACAACACGCCGGTGTTTTTTATCCGTGATCCACTCAAGTTTCCCGACTTCATCCATACCCAGAAACGGCACCCTTCGACCAATCTGCCTGATCCGGACATGTTTTGGGACTTTCTATCTCTTACACCCGAATCCATCCATCAAGTCACAGTCCTTTTCTCAGACAGGGGGACACCGGCCACCTACCGGCACATGAACGGTTACAGCAGCCACACCTTCAAATGGTACAATGATAAGGGCGAGTACTTCTGGGTGCAGTACCATTTCAAAACGGATCAGGGTATCAAGAATCTGACCCGGCAGGAATCGACGCGGCTCTGTGGCGAAGATCCAAATCATGCTACTCGCGACCTCTATCAGGCCATCGATCGTGGTGACTATCCCTCCTGGACTCTTGAGATGCAGATTCTGACACCAGAGAAGGCCAAGGATTTCCCTTGGGATATCTTTGATATCACCAAAGTCTGGCCACATGGAGAGGTCCCGCCCATCAAAATTGGAA
>Ga0209636_10005595_pt1 | contig 12831 bp, 12 predicted proteins | sample DeeMarSWOR152_54_FD_187464 | JGI IMG/M metagenome (GOLD analysis project Ga0209636, IMG submission 187464) | Marine sediment microbial communities from White Oak River estuary, North Carolina - WOR-1-52-54 (SPAdes) (version 2) | ecosystem: Environmental > Aquatic > Marine > Intertidal zone >...
GGCCCGTGGAAGGTGGACGAACAAGGCCTCAGCAACCGTGAGGGGTTGACCTTTCAGATCCAGAACGGCGAGCGCGTGATCGTGTGGCCGGCGCACATGGCCGAGGCGAGGTTCCTTCCGATGCCGAGGTGGGAGGACAGGGTAAAAAAGTAGCTGGTTGCCAGTGAAGATTGTCGTGGGCAGACACCCTGCCGTTGCGTAGGGGTGAAGTCCCATCTAACTGGCCGTTCTCCTACGAGGGCCAGGTATTATTGAACGGGCGCCCACACCGGCTCGAATGGGAGTAATGCGAACCCGGCGGGAGGAACGATACTAACTGAAGCAGGAAGATTCGCCGAGTCTCGGTATAGTCAATAATTCAAACGCATATCGGTAGATTGGCTAATTTGATCAGTGAGCTATTTCTTGAATCAATAAAAAGGGCAAGCCAGCATTATGGACTTGCCCCAAAATCATGAGCAGTATCTACATGGTCTTATTTGGAAACTACTCAGAAGGATTTTCTCCTACTAACCATTTACTTAATCCAAGAATTGGGTAAAGGCCTACCCGCACAATCTTCCTTATGGTCGGATGTTTGGCAACCCAATCGGCCAGGCGAGGACTATATCTATAATAGGCAGAAACGAAGCCCCTTCCTAGTTCGTTGGTCAGAAGATATTCATCTCTCACTTTCTTCAAAACGTTTACCTCTTTTGCCATACCGGACCCGTAGGCTGCACTAGCGATGAAACACCCGCCTCCACCGCCACCACCTCCGATAGGCGGTGGGTTCGCACTACTACCCGCATCACCAAGGAATCTCACAACGATTATATCAGAACCCGCACTGTCCGCGACAACTATCTTGCCGTCAGGCTGAAAGGCAACTCCCGACACATAATCGGGATTTCCACTATCATATCTTACAAAGCCGTTGGGGGGATTGAAGCTAGTGTCTAGGTCACCTGGGGCTGCATAGGCAATGCATGACACCATAACGAACGCTATTGGAACAAGAAATTTTATGCTTCTAAACATTTTCATCCCTCCGTTAACTGGTTTTGAATCCTATCGCGAAACTCACGATGAATGAATAAAGCAGGACCAAAAAGGTCCCAACAGTGTATGAAAGGCTCCTTGGAGGCTGCACATTGGCTCGGTTTGAAATCTTTTTCGCATCAAGTTGCGGTAGCTCTCCGTCCCACCCTTATGATGGTTTAATTTTTCGATGGAGTACGCACATCTTATGCCAATAGTTCTCCTATTCATAAGCAATTGAAATTGTTCTGAAACCCGGACATATTGCTGATGATTCCAATCAAATCCGGCCATTATCGTGCTCTTGATGTGAAAATATTACATAGATGGAACAGGCGTTGAGTTGATTGAAGATCCAAAATGTTAAATAGTATAGCGGGATTGTTCAAACCAGGATGGATTAGGTTAAGATGACTTCTATGAGGCCGCTTGTTGTCAAGGGTCGTATTGAACCCATGGGGAACGAATACTTCTATGAGGCCGCCTGTTGTCAAGCCCCTTTTCCACTTTGCATGTCGGTTACTCCTTCAGTCGTCAATCGAGCTAGCGGCTTCCTTAAACGTGAGGCCTCTGTCTGCCTCGAACGAACTTCTATCCTGCCAGCCTCTTTTCCCCAGACACCTAATGCTCTATTCGCCCAACGGCGATTCGGGAAGCGGCGGGAAGCCGAAGGGGGAGCGAATCCTTCTATGATTTTCCGTCAGTCCGCATCTGTTACATGTTTCTACCGCAAATCTTAACCAATTCCATTTACCAGTTCTCACAATTAAATCCTCTTGCAACCAGCATGGGAAGGGCATTTCGTGATTCGCGTATCAGTCCACCCTTCGAAGGCCCTCTTTGGTCAAGGAGGGATATTTATCCTAAAGTACCCTTTCGATTCAGTTTTCCCATTTCATAATATTCTTTACGTAGATACCCACGGGCAGAGCCCGTGGAACTCTGCCCTTCGGGTTAGTAGAATATACCTTTTCATGTTTATTCTCTGTGACGGTTCAATTTGCAATATTGGCTCTATGGGCGCTCTTCCGCTCGTGTCACCCTATTTCAATTTGAACGCCCCTTTCGTCAAGGGTCATCGTATTACCCTGCCCGTAACCCCTCGGTAAACGGCCTCAATGGCAAAAGCCAGCCCAATCATGATGCCCAGTATCCATAGTTCTTTTGGTGATGTCGTTGCCCTTTGCCAGACTAATGCTCCTAAAGCACTCAGACAAACGATAACACCAAGGGCAGCTATCCATCTGTGGCTTCCAGTTTGTGCATACAGCCGAACGTTAGCACCATTCACCCCGGCAAAAATGAGTAAAAAACCAGCACTGCCCATCATTGAAATGCTGGAGAGGTCGAGCAGGTTTGCTACTAACAAGGTAAGACCTGAAGTTATGAACAACCCTTCGATGGGGCGATTCCAAATCTTTCTCTCCAACATCTCTGGCAGTTCTCCCTCTTTGGCGATGATATAGCTGATACGGGCTGCCCCATAGAGCGTTGCGTTTATGGCTGAACCCGTCGAAAGAAGCGCTGCAAACGCAACTAATGTGAAGCCGACACTTCCGAGAAACGGCCTGGCAGCAACGGCGAGTGCATAATCCTTGGCACCTATTATTTCGTCTATTGATAGATTTCCCACTGCCACAATTGAGACAAAAACATACACTGCGATGACAAATCCGACCGTAGAATAGTAGGCACGGGGAAGCGTCTTTTGTGGATTTTTCACATCTCCAGCCGTGTTGGCTATGAGCTCGAATCCTTCATAGGCCAAAAAGATGATCATTCCACCGGTAACAAGCTGTAAGGAATTGGTCCAGGTCGCCGGTGCCAATTGACGAATGTTCACGCCCCATAACCCTGCCCCGATGAAAAGCAGCAAAATAGCAATTTTGATCCCAACAACCCCTTCCTCGGATTCTCCGACAATAATGGCACTCAAGACATTTAATGCGGTAAACAGAATAACAACGCCACTGATAAATACATGTTTCCATAACGGTTGCATAGCTGCCGGGAAGAAACTAGCACCATAACTTCCAAAGGCATAAGCATACAGCGAGAGCATCACGATATAACTCAACCAGAGAAGAACATTAAGCCCTCCTGTAATCAATCCCGGGCCGAAGGCCTGATTCAAAAATTCAACCGTTCCCCCCTGGCTTGGATATGTAACCGTTAATCGGGCATATGAATAGGATGTAATGAAAGCCACTGCGCCTGCCAGGAGGAACGCAATGGGCGTCCCACCCCGAGCAAGCTGCACGGCTAAACCCAACACAGCAAAAATGCCACCTCCGACCATACCCCCAATACCAATGGCCACAACTGACCAATATCCTATGGATTTATTATTTTTCATTGCAGCTCAATCTGATCGTCCGTACATTTTATCTCCTGAATGCCTTTGTCAAGAAACCTGGGTGCTGAGGATCAAAAATCCGATATGCAGCCAGTTTCACCCGATCGTTCAACAGAAACCAAGCTATGGCGTAACCCCAAACCAGCAACGCCCAACTCCAGCCAATCGCCGGCATAAACAGCCCGTAAACCGCAATAAACGTAGCCAACACTTGCGTAACCACTACTGCTCCCAACAGAACCGGGGCGGGTCTGAAGGACCAAAAAGGTCCCCGTGTACGGGTGACAAAAATGGTCAGATGACCGGCAACCGACAGCTTCAGATACATGAAAGATTGAATCACATCCCGGCTGAGATGGAAGATACGTTCACCCAAATAGAAAAGCCCGAATGATGCCACCACTCCGGTAACACCTAATACGGTGGCCACACCCAAAACCATTTTCATGTTCCAGGCTTCGGGCTGGTTAGAGTAATGGGTGTGGTCATAGGCGATTGACAGGATCGCGCCGTCATTGAGCACCGCCAGAAGTACGATCATTACCGCAGTCACTGGGTAGAAGTTGAAAACCAAGATTGAGAGGGTTATAAATAACAACACGCGAATCGTCTCGGCGATGCGATAGATGCCGTAGCTATTCATGCGCTGGAATATCTTGCGGCTTTCCTTGATGGCATCGATAATGACCGAAAGCCCCGACCTGGTGAGCACGATGTCGGCTGCAGATTTCGCCGCATCCGTGGCTCCAGCGACGGCAATTCCGGCATCGGCCTTTTTCAGGGCGGGGGCGTCATTGACCCCATCCCCGGTCATGCCCACGATGTGTTCTTTGCCCTGGAGCAGTTCGACGATATGGTACTTATGCTCTGGGAACACCTGGGCAAACCCATCGGCCTCTTCAACGATCCGCCCCGCCTCTCGATCAGGCTTACCCAGAAAGCTAGAGGCGGGCATGATATTGGTGCCCAAATTTACCTGCCGTGCGATCTCCTTGGCAATGGCGGTGTGGTCGCCCGTGACCATCTTAACCCTCACACCCATGTTTTGGGCTGTCCCGATAGTTTCCGCCGAATCGTCCCGGGGGGGATCGTAAAGTCCAATCAGGCCAACGTATTGCCAGTCGTCCCCTCCCTCCATCCTGGCTACCCCGAGGGGCCGATATCCGTTGGTGGCAAGCGTATCGACAAGTTCGTTCACTTCCTGGCTGAGTCCCTCTTGACTACCTATCAGCGACAGAACCGCCTGAGGAGCTCCCTTTGCGACCTTAAAGCTGTTGCCACCGGTATCCTTCACAATGGCTACCGCCCGCTTCGAGGTCGGATCAAAAGGGGTAAATTCCATGATCTTATAATTATCGGGCGTTCCGACGAGAGTGTCCACATTCCTTCCCTTGGCGATAATGGCATCATCGATGGGATCCTGGTTCTCCTCCCGGGATGCCAGTGTCGCAAAAAGCAGCACGTCATTTTCATTGAATCCTTTGAGAGGCTTCACTTCCCCGACGGTGATCTTGTTTTCGGTGATGGTGCCGGTCTTATCCGAACACAAAATATCTATACCGGCCATCTCCTCGATAGCAACCAGCTTGCTCACAATGGCCTCTTTTTTTGCTAATGCTGTCGCTCCCACGGCCATGGTGACCGAAAGAACCGCCGGAAGGGCAGCCGGTATTGCAGCGACAGTAAGAATCAAGGCGAACTGGAGGGTTTCCAGTAGGCCTTCGTGGCGAAAGAGGGCCACAAGGAAAATAACTGCTACCAGGACGAGGGCAAGGACAATCAGGTAATCACCGATCTTGATGACCGCTTTCTGGAAGTGACTCCGCTTCTCGGCTTCTTCTACGAGCTTGGCTGTCCTGCCGAAATAGGTATTCATTCCCGTAGTAATCACTAACCCGTTCATCTCCCCCTGGCGGACAATGGAGCCAGAATATGCGACGTCAGAAATATGCTTTTCGACCGGCAGGGATTCCCCGGTCAATGCCGATTCATCCGTCAAGATATAATCGCCGTCCATGAGCTTAAGGTCGGCCGGAACAATCACGCCCAGGCGCACGCGTACGACATCCCCTGGCACGAGCTCCCGGGCATCCACTTCAACCCATTTGCCATCACGCCGTACCCGTGCCTTCGGTGCCAGCCTCTGTTTCAATAATTCAATGGCATTACCGGCTTTGTGCTCCTGCCAGAAGCCGACCACGGCGTTTAACAGCAGCAAAACGAAGATGATGCAGAAATCCTCCCAGTGGTGGACAATGGCCGATAGGATCGCTGCTATCTCGATCATCCAGGGTATTGGTCCCCAGAAGTAGCTTAATAGCTTGAGAATTGGGCTCATCTTCTTTTCTGCAATTTCGTTATAGCCATACTCCTGAAGCCGTTTTTCCGCTTCTGCCGCGGCAAGCCCTGATTTGCTTGACTCAAGCTTCTCAAAGAGCGTACTTATGTCCAATTTTTTCGCATCTTCCGTAATGATAGGGCTCTGGTACATGATTGGCTCCTCGGTTTACTGTTTTAATACAAAAATGCGCTCTGACGGATTATGGTTTGACTAACCCGATTTTCCAGTATCTCAATGGGAAAGAGAGAACCGAGCGTCCATAAAACTCGCCGTCACAGAGGTTAATTCTCCTCGTTCCTGCATCCTACACGGTACCAGACTTGGAACGTGATAACGGGTGCCTTGTGATTTTCAAGAAGGATTACCTTGAGGCTGTTGGCTAAAATCTTTTCCAAAACATGCTCCTCGACCTCTGCCTCTGAATGCGGCATAGGGAATAAAAAGGAGAAAATGAGAAACATAACAACTTTTAACTTTAGTCTCGCTGGATGGCTCAATTTCAACCTCCTCCCTCTTTCCCTCCATCGTCCCTTCAGCCCGTTTATCCTGTCACGGCTTCCACCGATCCTACGTTGCCACTTCGGTGATCCAGAACAACCACTGCAATCTTCTGATGGGGGTTTAATGTGCTCGCCAAAGCCACAAAACTCTCCACGTCCTCAATGGGTTGGCCGTTGATCTCCAGGATAATATCCGCCACCTCAAAACCGACCTGTCCAAGGGCCCCCTTCGGCTCCATCCACGTAATTACAACGCCTTGCTGAGAGGGCAAACCGTACTTCTCCGCCTCTTGAGGCGTGACGGAGCGGACTTTCACTCCCAAACGTTCCTCGACGGAGGAGGAGAGTATTTTCGTCGCATCTTGCAGGTTACCGATCATGACCGTAAGCTCTTCCCTCTTACCACTCCTCAACACCGACACCTTCACCTCCTGGCCAATGGTGCTAACGGCCACCTCGTTTCGGAGGGTCGCTGCGTTTGGAATCTCTTTTCCCCCGTAGGCAACGATAATATCGCCCTTTTTCATCCCGGCCTTTTCCGCAGGTCCGCCCTTGAATACTTGGACAATCAATGCACCTTTTGTGCCCTCCACACCGAATGATTTGGCCAACTCCGGGGTGAGATCCTGAACGCTAACGCCCAACCACCCACGCTTCACCTTGCCATGGACAATCAGCTGCTTGGCAATGTAGACGGCCATGTTGCTGGGAATGGCAAACCCGATCCCTTCAAATCCGCCAGTTTGGGAGACGATCGCGGCATTGACCCCGATTACCTCTCCCCGAAGATTCAACAGCGGCCCCCCGCTGTTGCCGGGGTTGATGGCGGCATCCGTCTGTAAGAAATCCTGATAGCTGCTGGGATCCATAATCCCCGTTCGGTGTTTGGCACTGATAATCCCCTGGGTTACGGTCTGATCCAGGCCCCGGGGGTGTCCGATGGCTACCACCCACTCGCCAACCTCCACCTTGTCCGAATTCCCGAAGGTCACAAAAGGAAGCGGGTCCTTGGCCGAGATCTTGATGACTCCCAGGTCCGTCTTGGGATCGGTCCCTACCACTGTGGCGGGGTATTCGTCACCACTGGCCAACAGGACCTTAATCTTCGTCGAGCCTCCTACCACATGGTTATTGGTCAGGATGTGCCCTTCAGAATCCATGATCATGCCGGTACCCAGACCTCTCAGTTCCCGTTTGAACTTCTTTGGCATCTCCTTGGGAATGCCGAAGAAGTGTCGAAAGAAAGGGTCATTTTCAAAGGGCAACAAGGGGTTTGCCACTTCTTGACTTTCTGTCACCTCGATGTGTGCTACTGCGGGGATAGCCTGCTTTGCCACTCGTACAATAGCAGTGGTTAAGTCTCCCGGTGAGTTCCTGAACTCCCCCGCAGGGGTCGGAACCGAAGGGCTTGGTGCCGGTACTTCCGTTGGTGTTTTCGCCTGTTCTTCCTGTTTTGTACATCCACTAAGAGGCCATCCTGCCACAGAGATCAACACGAGCCCCAACATAAAAGCCTTCAAAAACGTACCCGGTATCTGATGATAATGGTTAGAAACATACTGTGACATGGTCGTCCTCCTTTCGTTTCATTTTGTCCTAATACCCCTTGCACTGACAGGATGCATCCTCCCTCCCCCTCTCGACTCTACCGAAGTGTGCCTACGATCAATCAATGCAAATCCTCTTTCACCAACATGACTGAGCAAGGCATTTCTCGAATGAGGGATTCGATGTGACGACAGAAGAGAAGGTGCTCCAAACGTCCTTCTTTATGACCCAGCATAACGATGAGATCTATCTTCTCTTCTTCAACAATTCTGAGAATCTCCTCCACGGGCTTTCCCTCTTTCACCAACTCTTTTATGGGCATACCTTTTGTCCTTTCCAGATTTAAGATCTCGTCTATTTCTGCCCTTGCCTTTTGCTGTAGCCTTTTGTACTCTGCTTGCGTAGGTTGGACGTACAGCAACAGCGTCGGTAGGTCCCAACTTTCATACCCAAAAGGATCATGGATCAGATGAAGTACACAAAGCTCAGACCCGTACTTCTTTGCGAGTGAAACTCCATAGTGAACGGCCTTTTGGCAGCGTTTAGTTGATCTGCTAACGACAAGAATCCTTTTCACATCATCCATGATTTTCCTCCACAGCGAAAGATTTGTGTCAGATGTTGTAGAAACCGAGCTAACATGTCTTCCTGAAATTTCTGCTGCCCTGAGGTTATACAAATTGCCCTCCGTTTAATCCTTGATCGTTACCGAAGGATCTGTAGTTCCGATAATTCTCAGAATCTCTTCTTTCCGCACTTTCATCATGTTTTCATTCTCAGCTTCCAGGTTTAGTCGCATTACCGGCTCGGTGTTGGAAGCCCTCAGGTTAAACCACCAAGCGTCGTATTCTATGGTCAATCCGTCGAGATGATCTTTTCTGGCATCCTTATATTGAGCCTTAAGAGCAGCGAGACGGCATCTTTTTCGTCTACCTTCATGTGCAGAAAGCCGCATATCTCGTCCGACAACAATTCTGCGAGCCTTAAGTAAAATTACTTAACCGTTAGACACGTGCAGTGAGCCAGATTGCAGACTTTATGGGATACGCTCCCGAGAAAAACCCCCTCTAGATTTCCCAGTCCGCGACTTCCCATTACGATCATATCGACGCCTTTTTCTCGGGCAAATTCAATGATGGCTTGAGCCGGATCTCCTTCAATTATGGATGACTGGAAATTCTTTACCCCCTTCTCCCTGCACTCCCTTTCGGCCATCTTAATAATTCTATCCCCGATCTCTCTCAAAATGGCATGTTCGGGCGTTTTTTCGATCCTATGCGCTTCGATCACCTTCAAGAGACTTTTAGGAACGCCGGACTTATAGATCACGTAAAGGAGATAGACCTCGGCATCGTATTTCAGAGCGAGGTCACAGGTATAATCAATGGCCTTTTTGGCATGGTCTGAGCCGTCTGTTGCAACAAGAATCTTTTTTATCATGAATTGTTATCCTCCCTGTCGGAAATTCCACTATCCCGTTGGGAAACAAAGGAGCCGAATTCGATTCGCTATCGCCTCAAAACAGACCCCACGGTTCGGCATTGCTGCGCATATCCTTCCCCATAGTATTGATTGCGGGCGTCGCCGTCCTCCGATCCGACGGTAATGAACTCCCCGGGCAAAGGCAGTTCCACATGAGGACCCTCCCATTGCTTTTTTCCCTGGAGCGTCTTTTTCGCTGATAGAGGTCTCCTCTTTTACTGCTGCTTCCATCGCTCCGTCATTTATGAATTCAAGGACGTATTTGGGGTTACTTCCCCCGGCAGTAAGTCCGAGACCGTTCTTGAGGGAAAGCGGTATGATGACCTCTAACTACCTTAGGGCCGCCGTGCAATGGCCCTAGAAATATAAACCAGATCTGAGGGGAAATTTCAATGAATGGAGGATTGGAGTTTTCAGGTCTTGGATTTCAACGGCTGTCAGACTGTTCTACTCTTCAGCCACGGGGATCCCGAAGGCGGTGGTGTATCTCTTGCTCTCTTTTCCTCTCTTTTTGTTGGTCATGGTTGTTTCCTCTTTACCCAAAGATTTCCTCAGCGACTCTGATTGTATCTCCATCAGAATTATCTGCGTCATTCATACCGTGACGTCACTTCTGAATAATTCTTCAACCGGAATCTGTCCGATTTGACTGGCACTTGTCAAGACCCAACGGTATTTTTTTAGGTGCTTTTTGGCTGGAACCAACGTAAGCCCGCATGAACATCTTCATTGCGGGTAGTCGCACTATACGCCTGAGAGCACTGTGCCGCCGAAAAAATCGATTGTTTCCCTCATCTTCAAGCCACAGAATGTGATCTGATGATTCGCGTATCAGTCCACCATTCGAAAGCCCTCTTTCGTGATGAAGGCGTAGTTGAAGGGGGGGCCGATTTCCTCCTGCGTCCTGGCGACCTTTCCCATCCCTTTTTTGACTTCCAAGAGGATTTGATCGAGGGGGGCATTTTCCCTGCAGAGTTGATTCAGCTTGTACTCCAGGCCCATGATTCGAGGCGCCGTATAGGCGAAGGAGATCTCGTCGCCATCCAGTTGGGGAAGTTTCTTCTTGGTCCAGAGCAGATAGAGCCGAAACGGACGCTGTGGATCTTTGGCAGTATAACCCGCTAGGACGAAATAAACGTGGTGGATTGGGTCCACGGGAAGGATTTCACACCGCTTGCGCATAAACCTCTCAAATTCAGTGCTCAAAAATGGTAACGAGGCCCCATAGACCTCTTGAATATCCTCGACCTTCTCCTCCTGGAGGAAATTTCTCAGGGCATGGCACATCGCGGCTCCATCCGCGGCACCGCCCGTTAGTATGGCCGTTTGCCGGCTGAGTGGCACCAGACGGTCAATCTTGAGTTCTATCATCTTACCAGTGGGATCAAAGTCTATGGCCTTGCCGTCCGTTGCCAGGACAATTCCATGAGCGTTTTGGCAGGCAATGAGCTGAGACATGGGGCGCTCCTTTCTGGGGGTCTTTCAGCTTCATATACCATAGGGAGCCCACGGGGTTCAACAAGAAATATGCTCCCGAAGTGACCAGAGATCTCCGGAAAAGTCGCTCCTCGTCGCTCAAGGGTCTGTTGCCCAAAACCCATTCCGCTCACCGAAAATAATTTTTGACCATTCTAACGTTCGCTCCACTGCAAATCCAAAACGCGCCCCTTGACGTTCCCATCTCAGCCTTGGTATTGTTCTTTGGAAACGAATCCCCGTAATTTTTTTGGAGGGATAGTGCCATGATAAAGATGAGAAAAAAGGGCTTTTCTGTTCTTCTCGTTCTCTCTTTCTGCATTCTTAGTCTCGTTGTTTCCACCTCGGGAAAAAGCTCATCCAAAGGGACTAAATTGGGGGATCTCTTCCCCTCATATACCTTTCTCCCTCCACCCTCTTCGCAGGACCTAAACTACTTAGGGCTTTCCGAACAGAAGCCCTTCAGTCTTGGAGACGTGCAGGCTGAACTCATCGTGTTGGAGCTTCTCAATATTTACTGCACCAGCTGTCAAAAGCAGGCCCCTATCTATAACGAAATCTTCGACCTGGTGGAAAAAGACCCTGTCATGAAGGGCAAGGTTAAGTGGATGGGAGTGGGGATCGGCAATAACGCAACCGAGGTGGAGTTCTTTCGGAAGTCGAAGGGGATTCCCTTCCCCATTCTCACCGATACCCAATTCAAGCTCTACGAGGCCGTTGGAGGAACTGGGGGAATACGAACGCCTTTCACCATCCTGGTAAGGAAAGACGATAAAGGGAGGGGGATTGTGGTCGATTCCCATATGGGCTTCCGCCGTGATAAGGATGAAATCGTCGAGGAAATCAAGGCAGCCCTCCAATACGACATGGCTTACTTAAAGGTCCAGGAAGGGAAGAGAGTAGCCCTTCCCGTCACGGAGAAGTTGAAACCCCCGATTTCGGATGAGGAGCTGCTGCAAAAGATCAGGGCTGAAATGGTCGTCTCGGGAGGGGTCGTTGAGGAAATTCGGAGGATTCCGCCCGAGGACGAATACCTTTTTGCGGGCAAGGTCAAGGCCAAGGGCGAGGAGAAACGGCTTTTTGCCAAGGTAGTGAGCTGGCCGCCAGTTTGCGATATCTGCCACGATATTCACTTCATCTACCTCTTTGATCAGGAGGCGAAGATCACGGACTTCATCCCCCTTCACCTGACCAAGTATGGGAACAGGGTATGGAGCGAGAGTGATATCGAGGCTATGAAAAGCCGTCTCGTCGGCCGTTCTCTGCTTCAACCCTTCGAATTCAACCGCGATGTGGACGCGGTCACCAGGGCCACCATCACCTCGGTGGTAATCTTCCAACGCCTGAGCAAGGGAAAGGAAATTTACACCATGTTGATGAAGCAGGGATACGTGAAGTAAACATAACCTTCCCCTGATGGTCGGGATTGTCGTATCGCCCTGTGGTTGGAATACTCATACTATCGAATCCCAATTTTGACCATGCAAGCGAGTTGGAAGGATTGGTTCCAGCTATCACGCCCTCTTTTCCACAGTGTTGGGATCTTGCCCTTCATCCTGGGCCTAACCCTCTCGTGGCGCTTGGGGAATCCCGTCAACTGGCCAGTCTTTTTGCTGGGCTTGTTTGCCGTCATTTTGATCATGCTTTCCACGTATTACGCTGGGGAGGCTTACGATATACGGGAGGATAGCACGACCTGGTCCGAGGGGGGAAATCCCTTCTCCGGGGGCTCAGGGGTCGTGGTCAAAGGGCGAATACCACCTCAGCAGGTCAAGAGGGCCAGCCTCGCTGCCGTTCTCGCCGCAATTCTCTTGGGGATCTTGCTCCAGTTCGGCCTGGAAACGGGACCCTGGACCCTCCCGCTGGGGCTTACGGGATGCCTGGCGGGGTATTATTACTCTACCCCACCCCTCCGATGGGTCAAACGCGGATTTGGAGAGCTCATCATCGGTTTCTGCTTTGGCTGGCTTCCCGTTGCAACAGCCTTCTACCTTCAGACGGGCTCGCTCCACCCCCTGATCTTATGGCTCTCCATTCCCATTGGCTGCACCATATTCAATGTCATTCTGTTGAATGAATTCCCGGATTACAAGGGGGACCGCCGGGCA
>Ga0209636_10005596_pt1 | contig 12830 bp, 7 predicted proteins | sample DeeMarSWOR152_54_FD_187464 | JGI IMG/M metagenome (GOLD analysis project Ga0209636, IMG submission 187464) | Marine sediment microbial communities from White Oak River estuary, North Carolina - WOR-1-52-54 (SPAdes) (version 2) | ecosystem: Environmental > Aquatic > Marine > Intertidal zone >...
AGGGGCCGATGCAGACCTAGACGGCCTCGGCGACACGCCCTACGTCGTTGGAGAAAACAACATTGATAACCAGCCTCTGATGGGACGATTCTCTGAGTTCGTTGTCACTTTTGGCGGAAAAAACCACAGCGTTTCCGTCATTTCTAATTCCACCGTCTCTCAGTTCCAGCTCAGCCCCGAAGAGGGCGAGATAAGCTTCGCGGCTGCTGGAGAGGATGAAGCTATGCGTTTTTCACGAATCGCGGTGCCAAACATGCTTCTTCAACAACTCCCGAGTGGCAACGTGACCTTTCGGATTAATGGGGAGCAGCCTGTCTTGAAGAGGAAGTGGACGGATGAAACAAACACGTACTTCTACTGCTCTCATGTCGGTGGTGTTTATGAACCGGCGATCGGCCCACGGCTCATTGTCATAGCCGTAGCGTCTATCTCCCTCATCGTATTTGGGCTCCTGTTTTGGTTCCGAAGAAAGAGCCATCGAGATCTCCCGCAGACAGTGAAGTAGCATCTTGAGCACGCGCAGTCGTCAAATGGTTTTGCCGTAGTTTATGGTTAGGTCTATGAGGTCTGAAGCGTCTACGTTGCCGTCACGGTTTAAGTCGCAGTTTAGGCGCCAGTTGGCGTCTCCAGGTTGGGAACCATAAGCCCTGCTCAAGTCGAGCAGATCGTAAGGGTCAACAACTCCATCGTCATTCACATCGCCCAACAATTTGATATAGACTTTGCCGTTGATGAAAGCGTTGTCGGCGGTGTTGACTTCGTCCGGTAGTATTGTTGCCACTGCACCTATAGTGTAGTTGTTGTGTGGCGGCACATCTGTTGTGGTCCAGCTGAAGGTTATTGTCTCGTTTGCCCCGTTGGGCAAGTCGGTTACGGTTTTCGTTTCAATTACATGGCTATCGTATTCTGCGGTCACATTGAAGGTTTCGGTTGTGCCAGCGCGTCCTACGTTTTTCACTGTGACGTTGATGTAGATAGTCCATCCGGTGTACGCCCACGTGTCGGAAGATGTGACGGTTGTTATGGAGAGTTCATGTTCGCTCCATATAGCCATCAGTGGATAGGAGTCAAGACCGATATGTGGAAGAGCCGTGTCGCCTATGCCGTCGCCTGCGTCTCTGCCGTCGCTTCCGTCATCCAGTCCATGGTAGTCGCTCCAGTAGTTGCCTTCGCCGCCGCTGTCCCATGTGTTGAGTAATCCCTGGTGTACTTGCTTCACGTTGTCGATGAGGTTGTTGTGGTATAAGGTGTTCGCCGTGGCACCGTTCTCAAAGTAGATGCCCCACGTATTCTCATGCAGGGTGTTACGTGTGAGAGCGTTGCTGTCAGCGTCGTAGAGGCGGAAGCCCCAGTCATTTTCTGAGGCTGTGTTGAGATCAACGGGATTGTTGGTTGAGTATGCCAGTTGGAGGCCGTAGCTGTTGTCCCTCATGGTGTTGTGGAAGACGGAGTTTCCACTTGAATCGCGTATGTAGATGCCGATGGAACTGTCCGTGACCGTGTTGTCTTCAATATCATTGGTATCAGACGAAAGCAGGTAGATGCCGTAGGTTTGTGCCGACACCATATTGTTAGTTATATCGTTTCTAACGGACTGCGTAAGATAGATGCTATACGAGTTCTGTGACAGCGTGTTGTTGATGATGAAGTTGTCGTTGGATGCCTGGCCTTTGATTCCATAGGCACTTTCGGAAACATTGTTGCCGACAATGTCGTTGTGGTGGCTATAGGAAAAGCTGACACCGGTCATGCCATTGTCATAAAGCATGTTTCCAATAATTGTGCACCCATCACACTCACACATATCGATGCCGCAATAGCTTCCGGTTAGAACATTGTCTGCAATCACATGTCCTCCCTGCGAATCTACATAAAGACAAGCATACTGGTTGCCGCCGTTGCGTATGGTGAATTGATGCACCTGGATGTTGCTTGCGTTCATCTTGACACCGTGGCCAGTTTGGTTTGCGTCGATGATCGTGGTGGCACTGTCTTCTCCCCTGAGCGTGACCGATTTGTTCACGATCACGTTTTCATAGTAGATTCCAGCTGCAACTTGGATTGTGTCGCTAGCATTTGCTGCGTTGATAGCTGCCTGTATCGTAGGATAGGGATCTGGCACCGTGAGAATATCAGGATCTCCCTCTGTTACTGGGATTCGCATAGGAAGGATCATTAGCAGCAGGATTGAAACTGAGAAAATCAGTTGGACTGTTTTTCTATGTTTCGACATCATAGCACACTCCTGCCTTTCTTCCTTTGGACCAAAAGATCGAGACGCCCCTTTGCTTGAGGCATCTAATAGAAAGTGACCATATGCCCCTCGGGGCACATAGTCAGTTAGTCTGTTTGTTTGGCTGTTGTGTTGTGGTTGCTAGTCAGTGCTATGGTGGGGGGGGGTTGTTCAATGGGATTATGCATTTCAGGTCGCCGGTGCCTTCGAAAGCGGTTCCATCGTACTCTGGTAGGAGGTTGCCAGCGATGTCTAGGCCGATCTTGGCGGGTGCATGGGGATTCGGTGTTGTGATTCCAAGGTGGTATATCTTTGCCCACAGTATTGCCTCCACGCCGCTTCCGTCAAAGCCAGCGACGAGTCTCAGCTCCTCTTCTCCTTCGTCAGTTATCAGGGTTCTTATGTCAGTCCAGAGTGGCGGTAGATAACCTTCCATCAGGATTGTGGAAGGATCTATTTGGTTTACGTCGTATGGGCCTATGAGCTTGATTATCGCTATGACCTCGGGGGGCATTTGTGAGTCTAGGTTTACTCTGTGCGGGTCGAAGACGACGCCTGCCTTGATTACTTTCGCTTGAGTCCCTGGTAGAAAGGCGATGCCTACGAAGGCTGAGAACACCAACAGGCACGCTAAGGCCAGCTTCCATGTTCGCACTTTCAGGGCACCTCCGTCAGTTTGCGTCTTCTTGTCCACCAGATGTAGGCGACTGCCACGATGAGGCCGACCTCAACGGCGGCTCCCAACGGAAACTCTGGAACTCCTGGCCCTTTCTCTTTGAAGCTGAGGATGAGGTCTGTTGTCACGGAGTCTAAGTGCGCCCAATAGATTGTTCCTTCACCGAAGAACTCGAAGTCAAACTGGTCAGACTCATCGAAGACTCCATTTCCGTTGTCCTGCCAGCTAGTGATCACGAATTCCTTGCAATAGTCCGGGTAGATCATGTGCCAAACTGTGCCAATTGGCTCGGTGATTGGATCTTCCAGCGCACGCGGCTCAATAGGTTCTGCATCTCCCAACTCGCCAGTAGGTACTCCATCAGGCAGAGGACCAGTTTTGTACGAGAAGTGGATAGTCGTTGTAACTGCGTCCACGTGCCACCAGTATATCCATCCATCTGTGTCATTCGTCATGTCGATCTGGTCTGAAGCGCTGAGGACCCCGTCTCCGTTGTCTTCCCAGCTGGTTAACGTCATGGTATTGCAGTAGTGTGGGTACAGTTCATGCCACGTGCTCCCGATAGGATCCGTTGGGTCAAAGGGGTCTGCAATTTCTGACACGACGGTTGGTAGCGTCCCGTAGTAGCCGTCCTCGACTTGGTCAGCATAGTGCCATACCTTATCGCCTGTACGGTACATGACGTCAATCAGGTCGATTAGGCACCCCTGCGTATCGTTTTTGGAGGTGATCTCGACGGTTAACAGTGTGGGCCAAGTGGAACTACAATAATCGCCGGCGCCATAGTCGTAGGCCGGTACGCCCGTTTCGGAGATTTCATCCTGGTAGCCCGTCGATGGATCATTGGTCCCCAAGAACAACGTTGGAGCACCATAGCCCATAATGTTTGCAAATTCGTATAAGAAGTGACCTGGTCCTGCTTTGAATTTTGCGGCGTACTTTGGAGGGAACCCAGGAGATACTGTTGTGTCGATGTCGAGCACGTTGGGGTCAACGCGCATGTCCATCTTCCACTGAATGATGCCCGCTGTTGTGCCGTCACCTAGTCCGGATGTCGCAATATTTATTGTAAATGTAAATTTGGTACCTGGTGCTTGGAACGGTAGGCCTCCTGGAGGCTGATTAACGTAGATTCTGACTGTTGGAGTTGCCGCTTTTGTCGGGATAATCGCTGTTGTTAGACCTAACAGAGAGACTATTGACATAACTAGTACTAGGGTATACTTGCTTCCTCTCATTCTATCTTCTCCATTCTCTATTCTACCGTATTCCAATGAGCCTCGTCAAATATAAGACTTATGGGATTATCTTCTATAAATCAGATACAGATGAACCTCCTACTTGTTACCGAGCAAGTTTTTTTGCGCGCGCACATTGATTCAAATGCCTCAGTCGATGTTAAGTACCGCCAATTTGCAGAAGTGGATGGCAGCGATGACTCAAAATGATTACGGTAGCACGCTCGCAGTAGGATGGAAAATTGATGGCCACATTATGCTGTTAGGTTGCGTAGAGAAGGGAAAAAATGAGAAGTTTGGCGCGCATCAAGGCCTGCCGAAGTTGTCAGAGAATACGCCTAGATCGAACCCGTCAATGTCGCCGTCAGGAGGACCAACACCAACTAGACTATCATCAGTCAGATCACCTAGGTGATAATATCTTGGCTGTCCAACACTAGCTCCAAAGGAGTCAGAGAATATGCCTAGATCGAACCCGTCAACATCGCCGTCAGGAGGACCAACACCAACTAGACTATCATCAGTCATGTCGCCTGGAATAGCGTTGCGGAAGTAACCGTCTGACGGAAATATCGGAACTAACTGTCTATCGTATGTCATGTTCCCACCGGTACTGTCAAGCAGCGTGGTTGGAAGAGCTCCGCTAACACTTACGTTTATGGAGCTGTATCCGTATCCAACGATCTCAAATTCGATTTCAAGCAGTGTACCGCTGTTATATGTAACGTTGCCAACGCCTATGTAGTCGCCGAGAACCGACTCGGCAACCCAACCGTAGCCGTCGTCATTGAATATGCTGGTTATGTTGGCAACGCCAGACGAGGTTCCGTTGGGCGACACAGTTCCTGAAGATAGGAAATCGCCGTAGGTGATGAGGCTCCCGTTCAGGATATCCGAGTCCCAGCTCAGCTTAGCATGCCAAGTGTAGAGATCAGCAACATCTGAGATGTTTATGCGGAAAGTCACCGTGCTACCGATCGTTACATTATGATCGGGATCCTCGTAGTCTGTCACATTCATGGCGGGATCGAGAAAGACTGACGGTGTCGAACTAGATAACGGCGTAACAGGATCCCCAGATCTAAACGGTGTTATGTCAATAAGCCTCGAACCTAAAACTAGGGGAAGAGACAACAAAATCGATAATAAAGCCGCTGTAACTAGAACCTTTCTCCGCTCCATCTCCAATCCCTCTCAACATTAATTACCTTCAACTGATATTTTAGCCTTTTGCTATTATCCTCTATATGAAAATATCAGCTATCATGCACGCGCAACCGCCTCATCAGTCCTCCGCTGAGAGCCGACAGAAGATGCCCAAGATCCGACACCGCCCAACACCTAAGCCGCCAACTCCGAAACCATTTAAAGCCTCAACCCGCCATTCATACGGTGAGGACAAACACTTGAACAACCAACAGGCAAGGAGCCACACAAGACTTGTCCTGCGCAGTCGAAAAAAGATCGGCGTGCTTGGAGCGACTGCGAAACCACACTGCAAGAACACAATTGTCCACACTCTCGAAACAGCGAACTCAGCGTCCAGGAGGAAACCAAGATTAGAAAGGTAATCGTCTTGGCGGGCGCCGTTCTCCTCCTGGCGGGAATCACCCTCGTCTTTGCCAGCTCAATCGTTGAAAGCCGAATCGAAGACACCGTGGTGCAGGCATGGGACATATGGCCGTCAACGCTCAACCCGTCGCCAGAACCGTGGAACAGCACCTTCTGGGGGAGACTCATGGAGGAAGACTGGTGGTTTGAGTTGGACGTCTCCTTTTCGCACCCAGTGAGGATCACAGTATCAGCGGTGCAATATGGTCACGACCCGTATATGGCGACCATTTTTGATGTAGTTGGAACCCGATTCACCCAGCAGGTGTCGATCGACACGACAGCAACATATCAGGTTGACATCATCAATGAGGGCCCACACACCGTCGACATCACGGGCGACATTAAGGCGATGCGGGAAGCGCCTGTGGATCACACGCCCTACCCCTACACCGTTCCTGGAATTCTGATCTCCCTTGTCGGGATCGCCGTCTTCCTTGTGGGCGTCTTCACGGGGCGGAAGTCCGCAAGGAAAAGCCGGAGAAGCAAATGAGCGCTGCGCGCGTCTCATTGACACCTTGCCAGGGCCAGAGAGTCTGCACTCAGCAATTAGTGTGGTTCACAAAAAGAAAGAGAGGGCTGTAGTTTAGCCCGTTTGGCCGTAGGTGTTGATTAGGGCAATCAGTTCGTCTTCGACTATGAAGTTGTCGCCATCTAAGTCGGCGTCAGGGTTCCAGTTTGCCGATCGCGGGGTGCTTCTGTAGGCTTCTTGACTGTCAAAGGCTTTACTCAAGGCATGTAGGTCAAGCGCATCGACCACGCCATTGTCATCAATGTCGCCGAGCAGTTTGACGCGAACTATGACGCGAACCGTATTGTCGGCGGTGTCGGTTTCGCCTGGAAGCCGAGTTGTCACGGCTCTTATCTCGTAGTCCCCCCTCGCGTAGCCAGTGGTGTTCCACGTGAATGTATGGCTCTTTCCTATTCCAGGTGCGAGGCTCGTGAAAATGAATGTATCGATCAGTGTGGTGTTGTCGTAGAGTTTGACTTCAAGGCTCTCAGTCTTCTTGCCTTGGTTCAATACCTTCGGTCTTACTGTGACGATTTCTCCTTCGTACACTGTAGTCTTCGAAATGTAGGTGAATCCGCTGGCGGTGCCATCGGGACCAAGATACACTCGCGAGGTCGCGTACCGAGCGTTGTCAGCCGTGTCAGTCTCACCGGTAAGAATAGTTGCGTTCGCAGATATGGCATAGGTTGCGTTCTTATATCCTGCGGTGTTCCAAGAGAAGGCTTCAGTCCAGCTCTTGCCAGATAGCAGACCTGCAATGGTTCCATTGTCCACCAAGTATGAAACGACGGCGCCTGGAGCATTTTTATCTTTTTTGGCCTCTTCTATCACGGGTGTCATCGAAGTCGGGGTAACTCGGACGGCAAGATGGTCGATTTCGATGATGGTGGGTGTAGAGACAGCTTGGTATGTCAGTCTGGTGGCGAGTTCGCCGACCATAGTGGGAGTCCACGCATAGGCGGCGGTGACATCAACCCACACCAGCTTGTCAGTCGTCTCCGTCACGGTGTCCGTATAGGTTGTCGCGCTCCAAGATGCGCCTTCATCGTTTGAAACGGCTATGACTATTTTGTCGTTTCCTCCAGACTCTGTTCTCCTCTCGAGTCCAACTTCAACCTTGTCCACACCAGACCATCCAGTCGTATTGAATGGATAGTTCCACCATTTGGTGCTGGCGCCATCGACCATAGCGGCGGCAGAGGTATCGTCAGACTCCTTCACCTCCTCTGGCTTCGTCCATTCAGGTGTCGCGTAAACATCCACATCAAACGTCTCGGTCTGCGAACCTTGATTCTCCACGGTAACATCGATGGAGACGGTTTCTCCAGGAGATACAGAGGTTGGGGAGGGCTCTACATCAGTCACCGCGACATCAGGTCCGAAATAGACTGATCCGCCGTCCTCAGTGTTGTCAGCCGTGTCGGTCTCGCCTACAAGAATAGTTGCATTCGCAAATATGGCGTAGGTGTCCTCTACAACGCTGGCAGTATTCCACGTGAATGTCACCGTTTGATTGGCAGATGGTGCCAGACTCGTCACAGACTTGGTAACATCTATTTGCGTTACCACACCCGTTGAAGTTCGGTTGGCATAGGCTTCAACATTGAACGTCACACTCTGTGCGCCCTCATTTTTGACTGCAACGTCGATATCCACCGCCTCTCCAGGATAAGCAGAGGTTGCGTTGGGCTCCACAGCCGTAACCGCAACATCGGGACCGATGTACACTGTTCCATCAGCCAATGTATTGTCAGCGGCTCTCGGTTCACCCACGAGTACGGTTGCGTTTGCCCAGATTGGGAAGTTACCATTTGAAGCGCTCGTTGTGTCCCAATTGAAATTCAGCGTCGTATTGGCGTTTGACGCCAGATTGGTCACCGTCTGCGTTCCCACTTTTGTGTTGTTGGCCCAGGCTGAGACGTTGAACGTTGCAATCTGCTGCGACCCTTCATTCTCGACTGTGACGTTGATTTGCACAATGTCCCCAAGATATACAGCAGTAGCGTTGACGACGACATCGTCAACGGCTACATCAGGACCAATGTAGACTTCTCTGTCCGTTGGAGTTTCGAAGGCATTGTTGGCCGTTACGATTTCGCCTGCGATTGCACTTGTGTTCGCCTTGATTATGTACCGGGCGTGTTCACGCCCAGTGGTGTCCCAATTGAAGGTTAGCGTCGTATTGCCGCTGGGCGCCAGATCTGTAACGGGCTGGGATCCCAACGGATAGAATAGATAGTCTTCTTCTGTTCTTAGCTGGAACGAGGTGGGCGTATTCTCCACTGGGGTCATTGACGGCGTCGGGGTGACCCTCAGGGCAAGATAATCAACGCGGATGATACTTGGTGCACCAATGGCTTGGTAGGTCAGTTTTACAGCGGCTTTTTCGACCATGGTCGCGGTCCAGCCGTAGGCTGAGGTGACATCGATCCACACTAGGGTATCGGTGGTCTCCGTTACGGTGTCCGTGAAAGTTGTGGCGCTCCACGAGGCTCCTGCATCATTGGATACGCCTATAGTGAGATTGTCTGTTCCGGTATCTATCCATCTCTCGAGTCCAACTTCAACCTTGTTCACACCAGACCATCCAGTCGTATTGAACTTGAAAGCGGCCCATTTGGCCCGGGACGTATCAGCGCCAGTATAGGCCCACTCATCGTCTGACTCAACCACAGCGTCCGGAAGCCGCCATCCATGTTCCGCATAGGTGTTGACACTAAAGTTTATGGGTTTGGGTCCTTTGTTTGTGACTGTGACGTTGATCTTGACAGGGTCTCCAGGATAGATCTGCGTCGCATTAGGCTCGATGTTGGAAACCTCAACGTCAGGACCCACCCAGACCTCTTGCGCATCCAGTGCGCTACGCCCGATGACGTTATCATCGGTGTCAGATTCGGTTGGGGGTCCAAGCGTGTCGGCGATGGCAACTAGCGTATAGTTTCCAGCACACTCACTTGTATTCCACATTACGGGCACTTCTCGAGTCTCTCCAACATCCAGGTCTGCGACGCTTTGAGATGTGAGCATCTCTCCAGTCGCATTCTCGTAGATTGCGATATCGAAGGTCTCCTTGTAGTCGCCCTGATTCACAACCGTTACGTTGACCTCAACAGTGTCTCCTTGATGAACTGCGGTCGGTGTGCCTTCCAGATCTGTGAGAGCTACATCGTGAACTGGTTGAACTACTGTGTGGTTGATGGGATAGGTCTTCTTCACGGCTTTTCCGTAGCTGAAGGCAACGGGCACCGGGTTGAAACCCACCAGCTTGCTCTCGAGGTCGAGGTTTGAGTTGCCGTCAGCATCTTTGGAGAAGTAGATGGTCGCGAGTTTCCCCCATTTGCCATTTGTTTTGTTGAGATACCCTCCTGCGCTATCGCCCGTTATTGTCTGAGTGATCCAAATGACTCCCAATCGGTCGTCTATTTGGATGGAATGGCCGGTGGTGTTTGCGGGGAGAGCCGTGTTGTTGAGGTAGGGGCCTAGAGTGACGCTGGTTGGGGTGAGAACGCGGGCGTTATAGTAAAGCTTGAACTCGAAGCCGTAGAGTTCGTCGACATCGGTGGCGTTGATGTCGATGGTCAGAGGTTGCGGACCTTGATTCCTAGGAAGGATATGAATCTGCGGCACCCGATAATGGATTCTTGCCCACACCTCGTAAATCTTCACCGTGCCAGCCGAGTCAGGAACTCCAGGGTCAGTTCGTCCGAACCGGTATCTGAGGGCAGAGACATCCGTCCAGCTCCAGACGCCATCCCTTGGCTCAGCCACACTGGCGTTATGGATCACAACGGTCTTGTACATAGGCCTCTTTGGTCCCCACAAGAGCACTGGAGCACTGTCAGCTACTACATAGGTGATGTTCATATAGGCACCATCGCCAGTAGTGTAGTAGGCATAGAAGTATGCATGTAGATCGACTTGTGTGATGATGGCGCCCCTCGGCGGATCAGCTGTTGGCCCAAAAGCTGTCAATTCAAAGGTGCCGTTTTCAGTGCCGTACTCTGCGTAGGAAGTAGTGTACTTCCAAGTGGCAAAGGTGCTGTTTGTGCCGTCATAGGCATCAGCTGGCTGATCAGCCCTCACTCCAGTTGAGAAGGAGTAGTTGGTTGGGTTTGAAGTGTAATCCAAGCTTGAGCCGGCTTGGAGAGGCGCGAGGACGTCTGACGAAACGAGTACAGTTGTGTTTGGAGCGATGGACCCAGATGCCAGCAGAAGTCCAACCAGCAACAAAGCAACTTTGACGGTCTTCAATGCCTTCTTCATGTCTATTCCTCCTCCTCTATCTGATATGTACCGTAGTTACTTGCAACTCGGGCCAAATCGTCGAGGTCGACGACACGGTCATAATTGACATCGGCGTCCGGGTCGAAGACGTCAGGTGGGAACAAAATTGGCTCTGGAGTAACGGCCACCACAAGGTAGTCTAGCCTGATGTCTGGGTTCCCTAGGCCAATTGACTGATATGTCAGGTTGACTGCGATGCTTTCTATATAAGTCTCGGTCCAAGGCGTGTAGGCTGCGGTCACGTCAATCCACTCGAAGTCATCAACCTTGACAGTGTCCACGGTGTAGGAAACCGTGGTTGGGCTGAACGTGGTCCCGTTATCGTTTGAAAGCGCGATAGTAACGTTAGCTGCATTATAGTCGATGTAGCTTTCCAGTCCAACTTCCACTTTCTGGATACCAGTCCAATCGGTTATGTTGAACATGAAGTCCTTCCATGTGGTACTCGCTCCATCGGTGTGGCAAAAAGTTCTCAGGTCATCGGAGGCGCCATAGTTTTGTGGTTGTGACCAGCTTGCTGTTGCCCCTTGGATCCATGATGTGGGGATCTTTCGTGGGCGAGTAACATTGCGATCATAGTTTGCTGCCACCGCGCCAAGGTCATAGACGTCGATGACGCCGTAGGTAGGCTCTATGTCCTCTGCCTTCGGGGCCAGAACGAATTCACCTGCTTCGTCAAGCAGTATTACATCATACACTGGTTCTTCGAGGCCTGGCGGAGTATAGGGTGGCCAGATTTGATCGTATGGTGTGGCGCTGTTGCGCAGCGTGATATCTAGGATTTCGAATGGGGAGCCGGTCACGCCTGCAATCACATAGAATGTTAGGGTTGCCAGAACACCTTCACCTAGTGCACCTCGTTTCAGATCACCACACTTTTGCACATTCCACGAGACGACCTCGGCGAGCTTCAGAGTCTCCCGGCCTCCAGAAGTGGTAGGCCCAATCTGGATGAATGACGTCTCACCTGAGCATGTTTGCTTGAGGAACGGTCCTTCCTCTACCGAGACGAGGTTGAACTGAGAGTCTACCCAACGCACTTTGAGCTCCCACGCCCACAAATCGTAGAGACTCTCGTCTATGCCACTGATGTAGATGTCAAATTGGATGGTTTTGCCAATTCTTCCCGGGATCTTAACTGGATTCGCGGCCACCGTGATGGTACTTGTTGATTCGCCAGTTCTTATGATGCTGACGCAAAAAACTACTACTAACACTATTGAGACGAAACGCATCTTCATCTGTTCTCCTCTCCCTTCACAGATAACGTGCTATCTATATAAAACGAATTGCAATATAAATCATTTGTGTAATTGTCGTCTATAACATTCTGCAAGAGCGCTTGCGGTCTTCATCAGGCGCTTGATTTTCTGATGAAGTATACTCTCAGGGGACTAGCATGCATGCACAGCTCTACGGAATCTTGTGCCGCGTCCAACGTCTCCTTTCCTACGCGTCAGAGTGGTTACGGTTTGGCAGGTTTCTTTTGCGTCTTTTGCGTGTATAGTGCTGCGCCGATTGCTGTTGTGGCTGTCGCAAGGACTATTGTCAGTAGAATCCACAAAGCTAGCGGTGGCTGTTCCGATAATCCTGCCATGTGGATTCTTATTGTGTGTACGCTGTGGGTGTACATGATCCTTACCGCATACAGCTCTGCCTCTTCAGCGTAGGTGAAAGAAACTGGGCTACCATTTATCGTCACCGCGAATTCGTCGATGTTTGATCCGATGCCTACCAGGAGTTGTTTAGGTATCATCACGCTGAGTGTGCCCGTGGTGCCTGCTTCTCCACTCACAACAAGAGTTAGAGTGCTGTCAGAAAACGATACGGCGTCTTCTAGCGTAGAGTTTGTTAGAAACATTATATCAAATGTGCCGACGGGCGTGGTGATTGAGCTTGTGGTTACGCCAGTCCACTCCTCCAATATCGCTATGATTACACCTATATCCGTCTCAATCGTTGCAACGTCGCCTTGGATTGAAGTTATTGCTCCTTCGATGTTGCCGATGTCGGTTCCAATTGTGACCAAGCTTCCATCAATATTTGTCAATGCGGCGTTGATTTCATCTAGCTTAACCTCGACTTGCCCCAGTTCAGCCAGTATGTTGCCTTCAGCATCGGTTATCGCCGCGGTAACATTGGCCAAGCCTTCTTCGATGTCGCCTACAACGCCGACCAGTTCAAAACTGATATCATCTTTGACCTCCTCTAGGTCAAGTTGCACCGCGCCTAACGTGCTGTCGAGGGTCACCAAGCCGTCTTGGACATCAACTATCG
>Ga0209636_10005599_pt1 | contig 12829 bp, 18 predicted proteins | sample DeeMarSWOR152_54_FD_187464 | JGI IMG/M metagenome (GOLD analysis project Ga0209636, IMG submission 187464) | Marine sediment microbial communities from White Oak River estuary, North Carolina - WOR-1-52-54 (SPAdes) (version 2) | ecosystem: Environmental > Aquatic > Marine > Intertidal zone >...
TGCCACCAACAAGCGTTCCGGTTGAGAAAGAAACTGCAAGATCAGCCACCAAGGCAGCTCCGATAATCTCGGCTACGGACAATTTGTTCATTATACCGGACCATCCGTTGTGAATTTTGTATGGGGATCCTCGTGCCATTTTGACCTATCGCCCAAGTGATTAGCAACGCGTTCCTTGTGCTGAAAAGACCGCAGAAAATATCACCTTCCACTTCATTTCATGACCAAGTTTTGATATTCTTACAAATTCTAACAAAAAATTTCCAGCCCTTTGTTAAATTTTTAGTAAAGTTTAGGTTATTTTTGTTAAGAAATCCCGTTAACTTTATATGTATGTATTGTTAGAAGATGTTGGTTATTGTTAGAAAAGGTGAGGTAGTGGAACAAAAAGAAAAACTCTACAAAATGAAAGAGGCTTGTAAGATACTCGGAGTACATCCCAACACGATTAGATTGTGGGATAAACAGGGAAAAATCAAGGTTGTGCGACCCCAGGGAGGGCAAAGAAGGATACCTGAAAGCGAGATAAATCGTCTACTTCGGGTCCCATCTGCCGTTGCCCCACCTCCTCCCTCCACAATCCCGAAGGATGAAGCCCTCTCCTCCTTTTTGAACTATGTTTTCTCTTACCATAGGGATGATTGGGAGCTGGTAAGAAAGGCTGTAATCATCAGGGATAACTACACCTGCCAAGAATGCGGGGGAAAGGAGCTACTGGAGGTGCACCACAAGAATGGAACAAGTCGAAATGACCCGGATAATCTAGTCACGCTTTGCCAGAAGTGTTACAACCTAGTGCATAAACGTGTGCGTAAAATGCCAGCTTTCAAACCAAGCATAAAGCCGGAGGCGCCTGCTCCAAAGCCCGAAAAACCCACCATAAAAATTCAGCCACCCCCCGTACCCGAAGTGGCCGAACTACCTCGCCACAAGATCTTGGACGATCTCAAGCCAACTGGACTAGCCCAACGCACCTTGTTTGGGGACCTACTCTCAGCTGCCGCCGTGCTCAAGAGCTTTACGCTGGGGGATTTAGCTGCCCGTGTCCATTGCCCCGAAGCTATCGCGAAAACATTTTGCGAACGAATGACCGCTTGTGGTTACCTTGTGAGCAAAAACGGGATGTTTGAAATACACGTGAGGCTAGCGAGATGACCACTTTCGAAAAAAAGATCGGCCGCGATCGGCTTTTCGAGAGTTACATCTGGAGCTGGGGGCTGCGGGAGGACCCATTCAAGCTCGAGCTGACCTCCATCGAAGCATTTGCCCCATTTCAACGTAGGGATTTGCGCAAACTCAAATGGTTGTTGTCCAAAGGCAAAATCGGTGCCCTCACAGGCGCGTTAGGAACTGGCAAAACTACCGTGTGCGAGTTTTTAGTAGCATCATTGAAGGAAGAAAATCTAACTGAGTCCGATCCTTCAAAACAGATTATACCTGTTTTCATCCACGGCGCCGCGTACAAATCGTCCGACGAGCTACTGCGTGCGATAATTCTGGGACTTGAAATGGATGCGAGTAAAAACCGGGAAAATCTCTTCGAGTTTCTGCGCCGATGGCCCCAAGAACACCAAGAACGTCTAGCGATAATCATCGATGACCTCCCTGAAAGCGGCGCGGACGCGTTAGAGGTTGGCGAATTCCTGCGCGTGCTGGCCGACATAACAAACATCTCAATCCTAATCAACGGCACGTTCAAGCAGATGGAGCGATTTCTCGCCAAGGTACCGGCGCTGGCCGACCGCATCCAAACAAAAATCAAACTAAAGCCAATGAACAAAAAAAATCTCAAAGAATTGCTCGAACTCCGCCTCAAAAACGCTGGATGTATCTGTTATAAAGATTTACTGACCCCAAATGGCTTTAAATCACTCTACAAATTCAGCAAAGGTGTTCCGAGATCAGCCCTGAAGGCCGCAAGCAACGCCATTCACTATGCTGCGGAGGTGGATTCACCGATTGACGCGCGCGTGGTGAAGCGGGCAAACAAGCGCTCTTTCTTTAAACGGATATTTTCTTTCCTAATGTGATGCCTCCCTTCCAATAAGTATTTATTTTGTTTCCAAAAAATGGAAACATGTGGGGGACTAAATGCCGCGGGAGGAATTTGCCCGGGCCGAAAAATGGCTGCGCGAAAACCTGCTTGCACGAGCATTGCTTGAAAGGTCCCACCTAGACGAAAAGACGCTCAAAACGATGCTTCTGCACTATTGGAGCGAAGGTGCGACCTTCGAAGAACTCGCACAAAAGCTTCGTATGCAAAGGCCTGGGGCTTGGAAGCGCTGGCGGATAGGGCGCGACGCCGTCATGCGCTCTTTCTACACCATAGAATTGGCAGTCTATGCGGGAATTCTCGAGGCCGAGACAGCAGAACTCATGGTGGATGACCTGTTGGACTACGTCACGCTAGCTCGCGGCGAGGGGAACCTCGATGAGCTGCGAGACCGAATCGAACGGCGGATGGTGGAACTCACGAAAAAAGCTGCTAAAAAGCGTTAGTTACTTGCCTTTGACAAGCGGGGAAAGTACGAGATGAGCGGAGGTTCCCTTTACGCCATCAATACCTGAGAGCGACTTCAACACTTTATCTAATTTTTGCCGATCCACTACAACAATCAAATCCACATTCCCAGTCACACGGAAGGCTTGCAACAAATCCAGCGACATTATCTCCTTGTAGACATTACGTCTCTTCTTTGGCTCGATTTTGGCAAACACGAAGGCCTGAGTTGGAGGCTCCCCGAGAATGTGCCCTGCTTTTTCCGAGAGATCGATAAATCCTCTGCCAGCGTTCAAGAGCCCAAGTTCGCGTAGCTCCCGCAAATGGCTGCTGAGCGCCTGTCGAGTTATGCCGAGCTCCTCTGCTAAGGCTACTTGTGTCTTCTTGACCCTACGAACCCGCATCACCTTGCCCTCGTTGAAGAGCTTGCGTAAGATGGAGAGCTGGCGTTCGGTCAACTCGGCCTCCCTCGGCATGGGAATCATCAAATGTCAAATTAAGCTTTACAAAAGTAAAGATTTAACCTTTTCGTCCTCGCGTCTCGATCTCCCCAAGTAATACCGAAAGTAAACTCAAAATCTATTTTAAGACTAAAGTAGAACCAAAATTTATTTATAACGACCAAAAGTATACCCAAAAGGTATTTATTAGGGTCGAAAGTATAGAGATTGATAAAAACAAGGGAGGAAAGGTACAATGGCTGAAGAGAAACCTACGGTTGAGGAGAAACCTGCAGCGAAAGAAACACCCGCTGGGGAAAACACCGTTTTTATCGGAATAAAACCGGTGATGAACTACGTACTTGCAGTGATAACGCAGTTCAACATGGGGACCGGTGACGTCACCCTCAAGGCACGAGGTAAAGCGATTAGCAGGGCCGTCGACGTTGCGGAGATAACCAGGAATCGCTTCCTGCATGGTTTAGCTGTGCGAAACATTTCGATTGGGACTGAAGAGCTTAAGGGTGAGCGCGGCTTAGTTAGTGTTTCTACCATAGAAATAGTGCTTGGCAAGTAAACACTTTCCGCGCTCTATTATTTTTTTGCCCCTTGCCCAGTTTTTAAAAGCCCTTAAATCAACAGAGCGAAGAACTACTGGGTTTGAACTTGCGAGCACCTATCTGCAATATTTGTCTCAAAAGCGGCATTCTCTGTCAGGGTTGCGAGAGTAGGGTAAAAGAGGGCAAGATTTCCGAACTCGATGTCAAAATATCACGGACTCTATTCGAGCTCGCACAAAAGCACCGCGGGCTGGAAAAAATAAATTTTAAACACGCAATCGATGCTGGCAATTTGATTGCCCTAGTCGTAAGGCGGGGAGAAATACGTTTCGCCGTGGGGAGGGGTGGCAAAGTGGTCCGGGCGCTCGAGCGCAGATTTCAAGCCAAAATCCGCATAGTCGAGGAGGGCACCGAAACTCGTAAGTTAGCACAAGACCTTCTGACCCCGGCAAAGCTCCTGGGTGTCAACGTTCTCTATGCTGGAGGTAAGAAGGAGTATCGTGTGAGGGTGCCACATTCGCACCTGAAGCGCCTCCCCGCCAGCATCAACGGGATTCAAATCGTTCTAGCAAAGCTAACTAATAAAAACATTAAACTTGCATTTGAGTAGGGACTAGATGAAGCTTGATGAATTAGGGAACTGGCGGCGAACACACCTTTCCAATGAGGCCACGCCCAAGCTGGCCGGTGCAGAAGTCGTGGTGATGGGGAGGGTCGGCGATGTCCGCGACCTTGGAGGGATCAAATTTTTCATTCTTTCTGATATTTCCGGCTCAATCCAAGTTACGGCGCCGAAGGCCAAAACGGACAAAAAGGTTCTGGGTAAGATAGACAGCTTAACCCAAGAGTCAACGGTGGCGGTGAAAGGTAAGGTCGTAGCCGCAGAGCAGGCCCCGCGCGGTGTCGAGGTTGTGCCGTCGGAGATTAGAATTTTAAACCTCGCCATCACCCCACTGCCACTTGACCCAAGAGGACGGGTAAAAGCTAACTTGGATACCCGCCTAGATGCCCGGGCGCTGGACCTCCGCCGCTCGGAGTCTCTCGCGATCTTCAAAATTCGCCACCAAGCAATTCAGAGCGTGAGAAATCATCTCATTTCAGAGGGGCTCATTGAAGTGAACACGCCAAAAATCGTAGCGACCGCGACCGAGAGCGGCGCCGCACTTTTTCCCATTTCCTACTTCGAGCGCGAGGCTTTCCTGAGCCAGAGCCCCCAGCTCTATAAGGAGGTGCTCACGGGCTGTTTCGAGCGCGTCTTTGAGGTTGGGCCAATCTACCGCGCCGAGGAGCACGACACGCCGCGACATCTGAACGAGGCAATTTCAATCGATATCGAGGTCGCGTATGCAACGGCTGAGGACGTGACGAAAATTCTAGAAGATTTAATCGTTAAAGTCTTCTCGCAGGTAAAGCGAACATGTGCTAAGGAACTGAAAGTGCTCGAGCGCAAGCTGGAGGTCCCGAGAAAACCGTTCCCGCGCATAACTTACGATGAGGCCCTCAAGAAGTTGGAACAAGCGGGAGTAAAAGTTCCGTGGGGTGAGGACTTGCCGACTCCAGCGGAGCGAAAACTCGGCGAACTGGTCGGCGGTGCTTATTTTGTGATTGACTGGCCGATGGCGATCAAGCCATTTTACACCATGCCGAAGCGAGATGACCCAAAGCTTGCAGATGCGTTCGACTTGATGTATGGAGAAATCGAGTTAGCTTCGGGTGGAACACGTGTCCACCAAGAGACTCTACTCGTGAAACAGCTCAAACAAAAGGGGTTGAATCCGCAGAGCTTCGAATCTCACCTTCAGAACTTCCGGACTGGTTTACCCCCACACGCTGGGTGGGGTCTTGGGCTAGATCGTCTGACGATGGTCCTTACCGGAGCCGAAAATATTCGAGAATGCGTCCTGTTCCCGCGGGACAGGAAAAGGCTGACCCCTTAAATCTTCACATCAATCCTTTGAGCTTCCACATAAGTTTTGGACTAACTTTCATGAACACCTTTAGCATGTCGGTCAGGCTTATTTTCTCGAACTCCACTCCCTGCAGAGCCTTCGCGAGTCGATCGAGCTCCTCGTCGGACATGCTCAAAAGCACTTCTTTAGCCTTCAGGTATCGCTTGAACCTTTTCCCCATCTGCTCGCGCCAACGTTTTTCGTATTCCTTAAGTTTTTTCTCTGAGACATCCCCAGAAGCTACCGCTTTCGCCGCGACTTCCCCTGCTATATTTCCAGCACGCATGGCCGAGTCGATCCCGCCGCCCGTCAGAGCGTTGACCTGACGAGCTGCATCACCAACTATCAACAAGTTATCTTTGAATGTCTTCGGTATTGGGCCACCGACCGGTACCCCGCCACCATTTATTTCGATTACCCGCCCCTTCTTGAGCCCAGGCATAGAATTGACAAAGTCTTTCAAGTAATCTATCGCTGGACGCTGCATACGGCTGCTAAGTATACCTATGCCAACGTTCGCCATGTCTCTGCCCTTCGGGAATACCCAAGCGTAACCGCCTGGGGTGATTTTGCTCCCAAAATAGTACTCCATGACCTCCGGCGACTTAATGTCGATGCCAACCATCTGGAACTGCGCGCATGACTCGATGTCCACCAGTTTGAGTGTAGTGTTAACGCCAGCCCAGCGCGCCACTCTGGAGACGACGCCATCTGCAGCTATCACGACCTTCGCCCTAACTTCCATTCTGCCGTCAAAGCTGCTGGCCTTCACGCCGGCGATTTTCTTTCCATCCATCAGTAAACCATCTACCAAAGTTCCAACCATTACGTCCGCGCCCTCTTTGGCTGCGAGCATCGCGAGGTGCTTGTCGAAAACCTTTCGATCCAAGATGAAGCCAACTTTGCCGTGCACTGCTTTTTTTTCTGCTATCGAAACTTCGAGACCAGATGGTGAAATGAGTCTAACCGCGTTCACCTCGCCAGCTATCCATCGGGGATTCGGCTTTATCCCAAGATCTAGCAGCGGCTCCTCCGCCAGCGCTTCACCGCACTGTACCGGCACCCCGAGTTCGCGCCGCTTATCAAGCAACAAAACTTCTGCCCCGGCTCTGGTAGCCGCTCGAGCAGACATCGACCCTGCTGGGCCCGCCCCCACCACTACGATATCATAATTTTCTTTCAATCATTACCGCCCCCACGGGACATAATTTTGCGCAGATTCCGCAGTTATTACAGCTTTTATCAGCCCGAACGTAGGCATCCGCTACTTCGATTGCATTTACAGGACAAACGCTCGCGCACGCACCGCACCTTATACAAATGTTTGTATCGACTTTCATCCTCACATAGCCTCAAAATTAGTAGCTATCACTACTATTTATAAGCTTTTGCCTCTTTATATCAGTGGGGTACTCTTGATAGATGAGGAAAAACTCAGCGTTTTGCGTGGACTTGGTTTGACGGAATATGAAGCCAAAACCTACGTCGCATTAACTTCGGTTAGATCAGCTGTTCCCCGCGAGGTCGCAGGTCTCGCTGGGATACCTTACCCCAGTACTTACGATGCCCTAGAAGCGCTCGTAAAAAAAGGGTGGGTCGAAGTCGCCCGAGGAAGGCCGAGACGCTATCGTGCACGATCACCAGATTTGATTCAAAAAGAGTCTGTTGCCACTGTTGAACGCGTTTTTGGAGAACTTGAGAAAATCTATAGAAGTTCGATGAAAAAGGCCGAACAGCCGGAAATAATTTACACAACAGTCGGTAGAACTGGAGTTATCAAAAAAATTCAAGAAGTACTGTCGAGAGCGGAAAAAGAAGTCATCATAGTTCTTCCAAATTACGAAGAATTAGCAAGTTACCTAGACCAAATCTTCAATTCCCTAATCGGAAAGGGGGTCAAAATAAGACTTACAACCGAATCTGAGGTGTCTTTGAAAAACATCGAGGTTAGGTTACGTAAACCCATCCTCGCAGTTGATGTACTCGTGGATGAAAAAGAAGCCATCATCGGCTTACCGAATTATTCCGCTTGTGGGTGGGTGGAAAACCCCGTGATAGCTAAGCACTTCAAGGAGTTTCTTGAGCTTCTTTGGAAGAGTTCTAGAACCCAATAACCCACCGACAAAAATGCATCTTACCCAAAATCCGTCAGCGTGCGTTGAGATTTCGGCGGTAGGGTCGTGGCAAGCTCAAAAGGGATTTCAAGATGACCGTATCGTCCCCCTCCACCTGGAACCACCTTCAACTCGCCCGCCCTAAATGCCTTGATTACCGCTGTAACTTTAGCCCCAGCTGTATTCGCGAGCTCCTCCGAAGGCACGTCTATAAGCACTTCAATCTCGTTACCGAAACGTGCGACGAGCTTCTCCCACATCGATTGAACTCCCGGCGCGTGCGCATTTTTTTCTCCCAGCGCCAATGCAATAACTTCGGCGAGAGGCGCTATTCGTAAGTAGTTGGGTCTGTGAGGCGGATGTCTCGGCTCTGGGTAATCGGCAAGCTCATTGACACGGTCCCAGACCCCCTTCTTGACCCACCCGCCGCATTTATCGCAACGCCATCGCGATGCCTTCGCTTGCTCAAACGTGAACTGCTTGTAACAACGCGAACAGGCGGTCATGTGATATTTACCCAAGCGGGGGTCGAAACCGACATTCAGCACGATATGTCGTCCATTTTCCCGCTTGATCGCTTTGATAATCTCAGCATAAGTCGGTTCCACCAGCTCGAAACGGTTGAACTCGCGGCCTAATTTATCGGGCCAAGGGGAATGGGCATCGCTGTTAGCCAAGAAGGTAACGTCCCCAAGCTCCTCAATCTGATCCGCCATGGAGGTGTCCGCACTCAGCCCGAGCTCCAAGAATTTCACGTCTTTCACCCGGTCACCATAGCAAGCCTTCATACTATCAAACTCTTTGTACATGCTCGTCCATGGTGTGAAGGCGTGGCTGGGGCCGATCAAACAGTCATGCGCCAGCGCTATGTCAACTATTGCCGGGGCATCCAACTCAACTCGTGCCCGCCCATCTACATCTATGTCACTTGAACGCTTCGCGAGCTCCTCACGCATACTTTCGACGGTGGAAAGGCAAGGTAGAAGAATTAGATGGTGGACGCGGTGCCTGTCCTCGACCTCCACGGTCAGAACGAACTTTGTATGGTAGCGGGGGTGCTCGAAGGTACCCTCCTCGATCTCCTCGAGCTCCGTCTTTATGTTCTCAAACCACCGTGGGTGAAAGACATCACCCGTGCCGATAAAGGCCAGACCCTTGAGCCTAGCTTGCTGTGCGATAGTGTCGATGACCATGCGGCTCGAGGTTGCCCCAGAATAACGACTGTGGATGTGCAAGTCTACCGAGCAAGTTTGGAGTTCAGGCAATCGGTCACCTATCCAAAGTTAACGACCTCGTTTTTAAAACACTGCACGCACCAACATAAAATTGAGGATTTGCAGAAAATTCTCTCAGGAGGCGGGTCACACTTTTACATCGCTGAAGTAGAAGGAAAAATAGTTTAGCTTAAAGAAACTCCTAAAACTTAAATTCGCCCAGTCTAACCAAACGTGAGCGCTATGAGAAAAGAACGATTAGAAAGTCTAGAATCCATCGTTGTATTTTTGGTACCTTTGTCCGTTTCGATCTCCCTTTATTTATCGGGTTTCCTCGCAGAAGTTCCAATCGCCTACGCCACATTCGGTTTTTACATTGTGTGTTCTATTGCGCTGACTAAATACAATGGAAGATCGCTGGCGGAAATCGGGTTAACTCGCGAGGGATTCTTCCCTAGCCTCGGGTACTCTGGGATAATTGTTGTGAGCGCACTTTTGAGCAAATTTGTATTTGGTGACTTGGTGCTTTCATCAAGCATAACTCCTTTGGTGGTCGCTGAGCGCGGTTTGTTCAATTTCGTATTCAGCGGGTTTGGGCAAGAAATCTTATTCAGGGGACTTATCATGTTCTCCTTTTTGAGGTGGAAAGGTTGGAGAGCTGCATTACTCATCTCATCCGTGCTGTTTGGATTGGTGCATGCGCGCTGGGGACTCGGAGCTATGATAGCTACTGGTGTCCTAGGAACGTATTGGGGGTGGGTAGCGCTAAAGACCAAAAATATGGTTGGAATAGCTTTAATTCACGGTTTGTATAACTTCCTAGCGTTGTAAGAAGGAGGTTCTACGTTCACGAGAAAATTTCCCCCCTTGAGAAAGCCATCACTCTTATAGTTCTCTTTTCGATTGCGAGGTCTAACACGGTAGGTAAAAGTTTCTATGGCAGAAATTTGCTAGAGGAGGAAAATTATCTAAAAAACAATTCTATCCTATATACCAAGCCTCTTCCTCTTCGCGCCGCTGCTCCTTGTTCGTACGAAGATCCATCTCTTTTCGTATCCGATCGAGCGTACGCTCCGTTTCCCTCGCACGATGTTCAAGGGCACTCATATTTACCTTTATACCCAACACGCCAACGAGTACTTCGAGTACCGCCTGCGCAGCGCTGTGATCAACCATCATCCCGTGGGTTTCACCAAGTAAACATATCCCGCGCATCCCACGCAGCTTTCCAAGCCCCAGTAGCAGACCCGCCGCACCAATTATCGGCCCTCCACCCTCCTCAACCTCGACGCCATGCTTGCAGAACTTCTTAAGAAGCGCGGAGTCGCCAACCCCTACAACTCTCGGCTTTGCCCTCGAATACTTACCCGTAGCATACCCGCCGAGGGTGAAGAGCTGTTTCACCTTAAACTTCTCTACAACGTCAAGGATGCTCTTGACGACCTCGTAGTGCCCCTCAGAGGCCATTGGCTGTACATCCCCTACCAAAATTATAACATCTTTGCCGTCGGCGCGTGCCCAGTAAAATTCGTTCTTTAGCGGCCTTAGCGTGCCGTTCGCTTCGACCACGACGTGATGTGGAAAGTAGGGCGAGCAAAGCTCAGCAAATTTTTTTGCATGAAATTCTTCTATCAAGTGCTCCGCCGCCAACTTTCCGACATACCCCATACCCGGCAAGCCCTCGATTAGGATCGGCGCCTTTAGCTTGGGCTTCGAGAGGATGTTGACAGTCGTCTTTTCCATTTTCATACTTCCCCAGCCTGCTTTTTCAGTATGCGCCGGTATTTGCCGTATGGGTCGAGCGGTGAGAATTTGGGTGGGCGGGGTGAAATCGCCTGCCCCCCGCAACTTGGACACACGTCTTTAAGTGTATACGCACCACACGACTTACATTTTTTTAATTTCATCGTCGCCCCGTCCTATGAAATTCTCCTTTCCCACCTGCCTTTTTCACGGCTGCGATGGCCTCCTCAACTGCCTTCTGCATCACGCTCTCAGCAACTTTGTATGAGGGGGCAGTAATCTCGACGCGATATCTCGGCGAACCCACATAGTAGAACTCCACATTAATTCCATTTCCCTTCGTGGAGTCGCGGGCATCTATCAGGGCTGATTTTATCACCTCGACACCATTGGGGGAAGGGCAACTCAAGTCGAGGTAACCAACGACGTTATAAGACGGTGGTTCGACCTTTGAGGCCGCGATATCGCTGAGCACCTCCGCCCAGCGCTGGTCCTTGACCACATCGATCAGGGCGCTCTTGTCCTTCGCAGCTGACTCAAGTGCCGAGTAAAGATCACCAAATTTGTCCTCCAACGTAAAGCCCACCTCCTCGTAGGCTTCGTCGAGACTTTTTCCAAGCTTTCCCGCCGCCAGCTCAAGGAGCTTCTCAGCCCTCTGCTCCCGTTTCAACTGCTGCACCTTCCACCGACGCTCGCTTTCCTTGACCCTGCGAATCGAGAGATCGATGTGCTCTCGTTTTAGATCCACAGCCAAAACCTTGCACACCGCCTTTTGCCCCTCCCGAACGTAATCACGAATGTTTTTAATCCAGCCCGAAGCGACCTCAGATATGTGAACCATTCCCTCTTCTCCACCGTACTCATCAAGCCTCATGAATGCGCCTTGATTGAAGACCTTTGTGACCGTACACATGACGAACTCATCAATTGTTGGCCACTCCGACTTACGCCTTACCAACTAAACCCCCCTTCACTCCACCACACCGAGAATCGTGGTTTTTATTTCCGCCTCTCCCCCACGCGGCACCGCAAGTGTCTTGCCACACACCTTGCATTTGACGATAGAGCTAACATGACTGTATACCAACTGTTCATTCTCACAATCATTACATCTGACCCTCAAAAACCTCGAGCGCTTTTTTTCCTGCATTTGCTCACCTATTCCCCAAACTTCACACTTTTCGCCCTGAAACCGCGGCGGGGGTGGGACTTCCCGCAGACGCTGCACTTGAGCATCAGGGCTACCTTCTTAGTTGCCTTCGCAAATTTCTTCTGCTCGGACCTAGGCTGGCTGCCGTACCCCGCCGTGACGCGCGCGAACTGACGCTGCCCCCAACTCAGCAGGCGCGGGGAGCGCTTTTTTAGCTGGGATACCCTATGCTCCGTGTGCTTTCTACAGGACGGGCAATAGGTGTGAAGCTTTTTTGGGACTTTCATGTAATCCCTTAAATTTTAGCCTCTTCCCCAAAAAAGGTATCGCCGACTAAACCTTGACCTCAATTTTTCTCGCGAGACCATGCTTCATCATAAGTTCGGCACTACGTTTCGGTAGGCTGGCTATCTCGCCCTTCTTGAACGGTCCGTATTGCCGGAGGTCATCGCCGACTATGGTTGGAACCTCAGCCTGCATGATCAATAAAACATTTGTTATCTCACGAGGCGCCGCGAGTTCCGCACTCTCGGTAATCGTTGGGGGGATGAGTTCGGCGCAAAGCTTCTTTAAGCTCTGTCTTATCTCGTTGAACGCGTAGCGCTCGCGCTCCAACAGAGTATCCGGCAGTTTTCCCTGAGCTACTTCATCGATGGTCTTGAGCGTTCGGGAGAGGTAAATCTCCTGCACCATTTGAAACACATTTTGGAGCTCTTCCTGCAGCAGCTCCCCGCGCAGGGGTTCGCTGCGCTTGAGCTCGAGATTCAGCTGCGCCACGTACTTAGCTACATTTTGGTAGAATTCCTCTGGAATCTCCATGAGCTCGCGCGAAGTTTTTTCCGCCAACCACACCTGCTTCACGTCATCATACGAAAATTCAACCATCAGCTCTCACGCTCACTTACAAATTTTGGGAGCGCGTCTTCCAGCCTGAAACGCTCCATATCCCGCACTAGCATGCATTTCATACTCACTCCGGAGTGTAGGCTCGAGGGTAAACGCAAGATGCGCTTTGTGTCGATCGTGACCTTCCCATCGGTGCACTCTGAATTCAGCCTAACCAAAAAATCCAAGAATTGCCGAAAGGTCTTTGGGCCAAGCCCCCCGAGCGCGGAAAGCTCATCCAATTTTCCTCCGCGTATTGCCCCTAAGGCCAGTT
>Ga0209636_10005600_pt1 | contig 12827 bp, 9 predicted proteins | sample DeeMarSWOR152_54_FD_187464 | JGI IMG/M metagenome (GOLD analysis project Ga0209636, IMG submission 187464) | Marine sediment microbial communities from White Oak River estuary, North Carolina - WOR-1-52-54 (SPAdes) (version 2) | ecosystem: Environmental > Aquatic > Marine > Intertidal zone >...
TGGTAAGCCACCTGGCATTCCAACCCATACTCAAGGCAGAATGGATAAAAGTGCCAGCATAAGCCCAACATAGAAAATCCTCTCCTGTCCTAGAGAGGGGCCAAACTATGAATGGGTCTATATCATCCACTTGCAAAGAGGGGATATTTTCTCCTCCAAAATTCGGAATCTGTAACCGTATCCAATTCCCTAACAAACACATTTTTTCAAACTCGGTATTACCACTGGCAACTACATCGTCTAAGCTATAATTCTTTTCTACGGCTTCCTGACGGAGCAGCTGCATATTAGGAGCACCATAACTCTCATATGTAAAACTCTGGGCAAAAGGGCTCGTCTCACTCTCTTTATTATTCACCTCAAGGAAGGTAAGGGACTTTCCCCAAAGTTGCACCACATTGCCTGGCTTTTCCTTTCCCAAATCAGTGTCAGCTAAAGTTGAGAAAGTTCCTGTCGCAGCAGATTCACTCTGGTTACCGGCATCATCAACACTATAGATCTCGTAGTTATAGCTGGTTTCTGCAGCTAAGCCGCTATCCTGGAAGGAAGTGGTAGTAACCGTAGCAACCAAAGTTCCATTACGATATATCTTATAGCGGTCAGCCAAATCGCCATCAGAGGCTGGACCAGGAGCTGTCCAGGATAGACTAATCGAAGATTCAGTTTGATTTGGGCTAACCAGATTGGTGGGAGGAAGAGGAGGAATCTTATCGGGCCAAACAGGACCATAGTTCGCTCTATAGGTATCCCACATAAGAGCTACCCAATCGTTATTCTGTCTGTTATAAGTTCCACTATGCCCATACGGCTTGCCCCTGTAGTACCCTGTATCTATAATCTCCTGTTCGGCTGCCATGTACCTATCTTGGTAATCAAAAAGGATATCATGATTCCAAAGGGTTTTTGCCGAAGATTCCTCTTCCATAATATGAGCAGCTAAAAGCCAGCCTGCCCAAGAATTAGCCGTGTTAGTTCGCCTATATCCTATTTGCCATTCATCAGACTCCCACCTTATTTGAGGGTATTTCCTATGCTCTGGCTGCCTTTTGTGTTCCCAAGTAAGAGGTTCAAAAACACAATATACGGAATGTTCAGGAGGGGGATTTTCCGTGGTGTACCAATCGCCAGCAGTCTCGTTCCAGCAACGCAAAATATCCATATCATCTACAGAATAAGATTGGTCATCTTCTGAAAAATGGATGTAATCTTCAGGATGATTAATAAATATATTACCAACATTATATGCATTTGTATAAAAATAATTTCCAGATTTTTCTCCAATGTTTTTCATATTAGTATCATTAAGCATTATTCCAGCAAAAAGTATGGGCCACTTACGACCATGCGTACAACCACCGTCACCATACCAAGCTTCTGATGCCAAAGGACAAGAATTAATAACTCCATAATTATCTATACCTAACTGGACAAAGCTAATGAGGAGATTTTCTTTTTGGGCATTTGTATAATCCAAATGAAGCATTAATGCACCTACTCCCACTCGTCCAGATAGTTGCTCGCCATAGGCTGGCATATTAAAAGTTGGATGAACATGGTTTCCAACCCACCCAGGAACATGGTCTATCCAAGGACGTTCAAAGTAACGTTCGACTTCAGATAGGCTCGGGGTATTGGCAACTTTAGGTAAATTACCTAGCAAGGAATAATCCAATTGGTTTATATTAAATTCAACTGCTTTAGTTGTACCAGCATAAGGGGGCCTAAAACTTCCAGGAGATGGGGCACTGTCCACAACAGTTAAAACGGCTGCATCACCTATATATCTCCATTTCCCATCAGCGGGCCATGGAACTCTGCTCGTAGTCGAAACCAAAGAAGAAATTGGCAAAATTATTAATGGATTATCTGCATCAACTCCCCAAGCCACATTCAAATCATGGCGGTAATTATCTCCAAATATTGGGTGATTTGTGCCAGTATAACCTTGTCCTTGACAACCAGGCGTTTGTAAGCCGTGCGTCCATCCATTAGGCCAAACTACAGGATTGAGTTCAGAACCGTGAACATATCTCCCAGTTTCAATAACATTGCCATTGTAAGTTAAGACACCATCACCTTGCACGCTTTCAGGCTCAATGCCTGTAATATTAACAGGTCCAACAACCCAATAATCCCCATTTGCGAATTGGCCATATTGATAAGTATCCCCAGCCCCATCAGTGGATAACTCCTTGTCAAAGGTCCAAGTGATTCCAACTCGGCTTAATGAATTCACCGCCAAAGCTACACTCGGCAGGGTTACATTAATAGCGACTAGTAAACAGCAGAAAAGAATTCTTAGTCGGCGCACACTATGTCTTCCTGACGAAGGATACAGTGTCTTTTCTGATTTTTTGATAAGCATAAATCTACCCCCATCTGTATGCTGACCGAAATGTCCTTCCCGGATTTTCCATATATAAGGTTCAATCCCCCAAGAAAAATATATTCTTGAACATCTTAATCACCCACTATAACTGGCACATCTTACCACCCAATATAAATAGTAACAATAATTTCTGGTGGATACAAGCATTACTTTGTTACTACATTCCACACTGAATTTGCGCATATATCGGCATTATTATAGGGCTGATTAAATTAGATTAAGAACACGGTAAAGGCCAAAAATGCGTGATTTTCGCATATTTATGCTTACCAACGAAAAGGTGATTTTCAGTGCCAGCACCCTAAAAAATACATATTTTTTGATTCAATCATCTCATTCGCAGACCCCTAAAGACCTTAGCTAACGTGATTTTCGGGCTATTATCGGACAATATCAATAATTTCCCGGATTTAATTTTTTTTAAGATTTTAATTTTTTTATTAAAATAAAAGCTTGACTAACAATTTGACACACGATAATATTATATTTTTACAGTATTTATTAAAACACTTTTTGGCAAACCTCACAGGGACGGAGGGGCCATATCCAAACTTGTTCCCAAGGGATTGACAGATTTTGAGGCGGTGGATTGGCTGTATCAATACCGCCGTCGGCTGTTTCGTTATGTCTAAAGGCTCTGTAGTCTAAAGAGGAAACAGAGGCAATGTAAAGAAACATATTTTTTTGGCCTGATTACTACTACTTTTGGACTATACTTTTGAAATACTCCAAAGTGCTATTTTTATCGGACAATATATTCTAACCTAAGGAGGGAAGTGCCAACAGTGTACTGCCGGAGTTCGACAAAGCTGACCAAGGTTCCGTCATCTTGGGTTTGGGTCATTGCAGTTACTGTGGTAATACTCTCGGGTATAGGATATCGTGTCTTAGCCTCCCGACTAAAACTTGTCATTGGAAACCCTATCAGCCTACCTATACCCTTGAGTGCTTTCCCTAGACAAATCGGTAATTGGGTCGGTAGTGATCTACACCTTCCTACTACTACTAAGGAATATATAGAGAAACATTTTGCGGATGATTTTTTAAGTCGACGATATATTAACACTGCAACTAAGACTTGGGTTGATGTTTATATCGTATATTGCTCTTCCCGCCCTGGTGGTATACTTGGGCATCAGCCCCGAGTGTGTTACCCCGGAAATGGCTGGATCCATGACAGTACCGAACCATCGCAATTTACTTCACAAACCGGCCGGCAAATACCTTATTTGATACATCGATTCCACAAGCCAGCCCCAGCATACGAACAGACAGTTGTCTTGAACTTCTACCTCCTGAACGGTCAAATTACCATCGACGAGAATGATTTTTTCAGTCCCTTAGGTCGAAAGCCCAACATTGCTGGCAACCCAGCTCGATATGTAGCGCAGATTCAAATAAGTTCGGTACTGGAAAATTCGATAAGAACAGCCGCCGAGGATTTGACAGAACTAATTCTGGACTTTATCCCCGACGAGAACGGCATCGTTAGAGCAGCTAAGAATATCCATACTAATAATGGTCCTCTGAAATAAACTAAATGTATGCCGGCTAAAACCGGTATCAAAGTGTGACATAAGTGGTTTTAATACATAAAGTTGCATTGATTTTTTCAATGCAACCGAAGGGGACGGAGTATAGACGGGCTTAGTTGTGGCATGTTAAAATGCATAATAAGCTCAGAACAGAAAAGCTAAACCGGTACAGGTGAAATTATGATAAAAGCATTTGATAAACCTATTTATGTTACAAGACCATACCTGCCTAAACTTGAATTATTTTGCGACGGCCTGAAAGATATATGGGATAGCCACTGGTTGACTAACAATGGCCCGATACTAAAGCGTTATGCAAGAGAGCTTGCAAATTATTTTGAGACAGATAATGTCTGTCTGTTTAATAATGGGACTTTAGCTCTCCAGATCGGTTTGCAGGGAATGGGTATTTCCGGGGAGGTTATAACCACACCATTTACCTTTGTGGCAACCACACATGCCCTTTTCTGGAACAAGATAAGGCCGGTGTTCGTTGATATCGAGCCTGACTACTATACGCTGGATCCGGAAAAAGTTGAAGCAGCTATCACACCGTGGACGACTGCCATCCTGGCAGTGCACGTCTTCGGTCATCCCTGCAATGTCAATGTTCTTGCCGATATTGCAAGGCGTCACAACCTGAAACTGATTTACGATGCAGCTCATGCATTTGGCGTACGCGTGGGAAATAGGTCGCTCGCTCATTTTGGTGATATGAGTATGTTTAGTTTCCACGCTACTAAACTATATCACTCCCTCGAAGGGGGAATGCTGACCTTCCAGGATTCGGGTCTTAAGAGCATTTTTGATTATCTCAAAAATTTCGGATTTGAAAGCGAAGTGGAAGTCGTCATGCCCGGCACTAATGCCAAGATGAATGAAATGCAGGCTCTAATGGGTAGCATGATGCTGGGTTATCTTGACAAGCTAATCGAGAAACGCCGAAAAATCACAGAAATCTACCGGCAACGGTTGAATGACATCTCCGGTATTAGGCTACCTCCAAGCCTACCAGCAGACATCACGTACAACTATGCATATATGCCTATTGAGGTGCACGAAAAGGAATTTGGCATGAGTCGTGATGAACTCTATGAAGAACTCAAGAAATACAATATATTTGCTCGTCGGTATTTCTATCCGTTGATATGTGATTATGCCTGTTACAGGAGTGTTTCCGTTAAGGATCCATTAACAGTAGCACGCCTGGTTGCTTCAAGGGTTCTTACATTGCCGATTTATTATGATCTTTCCTTTGACGATGTCCAGAGGATTTGTGACATCATCATTATACTTCAATCTAAAGAATCTAATCGCCAAAGCACTAGAGTTGCCACAAATATCTAGGAGAACGAAAAATGATAAGAAAACAAAATGTTTTGGTTTTCCCTTGTGGTTCTGAAATCGGATTAGAGCTATTCCGCTCATTATCCAGTTCTACCCATCTGAATCTTTTTGGTGCATCAAGCGTTTCTTCCAACCATGGAAAGTATCTCTACAAGAATTACGTTGAAGGCTTACCGTACGTCCACGATCCAGGATTCATTTATGCTGTCAATACCATTATAGACGAATATCACATTGATTTTTTATTCCCAGCGTATGACAGCATTGTTCTGAGTTTTGCCACACATCGGAAGGAGTTGAATTGTAAGGTGATTGGATCGCCGATGCTAACCTGTCAAATTTGTCGTTCGAAACGCAGCACATACGAAACATTTGCTTCTTTGTTGAAGGTACCTAAAGTTCATGAGCGTTTGGAACAAATTTCCAAATGGCCGGTATTCTTCAAACCAGATGTTGGGCAAGGTTCTCAATGTACATACTTAGTCGGGTCTCGCGATGAGGCCAAATTTTACCTTAACCGGGATCCCTCACTACTGGTCACTGAGTATCTGCCTGGAGTCGAATATACAATTGATTGTTTCACGGATTATCAAAGACGACTTCGTTTTGTGGGTGCGCGTGAGAGAATACGGATCCGAAATGGTATCAGTGTCCACAGCCGTCCTGTATATGACAGTACATTTCATGAAATGGCTGAAATCATCAATGACACGCTAGAGTTTCGCGGAGTCTGGTTTTTTCAGGCAAAAGAGAGTATCGATGGAACCCCAACGTTAATAGAAATCGCACCGAGGGTAGCTGGAACGATGTCGCTGTACCGAAACTTAGGTGTAAACTTTGCCTTGTTGAGTGTTTTTGATGCTATGGGTTTGGAAGTAGATATTATGTGTAATGATTATAATATAGAAGTGGATCGTGCACTGACTAATCGTTTTAAATCGAACCTTAACTATCGACACCTATATATCGACCTGGACGATTGTGTTATCTATGAGGGCAAAGTTAATTTACAGGTTGTTGCCCTTCTCTTTCAGTGTTTGAATCGGAATATCAAGCTCCACCTTTTGACCAGTCACGCTGGCTCTGTGGAAGGGACACTAAAACGCCATCGACTCACTGGACTTTTTGATGAGATTATTCATTTACATCCTGAAGAGTCAAAGTCAACTCATATAAAACATCGCAATGCTGTTTTTGTTGATGATTCCTTTGCAGAGCGAAAAGAAGTGAGGACAAAATTAGGAATCCCAGTTTTCGCACCGGATGCTATTGAGTGCTTGCTCAAATAGTACTATTAACGGGTAGATTAAAAGTCATATGCAACAAAACTTGATTGTGCTACATCTTGAAAGTCTTTCTGGCTAATTGCCTTCTGAGTACCTACTAAGATGAATTAAGCAGCTTAAGAGAGATAAATGCCAGAATCTCACTCATTTGAGAATTTCTTTGCTTCTTCGATTTCTTAAGCGGACAACATAGATTACTGCACATTTCCATGGTGTGGTCGTCATAAAGGACATCCCCGATGGTGTCGTGGCCTACGGTTTCCCAGCCAACGTCGTAAGAGGAATTACAGAGGATGATAGCCTACTTGCGCCACATTAAGACATTTGTTTCGACGATGTCACAAGCAGGGTCCAAGGAATGTTTGTCTATACCGACTCTTCGGCACAGGCTTTCAAAGATCAGGGTTTGTGGGAAAACGACATTGGAATATGGATTAGCTGCTAATGGCGCACCGTCCTACTAGTACATAGCGGAGCATGATGATGGATTGGGAGAAGTACTGGGCAACGCATCCTAAGACAGTGGGGAGGATGGAGTATCTGAAACAGGTAGGGAGAACCGTCAAGGGGCAATCTATTTCTGATTTGCAGTTCCAACTGATAGTCTCTCACATTTGCTATCATTTGGATTTGCACAAAGACGATGTACTGTTAGATCTGGGTTGTGGTAATGGGTTAATAACTAAAGAGCTTGCCAAGGACTGCAAAGAAGTTGTGGGCCTTGATTTCTCTCAACCTTTGTTGGAAGTAGCTAATCAGGATCATCGGCCGGGGAATGTAATCTATCGACATATGAATATTCTTGACTTGGACAAAATATCTCAAGTGGCCAAAGACCCTTTTAACAAGGTTTTAATGTATGGCGTGCTGCACAACCTCAGGAAGCGAGATCTAGTCACAGTCTTGAGAAACATTCTGCGAGTGTGCTCTGAAGGACGCGTTATACTGATCGGCAACGTTCCAGACAGGGGAAGAAAATGGAAGTTCTACAACACACTGAAGAGACGGCTAGCGCATCTAGTCCGCAAGGTTTCTGGCCGAGAGACAATTGGCACCTGGTGGGATAAGGAATTTGTTAGAAGGGTGTGTAAGCAGTTGAACTTGCAATGCGAATTCCATGAACAGAGCAAGGAGCTACATACATCACATTATAGGTTTGATGTAACAATATTCTAGCCAAGTGTTGCTAGCACTGCGCACCATGCTGTCTCTCTGAAGCTTTAGACATAGTCATCAAGTGGCTGCAGAGATTATGGCCCTACCATGGGATCAAAGGTACGACAAAGCTGATATCGACCGAATGGTTAAAATTATATTGGAGGAACTTGGATGGTGACTGGATATATGCATCCTGGGTATGTGACATCATTGATGGAATTTGGCACACCGCAGGAATTAGTTAGATGTGGGGCATGGATCTTAAAGCGTCAGATACCAGGCTTTCCGTATCACGATGCAATGGGGTGTTATCCTCTGTTTGCCTGCCAGGATTGGGCCCAACTCCCACATGATTTGGAAGAAATACGAGACGAGTTGGTATGTCTATTCATGGTGACCGATCCATTTGGAAAGTATGATCTAGCTGGTCTGAGTCGATGCTTTAAGGACGTTTTCTTCCCTTATAAAGAGCACTTTATCACTGACCTCAGCTATCCCATAAACGACATTGTCTCCAGCAAATATAATCGCAAGTATACGCGACAAGCGCTTAAAAACATTGATGTAGAAAGGTGTGACGACCCGATCCAGTTCCTGGATGAATGGGTAGGTTTATATAACCATTTGATTCACAGACATAATATAAGCGGGCTCAGAGCGTTTTCGAGAACGGCTTTCTCCAAACAATTAAGCATCCCCGGCATGGTCATGTTCCGTGCCTTGCATGAAGGTGCTACGGTTGGAGCACATTTGTGGTATGTGATGGGGGAAGTAGCTTATAGTCACCTGTCCGCGTATAGTCCCATCGGTTATGAGCTAAGGGCCTCCTATGCATTACAATGGTCAGCAATTGAATATTTGGCCGGTAAAATCCGTTGGCTCAATCAGGGTGCTGGTATTAGGAGCGATGGCACAGATGGACTAAGCCGATTTAAACGCGGGTGGTCTACTGGAACTCGAATGGCTTATTTCTGCGGCCGAATCTTTGACAATGAAAAATATTGGGAGATTGTAAAGGCTAAAAGTATATCCACTACTGACTACTTTCCCGCTTACCGGCTCGGAGATTTCACATAATCGCGGGAAGCCATAGAGATCCGGATTTCCCACATGAGGTAGTGCAAAAAATCGCAAATTTGATAATATAGGTCTTGTCGAATGGATTCGGTTAAGTTTTGGTCATCGTGAATGGGAGAACCTAATGGGTGAAAGAAGAAAGGTATGATGTAAGCGATTGTGCACCATTATAGTACGCAAATGGCCGATTGGAGCTCAGTAATTAGAGAAGGTGCACAAGATGTTGTACGTAGGAGGTATACTGGCTATGGGTAAATTTTCCTTCATATTTTTTATTGTAGGGATTCTAAGCTGTATTGCAGCTATTGCCGCGGATAGTGCGATAGCTTACATTTTATGTTTCAAAGTATTGATCACCGCTATTTTATTTGGTTTGTTGCTTCTGTTAGCGAATATCATTTGGTATATACTTCCCAGGAATCTTAAGTGTACCTATAAAGGAAAGAAAAATATTTATAATAGGATAGTTGTTTTTTCGACCTTGTTCTTTTATATCGTCGGAAAATTCGTTTACAAAATATGCTTACCCGAGGCATCCGGAATTGTCAGCAGTATAGGCATTGTAACTACTTTTGTTTTTGCAATCTTCTTTATTTGGAGCATGATAAATCGGAACAATAAGAGGACTATCATAATACCTTGCATCGGATTCATTTTATTTATCGCGTTATTATCCTTCGTCAATTCGATTACGATAGAATCAAATGGGAATCCAGACGCTGGCAATCTTGAAATATTAAAATCGCTGCCTTATGTTGGATGGTCACCAGCAGAAAATGAGATAGAGAAGGTGGGCGTGTTACACTATGACAGGAATTTGGCTTTTGATGGTTTAAACTTGCATCAATCACTTTATATGCCTGAAGCATCCTTAATAGACATGAATGGTAATGTTGTACATAAATGGTTTTTTACACCAAAGGACCGTACTTACATTTCTAAATTATGCAAGAACGGGAATTTACTGGTAGGAGTTAGAGATGGGATGCTTATTCTGATGGATTGGTATTCGAATATTAAATGGATGAAAGAATTGCGTTTACACCATGAAATCACCGTTGACAAAACCGATATGATATACATTCTTTCGAGGGAAGAAAACTTGATGTTTTGGCATGGCATACCCGTACCGATACTTTGTGATTATATAAAAGTTTTATCGATGGATGGGGAATTAAAAAGAACGATCAACATCTACGATCTTGTGAAAGAGTGGGTTTCATTGCCGCAAATTATTGATATATACAAAGAAATTATTTCTCTTATCAAGCCACGAACTTTAGTAAGATTTCTTCGTACGCGGGCAACATTGGGTTTCTTCCTAGAGCATGATACCGCCTATGATATTCTGCATACTAACCAGATAGACATTATAGAGCGGGATATTCCTGATTTTTGCAATAAGGGAGATATTCTAATATCAGTACGGGAACTAGACCTCATTGGAATCGTAGATTCAAACAGAGAGGAGTTTAAATGGCACTGGGGGCCGGGACATTTGTCTAAACAACATTGTCCGGCTTTGTTGGAAAATGGGAATGTGTTGATTTTTGATAATGGAATAGATCGAGGAATTTCACGTATTATTGAGTTGAATCCATTATCGAAAAAAATTGAATGGGCATACCAATCTGATCCACCAGAAAAGTTTTTTTCCGAATGGGGAGGGGCTTGTCAAAGGTTGCCAAATGGTAATACCCTCATTACAGACTCTGTTCATGGCCATGTTTTTGAAATAAACGGAGAAGGTAAAATAGTATGGGAACTTTATAACCCTGATATAAATCGAGAAACACAAAAAAGAAGAACAATCAATGGAATGGAACGAATTATCGATTCGGAAATTATTAAACAGATTAAAAGCCTAAAAAGTAATTCGAGACGGCAGCTTGCAACCGATTAGAAAAGCGGTAATGTTCTCACCTGTCTATCAGCGCATCCAAGCCGCGCAGCAAGAGGAGATGTTCGAGATTTAGTTGCTCACGTGGGAACTAATCAAGGATCATTCTTGAAGCTCGGTCTCAATTTGCAAATAAGTTTGTTTCTGATCTGTCCATCATTGACGTAATGATGTTTAACTCTTTGGATACTGTTCGTAAAATGCTTAACAAGTATGAATTGGTTTAAGAGCGCTCACGACTTTACTCACAGGAAAAATGAGTATGTTAAGAAATGAAGAAAAAGAAGGTGTGATTGTAGTTATTGGAGCAACTGGAACTCTTGGAACGTATTTTGTGGACGAACTCGTTGATAAAGGGTACAAGGTATTTGCAACTGGCCGTCGAAATGTGAAGGAAGATTATTACGCAGCCAAGGGTGTAAGATGTGCATTGCTGGATATTACTAAAAAAGAACATTTTGGCAAGCTTCCCATGAGAAATATTCGGGCTGTGGTACAAATCGCAGGCAGCATGCCTTCTCGAATGGCAGGTTATGATCCTCAGAAATATATTGACGTAAACCTTACTGGCACTCTCAACGTTCTCGAATATTGTTGCAAGGTGCATGTTAAGAAGTTTATGTTTACTCAATCCCATTCAGATGTGGCAGGGTACTGGAATACTGGAGAATTCATTCCTTCGGATTCCCCGCGGTCGATTGTCTATACTGGTGATCATGCCGTTTATATTATCAGCAAAAATGCAGCAGTTGATTTAATCGAGCATTACCATCAGGAATACGGACTCCAGACGATAATATTCCGTTTGCCAACCATTTATAGTTATCGTCCAGTCTTTGAAATGTACGTAAACGGCGAAAAGCACGCCATCGCCTACAGGATATTGATCAAGAAGGCTATGGCTGGCGAAACTCTTGAGATTTGGGGCGACCCTAAGCGTGCTAAGGATATTGTTTATGTAAAAGATTTTAACCAGATGTTGATCAAGGCCCTTGAAAGTAATAAGGCAGATGGTATATATAATGTCGGCACAGGTGTTCCAACTACCTTGGAAGAGCAGATTAAAGGCCTCCGCAATGTCTTCTCTCCAAAGGATAGTCACTCCAAGATAATTTATCGTCCGGATAAACCAAGTCAAAACTCATATCTCTATGATATTAGTAAAGCTGTTAATGATTTTGGCTATAAGCCCAAGTATTCTTATATCGAAATGCTACAGGATATGAAGCGTGAGATGTCGGGACATCGTTTTGACCACTTGGCCGATGTGGATATTACAATCTAATAGACATTTGGCGTTAATCGTCACGTATAGACTGGATAGAAGTTTCTGTTCATCCTGTAAATCCTGTCATAAAGAAATATTGTGTTAGGACTTCCAGAAAGAGAAGATGATGTTTTTGCACTGTTCGGACCATTATGGGGGGTACTATGGGGCAAGTCGGCTTGTATTTCTACAGCCATTGGCTCAGCAGATGTGGCCAAGAATAAAGAGTGTGACAGAGCCAAATGGTCGAAATGATTTTATGGATGTCAAATGAGTAATTTTCTTGAATCAAAATTTACTACGCGCGTTGTTCTGGAGCCTCTTCGAGCGGTGTGGGCATTCGAAGATGAGAAATTTCGTTAAAGAGGTTTTGTAGTGCAACGGAAACAACAGAAGTTAGTGATTCTCGGGGCAAGTTGGTTTGCAGAAGAAATCGCCGACCTTGTTTCGGAGATTGAGGATTTTCAGTTAGTATGTTTTGTCGAAGGCATAGATTTAAAGAGGTGTCAGCAAACTCTGTTAGGGTTGCCCGTGATGTGGGTCGATAATGTTGCGCAGTTGGATGATTCGTATAGAGGCGTATGCGCCGTTGGGACAACGAGGCGGAAAAAGTTCATCCAGCAAGCGGTCTCTCTGGGATTGAGGTTCACAACGATTGTGCATCCAACAGCGAGAGTCTCCCCAACGGCGTTGCTCGGTCAAGGGACAATCGTGAGCGCAGGAAGTATTATAGCGGCCAGTGCAAAGGTAGGGCATCATGTCATTATCAATCGGGGCAGTTTGATCGGACATCACGTGGAGATCGGCGACTACGTGACTGTTTCACCGGGTGCAAATATTGCTGGAAAGACAAAGATAGAGCACCGTA
>Ga0209636_10005601_pt1 | contig 12827 bp, 13 predicted proteins | sample DeeMarSWOR152_54_FD_187464 | JGI IMG/M metagenome (GOLD analysis project Ga0209636, IMG submission 187464) | Marine sediment microbial communities from White Oak River estuary, North Carolina - WOR-1-52-54 (SPAdes) (version 2) | ecosystem: Environmental > Aquatic > Marine > Intertidal zone >...
CGTTGTTTGTGGACCGGGGGGTCGTGGTCCAGCTTGGTCTAAGATTCGCGCCTGGGGCGTGCGAGGCCGTGGGTTCAAATCCCACCGACCCCACCAGTTCAGAACCTAGGAAGTTTGAGAGTCAGATTTTCCACACTTTGTGGGAGTTAAAGAAGGCAGGATATGCTGAGAGCACGATTGAGACTACCTCTCAGAGATTGAAGCTACTTGCCAAACACTGTAATTTAAATGACCCTGAGTCTGTCAGAAGCTATATTGCCTCAAAGGATTGTACAATGGCTTACAAGTCTGGTTTAGTTGACTGCTATGACAGATATGTTCGATTCAACCATCTGGAATGGTCGAAACCATACTTCAGACGTGAGGAACCAATCATCCAATTACCAACAGAGGAACGTGTGAACAAGATCATTTCCTCTTGTCAATCGAAGAATGCTCTTCAATTCACTCTTCTGAAGGAATGTGGGCTTAGACCTATTGAGCTACATAGATTGACCCTCAGATATGTTGACTTGGAGAATGGGATTCTCCACATTAAGACTGCTAAACATGGTAAAGTTAGGACTCTCAGATTGAAGACGAAGACATTGGCAATGTTGAGAACCTATGTCAGCAAACACAGATTTGGCTTATCTGATATCATGTTCTCAAAGCCTGACACGATGTCAAAGGCATTCCAACAGGCAAGGAAAAGAACAGCAGAGAAATTTCAAGACCCAGAGATACTCAAAGTCAGGTTATATGATCTTCGCCATTTTTACGGTTCAATGTTATACCATAAAACAAAGGATTTGCTGTTTGTGAAGGAGAAGCTAGGTCACCGTTCTCTTAGCAGTACCATGAGATACATGCATTTAATCGATTGGGATTATGATGAGTTTATTGTGAAAATAGCTTCGAGTATTGAGGAGTACAAGAGTTTGTTAGAACAAGGCTTTGAATATATATCAGACTATGAAAGCATGAAGGTACTTAGAAAGAGAAAATAGGTTGCCCTTTTTTTATTTTAAATTCTAAAGCAATATCCTACCAGATTGATCTTAATCGTCTAATCTAAATACCTTAAGGGGTAGGTGATACTGTAAACTCCCTTACCAATTTGAGGGAAGTTAAAATATTCTCTTTCGTTGAAATACCGGATTTTATACTTGAACTCATAGAAGTAGTCAACGTTTAAGGGGTTAAACGTATCACTCCCCCACCTAAATAAAAATCAATGATCTTTACTCATCTAGGTCTACCCCACTTGTGTTATCAGACCGATTGAGGGATTTTAACCACAAACCCAACTCTTATCCAAACCTCATTCTAATCCTAAATCTCCATTTGGGGAGTATAGGTTTGAGGAAATGAAAGCCTGTAAAGTATGTGTCCTGACCTGTAAAAACCTAGGATAATGGATCCAGTTAATGAGAAAAATAGTTACATATAATACAAATACTCAGGTCTTGGTCTTATTTCCTCAGGGAGATAAGCTAATATTTTCCCCACCTGACGAGAATATGCCAGAGTTACAGGTTCTCTAATACAAAAATCTGCACTATTCCAATTCATTTTTGTTAGAGCTAGTATTTCTTCACAAATTGTATCAATAGAAGATTCACCGATATGTTCAGTTACTTCTAGAGGAGTAGGAACCCTTAGTCCAGGGTATGTCTCATATAATTCAATCCATCCTTTTGTAAATAAAATATAATTTTTATTTGACAGTTTTATTACTGTTCCCCTTCTAGGGGGATATTTTCCTCTTCTTCTCATAAATTTAATCCCTCTGGTTTGAATAGAAATAAAATCAGTAGACTCGATATTTTTTGTAGCTTCTTTAAAGCCCTCAAGTTCAACAGACCAAAACCTGGTACTTTTATGTAGCACAAGCCTTTTTGGGTACTCCCCCATCTGGCTTTTGTATAGCTCCAACGAATTGTGCAATAATTGATAGGAAGCATTTTTTGTTAAATGAGGAATTTTTGTTATTCTGTCTCGAATTGTTCTGCTTCCCTTGAGTACTAAACCTTCACCCGTATGAGTGAAGATTTGTGCTAAGCTTGCTCTTATATATCCCCCAGATAGTTTAGGGACTCTATAAAAAGAAATTCCCACATAACAAGTACCAATTGGCATTTCCGCTAATTTCCAAGGATAACCTTCTGCCTTGTAATATAAACCAGTACAGAAATTCCAAGCTCTGATAGATTCATGTTGAACGGATTCTCCAGGTGCTTCAAATCCGAAAGTAGAAGGCTTAGCTAATTGAGTGGGCATACCAAAAACCATAGCATTTGCTTTGATTAAGCATCGTAAATCTGTAGTCTCATAATCCAAATCTAGAATATCATCAGTTAATGGTACAAGCACAGTTTGACCTGTTCTGCGCTGTTTATTTATTGTTTTTAATATTTCTTTTTCTCTTTCTGTAAGTTTGATCCCAGCCCTATATTGTTCCAAAGTCCTTTTCCCACATAAGTCTATGATTTTTTGAGGAAGTGCTATGATCGTAACATGAGGTCTTGGTTCTCTTGTCCTTAAATTTTGAAGTTTACTGATTATCAGTTTTGCTGCATTATTTACTCTATTATTATATCTAGGATGAGAGGTGCATAATTCTATTTCTTCTTTATCTAATTCTTCAATGCACTCATCTACTATACGGATATCACTTCCAAATATTCTAGTAAATCCTAAAAAATTTGGATACATATTAGGATTTTCGCTCTTACCTGGAATTACCTTTTTACATTTTAATATCCAATTCTTAGCAAGTTCTATAGAATCCTTAGATCCTATTAAACCGAGTCTAATTGTAGAGGAGATAATATTCCTATCTTTGTAAAGGCATGGACCATAAGCCATTAAACCCATTTTGGGATCAATATACTTTTTCCCATCACCAAAAGTTAGAAGTGGCTCTTCAAGAAATATACTTTGAAAATTCTTTTTAGACATCATACTTTTCTCCATTTTTTGGATTCCTTCATTGCCATTCCTTCTGCAATTTTGTTATCATTGGAATCGCACTGACCTCAATAGTTTGATTTCCTGAGGGAATTGAGATAACTACTGATAAGCGAGAAAGATATTTCGCCCAAAATCTTACCAATAGCAAATATGCTGAATTGTATTGCTTTGGTATCCACCGTCTCATTAGACTATGAAGTCTTCTAGGTCCGACAGGAGCGTAACCATCTTTTGTAAACGTTATTGTTGGTTCAATTCTTAATAATAATGAATCGCCTAAAAACATGAATCGCAAGGCTGCTGCATAATGTCTACAATATAATAATTCACCACTTTTACTATATACAAGTTTAGCTACTGCTCTTTTTGAGTATCTTGAACCAGACCTCCATTCAAAAACATTATCTTCACCATCTCTTAATTGACATATGTATCTTTTTCTTTTATAGTTATAATTCATACCTCTTTTTATACAATATTTTTCAAGAGATAAATTCATAAGATAAATTAGGTCGTTTTTATATACATCCTTTTTTAACCAGTCTTCAGTGTTAATCTGAAATATTATGTCATCAGTAAGTACAGGAGTGAATAAATCAGAGTCATTTAAATTGTCAAAAGTGTATATCATTTTATGTCTAAGCAAATATGGGATTTCTTCTACTTCCTTCCCAAGCTCCTTTAATAATTCTTCATTATTTCTTACAAAAGTTGGAGCATAAAAAATAGTCTTTGGATAACTCCTTACGTAAAAAAGATTTGAAATTAAATCTTCTCGAATTTCAGAGAGAGGTAGAATGGGCGGAGGCACAAACTCCCTCTCTTCTCGAATTGGTTTTCCCTGGGAATTCCAATATTTAATTTGATCATAAACTAATGTTTTAAAATCTACATCTAAATAATCTTGATTTTCCAGGATCTTTGAACCATCAATCATTTTTCCATAAAAAGCAAATCCTAGTCTTCTTTGAGAAATTGCTACTTTAGCAAATTCTCTCGATAATGATTGGTTTAGTAAAATTTTTGGATTCGCTACAATAATTTTGACATCAGCATCAGATTGCTGAATCATATTGATGTCTCTATAAAAATTTGTAGGAGTCGGTGTCCAAATGATTTCAACATAAATACTTGTACCATCGGAAGCTACAGCAAAAATATCATGTTCATGACCGGAAGATGGATATTCATCAATGCTGGCTTCTAGCCATAAGTTTAATCGTTCAGTGATCAGCATCTTAAGAGTTTGATGTTCTGAGGATTCGCTCAACTTCTGGCACCAATCAAGTGTTAGTTATCCTTAACCTAAAATATAAGAACTCTATGAGAGTTTAAATGTACTACTTTTTTTATGTCATTTAAATATAAATATCTTCAAAAAACTCGTGATTTGAGATATCAGAAATATCAGACGATAAGACACGGTTTTCCCATTGTATATTGAAAATATTTGTGGTGGTTTGAATTTTTTTAAAGAGTATATAGGAATCTGCGTCTTATCGTCTTGTCTGTCTTGTTAAAAGAAGAGGGAAAACCGCCTCCTTGGTTTATAGTATAACTCAATTCCGTACCAGACCCGCTATTCATACCCCCCTATCTATTTTCCGCCATTTTTTTTGTGTGGAGAGACTGCCATATCTTTTAAGCTGAACAGACTGATAGCTACTGGTCTTTTCATGTTAAGTGCACTATCTTCTATAGGTTTAGTATATTGTGGATTTTAAAATCTATGAAACTAATAATCATTTATAATAAACTAACAAATCTAATACAATCATCATGTTCACTAAAAATGTATATTTAGGATAACGAGGAATACTCCATTCACATATATATTCAGTTAATGTAGTGAAGTTAAAAAATTAATCTAATGTAAATAAAACACCCTATCAACTTAAAAAAAATTAAATACTCAATTTATTACCCGCATACTCTCAATATACTCGTCAATTAATTTAGGGAAGTTAATCTATATATTTTTAGAACTAATTGTATTTAATCAATAATGGTTATACAATAAATATCACATACACACATACATATAATCATGAATAAGTTCTAAGAGATAAGATGACATCTTATCTTAACTTGTATGTTCTCAAATCTTTAGTTATTTGATACCTACCAGGACATCCTGTACAGTTAATCTGAAATTCAAAGCCCCAGAAAGTTTGATTAGTAAATTCAATTTTAATAGGATTTATGGTTCCACAGATTTTACATTTAATTTCGAGAGAAACAATTGTTCCGTATATAATTTCATCTTTTACTGTGTGGGAGATCTCATCTGATGCTTTTAAATCCAATATGTCGATGGAAATACTCTCTCCATTCGAATCCCACGATTCTACCCGTCTAGGAGGATACCATCCAGCAGGGTTTGAGAAACGCCTTTTTGCTTTTTCATTATACTCTTTTTCAAGCTCTGCATATAATGGTAATATAGTAGTATAGCAATTATTTCTCATAACCCTCGCTGCATCGAGTCCATAGTCATCAGGTCTACTACAAAGCACCTCTTTTTTTGATTTGTATGGCTTAAGATGACCTTTTTCAGGCTTAAAAAGCGTTTTAAAGATTTTTTCGACTTCGGACTCGCTAAATCTGTGAGCAGTTAGCTTACGTGCTACAAGGTCAACTCCAACATAAAACCTATCTCCCGAATATACTACTTCGTACAAGACGAGAGCTTCTCTTTCGTTGAGAGAATAAGCCTCCAAGAAATGTTTTACGTCCATAAAACGTTCTTCGTTTATTTCTCCCTTACAAAGGGGTACTTCTTTAGGCATAGGATCACGGTCTGTTTCATACATTTGAGATTTTTTAAATTTTTACATGTGTGTGTACTATCACGATAGAATAACATATATATGTATCGGAATAGTACTCCATATACACTTATGTATCCGAGAATGGGGTTTCTAAAAGAAAGCAGGTGAGGATATGGCAGTATTGTTAGACCCAACTTTGGAAGAAACCTTCGGAGAGACATTAACAAAATATGCAAAGGTTGCGTTGGCATTAAACCGATTTCCTGAAAAAAAAGTTATTCCAGTCGATGCACTTGCAGAAGAAGCGGACGTTCATTGGAATACAGCAAAAAAAGCATTACTATTTTTCTATAAAATCAAACCCATTATGCCAGATTTAGTAATTGAAGAAAATTCTAAATTTACAGTATTTAATAAACCCACAGCAATGGAATCGATAGATACTTTATTTTCGTCTCTGGAAATGAGAATCACTACAAAAATGCTTTTAAGTAAAATGACATCAAAGAGACGAGGATTAAAAAAATACGAATTAAGTGATTTATTAGAAAAAATAGAGATAGAAAAGATACATAAACTAATTGAAAAGGGCTTAGTAAATTCAGAAGAAGGTTATTATTATTTAAGTTCAAAAGGGATAATTTTAGGAAACATAGGTGTAAAAGAACTTACTAATTTAGGGATACCACTTCCTTGGGAAGAGTCAGGAGGAAAAATAAAGAAAAAATTAATTTACAAAACACCATTTAAAACTTATCAGAGTTATATTAAACTAAAAAAGGGATTTGATATAGATAAAATTTTAGGATATAAATCTAAAAATATTTATTATAAGACTTTTCTTATTGAGGGGTTAAAGAAATGAGTTCTACGAAAATAATGTTAATTAACGAATTAAGAGTATGTGCTCAAAAAATACTAGAAAATACCGAATTAGAAACAAAAGCATTTCTATTAAATACATCTAGTGAGATAATTACTGCATATATTTTTTTTGATGAAAATGAAGAATTAAAATTTACTGAGGTTATTTTAAGAATATCTCATGCATTAATTGAATCTAGATTGGAAGATGAGGAAGAAAGCTTCTTAATACCTGATGTAAGAGAAATAATAGACCAAATAGCTGAGTATATACTACAAGTATCTAATTCAATCGAAAAAGAACAGAGATACTATCATGTTTTACAAAACATCATATCGGCTATTTATCCTTTAACAGACCATGGAATTTATGATAGAATAAAAAAATTGTAGAATATTATACTTTATGTTTATTTATTATTTAAAATTCTTTATATCCCACATTCTTACATGTTTAAGATTGTATGTGTATATATGTAAATAATATTATTTTATATAATGTTGGTTTGAAAATGTTATTTAAAAAAAAGAGATTAGATTGTAAGTTATTTTGTATTAATTAGGTCCTATCCATACTAGATAATTCCCTTCAGGTTTCAGCCAACCGAGATCAATTAGTGCATCTAAGTACTCCATTGCAACTATTTTTCTAATCCCATTGAATTGGAGTTCGGCTAAGAAGGTAATAGTATGAACTCGTCCACGAGTTGCTAGTATTTGAGCTACTGCCAGTATCCGTTCTCGTTTCTTATTCTGATGTGTGTCTAGCTTAACTTTTTTTTCTTTTTCCTTCTTGATAGGTTTACCTTCTAAATCTATTTCATAACTGCCACAATCTTAGATTACTGCTTTCGCAATTTGATATTATTTGATGCCACTAATATTAGGCTTAAAAAATGTGATATCAAGGTAATAGATACGAATTAGCTTCAACATTGAAGAACACAATTATTACAGTATTTGGATGAAATAGTTATGAAGAGGTTAAGGGGATTCTCTATATGTACAATTTTTCGATTAAAATATGGATGTTAAATATAGGCTTGGATAGGTATACTCTTCCACTCTCGAAAAAAATGGAGTTATCAGATTTTTTGGGGGCTAGCACGTGCACAATCTAAAACCGCATAAGGGAAGTTATCTCCAAACCCAACTCTATTCTTCACTAGAATCAGCATCTGAGTGGTTATAAGAAAAAAGAGAAAATGTTTTGGTGCAGGTCTTAAATATACTCCCTAAGAACCTTCATCTCTATGTTGTGTATAAGACGACAATTTTCTTGCCAATATCTTTGGAGTCCTTCGTCATCCATATATTTTCCAAAGGCATCATAACTTTCAAACTCCATCAAATAGTACCATTTTCCAGTCCCATCAGTCCAGCCCTTATGTTTGACATTGAATTTCCTATTTCTTTCATACCAGTATTGCCTATCGAATTCGTTATACTTCTTTAGATCCTCGTCTGACTTTGGCGTCTCATAAGAAACCAAAACTAGAACTTTCATCTCTTCACCTCATATCTTCTTGGTACTTGTATAGCTCCCCACCTCGGAGCTTAGGAACTACAACAGTAGAATCCTGAATCCACTTTCCACAGTTATTGTATTTATCGTTTTTCACCCATTTTTAGGCAATCCTAAATTATCAAATAAACCCCATTTCATCCCTAAACCCAACTCTCACACTCACTAGTATCAGCATCTGAGTGGTTTCAAGAAAAAAAGGAAGGATGGTTTAAATTATTTTCAGGCTATTTTTTCGTCTCCAGATATGCTCCAACAGCCTTTTCACTGTCAAGTAAGGGCTCAAACTTGATTTTGAACGTCGGTGAAAGAGCCAATATATAGTTTATTAGTTGTTCCTCAGAGTCAGCCTCCATTATCGAGATGCCTTTTGATATTTTACCTATTCCATGTGGTGGAAAAACGTATGTGGGGTATTTCTCTGGTGTTTTTTTACTTTCTTCAAGATACTTCCCCCATTTTTCGACAGCCTCGTCCATGTCATCCGGAGATACTTCCCAATACTTTACGAACTTCACGTTTTCACTTCTCCTTTCGTTCTTGGTACTTGTATAGCTCCCCACCTCGGAGCTTGCGTATGATGGATATGATCCTCGGCTAATGTAGCGTTAGACTAACCATCAACAACGCCAAGTGCTCTCTCGAAACGGCTCATAATAAACATTGAGCGTACACTTTCGCATCTGAGTGGTTTAAAGAAAAAGGGTAGAGAGTAGAGTTATTATTTCAATACTTGGCTCCATCTGTCTTTGATGAGTTCCTTCATTTTCTTACTCTCAATGATAGGAATCACCTTGAATTTTAACACCCCCAAATAATCTACTTCCCATTTAACGATTCTCTCAAGATCGTCAGTCTCGACTATCATGAACCACTTATTTTCTTCAGATAGAAATACATGTTCAGGAAAAATGTTCACATCACTAAGGCCTATCCCTTTTGAATTTCTCTCGTTTTCAATCTCGAAAACTTTCCTCATGTTCTCCTCATAGGGTTTCTCAAGCTCATACATCATCAGATACTTCATATCTGCACTCTCCTACATTCTTGGTACTTCTAAAGCTCCCCACCTCGGAGCTAGATTCCATTGGAAACCTTATGTTAAAGGTGACAATGAAACCTTGAACTCAAGTAGAATCCATTGATTATTTAACAATTTTCTAAAGGAAACGAATACCACCATCTTAGTGGTTTCAAGAAAAAAAAGAGGGATATAAACTGCATTTTTTATGCAATTAATATGTGTGAGTGTGTGTATTAATCGAATTATTATATTTATTGAGGTGAATTTTATACATATATATAATTCAATAATATATATGTATAAAAAAATTAAATTAAATAAACAAACACAGTCAACTCACACTCACGCACTAAAATTGCATTTAAATTGCATTAAACATCTCTTGGCTCTCTAATAATCACGATATCGCCATCAACTTCTATTCTGTTTTCTACTTCCATCAACCTTATTTGACCATTTATTGATCTTGAATCTGAATATTTAAATTCACTGATTATACTTCTCTTCAACATAGATAGTGATGTATATTTGTGCAATTTCTCCATTGGTGTTTTTGTCGTGTCTCTCTCATACATTTTAGAGATTAAATCATATAGTGATCTTTGTACTTTCTCCCTTTTCTTTAACCTTTCAATATCTGAGTATCTCGGCATTCCGGCACCCCCCACACACACGCATTAAAACCGCATTATAAAAGCATTTCGTATCATTAATATATTGCATGATTTAATAAATCCAATAATCGATCAAATTGTAATAGACTATGCATATTTATCAAAAAAATACTCAGAATTAATAAGTTAATCGCATAACATTATGTTCCTTTTCTTTATCTAATTCAAATTTAATCACTTCATTTGCTTTAACTCTCACTTTATTTTTAAGTTCTGATTTTTTTAGTTGTGGAATGTTCTTTATTATTGAATTATATTCAGATTCATCAATATCAGATACTCTAAGATTTATGTCTGTTTTATTTATAATTTTTCCAATACTTCTATTGAAAATATAATATTCATTTTTAGATATATTAGGAGACCAATATAAAGGAATATCATTATAATACTCCCCCCCACCAATTTTTTTAGCAAATTACATTTTGATGTTCTCTACTCTAGAGTAGAATTGATTTCACTAGAATCGTCTAACTCAATTGAGGGATTACCTTTGATTTCTTTCGCCACGAATCCCGCATTGCTCAAACCAGACATTTCACTAATTTAAAGTCAAAGCACATCAGAGGAGTAGAGAGAATATTAAATGTATAAAAGCTGATTTATATGTAGGATTTGGGCTGATTTTTTTACTTATAATACATTTCAAATATGATAGTTTATGTTATAAATTTTGATATCGCTGTTTGACTCTGCCTTTTAATATATTCTTTTATCCTTTTTTGAGCTTTTTCTACATACTCGATGTCGTTGTCTATCCCAATATGATGTCTATTAGTTTTTATAGCCGCAATATTTGTGGTTCCTACACCACAGAATGGATCTAGAACAACTTCATTCTCAAATGTATAAAGTTGGATACACCGATAAGGCAATTCAACGGGAAATGGCGCAGGGTGACCTACTTTTTTTGCCGACTCTGCAGGAAAGGACCATATACTTTTAGTATATTCTAAGAATTGATCTTTAGTAATCGAATTCTTTTTAGTTTTCTTTTTTCTACTTAATTTTTCCTTTGAATAAATCAATATATATTCATGAACATCTCTCAAGACCGGATTTGATGCTGATTGCCAACTTCCCCATGCTGTGGAAACTCCTGCACTAGCGTTTTTATTCCATATTATTTCTCCCCTCATAATAAATCCAATTTCATCCATAATTTCCATTATATATTTATGATAAGGAATGTATGGTTTTCTTCCCACATTTGCAATATTAATACAAGCTCTTCCTCCACTTACTAATACCCTATATGTTTCAGAAAATACATCCTTTAATAAATTTTTATATTCATTTAGACTTAAATCCTCATCATATTCTTTTGACACGTTATATGGAGGGGATGTAACCATTAAGTGTACAGAAGAATCAGGCAAGAAATCCATATTTCTACTATCGGAACACATTACACAATCTAAATATTTAAGATCAATAGAGTTCTCTATCTCTTTTATATTTTCATTTATATCTGTCCCTTTATATAATTTACTATTATAAAAAATTGATGAGTCGTGTTGCTCTCTTTTTCCAACTCCAAAACTACTTGTTTTTGTTCCTTTTTTAGTATTTTTCTTTTTTCTCAACTCATAGCTCTCCATAATTATTTAATATATTTGATCCTTTTTCAGTAATTCTATATATTCTTCCTTTACTTCTATCAGGTGTTGTGCATTGTATTAAATTTATTTCTTCAAGTTCAGATAGAGTTCGACTTATTTGCGGAAAATTTACTTCTAATTGCTTAGTAATATCAGATGGGGTAGCAAAATCAATCTTATGTAAAAATTTCAGGATTTTTAATCGATAGATACTTGCTTTCAGATAGCCAAGTAAATTATCGTCTATGGGCATGCTAAACTTTCCTTAACAATATGTTAACAATACGGTAATAAAACATTTTCTTTATTGAGTCCAGTAATCTACTGATGGATCCTCTTTTAATTGCATTTGATGATGAAAATTTTAGAGAGAGAGTTCAGAATAAACTACCTTATCTTTTCCAAATTGCCGAAATTGAATGTTCTAGAAATGGAAAAGTGGGCATGGAAGTTGGCTCTACTCGTGAGAAAGTTCTGATAGGATTATTAATTGATTATTTTGGGGAATCACAGGTTGTAACTACAATTCCCATAACCGAACCCGAAGTAGATGTGATTGTCGATTCAACACCAATTTCAATTAAAACAATTACTGGTAAAGGTGGAGTAAAAGTAAGTTGGACTGTTGATGCCCCAAGTGCTAGAGATTTCGTAAAATCATATTCACCTCATTGTGGAATATTGTTCACCCGAATAAATTGGGGCATGAAATCTAGCAATGAACCAAGTGGTCTTTTTTGGATTTCATTAGAGACTCAACAAAAAATACTCGAAAAACTTGGTGTAGAGAGATATCTTAAACTTCCAAAACCAGGTACAAACCCTAGAGGTATTGAACTTTCTAGAACTGGACTTGAAACATTACTTAAAGATAATGATACATTAAGAATAAGAGTAAATTGGTATCGACCAGATGCAGACTATGATCCATATAAAAGATGGGTCGACTATTGGAAAACAGATATTGAGAAAATAAATTTAGATACATTTTTAGAATAATACTATATACCTATATTTTCATTTCTTTTCATAAGAACCATCTGTATAAGATTAATATCATCAAGTAAACGATTATAATATTTATTGATTCTATTCAAAAGAACATAAAAATCGTCTGAAGTTTCTGAGTCTTTCAAGTAATTTGTTAAATGTGTTCTTTCAATTTCGGTTAATATGTAGCTTCTCATCGAATCATCATACTTTCAATCACAGTAAGTTTTATAAAGTAAACTTACATTCATAGTAAGTGATGATCCCAATGAAAAGCGCAGAAAGGCAGGGAGTGCCGAGTGTCGTGGGTTCAAATCCCACCGACCCCACTTTTGGATACACCTACCCCACTTTTACCCAGTTTTGAATCTACTTCCGCTTCCTGAACAGCTTGACCCCGTCGAACTCGCAAACATTAAGAAG
>Ga0209636_10005602_pt1 | contig 12827 bp, 16 predicted proteins | sample DeeMarSWOR152_54_FD_187464 | JGI IMG/M metagenome (GOLD analysis project Ga0209636, IMG submission 187464) | Marine sediment microbial communities from White Oak River estuary, North Carolina - WOR-1-52-54 (SPAdes) (version 2) | ecosystem: Environmental > Aquatic > Marine > Intertidal zone >...
CTATGGCAAAAGTAGCCAGAGAAATGGTCGAAAAAGCAGGCGTTGATGTAGACAAATTACTTGATCTTTTGGTCAAGAACGCTGCTGCTGAATTAACAACTTATTATTATTACACGATTCTACGAGCGAATCTAATCGGACTTGAAGGCGAGGGTGTGAAACAGATTGCTGAATCGGCTCGAATTGAAGACCGAAATCATTTTGAGGCACTCGTCCCACGCATTTATGAACTTGGTGGCGAACTGCCAAAGGATATGAATGAATTTCATGATATTTCAGCCTGTACACCTGCAAAACTTCCTGATAATCCGAGAGATGTAAAGGCAATTCTCAAAGTCCTCGTCGCAGCGGAGAGATGCGCTGTTCGTGGCTACACCGAAATTTGCAATATGACCGCAGGCAAAGATCACCGAACTTATGAATTGGCATTGGCGATTCTGAACGAAGAGATTGAACATGAGTCCTGGTTTGCGGAATTTCTTGGTGAGGGACCTTCTGGTCATTTTCTGCGGTTGGGTGAGACGTCACCATTCGCTTCTAAATTTCTTAAATAATAAGTTAATTATAAGGGCTGGTTTATCCAGCCCTTTGCATATTCAATCAAAGCCTATTGAGAGAACATTTCCATAATCATTTCTTCACTTGACTTTTTACAAAATAGTTTTATATTTAGGGAGTGAGATAAAATAAATTACCCGTTTCTATTCTGTAAGTTGTTATTTTTAAATGGTTGATTAACTTCAAATGTACATCCGCCACCTGGCGGATTATATCTCACCCTCTTAGTGAAAAAATATGCCTCTAAAGAAAAAACTTAAAATTCTGGCGATTGATCCTCGGACAAGAGAAATGGGTTTTGCCATTATGGAAGAAAATGACTTGAATTATTAGGGGGTGAAGATTTTGAAAAAGAAAAGACCAGTCAGTATATTATTGAATGAAGTGAAACGAATTTTCAATCGGTTTATTGATGATTACAGCCCAAGTGTGTTGGTGATTGAAAGTACATTCTTCTATAAAAACAAAAATACTTCAGGATTGATTGTATTGGCTGAGGCGATAAAACGGTAGCCAAGCGAAAGAAATTAAAAATCATGGAGTAGGCACTGAAGACTGTACGGAAATGTATCTGCAAAACAAGCAAAGCAACGAATTAGTTGTATTTTAGATTAATTAAAACATACCAGCAGTAGTTTTGCGTAGGAGGTAAGTTTCAATTTCATTATATCGAATTCCACTTTTTTCAATATTAGTCTTTAGGGGTTCTGTCTACCAATGCATGTCGTGTTCTTTTTCTTCTATAAACTTAAAATAGTTAACTATCACTTTTTCAGTAATCGTAATAATAAAAAAATAACTAACTTATTGACAAAAAATATTTGTATTTTAAATACAAATTTTTATAATTAGCCAGAAATATTAATACGAATGACCAGTTAAAATTTTTGCAATTCTATTTTACAGGAGTTTAGGACGATGATGGAATTTGTATTCAATAAATTGATGGTGCTAGCCTCTTAATTTAGGTGGTCGATTTTCGACTGGTCATTCATGTTTATAGATAATGACAAATTGAATTTCGATGACAACACAGATATGTACAGACAAAATAATCTTCACGGAAGCTCAATTAAAATAACAATAGTTAAGCACAATTATTTATGAGCACACTTAAATTTCTTCCCAGCAAAGCATAATCATCCAGCATATAAAGCCGTTTTAATTTTTCAATCGTTTCATCAGGCAGTTTATTTTTAGGGATTCCATTAAGTACCATAACTGTTTCGCTCTCTGAAAAATCCTCTGCTTCAACAATCCAGTCAATTAATTCTTTGTTGGCTGGACAAACATCCTGGCAGATCATGCAGCCCATCAAGCAATTATGCCATGCGGGATCAATCCATTGCGGGAATTCTTCTGGTCCTTCATTTAGATATGTTAAGCATCGTGTTGCGTCAATTAAAAATCGATCATTAGTAATTGCTTTAGTCGGGCAGCTTTTAAAACAGGCGGTACATTTGTTACAGTGTTCCATCATCTTAAATTCCTGCCAGTTATCGGAATTGCAAGGAATATCGGAATAGAATGCTTTCAGCCTGAAAAAGCTTCCCCAACCGTCTACATAAGCAATATTATTTTTACCATAAGCTGCCAATCCACAATGTACAGCAAGCGATTTTTCGGGAAGAACTGCTTTGCTTATCTTGTATCCTTTATTACATAAATATAGCGATATGATATTAAAAGCTTTCTCGTCCGTATCGTGAATATAAGTCGGTGGAATGATAACAGGAAATATTTTGCCTGCAAGCCCGAAGTTTACACGAATCTTAGGCTGTGGAGTGGCAGTAATAATTATCGATTTTGCCTCTGGAAAAGTCGCTGGCGGTTCAATATCATATTGTAGATCATTATAACGTGATACAATTTCATCATAAAAATCTCTATCCAAAATTCCCCGTTCGAAAAGGATTTCCAGATCAGACTGTAAATCAGGCAAATGTTGAATAGAAACAATAGAATTTTTTATGCCAGCATTTGCTAATAGGGCTTGCAATTCATTATTTACGTTATTCAATTTCATATTTTCCTTTCATTAATTTTTCGTTCTAGTCCAAAATAGCGTCCCGCCCAGCTCGACGTGCTGCGGTGAGTACATCAGGATGGTTACGGATTTCACCTGGTTCAAGCACGCCTGGAGCCAGCACTGTAGCAAACAGTTCTGCTTTCAGCCAATCCAGTGCATCTTTGAGCATCCCGACTGTATGACGAGCAGTTTTTGTATTCGAATCTTCCATGGGAATGGTAAGTATAATGCGTCGTCCTTTCACAACATTCCTGATGCCATAAAAGCGATCGATAAACGCCTTTAACTGGGCTGTCGGTCCCCAGAAGTAAATGGGAGTGCCCAGTACCCAAACCCGACTATCTCGCATTTTATCCAGTAGCAATGGCAGGTCATCTTGCTGTACGCATGTACCAGCTTTTTTGCATGCTTCACATGCACGACAGGGTTTTATATCTACTTTACTCAGGATTACTTTTTCGATTTGAGCTCCTGCTTGTTGAGCACCGAGCAATACTTCATCCACTAATGTTTCTGTGTTACCGCCACGTCGTGGACTACCGATGATTCCTAAAACACGTTTTCGGTTCGCAACGTTTGACATATTTACTCCCTTGAGTTTGATAATGTTATTCGTTGTTTATGAGTCATTATTTCCTGTGTGTTTTATGAGAATCTCTGGCGCTCCACAAAAGATAAAGTGCCGCCGCTAATAAAAATGGCGATGAATAAACGCCTGGCATCGCTTTACCTAAATAAATCGTACCAGCAAAATGGCTAAAAGCGTTAATGATCATTATTACACCTAAAAAATAAGAGAGAAACACAGTCCACCTTTTTTCACGAAAAGCAAATGACGCCAAAGAAAACAGAATTATCACGCCAACTATCAAACCACTTAGCCATAGCTCTAAAGAAAATGTTGGAAAAGGGATAAAAGGCGCTCGCTGGCGGATTGCTATAACCATTGGATTATAAACTGATAAAAAATCGTGTAAAGCTTCGTCTACAACGTGAAGAGCTATACACAAAGATAGAAAAATCCAGGCTCTACCTAAATTTGGAGTAATTTTAATCTTTTTCATTTTCAATATACCTAAATTAAATTTGTGTGAGAAATATGGCTAACACTACAAATCATCCGTCTTAGAGATCTGCAAAATAGGTAACAATGTCATTTCGAGCGGAGCGAGAAATCTGATTAACAAACTGAATTTATAAGATATACAGATTTCTCACTCCACTTCGTTTCGTTCAAAATGACATCAATATTGTAATTTTGCAGAAGTCTATATTCGTCTATGTAAGGAGATCGGGTGAATTTGTTTGTTAGATTCCATTACCTAAATATGCAACAAAAACCATGATTTCCCTATAGCAAACCGAAGGCAATAGCCAAAAAGCTGGGCCCATTTATCGCACCATGAATAACTACTCCAATCCAGGTATTCTTACGGCGTTGAACCACGTAAGATTGGATGAACAACATAGGTAACAATGTAACGAGAAGTTGCCAGCCAAAAGCGATATGAAAGAGCCCCCATCCGATACCATGAAAAAACCATGTCCATTTTCCAAACACAAGCTCCTGACGCGGAAGCATTGTTCCACGCCATAAAATTTCTTCCCCCATAATATTGAGCACCCAGTAGGGAAACCAAATTAGCAATAGCCAATACCGCTCAGGAGCAAGTGGCTCAAATGCCATAAAGTGCGGCTGATGCTCCATTTGACCGATAAAGAATTCTATCCCTTTCATTAATCCTGACATCATTATTCCGATGACAATGATTGCTCCAAAGCTCCAAAGCCAATCTCCTGTATTCATACGATGGAAACGAAGACGTTGCTTCAAAAATGCTGGCTGAAATACGATTCCTTCTTTTTTAAGAATTAACGTAGCCGTTATCAAAAGAGGGACAAACATGCCTATCCCTCCTACGATAAACCAAAAAAGCACGGGTTCTTTACCAGTAGCTACGCTTATAGCTGGAATGAGTAATCGCGTCTCCAGAAGTAAAGCGATGGAAGCGATGCCAAATATTGCTAATGATTGACCAATTCCCATCTTTAAGAGAGGAAATCCGTCTTTTGTTTCAAGTTTATCTTTTTCTTGCATATTAAACTCCGTGGAATCTAACAATACTTAAAAGTAAGCCTTTTTAATGCTCTGTCAAAGTAACGATTAATATCTTAACCAATTTTGTGAGCTAATTTTTTTCTGGTTCTGGCTAAGGTATAATAGATGTTCTTCTTTCTTGCAACATATTTGCTATATCACTCTTAAATTCGTCGTTTGTTTGATGTGGCTCGTGAGTACCCAGAACTAATTCAATTCCTGGGAAATTATCTTTAATGACTTTAGCATATTTTTTTACGAACGGACATAATACGAGCATACAGTAGCTCAGATGAACCGCATTTGCACCGTAATGAACAAATGATTTTATTTTCGGAAGGATAGTAGCTTCTCCGACTAAAGTAGGACACCCATTGCACGAGATGATGCCAACCAATTCTATATCTTTATTTTTATATTGCTTGAAAGCGCCTTTTCGTTCATACATATCTTTCAGACAGGCGCCGACTGGACAATCCAATACTTTTGTGGTGTTGGAACAGGTCAATATGCCTAATTTTATTTTATCCATATATGACAACTCCTGTTTAATTAATAACTTTCCCCAGCGCTTCTAAAGCATTAGACCATGCTCTTTCAAAATGCTTCCTTGCTTCTTCCCATTCGCTTGAATCTCTCCAACCCGTATGGATCATAAACACTTCCGTACAGGGTGATGCCCCATCTTCATAAGGAAAAAAGCAAACCACCACATGGGTAAGCGGATCAGCGTTATTCATGAAATGTTTGTATTGAACAGGTCCCTTCCAATCGAATGCAAGCAGCCTGTCTTGCTCAAGAGCGGTAATCTTACAACCGATAGTGCTGTTATTTTCTTTATCTTCGGGATCCCAGAATAACTCATATTTCCCACCAACCACTGGCTCGACATCAGCAAGCTTGGTGAGCCAGGATTGCAGAAGCTTGTTTATTGTGAACATCTCATAAGCCCGATGAGCGTCACAATTCAATCGAACCGAATGATGAAGAATTTTAGTCATTGGATGTCTCCTTTTCAAATTCAGGTTCAGGTAAAGGGGGTGAGATTAAGGGGGATTGGATAATATAAAGTTAAAGTTGTATCCCACTAATATTTTGTTGATAAGTAATGTACGATCAAGAACAGGTAAATTTTTCTATCCAATCCCCTAAACAACTTGGAAATTTAGGATTTTTCCAATATCTATAAAAAACGACTTATAAAGCTCAATTGAGTAATCTATTTTATCTCACCCTCTAAATAAATCTTTGAAGTTTCTTTGATCGTTTCTAAAACAATAACAGTTCTGGTTGATGTGATCGAAGGAATTGCACCCAATTTTTCACGCATAAACAGGGCTAATGCCTGATTATTTTTGAGACGTACTTTTAGCAGGTAGCAGTCTTCACCAGCAACATTATGTACTTCCAGAATTTGGGGCAGTTCTCTTAATTTTTCAGCAGTATCACAACATCCTGGCGTTTCGTCGGTGCGAACAAAGATAAAAGCCAGCAGACCTAAATTCAGTGATTCCGCATGAAGACGTGCCGTATAATCCATGATGTGACCGCTTTCTTCAAGCTTTCTAATACGTTCCAACACGCCAGAAGGAACCATGCCGATCTGTCGTGCGATTTCTGAATTCGTAATCCGAGCATTATCCTGTAAAAGTGATAGTATTTTGTAATCTGTTTTATCCATATTAATCCTTAATATTGATATATGTTCACCATTCTAATTTTAAACATGATTATTTGTCATAATATACAGAAGTATTTTGATAAAGTTTCAAAATGTTTTCGCTTTTAAGAAATAATATCAATAATAAAAGTAATTGATGAATAACGAGATCAGTTTTCTTTTAAGATAAGAAAACTTGACAATAATGAAACTTTGTTGTATCTTTTATCGTAGATTTACGATGTACGATTGAAATTGTGGAGATGAATAATATGGCAATCAAAAAAACAGAACCTTTTGCTGCAAAGGATATTAGACTGGCAGAATTAGCTAAAGCGCTTTCTCACCCTGCCCGCATTGCGATTTTGCGAACGCTGGCTGAGAAAAATAAATGTATTTGTGGTGAGATAGTTGACACTTTGCCACTGGCACAATCAACTATTTCTCAACATTTGAAAGAGTTGAAAAAGGCACAATTAATCGTTGGAGAGATTGAGGGTCCTAAATCCTGCTATTGTATCAATTGGAAAACGTTGAAAGAATTTTCAGAATGGACTCATCATCTTTTTAATGAATTAAAATGTTGTTAATGGAGTGGGATATAATATGGACATTTGAATTTTACATGCTATGAAAAAATAATGGATTATAAAATCAAAATAGGTAATTTATTTTATCCAACCCCCTTAAGGAGGAAAAATCATGCAAACAAATGAACAGCTCAAATCGATTGTAAAAGAAAAATATGGAGATATTGCAAAGCAATCATCTCGAGGATGTGGCTGTAGTTGTGATTGTTCGGATGACTACACTTATTTTAATGAGGATTATGCAAAACAAAAAGGGTACTATCCAGAAGCGGATTTAGGCTTAGGTTGTGGCATCCCAACTCAGCATGCGCAAATCAAAGAAGGCGATACAGTTTTAGATTTGGGTTCTGGCGCAGGGAATGATGTTTTTGTCGCACGGTCATTAGTTGGGGACTCTGGCAAAGTTATTGGTGTCGACATGACTGAAGAAATGATTGCAAAAGCCAGGCAAAATCAAGCAAAATTGGGTTATAAAAATGTCGAATTTCGATTTGGTGATATTGAGGATATGCCAGTCGCTGACAATGAAATTGATGTGATTGTGAGCAATTGCGTCTTGAATTTAGTGCCAGACAAAGCTAAATCCTTCAAAGAAATGTACCGAGTTTTGAAACCTGGAGGTCATTTTTGCGTTTCTGATATTGTACTGAATGGTGAATTACCTGCAAAGCTCAAATCAGTAGCAGAGATGTACGCTGGTTGTATAAGTGGCGCGATTCAAAAAGATGAATATTTGTGTTTGCTTCAAGCTGAAGGTTTTGTTGAAGTGTCTGTAAAAGAGGATCGTCACATCCTCTTGAGTAATGAGCTCCTAGCGAAGTATTTATCCGATGAGGAGATTGATGTTTATCGTAACGCAGGCAGTAGTATCTCCAGTATTACAGTTTATGGTAAGAAATATTCTTAATCTTAATTACAGCAAAATCAAGTTATAAACGTAGGTTATGCCTAAAGCAGAGGTAACATGCAAAATAATAAAAAGAAATAAACGGAAATTGAAATAGGAGGAAAAACAATGGACAATCATTTTGTTTACACGCTATTAATAATCGTTTTCTGTGTTTCATTAACTAATTGTAGAAAGGAGAATAAAAACATGCAAATTGAATCTGGAGAACCCATTAAAAAAGTAATTGTAGAAGCATATATTAATGGTATTCATGGCACCCAAGATGAAAATATTGTTAGAAATGGATTTCATAAAGATTTTAATATGTTAGTCTTGCAAGATAACAACATTGATAAAGTTAATGTTGATGAATGGCTAAAAAGAATACAAAAAATGAAAATGGATAATCCTGAATTATGGAATGCAAAAACAACATATAAATTTGTATTAATAGATGTTACTGGTAGTTCAGCAGTTGCAAAATTAGACGTATACAAAGGACAAACACATTTTTCGACTGACTATATGTTACTTTATAAATTTGAAGACGGTTGGAAAATAGTCTCAAAGATATTTAATATCCCACAAAATTAATAATACAAGCTTAATAGTGTTTTTGACAACTAATTTCTTTTTCCTTATTGTTCATTTATACTCGCTACGGTTTAGTTTTTCATGTCATGCCTGTGAATACAGGCATCTCCTAATTGTCTGTTATTAAGGAGATTCCTGCATACGCAGGAATGACATCACTAATGACATTCTTACCCGTAACGAGTAAAAAAAAACAAGCTCCCGAAAAGTAAAAAAAAGATTAATAAGGATTTGTTGATTTAAGGATATTAAATGCGAAGGTAACTTGTTACTGTTACCCACATGTAAAAAAACGCACATTGCAAGCAAAAGCCTAGTTTTGTTTGTTTTATTTTGTTGTAACTAAAGACTTCGTTCGTTTTAACTTATGGTCAATTTTGACATAACAAAATTTTCCGCCTGACTGCAAGGGCTCTATTTCAACTGAATGGCGTGATTCCCGCATCAAGTCATTTTTTAGTTTAAAAGTCAGGTGTGCCGCAACCTTGCATCAGGTGAAAATTGCCGTAATAAATTTTGTGAGAATCTTATGGATAATATAACTTTAGACAGGTTCCGTCACGCTCTAACCAAACATCGTGATACGCTGTTGGAGTGGATTAACACTGATTCACCTCATAAAGATGTTCATCTTGGTAGTGCAAATTTAAAGGATGTTTTTCAAGTAATTTCTGAGCTTAAAGATGCGTTGGAGCGTATTGATAGCGGTCACTTCGGGCAGTGCACTGAATGTAATGGAAAAGTTGAGGCTGAACGATTAGCACTCGATTTCACAACCTGTGTTTGCCTGGATCATTACTCAAAAGATCAGATTCATGCCCTCGAAAATGATCTCGAATTAGCGGCTAAAGTTCAGCGCCAATTGTTGCCAGGCTACATTCCCTCGTTGCCAGGTATCCAGATAGCCGTCCATGCTGAACCTGCTCGCATTGTTGGCGGGGATTACTATGATTTCTTTCAGTATAATAGCGGTAGTGCCCAGGGCATTGCCTTGGCTGATGTAATGGGTAAAGGCTTGCCTGCAAGTATTTTGATGTCCAATCTGCAAGCTTCATTACGAATTCTTGGCCCAGAACATGATGAGCTACATGCCCTCGCTGCCAGATTGAATGAATTATTCCGCTACAACCTGACATTGATTCGCTTCATCGCAATTTTCCTGGTGAAGATTGATATCGATTCACGCATTTTGCACTATTGCAACGCTGGTCATAATCCACCGCTTTGGTGGCATGCTGCTTCACGTTCAATCAGGTGGCTTCAACCAACAGGCCCCGCAATTGGACTGACTCATGATCCAGAATACACATCGAAGACAATCCGCCTGGCATCGGGAGATTTAATACTTTTGTACACCGATGGTTTAACAGAAGCCCAAAATCCGAATGGCGAAGAATTTGGTGAGCAAAGATTGGCATCATACATAAAAGATCATGTTGGTGAATACTCCGATGATTTGTTAAAGGGGGTCTTCGCAAAGCAGCAGCAAGCTTTGCTGGTGGGTTCCAGGATGATGTGACGATGCTTGTTTTAAGTGTTCTGTAATAAATTAAAATCGAAATGTTTAAAGGAGTGGAATATGCTTGCCCCAAAACAGGAACAGGCTTTCAATGAATTTCAAAACGTAACTCTTAACAATGATATATTAGAGCCCAAAACAACGATTATGTTACATTTTGCTGCTGCAATGGCTGTAGGGTGCTATCCCTGAATGGAACACTATCTTGGCGTAGCCAGGAAAGAAGGGATTACTGATGAGGAGATTGGAGTCGTTCAGACTATAGTAATGTCATTGGCAGGCTGTCGAGTGCGTTCTCAGTTGCAGGAAATTCAAGAAAGAATGGAGAAAAGAAAATGATCGTTATTGGCGCTAATAATTCGCTCTATAATCATTTACAGTTTTTACAACATGAGCACCTCACATGTTATCTTATCCGAAATCGGCATAACTCTTCGCAAAGATACGTACTCAGGATCACGCTTTTCAATCTTCTCATAGATACTTTTCAAATTTTGGAGAATCGCTTCAACTTCGCATAATTGTTCCTGCACTTTTTCTCTTCTCAGACGACGATTCTGAATATGTCGTAATCTGAGAAGATAATTTTCTTCTTCATCATGATTTTCACTTAGTCCATTAACAGGAACGATTTCTACGTTAGAAACCAAATCCATCAAAGCCATGGATTCCAACCGCTTGACATATTCAAAAGCCTCACACTTCTTATTTAATAAAATCCACAACTCGACCATCAGTTTATAGATATCAATCCGCTCTTCAAGAAAACCAATTCGATGCTTTTCAAAATCACTACCTATCCGCATTTTTTCTAACAAACGAATCGCATTCTTTGCATGCTGGTAAGCTTCGGAACTGCACTTCAGAAAATAATATTCAATAGCGATGTTCGCACTAAGAATCCGTTCCCCATCTATGTCTCCAATTTTCTTTTCTAATGAAATTTATGATTAAGTTGTAGTGCAAGACAATAATTTCCAAGCAGGCTGCATTGAAGTGTACGCGAGCTAGAGGTGCAGACAATTTCCAATGCTTTTTGAAAGCATTCCTGAAATTTCTCCACTTCGACTAATTTGCCGATAAATTCTTGACTCTTCATTTGTTGACCACTGGAAAATTTGACATTTATCCATTTTTCTGTTATAATTGACTCACCTTCAATGTCACAAAGGAGGTGATTCTATGCACAAAGTGTTGTTCATTTACAAAGGCACCATCGGTTCAATACTTGCATGCTATTTTAAACGCCTGTACGATGTGATGGTTCTTGAATATGAACTTGATCCTGCCGATATTCTGTCTGACGCTCTACCTACTGATGTTGCGCTGGTTTTTGTTGTTGGTCAGGATTTTCCTGATGATGTGTTTCATGCCATCCCTAAGCAAGCGAGCAACGATCTCTTTGTCTGACTATGCCAGGATCGGAATAATAAGGAACTTCCAGATGCAGCGGTGGAAAAGTATATTTGTGATGGTACGGATGAATGGGTGGTGCTTAATAATGTTTTGGAAAGATATTTGAAACCATTTGTCAAAAAATCATAATTTAAATCATTCTCGAAGGGATAAAATTTAGCGGATCGTATGGGATCCGCTTTTTTTATGTATAATTACATGTAAAACTTAAAATTTGAGAGCGGTTCTCGATCGGGTGGAATCTCCCGCATAATATCTCCAACTAACCTTGAAAATTTAAGTGTAATTGGCCATAGACCACCCATTTTTGACGAGTTCCAATTCATTTTAGTTAGTATAAAAATCTCATTTAGCAATGTTTCTCGAGGAGTATCATAACCTACATGATCATGATCAGCAATTTGAAGTGGTGAAGGCACATGGACGCTATGAAACTGTCTAAGATCTGCTAAGTAGCCAGTTGTATATAAATAATCAACTTCTTCAACTGAGAAATTGGTACCTCGTAATGGCGGATAAAGATTCGTTGGAAGTAATCTTACAGTACTTTGGGGAGTCAATGCAATTAGATCATATTGATTTACATGTTTTTTAAGAGCTTGGCAAAAGCCATTATTTTCTTCTGGCCAATATCGAGATGTTTTGTGTATAACAACACGCTGCGGATTCTGTTTCATCTCTTCCTTATAACGATCCAATACTAATTCTACTAACTTATAAGCCAATTCGTATGTTAGATGTGGAGAATTAGTGCCCTCTTTCTCTGGATTCCATGTGAATTCATGTCCTCTTAATACAAGTCCATCGCCATGTTCATCAAAAGCTTGAATAAGGCTCGTCTGCATTGTTCTTAAGTTGGATCCCAATGGACGGTAAAATCCAATACCTATATAACATGTTCCAGGGATTAATCCTATGGGTCCCCAAGGAAATCCACCCGCTTTAAAATATAAACCAGTAAAAAAGTCCCATGCAATCTCGGATGGATAATCTTTTTCACGACGACCGTTTTAACCTTTTAGGACACTCATTTTCCGTTGTTTGTTTACGCAGGATTTGTGTCGGTATACGATATTTCATTGCAATCGATTTGAATGCACGACGTAAATCTCTATGAACATCTCCAATATGACGGTCACGATAATTAACAACACGACATTTTCTATACAAATCGTCAGGTATCGCTACGACAATGTATTCGGGTGATTGATCTTTTGTTGATAGAATTCTCAACTTGTTATCTAAGAGATTTAGAACTTCTTCAAATCTAACTCGAGCAGGTCGATTATTTAAAGCTTGCTCAACTTCAGAGTGATTAATTTGCTCGCTCCAATCATCATCATAAAGTAATTTAGACCTAAATTGAGCGATTATTAAAAAAATAAAAAACCTTTTGGATATTTAACATATTATTTTTATATTAGTTGTATAATAATAAGAATAAAAGTCAACATTAACCCGAAAGGTTAAAAAC
>Ga0209636_10005604_pt1 | contig 12824 bp, 8 predicted proteins | sample DeeMarSWOR152_54_FD_187464 | JGI IMG/M metagenome (GOLD analysis project Ga0209636, IMG submission 187464) | Marine sediment microbial communities from White Oak River estuary, North Carolina - WOR-1-52-54 (SPAdes) (version 2) | ecosystem: Environmental > Aquatic > Marine > Intertidal zone >...
GTCCCCCTCGTCGCCGACGGCGGCATAAAATATTCGGGCGACATAACGAAAGCCGTCGCCGCGGGCGCCTCAGCGGTGATGATCGGCTCGCTCTTCGCCGGCACCGAGGAGAGCCCGGGCGAGCTTATCCTATACGAGGGGCGCTCGTACAAATCCTATCGCGGCATGGGCAGCATGGGCGCGTTGGGCGGCTCGAGCCTATCCCGCGACCGCTACGGCCAGCCGGAAGACGCCGAGGCGGCCAAGCTCGTACCCGAGGGCATCGAAGGCCGCGTTCCCTACCGCGGGCCGCTCTCGCAAGTGGTCTACCAGCTCGTCGGCGGCCTCCGCGCCGGCATGGGTTACTGCGGCGCCAAAGACGTCGAGACGTTCTGGCGGACCGCGGAGTTCGTCCGCGTAACGCCCGCCGGCCTCGCCGAGAGTCACCCCCACGACGTCCAGATAACCAAAGAAGCCCCTAACTACGGCGTCCGCACGCCGTGGGATAAAAAGTAAAGGCTACGGAGGTCGGCCATCCCTCCCGCGATCGTACTCGCCGCCCGCGCCCTCGGCATCGCCCTCCTAGCCGGGATTAACTTATACGTAGACGTGCCCGCCGCTCGGTCCGCGGAAACGACGAGGCCGGGGCGCAAACGCCCCGTGCCGACAACGACCGATGTTCAAAATGAAGAACGAAGCTAAAATCTCCGCAATCGTGTGCGGCGTTCTGAGCGCCGCCGTACCGTTCGCGGTATATCTGTTATCGCTGCCGCCGACCATCACCTTCGAGGACTCGGGGCAGATCATCACCGCCGCCGCGACGCTCGGCATCTCGCACCCCTCGGGGTATCCGCTCGAGTCGCACTTGGGCCAACTCTTTACGTTGGTCCCTCTCGGCCGTATAGCCTGGCGCGTGAACCTGGCGTCGGCGGCCGCCGCGACGGCTTGTTGCTTCCTCCTATATCTACTGCTACGTCAACTATTTTTGGAACTCGACGCGCGCGCGCGCGTGGCCGCGGCGGCTTCCGCGGCGGCCGCGGCCGTGGCCTTCGGCCTTAGCCGCACCTTTTGGAGCCAGGCGGTCGTTACCGAGGCGTACGCCGTAAACGCGCTCGGCCTCGCGGCCGTGCTGTACGCGGCGTTCAATTTCGCCCGGACGCGCGACCCGCGGTGGGGTTATCTCGCCGCTTTCGCCGGCGGCCTGACCCTCGGCGCGCATACCTCCTCCACCATAATCTCGATTCCGGTCGCGATATACCTGATTTGGCGGTTCCGAAAGGTGCCGGGTCTCTGGGCGGCTTTCGCCGCTTTCGCGTTCGCTCTGCTCGGCGCCGCGATTTACCTCTACCTCCCGCTACGCGCCGCGCAAGGGCCGGCGATCGACTGGGGCGACCCGCGTACGCTCGCGCGCGCCTACGCCCACGTCACGCGCCGGATTTACGGCGGCCCGGAACCGGTACGCCTTCTATTCCTGCCTCATCAATTACTCGAGCTGGGGAAATTCCTATGGTGGGAGTTCACCCCGCCGGGGGTCGTAGCCGTAGCGGCCGGCGTATTCGTAGCCTTGAAGCGTCGGCCCGCGCCGTGGGTTTTTTTGTTTTTCCTCCTGTTGCTCACCGGGCCGCTCGCGACCGTCGCGTTGGTACTGCTTCTGCAGGCGCACCAGATCCCGGGAATTCAAGTGTGGGTCATTCCTTTCTTTCTGTTCTCCTCGCTATTTTTGGGCTTGACCCTTTTCGAAATAACAAGACGGCAACGCGCTTGGGTCCGCCGCGCGGGATACGCGGCCGTCGCGGCGGCGGCGATTCTGCCCTTGGCGTTCAACTTCTATTGGAACGATTACCGGAACTTCTATTTTTCCGAAGATTACGGCGCCAACTTCCTGCGCACGATCGCGTACCGCGGCCTTAACATAATGTTCGAACGCGGCTCCCTCGGGACCTTCGAGACCGCGTACCTGAAAAAGGTGGAGAGGTATCGGCCGGACCACGTCTTCGTGGACGCGACGGGGAGCGTATACCGCGAGTACGAGCGTTTCGCCGAGGGGCGGCTCGACGCGCGGGACCCGCTCGCGGCCGGCGCGTGGGAACGGGCGTTCGAGCAAGGCATCCTAAATTCGCCGGAACGTCGGGAATTTTATTACAGCATCTACCGCCAAGAAGTCGAGGCCTACGGCTTCGCGCTCGAGCCGGCGGGCATGTTATTCCGCGTGACGCGGCCGCCGTTGAAGCCGCGCCCGGTGTCGCCGGTTTGGCGTCGCTACCGCATGAGGGGGGTTGCAGACGTCGAGGCCAATCCTACCGCGCGTCGCTACGCGGCTGAGGAATGGGCCCGCGACGCCATTTGTAAGTACAAGTCGATGCTGGCGAGGGAATATTTCCTCGCCGGCGAGGAGGACCGGGCGCTCGCCACGCTGGAAGCCGTGGCCCCCGTGGCGCACGGTATGACGGAATCGCTACTCGAGCTCGCGAACATATACTTCGCCCACGGCGACTATAAAAAAGCCCTGTTCTACTACGACCGGGGGCTGGAAGCCTTTCCGCGCGAAGGCGTAGGCGACAAGGCCTTCAGGCTCCATTACGCCCAAATCTTCGCGAACAAGGGAGTAACCTATTTATATTCGGGCGACGTAGACGCCGCGGAGGCCGCGTTCCAAAAATCGCTGGAGGTCTGCCCCGACCAACCCGACATCCGGCGAATGGCCCGCCGCGAAAACCTCGAGCGCGCCGCCCGGGAACTAAGCGACGTCGGGGAATGACGATTTACCCCTGCCGCCGGCCCGCCGTATACGAGCAGCGGCAAATCGGGCCGCTACGCGCAAGGCGCGAGCGATGAAAACGGCGATTGAAAATAAGAAGCTCCCGCTGGCGGTGGCGCTGGCCGTGGGCGCGCTCGCGCCCGTCATCTGGCTGGCAACCGTGATACCGGCGGAGGGACTAAACCTCCCCTCGGACGACGCCTGGATCCATCAGGTCTTCGCCCGAAACCTGGCGCAAGAGGGACGCTACGAGTACAACCCCGGCGAACGGTCCACGGGCGTCACGGCGCCGTTGTGGACCATGGTCCTGAGCGAGACGCACTTCCTCCGCCTTCCGCCGCGCGCGGCCGCCGTAACCCTTACCGCCGCCAGCCACGTATTGTGGGTGGGGGCGGTATATTGGCTGGTCCTCGGCATCTGGCCCGGCCGTTCGCGGTGGTGGGCGACCGCGGCCGCTTGTCTCTTCACCCTCCTCGGGCCCGTGACGTGGTTTTCGGTATCGGGGATGGAGACGTCGTTGTTTTTCGCGCTGGCGACGCTGGCCGCGGCGGCCCTCGCCCGCGGCCGCCACGCCTTAGCCGGCTTTGCCGCGGCGGCGGCGGTCCCGCTCCGGCCGGAGGGAGCCCTGCTCGTCGCGATGCTGTTCGCGTGGTGGGTTATTACGCTCGTCCGCGAAAGCAGGCGGCCTTACGCCGGCGAGCTCGTCGGGTACGTAGCCATGCCGCTCCTGTTCAACGCGCCGTTCGTCATCCAAAATTGGCTAGTTTCGGGCGTCCCGTTCCCCACCACTTACTTCGGGCGCCACTGGCTTTACCTGGGCACGGTAAACCCCGACACGCGCATCGTATGGTCCGGCCCGCTGGTCCTGGCCTTCTACTGGTACCGCTACATCCACGTTTGGATGTTGGGGCAAAACGAAATATCCAACGCTATGAAAACCTTTACCGACCCCGCGGTACTCAGCCAACTCGGCCTATGGGCCGCCGTCATCCAGCTCGTACGTCGCCGCCTGAACGCGGGGTTCGCGTTCTTCATAATCTGGGTAATCCTTCACAACCTGTTTTACGGCTTCATCCTCCCCAACTTCGGCACCGCCGGCAGATACGAGGGGTGCAACTTCGCCCTGCTCGCGATCACATTAGTATTCGGGGCTCATCTCGTACTCGGCTGGATTAAAGAAAGGCCAATCAAAATTATTCCGTACGTATTTTTAGCCGCCGCTTTCGTCTCCGCCGTCGGTTCTTATCTCCACTGGCGAGTTATGTACGCCGACAACGTTCACCACATTACGACGGTCCACGAGGCCGCGGGCGAATGGGCGGCCCAAAACCTCCCGGAAGACGCGCGCGTCGCCGCCTTCGACATCGGCATATTCGGTTACTACGCCGACCGTTACACGATCGACATGGGCGGCTTGCTCGACCGCGACGCGGACGAATACCTGCGTACGAAGACGATGAGCCAATACCTCAAAAAGAAGCGTGCCGATTACGTCGTTATGATGGGGATAGATTCGCCCGATATAATACCCCTCCCCGAACGGCTGGGTTTTTACCGCGACGAGGGCAGAGTCTTCCAATTGGAATTCCTAAAATCCTGGAACCTAAACCCCAGCCGCGGCCGGTGGATCAACGTCACGGCGATAGCGTATCCGAGGTTGAGTATTTATAGAATACACTTCCTCGGCGGCTAAACTTTTCGGCGCGTTATGGCGTCCAATACAAGCGGCAAGGAAACCACGAAAAAAGTCGTGGCCCCGGAAGTAGTCCGGCGGGCGCGCGACGGCGACGCCGACGCGTTCGGCATTATCGTGGAAACCTACCGCGACCGCCTCTTCGGCTTAGCCTTGGGAATCGTCAGGAACAGAGCCGCGGCGGAAGACGTGGTGCAAGAGGCTTTCGTTAAAGCCTACAGAAACCTGAATCGATTTCGAGGCGATTCCAGCGTATATACCTGGCTGTATCGCATCGCCGTGAATACCGCGCACAATCACTTGCGGCGCGAACGCCGCACGGGCAAAGTAGACTTCGAGGAAGTGGCGCCGGTCATAGCGGCCAAAGACCCTAACCCGGCAGATAGAGCGGCCGATTCCGAGCTGGGGGAAGCCATCGACGGCGCCATCCAACGACTGCCGCGCCGCCAACGGGAGGTATTCATACTCCACTATTTCGAGCGCATGACCCATCGCGAAATCGCGGAGGTCCTGGGCGTAACCGAGGGGGCGGTTAAAGCCAGTTTCTTCCACGCGATACAAAAACTAAAAGGGGCATTGCAAGCCTATGTTACATAAGGCGGGCTCAGCGTAATGGGAAAGGAAAAGGAAAAAAGCGCTTGCCGTAAATGGCAGATACTCGTCGGCGAACGAGCGCTGGGGACCATAAACGAGCGCGACCGCGCGTCCCTCGAACGCCACCTCGCCGGCTGCCGCCGTTGCCGGCAGGCCCTCGCCGGGACGGAAAGAATGTACCGCCTGATGGAGGGTTTTGAGCTCGCGAAGGCCGAGCCGCTCCTCGCCGCCAGGGTAGAGCGGGCCCTAAGGGGCGAGGCCGCGGCGGGCAAACCCGAAAAAGCGGCCTCCCCGTTGTGGCGTTGGCTGCGGGCGCCGGCGTTTGCGCCCGTGGCCGCGGCCGTCTCGGCCGCTATCGTCGTCGGCGTATTATATTTCAACGTATGGGCGCCGGGCGCCCCCAGGCCGGCCGAGGCCCCCGCCGCCCGCAAGGCCGCGCCGCCGGCCCAGAAGGAAGACCGTGCCGCGGCGGAAGAGACGCGGGCGCCCGTACGCGAAGAACGGCGCGCGCGCGAGCCCGTACCGCCGTTGGCCGAGGCCGCGACGCCGCCCGAGCCGGCGCCGCTCCCGGGCGAAGTACCCGCCGCCGGCCGTGCGGCGATAACGCCAAAAGTCGCGAAAGAAGGCGGCGTCTTCGCCGCCGACGCGGTGACTTTGACGGCCGCCTCGGACGAAGCCGAAAAAAAGAAAGTGGCCGCGCCGCGGCCGGAACACGCGGCCGTGCGCCGGAGCGCCCGGGGCGTGAAAACGGCCGCCGACGAAACCGCGGCGTTCGCCCGCCCGGCCTTCGGCAAATTGGAAGACAAGGAGTTGACCGCGGCGGACGTGGAGGCTTTGATGGACGCGCGCTTCGAGGCGGAGGTCGAACGGCTTACGGGCGACGACGCGGCCTTAGTCGAATACGTCACGCCCAACGGCTTGCTGATGGCCTACTTTTACGAGCTTACGCTCGAAGAACAGAGAACGTTGTTAAGCCGCCTGCGCCGCGAAGCGGAGGCCGCGTCCGCGGCGGAAACGTTATTCTCGTATTAACCCGTCGGCGCGCGGGGGTACCGAAATGAAGAGGAACGCGACGCGCTTACTGGCAACGGCCTTTTTCACGGCCGCCCTTGCGGCGACTTCGTCCTACGCCGACCAACCGCCCGAGAACGAGCCGTCGGACCGCGACGCCGTACGTGCCGCCATAAACGAGATTAAACAAAAAACGGTCGTCGGCGTCTTGGCGCTTGAGGAGGAAGAGGAGGAAGCCTTCCTCGCCGTCTACAATCGCTGGGAGGAAGTGCGCTGGCGTTACCGCGAGCGGCGCGCAGCGCTGATGGAGGAACTGCAATTCGCGCTGACGGGCGGCGGAACGGGCCGCACGGTCACGGAAATACTCGACGACGTCGACGCCGTCGACGCCGAGAGCCGCGGCTCCGAGGAACGCCTGCGGGCCGAGTTCAGGTCGCTGTTGTCCGAAGAGCAGTACGCCAAACTCCTCCTCTTCGAGCACAACTTCAACCTCAAGCTGCGCCACCTCGTCCAGGAGCGGCAGCGCCAGGCGGACCCGGCCGCCCCGGCCCCGTAGCGTTGACCGCGGCCGGCTCGAAATAAAAGGCCCGGCTCAGCCCGGGCCTTTTCCGCACTCGCGTCGATGAAAGCTCGGCGCCACCCCTTAGCTTCGCTCGGCCTCCTCGACCAACATCACGGGGATGCCGTCGCGGACGGGGTACTTCAGGCCGCACTTGCAACAGATTATTTTCTCGTTCGCCTCGTCGTACTCTACTTCGCCCTTGCAGTCCGGGCAGGCGAGAATTTCCAAGAGCTCTTTATCGATCATAGGCCGTACTCCCGAACGTTAATATTTGTGAATGAAACGGAGGCCGAGGCCGTAGCGCTGACTCCCTTCGTCTTCGTAAGTGCTGCCGACCACGTAGAGATTCCGCCTGAGCTCGTAATCTACCTCGGCCGAGTGCTCGAGCTCGCGCGCGCCCGAAACCTCCTCCCGATACTTCCCAGTATAAGACACGAATACGTCGCGGGTCAAGTGTTGGCCCACCGTAAACTCGGCGTACGGATTCGTCTCCCCCGGCGCGAAGACGTTGGCGTCGAACCGGAAGACGTCCACCCCCGTCTCCCGTCGGACCGCGCGCGCGACCTCCGCTTCGGCGTAATTGCGAACGTAGTCGCTCGAACCCTTGGAAGCGAGTTCGCCCGTGCTGAGGGCGTTATAGTCGTTCCAGGTGACGTCGAGCGCCAGAACCTTCATTATTTCATCCTGGCTCAAGCCGACCGATAGGCCCCCCTCCTCGTAGCTGAGCTGTAGTTCCGGTTGCCGCAGGGTCCCCGTTACGTCCACGTAGACGGTCGCGTCGGCGTTTCCGGGCCTTACGGCGCGGATGACCCGCCTGGCCCTCAACTCGATTACCGGGTTTAACTCCTCGGTGCCCGTAAACGCGACGTCGGCTTCCTCGACCGTAAAATCGCGCTTGAGGAAATAATAGGTACCGCGCCGCGCGCGCAACTGGCCCGTATACACCGTAGCGGCGCCCGCCTTACGGAAGGTAACGTCCGCCTCGAACTCGATTTCCGCGTCTTTGTTCCTCAGCCATAAGTTTCCGGGCGCCACCACCCGGACCTCGTAATCCAACCCCCCCGCCCCGGCGCCGGCGCCGCGCGGCGACTCCCCCCCGAAATCGATAGTGATGAGGCCGCTGGTAAGTTTCACGTCCGCGTTCGCGCGCAGGCCGCCCACGGGCCCGGCGACGTGCGCGCGGACGTTGCCCAACGCCTGCACGCCGCTTATCGCCCGGATGACGTAGTCCTCCACGTTAACCGTCAGCTCGAGCTCAACCGGGCGGATACCCTCGAAGGCCACGTACCCCCAAACCTCGCCGCGCCCCTCGTCGAGCGCAAAAGTGAGCGGCTTTTCCGGCCCTACCGTAATCCTCCCACCGCTGGTTTCCACGTCGCCCGTGAGTTGGGAGAAATTGGAACGGAGCGCCCGCGCAACCCCCTCCCCCTCCGCTATCCCGACCCTCCCGGATACGAGAGGATTTTCGTACGTTCCGCGGAGCTCGAGCCGACCGCGGACCTTCCCCCCCGTTATCAATACCTCTTCCGTGAAGAAATTCGCCGCGCGTAGGTCCAGGTCGACGAAATCGGCCGCGACGTCGATTCCGCCCGCCGCCCCAGACGCCTCTCTGCCGCCCAGGTCCAGCGGTAACCTGCCGCTCACTACCAGATTAGGCAGCGTGCTCTCGGAAAGCGAAAACTCGCGGATTTCCAAGAAGGGGTCGCGGTACGTGAAGTCGGCCCGGCCCTTCGCGAAATATACCCCGCGCGAGCGCAACTCGCTCAGGAGCAGGTTCCCGCGCACGACGGGCGAAGCCGCGGTCCCCGAGGCGGTTATGACGCCGTCTACGTATCCGCCTTCGACGAGGCCCGGCTTAACCAGCGAGGCGAGCGCGTTCAGGTTGAATTTCGAGAGCCATAACGTCGCGTCGAGGGCTTCTTCGCCCTTGCCGTCGAAAAGCGACAACGGCAAGTAGGCCGTAGCGCGGAGCGTCCCCCCCGCGGCGCCCCCGACGATGCCGGGAATAGTCACGCGGTCCTTCTCGTACGAGGCTTCGCCGCGTACGTAATCGATAGGTTGGCCGTTGACGACGAGGTCGGAGGCCGCGAAGTTGGCGTAGAAAGAGGGGTCGCGCGTAGTCCCCGTCACGTCTACGCGCAGGTGGTCGAGCGTTCCGCCTACGCTCGGCCCGGAGCCCCCCGGCCATATGCCGTCGAGGGGAAAATCGCGCGCCTCGGCGACCAAGTCCAAAACGCCGCCCGCCGGTTTGTAGCTTCCCCGCAAGGAGAAATCGCCCTCGCGGTATTTCAGAACGCCGCCGCCCACGACGTACCGGTCCTTCTCCAACGAGACCGTCATCGGCTCCGAAATCCCGGCGCGCGTCCCGCCGAGATTCAATTCCAGGCGGCTCAACTCGGCGCGGGCCGCGCTCTTGTCGTATTCGAGGTCGAAATCGACGGTATCGCCGCGCGCGCTCTCCGCGTAGCCGCCCCGGACCTTGTAAACGCCGCCCTCGACCTCGACGTCGGCGTAGACCCGCGCGAGGGATAAGGGCCCGCCCTTCAGGTCCCAGGCCATAACGCGAACCTCACCCCGCTCGTCGGCGCCGTAGTTCTCCCAGCGGCCCTCCACCCGTGCGGAGTCGCACTTTATGCGGCCGTACGCCAAATTTTTAAAGACCAATCCACCCTCGACGGAGGGATGTTTGTATGGCCCGGCGACACGCCCTTCGAAAGACGCCGCGCCCCCCAATGGGCCGAGTTTACCCGCGGCCGCGAAACCCTCGAGGGGCACGCCCCGCGCCATTACCTCGAAGTCCATAGCGCTGCGGTCGCCGCTGCCTTTAACGAACAACTCGCCGCCGCCGAACCGAAGGGACAAGCCGGAAATGAGCAATCGCGACTGCGCGTAAGCGAGGTCCGCGTTCCCGCTCTCGAGGCGAACCGGCCCGAATCGCCCGGGACCCAAATATAGCGACACGTTGACGGCATAGTCGTCCGCCGTCACGCCGGACCCGGAGAAGCGAAAGCGGGCGTCCACCTCGCTCTCGAGATAACTGCTCCGGACATAATTGGCCAGGTTGACGTGAAGCAGGCGCCCCTCACCCCAATAGACGGGCCGGCCGCCCCCGAAATCGACGGTCGCCTTCACGTACGTCGGCGTTCGGTTGACCCGGCCCTCGAAGCCGCTCAAACGGAACTGGCGCGCGGCGACGTCGAAGTCGTAATAGGCGAAGGCGTCGCGCACGTCGAACCCGTAGGCGTGCGCGTCTTCGACGGCCAAGCTGCCGCTTTGTCTGAGTCGGTCCGTCGTGCCCACCAACGTTCCGGCGTAACGGCCTCGCCCGAAGAGCTCCGGCGGGTCGGCGAAGACCCCCTGCAACACTTCCCCTATGTCGAGCGGGTCCGCCTGGAATCGGAGGTTGAGGTAGACTTGAGGCTCGAACTTGATGGTGCCGTTGGTTCGGATGCGGGTACTGTGTGAGGCTACGTCCACGCCGGAGAAGTGCATCAACCGCGCGTTTATGGCGAGGGAGCCGGACCCGAAATGAGGGACGCGTTGGCCGAACTCCGGCAGGTAACAACTGCAGTGGCGCAGGTCGATAAAGACGGCGCCGCGCGCCTTGGTGAACGTGCACTCGATGTCGGCCTCGGAAAATTCTTTCAGCGGGGTGTTGAGCAGCATCTTAAAATAGGCGTCTTCCAAATAGACGTTTTCGATTTCAAAGTAGACGCCTTTGCCTTCCGGCGGCCCTTTGGCGCCGAAGATGCGCGCCAGATTCGTACCGCCGTCCGGGTCTTCTTTGAGGATTAACCGCGGCCGGACGCAGCGAACGCCGTCGACGACGGCGTCTCGCCGGATAAAACGGAGAGGGTTATAGCGCACGTGGATCTCGTCTATGGCCAGCGCGGCGCCGTCGCGCTCGAGCGACGGGCCGTCGGCCAACGCGAAATCGTAAATATCCAAACCCGTGAGGAGGGTGCCCTCCACCCGCCCGACGCGGCACTCGGTCCGCGTATAGTCGCCCGTATATTTCTCGATGGCGAAGCGCACGAGCGAATGGAAATAACCCGCCCCGTACAACGCGAAGGCGAGCGCGAACGCGGCCACCAAAACCACCAAAGCGGCCACGCCCAAAACCCTCACGAAGGCGAGCGCAACCTTGAACAGTATCGCCAAGGCGTCGCGAAAAATTACGAGGGCTTTTTTTAAAAATTCAAACAAAGTCCGGACCTCGCCTCGCTCAGAAGATGTGGCCGAACGCCAGATAGAAATGCCCGGGAGCCTGCCCCGCCGGCTCTAGAACCGGCTGGCCGTAGTCGAAGCGGATCGGCCCCACGGGCGTGTTGTAACGCAGGCCCAAACCCGCGCCGTAGACGAGCCCTAACTTGCTCGTCTCGTCCCAGTCGCTCCAGACGTTACCGCCGTCGAAGAATAGGCCCGCCCACAGGTTGCCGAGGTTGAGGCCTATGCCGGGCACCCGCCGGCCGGCGGTGAACGGAATTTGGAAGCGAAGCTCGACGTTGGCCGTAAGCAAGAGGTTCCCGCCGAGGGCGTAGCCGTCGTCCGTCTGGGGGCCGAGGTCCTGTTCCCGGTAGCCGCGGACGGAAAAGGCGCCGCCGGAAAAAAACTTTTCGACGTAGGGGATGTCCTTGGTCTCGGCGTAAGCGCGGACGTACCCGCCTCTCAGATGTCCCGCGACGGCGGCGGCTCGGCCCACGCGAACGTACCGACGCCCGTCGCCGATGACGCGCCAGAAATCCGAACCCGCGATGAAGCCGCCCGCCGTCTCTTCCGAGCCGAACAAGTAAATGCCCTCCAGCGCGTTGAATACGTCGTCGCGCGTATCGTAGGTCGAAGAGAATATTATGCTGGCGATATTCTGCAAACCTCCCAAGGCGATATATCGCCCGCCCCCGCCCTCCTCCGCGGGCCAGACGGCGAAAGGGGACTCACCTTCCGCCTCGAACGTCGTTTTAGTCCTTTTCAAATTAAAGCCGCCCGTGACCTCCAGGTGATCCGTAATCTCGCGCGTTACGCGCGGCTCGAGGCCCACCTGCCATATGCGAAGGTCCTCGCGCCGCTCCCTTTTGTAATACAACGTCGACGTACCTTTGTACCGATAACCGAACAGCCAGGGCTCGATGTACGTAACCTCCGCGCCGAACTTCGAATCCTCCGCGAGGAAGCCGTACGCCGCCGACAACTCGGTCGACAGCCGTTGGTTGTTTCCGAAGACGTTGTTGTGGCCCCATCCCACGGTAAACGACGCCCGGTCCGGCGACTCGTAGCCGGGCTCGAGCTTGTACCATTTAAATTTGTCTTCCCTCACGATAACGAGGATATCCACCAAATCCGGCGAACGTTGCGAATCGGCCGGTTCAACCTTGAGGTCGCGGTAAAGGCCCGTGCGGTAAATGTTGGCGCGGCTCTCGTCTATCTTCGACGCGCGCCAAAGCCTATCCGGTTTAATTTTATAATCGATCTCGCGCGTGACGATCTTGGGACGCGTCTTCTCGTTGCCCGCGACCAATATTTCGCCCACGTGATAGACGCGCCCCTCATCCACGGTAAACGTGACGACGCCGGTATCGCGGTCGATCTGGAGTTCGACGCTTACGCGGACGTACCCCCGTTCGCCGTAGTAACGCCCTACCTTAAACGCGGCTTCGTTCAAAAGACCGGCGGAGAGGGGCGAGCCGACCTCGACGCCCAGATTTTCCCGCACCTCGAGATAGCGTTCCCGACCCACCCCCTCGAGTAATATGTCGGTAATTTTCGCCCGCGGCCCCTCGTCGACGTGGAGTTGAAGTTTACGTTTGCCGCGTTTAACGTCGCGGAACGCCCAACGAATTTTTACGGCGGCGAACCCTTCGGCGTAGTAAGCTTTCTTGACGGCCGCTATTCCCTTCTCCAACATGTAGTCGAAAAGGTACTTGTACTGCTGCCCCTTCTCGATCCGCAAGAGGTCTTTGATGCGGTCGTCCTTAAAGTACTTATTGCCGTCCACGGAAACCTTTGTGATGGTGAACGTACTTTCGCCGCCGGCATCCTGGGCGGAGGCGGCGCCCGCCGCGAACCACGCGGCGCAAAACATCGCGACGACCTTAAACTTCACGAATATATTTTATCACACAACTTACGACGCGCGCAACGCCTCGTCCGCAGCTAGACAAAACGCCGCCCCGGAGGCGGCAAACCCGCAACGCCGACGCGGCCTATCCTATAAATCGAAGATTACGCGC
>Ga0209636_10005605_pt1 | contig 12824 bp, 9 predicted proteins | sample DeeMarSWOR152_54_FD_187464 | JGI IMG/M metagenome (GOLD analysis project Ga0209636, IMG submission 187464) | Marine sediment microbial communities from White Oak River estuary, North Carolina - WOR-1-52-54 (SPAdes) (version 2) | ecosystem: Environmental > Aquatic > Marine > Intertidal zone >...
GATCTCCAGGAAGGGGCGTTGATATTTTTTCGAATCAAAATGCTGGATGGCAGGTTTCATGCTTGCGAATGCTAAATTAGACGCCTCAGTATTTTTGTAATCGGTGATCACCTTGATCCATTGCGTGGTCGCCTTTTTCTGATAGGCGTAACCCAGCCAGTACAATGCCTCGGCTTTGATGTCTTTCGGCGCATCGCTTTTGGCGACCCAGTTCAAATCTTCCATTGCCTGATCCAACTTGCCCACGAAGAATGGCATCATCACGCCGATACTGCCCCGCATCAGTCGCAGTTCTGGATCGTTAGGTGCAATGGCAACGGCTTTTTCCGCTAAATTGACAATCTCAAAGGCGAGTTTGGAGCGGAAATCTGTATCATTATAGATTCGCTCATCATAGCCTTTTTCAGCCAGTTGCCCAATTGTTCGGATGAGCCATTTATAGGCTTCGACATTAGTGGAATCCAGGTTGATGGCTTTTCTCAAAACTTGGTCAGCTTTGTCAAAATCTTTGGTGTCATAATAAGCCTTGCCTAATTTCACCAGCACAGTCGGGTCATCAGGCTGCTGTTCTGCTTCTTGTTTGAATGCCTGGACATCCCTGGCAGAATATTTTTCCTGGGGCATCGGCTCCTGTTGTTTCGGCTGCGTCATGCTGGCAATACTTATTTCAGCATTTTTAGAAAGATCGGTATTGGGAGCAAGCTCAATGACCTTTTTCCAGGCAGTAATCGCCTTTTGATTGTCTTCTTTCTTTTGATAGCCCTGAGCCAAAAAATTATAAGCGCTGGCAATCATTCCCGATGGGACTTTTTCAGGCGATTTTTCATGAATTTTGACCAACAATTCCAGATCCTGAATTCCCTCATCCAGTTTGCCCATAAAGGTAGGGACATTCACGCTCATCAATCCCCGATGGAAGCGTGCGACAGGATTGTTGGGATCGAGAGTCACTGCTTTGTTCAACATGTCGTAACCAATGCCGATCAACCTGCCCGCTTCCATGTAATCTTGCGTGCTGCCCGCCTGTGTCCCTCGATAAAGCCCCAGGTAGGAATAGGCAGTCGAATTATCAGGATATTTTTGAATCGCTTGTTCCATGACTTTTGCCGCCTGCTCCAGCTCGCCAGCTTGATTGTAACCTTCAGCTTTTTTGAGATATTCATCAATGGTCTGGCTGAAACTGGTTTGATAACTGATGACGAAAAAGAGTGCAAGGATACATGTTAAGAGTTTTCGCATAGTTCCCTCCGTTTGTGTTGATTAATAATTGATGTTGATGTCTCCCACGGATGATAAAATTCCCACTAATTATACTTTTTCATACAATGAAATGAATATAAGGATGATTATGGACTCTTTAATCCGAAGCAGATTATTTATGTAACTTTTAGGCTATCGTATTATAGGTCTAAAAGGAACAATTTAAATAACCTGGACATTTTAAAAACTTCATGGATATACGAGATAAAACCTTGAAAGTTATAAAAGATTTTTCCTTCAGCGAAAAAAGAACAGCCACGCAAAAAATTCTAAAGATTTTTTGTTGCGGTATTTATTTGTTTTACTTAAGTTAATGCAATACAAAAGTGCATTTTATATACTAATACTACAGTGGTTTTAGGATTTTCGCGTCGATTCAAAGTCATTAGCCAATCCCTCTCTGGTCCTGACCAGCCGAACTTTTTTAAATTAACCTTATCATTTTCATCAAAATAGATCCCTTCTGCCACTAACAATTGTTGCTGTAATAGACACCCACCCCCATGATTTCGTAAACTAATTTTCCCCTGGCTGTTAATGACCCTTTGCCATGGAACATCTGAACCTGATTTCAAGGCAGCCAGCGCGTAACCGACCATTCTGGGGCTACATTCCCCGACAATGTTGGCGACCTGACCATAAGTGGCGACTTTGCCAGGCGGGATTTGTCGGATCACCGCATAAATTCGTTCGTACAATCGATTGGTCATGGCAACATCTTTTTTATGAATTCAACTTTTTCAGGATAATTTTTGACTAACCGGTTCTTTTTTAAATTTTCTTTTAGGATCCATCGCATGTCAGGATCTCTTGAATTGATAAGATCATGCATGAATTTAAAAGCCGGTTCAGGAACTTCACAGACAACTGTACTGAAGGTAAAGCCTAAAGCCTTCCGCAAAATTCGAAAATGTTCTGATTTTCGATCTGCTGTATTCTGAATTCGATTAAAAATCTGTTTATGAAGATTCAGAGCATAATAGGCGATTTGTTCATTTTTCAGAAGGACTGGTTCTGCAACTGCTACCGCAACTGCCCGCAGTTCCAACAATGTTCCATCTATAATCCATCTTTCCAGATGATTTAATGTATCCATGCCTCGTTTTCTAATTAATCGCTGAACACCAAAACAAACTGCTTCCCGTATCCTCCATCTCGAATCATTGGTCAGCATTTTTAACATTGATAGTGATTGTTCAAAATAATAAAGAGAAACTGAACCAATGTCACCGATTCCACTGGCACCGCAGAAGGGGAGAAATTCTTTTGGGTCATTTGTAGGGGCTTCCTCTGCTGAAATTTTAATAATTTCTGAGCAGAGCTTCCAGAGCTTTTCACTTTCATGTTCTGAATATTGTTCAACCATATTGGCAAATGCTTTTGCTAGTTCAAGATTTGCCCTGGGACTGGGAAGATTACTATTTGAAATGAGGTGCTCCTTTATCTTTTGGGCATCGTTCGTGATGAAAAAAGCTTCAAATAGAGGTACTAAGTGCTGTTTGTAATTTTTAATTCTGCTCATAATCATTCATTTTGACAAAATAATTGGTCAAGCTCTGCCTCAAACCAACAACTATTGAACTTGTATTCTTTTATAAAAAATGGATCATAAAACGAGTACCTAAGGCGTGAAACGTAAGAGATGTTCCAAGACATCCCACGCTTTACGCGCTACGCACAGCGATTTATGCATAAAGTCATAATAACAATTTTTCATATAATTGTCAATAAAATTTTTACCGTTGAATCGTACTTAAAACAACAAAAAAGTATTGACTTTTTATTTTTAATTTTTATATTTCAAGGGATGGGATAAAATAAGTTAGACATTTAGTTTTTGTATCTTATTAATTTTAAAAGGAAGGAAAATTTCAAATATCTATCCGTCAGGTGGCGGATTTGATCCCATCCCCCAAACAGAATCGTAAATTATAGAAATGTTCGAATATGACTATAAGTTGTGGATTACAGTAATTGCAGCTGACTAATATCCGAAGAATACTATTTCATCCTGTATGTTAGACTATTGATTGCAAAGACACCTCCTGTACTTTAACTGCTTCCTGAACCGGAACCAGATTCTGCTTCTGACCTGTTAGCTCAAACGATTCTGAAGTTGAATTCAATCTAACGACGTCAGTAACCATTCGAGACAAACATTTAAAGCAAATTTCATGTATTTTTTATACTCGTTAAGGATTAAAATGTAACAAATGCTGTCATTCCTGCGGATGCAGGAATCTCCATATTTACAGTTAGTTAGGAAATGCCTGTATTCACAGGCGTGACATTACAAACTAACCATTAACGAGCATAAAAATTGACGCCAAGTTGTAATATAGCTGAGGGTAATATTTTCAACCAATTTAACAGAGATCTGCAAAATTGGATAGATTGTCATTTCGAGCGGAGCGAGAAATCTGGTTAACGAATTGATATTATCAGATATTCAGATTTCTTATTCCACTTCGTTCCATTCGAAATGACAGCAATATTTTAATTTTGCAGAAGTCTAAACCAATTTAAACGTAAGGAGGTTGTCATGAACAATTTATTTCCTAAAATCTCACAGCTATCAGCAACTCCTAAAAACATCAAATTAATTTTGGTTTTGGGATACATGCTGATTATTCTAATAGGCTTAAACCAGTGTTCCAAATTACCTACAGAACCGAAGGTTCTCCCTGAAGATAACACTGGAAGGTCTGAAAATAATACATTGGCAATGAACGCTACAACCATTTATGAGGGAGAGCAGAATAGCGGTGCTGTTTATCGCATTTACATGCCTGATACCTGGAATGGTGACCTGGTGCTCTTTGCCCATGGCTATGTCGATCCAAATAAATCGATAGCGATACCAGAAGATCAATTGGAGCTACCTGATGGCACTTCAATTCCTGAAACGGTTAATGAGTTGGGCTATGCCTTTGCCGTGTCGAGTTTTAGCAAAAATGGTCTGGCTGTTCGAGAGGGAATTGATGATCTCATCGATTTGGTCGATATATTTATTTCAAAACATGGGCAGCCTGGATATACCTATTTAGTCGGCGGGTCTGAAGGTGGCTTGATTACGGCACTATCTGTTGAAAATTATCCTGAAATCTATGATGGTGGATTGGCTACATGCGGTCCAATTGGGGATTTCCGCAAACAAATTAACTACTTTGGCGACTTCCGCGTCGTTTTCGATTATTTCTTTCCCGGTGTAATTCCCGGCAGCCCGGTCGATGTTCCGCAGGAAGTTATGGACAACTGGGACCAGGTATATGTTCCACGCATCATACAAGCCATAAGCTCAAATCCTGACGCAACTAACCAACTTCTGAAAGTAACTCGTGCGGCTATTTATCCTGGCGATGCGACATCAATTGAGGAAACGATACTTGGAGTGCTCTGGTACACGGCATTTGCTACCAACGATGCTGAGGTCGAGCTGGGCGGTCAGCCATTTGATAATAAGAATCGTTTTTATGTCGGATCAAAAAATGACCTGCGACTCAATCTCAAAGTTCAAAGATTCAGTGCTGATCCAGCCGCAATTAATGAAATTGAAGGCCATTACCAGACCTCAGGCTGCCTTACCTCGCCTATCGTTACCCTCTTCATACCATACTAGATCCAATAGTACCTTACTGGCATGAGCAAAGCTATCGCAGGAAAGTATTGGCAAATGGTTCCGGTTCTTTGCACACTAACATACCAATCATTCGCTACGGACACTGTGATTTTAAAGTCAATGAGGTACTGGCTGCTTTTGCGGTTTTGGTATTCAAGGTAAAAGGACAGGACTTACTTGCTACTGAAAAAGTGCTGCCGAACGAGGAGAAAAGAGCAGATTTCTTACGACTGGCACAAAAGTATGGGGCAATGCAAAAGATGGCTATTGATTAAGATTAATGGATACAATTATTTTTGAATGAGATTGAATATGTCTATCATAATTAGTAACAATCGTAATAAAGATCCACCAGAAAAAATGCATACATATATACATTTTTTTATCTCTATATTTAGGAACATTGGCTAAAAGTTCCTAAATATTGGAAATTTTCTCTAAATATAGGGATAAGGAAATATAGAAATATAATAACTCAATAATATGTTATGCCCTAAGAAAATAAAAAAAACTAAGTTTAAAATAAAATAATAGCAATCTCAAAATATAAGGCGACCAAAAATCTGAACGACGTTAGCATAATAAAATACTCTGAAAGGTAGATAATAAAGAAAAAAAATTATAAAGGCTTAGCAAATCAAGGTAATGGAAAAAAGAATTATTTAGTTTAATTCATTAAATATCAGGAGAATTTATTACCATGCAAAAATTAATATTACTTTTTATATTCACAATCTATTTCATAATTCCGTATTTAACTTTAGCGCAACAGGGAACCTGGAAATATTATACAAGAGATGAATTAAAGGGTATGGTTGCAGACATGACCCAGGATAAATACGGAAATTACTGGTTTGCAATCAATGCCGATTATGGCACGGGTAAAGGTATTGTTAGTTTGCTTGATACCTGTCAATGCTGGCATTATCTGTATGATTCCCCTGAATGTGATACAACAATGTCTTTCATGAAACAAATTGTCGTCGATCTTGAAAATAATAAGTGGTTTGTCGGCAGAGAAGAAAAAAATTCTTTATTAGAGTATGTAGTAAAGTATGATGATTCCACATTTACTTACTATAATCCATCTGGCAATGAGGATGAATCAATCATCCATAGCTTAGGGATTGACGGCGAAGGCCATATTTGGGCAGGTTCCATTGCTAATTGGGCTTACTGGTTTGATGGTGTTGAGTGGCATCCTTTTTTTGTACCGGGTACGCTTATTTATGATCCTGTTCATGTATTTGCAGCAGACAAAAAAGGGAAACTTTATATCGGAAATGAAAATGGAATTTCCACTCTTGATGGATGGATATGGGGGGGCTTATGTAACAAAATTGAATTTTGATAAAGAGAATAGATTATGGTTTGGAGCAGGCAGGTATCGTATTGGTGTCTATGACGGACAATCCTGGAAGTATTATACAACTGATGATGGTCTATTATATAGTTGGGCAGATGTTGCTATTGATTCCAGTTATAGAGTATGGGCTTATTACGGACCTTGTGATACTGTAAGTATGCTTAATAATCATAATTGGGAACAGTTTGATTTTTCCAATGAATTGCTTGGTGAAAATGACGGAATAATTTTCTATGTTGACAAAGATGGAGCGATGTGGTTTTGGAGTATTGAAGGATTAAGTGTTTTTCAGGATACGACAACTACCAGTGTTAAATGTCAGCCATCAAATCTTTCTATAGTAAAATCTGCTAGGCTGTATCGGAACTATCCGAATCCATTTAATTCCAGTACAACGATCAGTAATTATTTGAATACTTACAGTAAAGTTGAGCTTTCGATTTACAATTTAACAGGAAAGGAGGTGAGAACTTTAATCAATGAACGTCAAACACGATGTTTGCACAAAACACAATGGGATGGAACGAACAATTATGGAAAGGAGGTGAGCAGCGGGATTTATATTGCATTATTAAAATGCAGGGATTTTAACCAATCCATTAAACTAAGTTTAATTTGTTAATTTTTAAGAGAGGAAAGAATACCATGAACCGTTTGATAATATGTTTAATTTTTCTCTGCCTGCCTTATTGTCTATTTTCCCAGGGCATCTGGAAAACCTATACCCGTGACGATGGGCTGGTTGGGGATACAGTATCCTGTATCGCTCAGGATAAAATAGGTAATTTATGGTTTGGTACCTGGTATAATGGTATAAGTATGTTGGATACAAATGGCGTCTGGACCAATTTCGTGAATACAGATAGCACAGTTTCTATTTATGACATAGAAATTGATAGTTTAAATAACAAATGGCTGGCACTCGCACAAAGAGGAGGTCATTTTAATGGTACCTATGTCGTCACATTTGATGACTCCAGTTATACATATTATGATCCGACTGAGGGGGCTATGTTCAATCCTACCTGTCTCGGACAGGATTCAGCGGGACATATTTGGTGTGGTACAAACCTTTATGGAATGGCATTCGAGTTCGATGGAGTAAATTGGTACGATTACATTGTTCCGGGTACAGGAATATATTCTATGGTCTCGGATATTAAAATTGATCGAAAAGGAACGCTTTTCTTCGCTCATGAACGCGGTATTTCTACTATTGATGACATTCTTTTGTTGGGCTGGTGGACTTTAGATATAGCATTTGACAAACAAAATAGGATGTGGTTTACTACCCATTCTACTACATGGGGATTAGGTATGTTTGACGGTGAGAATTGGTTTGCATATACAGAAAATGATGGACTACTTGAATATTATCTCAATGCTGTTGCTGTTGACTCAAATAATAATATTTGGATTAGTTATGGTAATTGGTTAGGTGTCTCAAAATTTGATGGCAAACAATTCTATCACTTTAATCAGGAACATGGACTGGCACATGACAAAGTGCGGGATATTTATGTAGATAGAAAGGGAGATATATGGTTTGCTACCAGGGGTGGTGTTTCAGTATTAACGGATACTACAACAGGTGTCAAATATAGTAATAAACAAAATAAAATTAAAAAAACTTTCTCATTACTTCAAAACTATCCTAATCCTTTTAATTCATCAACAATATTTCGATATATTTTACCCCAATATAGCAAAATTACTTTAACAATTTTTAATTTAAAAGGAGAGGAGGTGAAAACTTTAGTAGATGATAAACAACCAGCAGGTTCATATCAAATCTTATGGGACGGAAAAGATAACTTTGGAAAGGAGGTGAGCAGTAGTATTTATATTGCGGTTTTAAAAAATGATGATTTTAGAAGAACCACTAAACTTACGTTAATCCGTTAAACAAAATCAAAAGGAGAATACCATGTACCGGAGAATATCTTATCTAAACCTTATCACAATAATACTATTATTTTCAGTATTATTAGGATTGAACTACCATGTTTCTGCCCAAAATAATTTTTCATTGGGTATGTTTGGGTATGATCAGCCCTTTCCAGGCCATGCTTTTAATACCAATGAGCAAAATCTTTTACTGGGACTTAATTCAAATTTTATTTTTGGAGTACTTGATACCTCGCATTATGATGATATTATCAATTTTGGCAATACAAATGACTTTAGTATGGGTTTAGAATGCGATCCTACATCTGATCCTATTACTGGTCCTTTTTATCCGTGCGATACTGGTCTTCATAACACCGCTCTCTGGCCATACATCTGCAGAAATGTGGTGGCAGATATCGATTCAATTGAAATTGAACAATTTATTAATAATGTTTATTCTGAATACCCTAACGATGCAGGCCTGAGTGCAATTCTTGTAGCTCATCAGGGTGACACAGACGAGCCAGACCATTGGCCATATATCCAATATGCTTGTTCATTAATCAATGTAAATTATGGAGACGATGTAGAGTCAATTGCTATCTGGAATGTTTTTCAGTGGGATCCAGGAGGCCAAGCAGGTTTGGAAAATTTTTTTAGAACTGTCGATAGTCTGGATGTTTACCATCACGAATTTTACCCCTTTCATGTTGGTGGTCAATACTCTTATCCGCCTAATGATAGTTCTGTATTTGTAGGAAATGAATTCCAAACTGACTATATTGACAACAATATTATAAATAGCTATCAACAAACCCAACAGGCGCTTGAAAATAGTGGTAATACGCATACAAGATGGGAAGTCATCATGCAAACGCAACGCTCATGGAGCGCTAGCAGCGGTCATTTCTGGAGACGACCAAATCAATCCGAAGTCTGGCTACAAGCTTTTTTAGCGATATCCAGAGGAGCAAAGGGTGTTCATGCTTATCTTTATCACTCTTATCAAACATCAAGCTCCAGAGCGTATGGATTGGTTGATAGAAGTGCCACAAGGCAGCCTATTAATACGCCAAATTATAATCAGCCATATAATAATGTTGCACAATTATATGAACATCTCTCTGAACTAGGACCTTATTTATTACCGCTTTCTGTTGATACAGCTTTCACCTGGACAGGAACATCAACCGATTATATTCAGAATATTACTGGCGATTCGCTCGATGGGACCCACCGAACGATAGAGGTTTCTATCTTTTATGAATACAACAGTAACGACTATTTCATGCTCATAAACCGCCGCTGCAATCGGGATAGTGCAAATGTTTGGGTTAATGCTTATCCTCAACATATTTCGCTTACCATTGATCCAGATGTAGCAGGTACTTACCAAATCCGTGATCTCTATTCAAATGAACATTATGTGACCAGTGACAACACATTCAGGAATATAGAAATTTTAGCAGGAAGAGGTCGAGTTTTTGAATTGCGGAGGATTTTTACCCAGGATGAAACCTGGGCGAACACCATTAATATTTGCAGCGATATTACCGTGCCGTCAGGTCGCACTTTAACTATATCGCCGAATAGTACAATAAAATTTCACAGCGGCACAGAGCTCAAATTCAATGGTCATTTAAACGCAAAAGGAACATCCTCACAGCATATCACATTTACATCTGTTTCATCCAATCCCAACAAAGGCAGTTGGGATTATATTAGAATTGATAATAGTTCTGGCAATGATACGCTCATCTATTGCGATATTAAGTATGCCAATATAGCCGTTTGGGGAATGACGAATTCCCAAATATACTTAAACCATGTCTCTGTGGACAGCAGTTTAAATTATGGCCTCTATTTATTAAATAATGACACGCGAACAACAGTAGATAGCAGTTATTTTACGAATAGTTCTCGTGGGATTTTTCTGATTAACTCTTCTCCATATTTAGTTAATGTAAATTGTACAGACAATAACGAAGGTATATTCTGCTATAATGGTTCATCACCGGAGATTGGTTATAGTATTATTTCCAGTAATTCTTTAGATGGTATGGTTTGTCTAAAAGAAAGTCTTCCCTGGATCTATCATCAAACATCTTTTATGCGGGGAAACAATTGGATTAGATATAATGGCAGTGAAGGCGTATACAGCGATTCCAGTTCATTCCCCAAAATGGGTTTTAATTCTATATACCCGGGAAATAACGTGATTGAGTTAAATAATGGCTATGAAATTTATAACGGTCATCCCAGTCGATCGCTTTGGGTAGTTTATAACTGGTGGCAAGACAACTTAGAACCTGATTCGAGTGATTTACATACAGCAGAGACAATTATATATAAACCAATCAATCCCAATCCAAGGCCTGGTTCGTCACTGTTAGCAGCGACTTCAAATTTAATAATGAATATGGCAGATGTGGTTAACAATTCTTTATCTGATCCGGAATATTATAATGAGATCGGCACTAAATATCTAATTGAAGGAAAATATAACGCTGCAATCGAAGCATTTCAATATGTGATAGATGAATATCCTGAAATCGCAGACGCGATATATGCTCTGGTACAAATGCCTTACTGTTATGAAGGATTAAATAAAAAGGATGATATTGTATCATACCTGGAACAGATCTCCGATAGAAATACTGGCAAAAATCATTTAGAATATTTTTCGTTGTCCTTAAGTGTATCTTATCTCGAGAGGGAAGGTAATTATTTAAAAGCAGTTGAAAGATGTGAACAAGTGATAAAAAAATTGCAGGCAGGCGATATTAATAAAAATTTGTTATTTATCATGGCAAATATTTATTATTATGGGCTTAATGACAATGAAAAAGCAAAAACCTATTTTGAAGAATATCTCGATACCTATCCCAAAGATCCCATGGCAAATACTGCAAGGTTTATGCTGGAACTATTAGAGTCAGGTTCTTTAGCTAAACGTAATATATCTAATGATTCGTCTGATGAAACTATAAAACCAGGTAAATTTGCACTCTATCAGAATTACCCTAATCCCTTCAACCCTGAAACACAAATTCAATATCAACTGCCTGAAGATTGTTTTGTTACTTTAACAATCTACAATATACTGGGCCAAAAAATACGAACACTGGTGAATTTTAAACAGCAAACTGGTTATCATACTGTTCGATGGGATGGTAAAGATGATCAGGGAGCAATGGCTGCTTCTGGATTGTATTTGTACCAACTGAATGCAGACAGGTTCAACAAAGTAAAGAAGATGTTGTTATTGCGATGAAATTAGATCATTTTGATATTTCTTTATCTGGCTAATAATTTTTGAAATATGTGAGGAACAGCTACAACTGCTCCTCACATATTGTCTTCTATTTTTGACAAGGATTGTTCTGCAATAATTGTCATGGTATTATTATAACATGTAACAAAACAAGTATATTGGTCCTTCGTTAAATAAAAGGGCTAACCTGTTCATCCACCTGATTCGCTTCAGAGCGATGAGTTTAGCAAGATTTTTAGATTTGTAACGTACGGGTGCTTTTATCAAATTCTGATGGAGGGCATCAGTGAGCGAGTGATGATTTAGTTATATAAGAAATACTAAATTTAGGAGTAGAAATGAAAAAAATATTATTATTATTTATCTTCTTTTTAAGCCTTATTAATTGTGAGAAAGATTCATCAGTTAATACAAAAGAGAAATTTTTTGATCCCCAAAAGTTGCCTTTACTTTCATTAGAAGATGTTGTTAATTTTTGGGATAATGACAGCCTTGAATATTGTTCAAACTATTTTGAAGATTATTCAGGGTATCAAGATGGCTTAAATTTAAGATGTGATGAAAAAGGAATTAGCGTGGTTGTCTTTGTATCCCAGGCAAAAGCAATAGAAGCTATGGAAAGATTAATAAATACTGTTGCATTTATAATTCAACCTGGCACCCCTAATGAAATTCTCAAAGGAAAATGGTGGTTTGGCGATGGTATACCGAATGCTGTATTCGTTAATCAGTGGAATACCATTGTAGAAGTTTACTGTTATCACACTGATTACGAAGAAGTTGAAACATTATTAATGGAGACCGCAGCAGAGATAGCTCGAAGGATCGATTCATTAAGTAACTAAATATGCTGAACATGTTGCTTTAGATTATCTGAATGGAATAGGCATTGATAAAAACATCTCAAGAAAGATGAATAAAAATAATTTTTAATTTAATGATATAAATTTCAATGATAATGTAAAATTTTCTTGGTCACCATTTATAAAACTTAATTAGTTAAAAGGCGTTACACTAGTAACGCCTTTTTATAAATATTTACACCTTAATGAGAATACATAAGATGCTTTGCTCATTTTCAGAAAGAAGATCAGGTAATGTTTTGACATTACTGTATTTCATCGTTGTGAAAATCTTTTTATTATTTACTATAGCAATCAATCCCCTCTATGCTGGCGATATCTACACCGAAGAAAACCTGTTAGATTTTTATCGCTATGATAAAACCCAGCCCTTAGCAGCGATCTTTGATACGACAGGAAGCGGAATCCCAGAATCTTATGAAATTAAAGTTACTTTCAGCAGTATCCACCAGGAGCGGATTCCAGCTTTGTTATATATCCCTAAAAAAGCCACACCTGCGTCGCCTGTCCCCTGCGTCTTCTGGCTCCATGGCTACTCGGGTAACAAAAAGG
>Ga0209636_10005606_pt1 | contig 12823 bp, 10 predicted proteins | sample DeeMarSWOR152_54_FD_187464 | JGI IMG/M metagenome (GOLD analysis project Ga0209636, IMG submission 187464) | Marine sediment microbial communities from White Oak River estuary, North Carolina - WOR-1-52-54 (SPAdes) (version 2) | ecosystem: Environmental > Aquatic > Marine > Intertidal zone >...
GCCACGCTGAACTCAAAAGATGAGCTGAATATCTGGGGCACATAAGAGATTTTTTTAGCAAGTTGTCTGACGCTCTGGGAGAAGACATCATTGCCGTTGACCGAGATTCTGCCGGAGACATTCTTCAACAAACCTTGAAGGGCCTTGATCAAAGTGCTTTTTCCAGAGCCATTTTTCCCAAGAATGGATAGGAACTCGCCCTTTTTCAGTGAAAAAGAGATATCCCGGATAACATTGCTGTTTTCATAGCCAGCAGAGAGTTTGTTGACTTCAAGAATATTCATTTTGGGAAGTACGGATGCTCGTCACCCGGCGAATTTTAATGGATTCAGTGTAGTATTATTAATAAAGACTTTTTCATCCTAATACTTTTTAGATAATTGTTCAATGGGGTCAGGCCTTTGGGGTTTTATTCTTGGGGTCAGGCCCTGTCAGGATGGATGTCTATCCAACTGGAATCACGTCATGAGTCTAGGCATATAAATAAGGCCTGACCCCGATTAATCACAAAGGCCTGAACCCAAGATTACCCCATTACCTTGACTTTTAAGGGTAATGAATCTAACATTTATGATTGAATTTCATGAGAAAAAAGGACAAAAAAGAACCGGTTTTTTCCTCGTCATGAGTCTCTGAATAATATTGAGGATATCTCAAGAATGAAAGACGATTACAACATCCAAAAGATAGAAGAGAAGTGGCAAAAAATCTGGGATAAAGAAAAAGCATTTCAATCCTGTGAAGATCTCCAGAAAACAAAATACTACTGCCTTGAGATGTACCCTTACCCTTCAGGCAAGATCCACATGGGTCAGGTCCGGAATTATGCGATTGGAGATGTCATATCCCGTTTTATGCAGATGAAGGGTTTGAATGTCATCCATCCGATTGGTTGGGATGCCCTGGGGATGCCAGCCGAGAATGCGGCTATCACCCAGGGAATTCATCCCCAGAAATGGACTCTGGATAATATTTCCCATATGAAGGGTCAGTTGAAGAGACTGGGGTTCAGTTATGATTGGTCAAGAGAGGTAAACACGTGTTTGCCGGAGTATTATAAGTGGAACCAGTGGATTTTTTTAAAGATGTTCGACAAGGATTTAGCTTACAGGAAAAAAAGCAGGGTCAACTGGTGTCCGCAATGCCAGACTGTTTTGGCGAACGAACAGGTCATCGGCGAGAAGTGCTGGCGGTGTGATTCTCTTGTCAAGCAGAAGGAGATGGAGCAGTGGTTCCTGAAAATAACCGATTATGCGGAAGAGCTCCTCTCCGGCCATGGAATTTTGGAAAAATGGCCAGAACACGTCCTGCTCATGCAGAAAAACTGGATAGGAAAGAGCACCGGAGCCCATATCACTTTTCCGCTTTCTGATTCTTCCCAATCTGTCGAGGTCTTTACCACAAGGATTGATACAATCTACGGGGCAACGTTCATGGCTCTTTCCCCTGAGCATCCATTGGGCCAGGAAATGATTGCGGATTCCAAAGAGAAAGAGAAATTGCAGTCTTGGATACAAAGGAATATCGAGACTCTTCGACTCAAAAAGGATGAGGGAGAAGTCGAAAAAGAAGGTATCGACACGGGCAAAAAAGCTGTTAATCCCTTCACTGGCGAAGAAATTCCGGTATGGATTGCCAACTTTGTCTTGATGGAGTACGGAACCGGTGCCATCATGGCTGTTCCTGGCCATGATCAAAGAGATTTCGAGTTTGCCAAGAAGTATTCCCTGCCGATCAAAGAAGTCATTGTTCCGGAGGGAAAATTTCCCAGAGGAAAGCTCGAAGAGGCTTTTGAGGACTACGGAGTGGTTGTCAATTCCGGGCCCTTTTCCGGCAATCCTTGTGAAGAAGCCATGGAGGAGATGGCACAGTATGCGAAGGAGAAGGGTTTTGGCCGCAAGAGTGTTTTGTTCAGAATCCGGGATTGGGGCATTTCGCGCCAGCGCTATTGGGGGACTCCGATTCCTGTGATTTACTGTCAGGAGTGTGGTATCGTCGGCGTTCCCTATGAGGATTTGCCTGTTTTGCTGCCTCATGATGTGGAGTTCACGGGGGAGGAGGGTTCGCCTCTAGAAAATGTCGAGAGTTTTGTTAAAACATCCTGCCCAAAATGCAAGGGGGAAGCCAGACGGGAAACAGACACGATGGATACTTTTTTTGATTCATCCTGGTATTATTTCCGGTACACGTCCGCCCATGCAGAGAAGCTTCCTTTTGATCCTCAGTCTGCGGATTACTGGCTTCCGGTTGATTTGTATATCGGGGGCGTGGAACATGCTATCCTCCATCTGATCTATGCAAGGTTTTTCTGTAAATTCTTTAGAGATCAAGGCTTGACCGTTATCGAGGAGCCTTTTCCCCGTCTGCTCGCTCAAGGAATGGTGATCAAGGATGGGGCAAAGATGTCCAAATCAAAGGGAAATGTTGTCGATTCCGATGATATGATCGAAAAATATGGAGCGGATTCGCTGAGGCTTTTTATCCTTTTTGCCTCTCCACCAGAAAAAGAGTTCATCTGGACTGATGAAGGGATTGAAGGATGTTTCAGGTTCTTGAATCGCCTCTGGTCAATCGTGATCGATAATCTGGACTTATTTTCAGAAGAGGCGAATTCTCCAGATGAAGAACTGGGAGAAGAAGCAGGAAAATTGAGAGTCAAGATGCACCAGACCATCAAAAAAGTCGGCGAGGACATTGAGAAGAGATACCATTTGAATACAGCCATTAGCTCTTTGATGGAGTTTTATAACCAGGTTAAGAGAGATAAAGACATCCTGATACAGAGTCAAGAAGGGAGAGCCGTTTTAAAGGACTCCCTGGAAAGCCTTATTTTGCTACTTTCGCCATTTGCACCTCACCTTTGTGAGGAGCTCTGGGAGAAAACTGGACACAAGACTTTTCTTTTCCGGACACCCTGGCCCTCCTATGATCCAGAATTTGCCAGAGAGGAAAGAATCACGATCGTTGTCCAGGTCAACGGGAAATTAAGAGACAAGTTCGAAGTGGAGAGAGATTCAGATGAGGAAGATATAAAAGAGCAGGCCTTGGATTTGAGTCGTATAAAAAATATAATCGGAGACAAAGAGCCAAAAAAAGTCATTTATGTTAAAAATAAATTAGTGAATATAGTGAAATAAATATTTTTAGAACTCATATGAAAAGAATTCTCATATTGACATCCATTTGCTTGCTTTTCCTCCAGTGTGGCTATCATCTCCGGGGCACAGGAAGTTTCCTTCCTCCCCATATAAAAAGAGTCAATATCCCGATGTTTAAGAACTTAACCACTCGTTTTGAGCTGGACCTGAAATTGACCCATAGCGTTATCGATGAGCTAGTGGCCAGAGGGAAAGTTGGGATTGCAGAGGACACAAAGAGTGCGGATGCTGTTCTGATCGGGGAGATTGTAAGCTTCCAAGCGCTTCCGATCGCTGTTTCCAGGGAGGCATCAGCAGACCGGTACAACATCATTGTGGTCACCAGGATCACATTGAAGGATTTAGTTAACCAAAAGATTATTTTCTCCAATCCAAACTTCCGGTACCTGGAAGTTTACGAAGTGCCTGAGGGAGAAGATTTCGAAACTGTGGAATCTGAAGCTCTGGATAAGATAGCGGAAAAATTTGCTCGCAGCTTAGTGACCAACATATTAGAAGGATTTTAGGGGTTGTACAGCTTTCTGCTGAATCAAAAGATCAGTGAAAACACAGTTGTCCCCTGTTATTTTTTCCATGGGGAAGAGACTTTCCTCGCCTTCCAATTTATCAACGAGCTCAAGAGCGCTCTGCTTTCTGAAGAAGTGCAGGAATACAACGTCGAGAGGTTCAATCTTGATGAGAATTCCTGGGCAGAAGTGATTGATTTGGCCAGAACCATTCCTTTTTTTCTCTCGCCCTGGCGTATAATCGTTGTCGAGTTATCCACCGGAAAAAAAGAAAACCTTTCTTCCCAGGAGCAGCGTATATTAGAAGACTATTTTGCGTCTCCATCTTCCCGGACTGTCATTGTCGTCGTTTTTTCAGGAAAAATAAGAAGGACTGGTTCGTTCTTTAAATATTTTTCGTCTCTTCCCTCAACAACTGTGCTCATCAAGGAACTGAGGCCTCTAAAGGATAGGGCTTTGTATGCCTGGATGAGTAAGAAGTTTTCGTCCCAGGGGAAGACAGCTGATCCTGAGGCGATGAAAAGGCTAGAGGAACTCATAGGGAATGACCTCAGAAGGATCAATAACGAGGTGGAAAAGCTCATGACGTATGTGGGGGAGAAAAGTGTGGTCGAGGTGGATGATGTCAACCAGATCTCAGGTTGGGTGAAGACTTTTTTTGAATGGGAGATTTCTGATAGTCTGGAAAGGGCTGATTTTGGTCAGTGCCTTCTTGTTTTGAATAATTTATTCAAGGAAGGGATTAAGCCTGAATACATCCTGGGCTCTGTGGTCAGGTTTTTCCGGGATATTCTTCAGGCAAAGCTTTTGGCTAAAGAAAAGGATGTCGATAAGAAGGCGATTTTTAAAGAACTGAAGCCTCAAATCCATGAAAAGTTCGGTAACTTTTATACAACCAAGTTCAGGGAATTCTTCTCGCTTGTAGAGAGATTCGCGATGAAGGACCTGAATTATGTGCTGGCTGAGCTTGAGAAAGTTGATTTAAAGATAAAAACATCCGGGCTGAATCCCAAGACGCTTCTGGAGTCCTTCCTCTCTGATTATTGTCGACTTCGCGAAAAGGATAGGGTTACTTGGAAGGAGGGGAGGTGATCAATTCAACCTGATTGCTCAGCCGTGATTTGTATCTGTTGCCTTTGTTTTCGTGAATGGTTCCTTTTTTGACGGATTTATCGATGAGGGAGAATGTTGGAGGGAGAAGCTCTTGGGCGGTATCCTTGTCTTTATTCTGGATGGCCTCTCTTAATTTTTTAATCTGTTTACGCAAAGCAGATTTATTTTTTTTGTTTATGGCATTTCTGCGCAGACTCCGTCTCCACTGCTGTATGGCTGATTTATGATGAGCCATTTCTCTCTCCTTTTTGAAAAGGGTATGATAAGATATATCTTCTTTAAAGTCAATATGTTTAGGTTGATGGAAAGCATCTCCACACCGGAGTGAACGAATAAGGATGGAACAGAGAGACCAGAACCGAAGAGTGTTGAGATCCACTTTTGTCATGGCCATCCCCACCTTGCTGAGCCGGGTGCTGGGATTATTCCGAGACATTCTCCAGGCCAAGTTCATGGGGACAAGCCATAGTATGGATGCCTTCAGCATGGGCTATCTTATTCCCAATTTATTGAGAAGATTGACGGCTGAAGGAGCGATGACCGCCGCCTTTATTCCCGTCTTTACCCAGATGAAGAAAGAAAAATCAAAGGAAGAAGTCTGGAAGTTCGCGAATGCTTTTTTCTATGATATGACCCTGATTATGGCAGTACTCATGGTTCTGGGCTTAATCTTCGCTCCTCTTATAGTCAAGATTATCGCTCCTGGTTACGGAGAAGTCCCGGGTAAATGGGAGTTGACGGCTATCCTGACTCGGATCATGTTTCCCTATATTTTTCTCATCAGCCTGGCTGCTTTAGCCATGGCTATCCTCAACTCCTTCCATAAATTTTTTGTTCCAGCCTTTACTCCAGTTCTCTTTAACCTGGCAATCATCACTGCGGCACTCGTTTTCGCCCAAAAGGCTGAAGAACCTGCCTTTGTTTTCGCTGTCGGGGTGGTCATTGGAGGTGTTCTGCAGCTGGCGTTCCAACTGCCTTTCTTGTGGCGGAACGGGATGCGCTTTAAATTCGGTCTTTCCTTTACTCATCCAGCAGTGCGCAAAGTCGGGAAGCTCATGATCCCGGGCCTGTTCGGTGCCGGAATTATCCAGATCAACTACGCCATAAGCAGGGTATTGGCTTCCTATTTAGAGGAAGGAAGTGTTTCCTCTCTCTATTTCGGCTCCAGAGTTCAGGAACTCACTCTCGGCCTGTTTTCGATCGGGCTTTCGATTGCTCTTCTGCCCACTTTTTCCGAGCAGGCTCTCCGTAAGGATATTTCGGGCATGAAAAGGACGCTTGTCTTTTCTTTTAAATTCATATTTTTCATCACATTTCCAGCCATGGTGGGCTTGCTGGTTCTTAATCGTCCCATAATTCAAGTTGTTTTAGAGAGAGGCCTTTTCGGTTCTCAATCCACCGACATGACTTCCCAGTGCCTGTTTTATTTTGCATTTGGCCTCCCTTTCATTTCCGGTGTAAAGATCATCGCCCCTGCTTTTTACTCCTTTAAAGATATTAAAACTCCAGTCATAGTCGCTTTTTTTGTGATGATCGTTTACATCGGTCTTTCATTGATCTTGATGCATCCACTCCGGGTCGGGGGGATCGCACTCGCCTTGTCACTGGCTTCTCTCTTCAATTTCATTGTCCTTTTCTTTCTTCTAGAGAGGAAAATCGGTCGAATACAGAAAAAGGAATTTGTCGTATCAGGGATAAAATACGCTTTCTCAGCAGGGGTGATGGGTGTTGCAGTCTGGTTTTTCATGGAACAGTTTGATTTTCCTGGAATGATCTTCCTGGAGCAGCTGGCTGTTTTGTCTGCAGCTATTGCCTTGGGAATCCTGGTCTACCTGTTGCTGAGCTTGGTCTTTAATCATGAGGATTTAAGAAGTCTGAAAGACGTTTTTTCACGCAGGGAAGGGCCAAAACACAGTGGGGAGAGGCAATGAAAATCGTTCTCCAGAGGGTCAAGAAGGCCGCGGTTGAAGTCGAACAGAAAGTTGTGGGGGAAATCGGGCAGGGAGTGTGTCTGCTCGTTGGGGTCGAAAAGGGTGATACTCAACAAGAAGCCCAATATTTAGCCAATAAGATCGTGGAGTTGAGGATTTTCCCCGATGAAAAAGAGAGGATGAATCTGTCATTACAGGATATTCAAGGGGAGGTGCTCGCGGTCTCTCAGTTTACACTCGCTGGCTCTTTAAAGAAAGGAAGGAGGCCCAGTTTTGACAACGCCGAGGAACCGGAAAAAGCGGAGAGGCTTTTCCGCTATTTTGTCGACCTGATTAAGCAAAGAGGCGTAAAGGTTGAAACAGGAGTTTTCGGAGCCCTGATGGAAGTCTGTCTGGTAAATGACGGTCCTGTGACTTTTATCCTTGAGAAAAAAAATCTATAGGGGACGTTCCCCAAGGTACCACCTTAGCTCGTTCTATAAGTTTCTTAAGCATCATAAAGAGCTAAAGTGTTCCTTTGGGGAACATCCCCATTTAGATTAGCCTGCAAGCCCATCTCCGATGCATTATCTTTTATAAGACAGGTCAAAATAGATGAATGAATAAGCTAAGGTGGTACCTTGGGGAACGTCCCCATATTTTAAACCATTTCCAGGAGGTGTCCCATTTTTTCTTTCTTGGTTTTCAAATATTTGATGTTGTTCTTGTTCGGTGGGACTTCGAGGGGCACACGCTCGATAATTTCCAAGCCATAGCCTGACAATCCAACGAATTTGCGAGGATTATTCGTGATCAAACGGAGTCTATTGGCTCCCAGTGCGACCAGAATTTGAGCGCCTATCCCGTAATCCCTCTGGTCAGCTTTAAAACCCAGTTTTTTATTGGCTTCGACTGTATCGGCTCCATGATCCTGGATAGCATAGGCTTTAATCTTGTTTGTGAAACCTATGCCTCTCCCCTCATGGTTGAGCATGTAAAGGATGACTCCCTTCTCTTCCTTGTTGATCATTTCCATGGCCTGATGGAGCTGCTCTCCGCAATCGCAACGAATCGAGCCAAAAGTATCTCCGGTCAAGCATTGAGAATGAGCCCTGACAAGAGTGGCTTCATCTTTTTTGATATCTCCCTTGACCAAAGCCACGTGGTGTTCTTTGTGGATGGTATCTTCAAAGATCATGATCTTGAAATCTCCGAATTTCGTGGGCATGTGGGCTTCTTCTATCTTTTTCACTAATCTTTCGTGCTCCATCCGGTATTTAATGAGATCAGCGACAGTCAGAATCGGTATGTTGTGAGTCCGGCTGAACTCTTCGAGCTGGGGCAACCTGGCCATGGTGCCGTCTTCATCCATGATTTCGCAGATGACGCCTGCATGCTTTAGGCCCGCCAGCCGGGCTATATCCAAAGAGGCTTCTGTCTGGCCGGCCCTTTCAAGTACTCCTCCTTCCCTGGCTTCAAGAGGAAAAATATGACCCGGTCGAGTCAAGTCAGATGGCTGTGTTTTCGGATCAATGGCCACGAGTATGGTATGAGCCCGGTCATGGGCTGATATTCCTGTCGTCACTCCATCTCTGGCATCTATAGAGACAGTGAAGGCTGTTTGGTAGGGAGCGGTGTTATCTCGTACCATTAGAGGCAGATGGAGTTCTTTGAGCCTCTCCTTGGGCAAGGGCATGCAGATGAGACCCCGGCCATGCTTGGTCATGAAATTGATGATTTCAGGGGTGGCTTTTTCAGCCGCAACCATGAGGTCGCCTTCATTCTCCCGGTCTTCGTCATCAATGATAATGATGAGTTTCCCCGCTTTGACTGCCTTTATCGCCTGTTCGACTGTCGCTGTTTTGGTTTTTTTCATTCTTGATCCTTTGGTCTTTTGCTGTTTGCTATTGTTTTTCTTTTGATATCCAATTATACACGTATTTTCCGATCATGTCACACTCTATGTTGACTGAATCTCCCCTTTTGAGGTCTTCCAGGTTGGAATTTTCCAGTGTGATCGGTATCAGTTCAACTTCTAAACAGGAAGGACCTAAGTCAACAATGGTGAGGCTGACGCCGTTCAGTGCGACTGATCCCTGCGGGATGAAATAGGGCCGGAGCTCTGGGGGATAGGAAACGGTCAGCCTCATTCCTTTTTCTCTCTTAATAATTTTGAGCACCTTGCCTCGGGAGTCCACATGGCCTGTTATCAGATGACCGCTCAGGGAAGAGGACAGAGTGAGAGGCTGTTCAAGATTAAGCCTTTCGCCTGGTCGGAGAGATCCCAGAGTCGTTCTCTGGCGAGTTTCCGGGGAGAGATTGAAGAAAGAAGTGTCTCTTTCTCTTTTGACTAGGCTGAGGCAGACGCCATTGACAGCGATGCTTTCACCGGTTTCCACTCGGGGAAGGCCGGGAGGGACTTCGATAACGATTTCCTGTTTTCCTTGCCGATATCCTTTGAACTGACCCAAATGATGAATGATTCCTGTGAACATTATAAATATCCTTCCACAATGATATCTTCACCCATTTGAAAAGAATGAGTTCTTTTCAATATAAATGAATCTTTGATGAAGTCCGCGCCACTCCCCTGGAGTAGAGTCGGAGCTGTCTTTCCGCCTATGAGCTTGGGAGAGAGAGTGACAAAGATTTTATCCACCATTCTTCCCTCAAAAATTGACGTCAGCACGCGGCCGCCCCCTTCAACCAGTACACTCGATATCTCGTTTTGGCCCAGCCAGGAGAGGACCTTTTTAACTTCCACACGGCGGGATGAAATGGGAATCACTTCAATCCCTTTTTTGCGCAAGGCATCGGCTTTCTTTAGAGAGGCCTCTTTAAGGGAAAAAACCAGGATTTTTCCATGGGAAAGAGTGGAGAGTATTCGGGATTGAATAGGAAAACGAAGATGAGAATCGAGAATAATCCGAGTCAAACGTTTTTTTCTCCAGTTGGAATGGCGGACAGTGAGCAAAGGGTCATCTTTGATGAGTGTATTCACACCGACCATGAGCGCATCAAACTCTCCTCTCAGGAGATGGAAGTATTTCCGTGTTTCTGGGGAAGATATCCATTGAGACGAGAATTTTTTGGTGGCTATTTTTCCATCGAGGCTGACTGCGGCCTTGGCCGCAACAAATGGAATTTTTTTTGTGATGTATTTGATATAAGTTTCATTCAGACGCCTGTTTTTCTCCTGAAGAAGGCCCAGCGAGATCTCTATTCCGGCCTCTTTTAGTTTTTTGATTCCCTTTTTTGAAACGAGAGGATTGGGATCGAAATCCGAGATAACGGCTCTTCCTATTCGGGCCTGAAGCAGGGCTTCCGTGCAGGGAGGGGTCTTTCCCCAATGAACGCACGGCTCAAGATTGATGTATGTCGTGCTGTTTCGGGCCAGTGAACCCGCTTTATGGAGTGCGATGACTTCGGCATGGGGATTTCCCGGTCTTTCATGATAACCATCTCCGATGATGATGTCTTTTTTGACTATAACGGCTCCGACATAGGGATTGGGGCTTGCCCATCCTATGGCTTTTTCAGCCAATCCATAAGCCATCTGGAGGTAGAAGATGTCTTTGAGGTTTTTCATGAAAGAAGGGCCTTGACAAATTCCTGAGGAGAGAAAGAGAGCATATCTTTTTCCTCCTCCCCGATGCCGATGAACTTGACGGGGAGCTTGATCTCGTCAACGATACTGATAATGCATCCCCCTCTGGCTGTTCCATCCAGCTTGGACAGGAAGATTCCGGTTAAACCAGAAAATTTCAGAAATTCCTTGGCCTGAACCAGCGCGTTCTGTCCAATGCTGGCGTCAAGAACGAGGAGAATCTCGTGAGGAGCTCCTTCGATCTGTTTCGAGATGACGCGCTTAATCTTTTCCAGCTCATTCATTAAATTGGTGTTGGTATGGATCCTCCCCGCAGTATCGATCAGAAGAAACTGGTAAGAATGGGCCTTGAATGATTGTATGGCGTCATAAATCACAGAGGCAGGGTCTGCCCCATACTGGCCTTTTATGACAGGAATATTCAGTTTCTTTCCCCATAAAACAAGCTGCTCCTGGGCCGCGGCTCTGAAAGTATCCGCGGCCACCATCAGGATGCTTTTCCCTTTCTGTTTGAATTGGTAGGCCAGCTTCGCCAGAGATGTTGTCTTTCCGCCTCCGTTGACTCCAACCATCATGATGACTGACTGAGAGAGGTCAACGCTGAATCCGGAAGGAAACTGAGAAAGCATTTTGACGATTTCATCTTCCAGAATTTTTTTTGTGGTCTGGAAGGAATCGTTTTTTTTACTTCTTTCCCTTATGGCATTAATAATTTTCTCAGTGGACGGCAGTCCAACATCCGCCAGAATCATGGATTCAGCCAGTTCATCAAGAGTTTCTTCCAGACTTTTGCTGCTGCGAAGAAGCTCTTCGAATCTACCTTTAAATGTTTTCCTTGTTTCAGTGAGCTTCTCTCCGAGGCTTCCGAACATGGCACAATCATTATATTTTTCGGGCTTTACAAAGTCAATTTGGTCAATTGCATCAATTGGGAACAGGGCTCGACATCATAAATCGGGGTCAGACTTTGCCAATATTGGTGCCTGCTGAACTGAGACTCAGCCTATATTCGACTTTCTAGATAAAACCTGAACCCAAAAATTAAAATCTCAAGCCCTGACGCTACGAATGACTCCCTCTAATAAAAAAAGAGGATAGGTGTACGCGCTCAGCAATTAGGTAACGCTTTTTGGATGTCATTTCGAGCTAAGTAAGCAATCTCATAGTGGTGTCATTGCGAGGGTTGGTGGGATTCCTTCGCTCTGCTCGGAACAGGCTTGGCATTCTCATAAAAAGAAATGCATTTTCCCCAGGGGATTGCCGCGCTTCGCTCGCAATGACACTCCTTCCTTCAATGTCATTACCAAAAGAGTTGCCTAACCTGGATTATTCACGAGTCGAGGTTGCTGTAGATACGAGGCACAGCGCAAGATGCTGTGGTCATCCACCGCTCTTGCGCTGTAACGAAGTAGATGCGGTGAGATCGGCTCGCCCGAAGGGTAAAAGATGCCGATATAAGTTGAATGTTTTACCTTATTCAGATGTTTTGACTATGGTGTCGGCAGATTTTATGAATAATCCAGGCTAATTAGTGAGCATAAACACCTTTCCTCTTTTTAAGTTAGGAAGATTATGTTAAATTTAAAATGTCGATGAATGATACAGTCTGGGTATACAATCCCTCTCAAGTGGAGGCAAAAGCACTTTCCTCTGAACTCGAGATCCCCTTAGAGATAGCGCAGATATTGATCAATAGGGATATTAAAAATGCCGATGTGGCTCACCAATTTCTTTATGGAAAATTGGACAGCCTCCATGATCCTTACTTGATGAAAGGTATGAAAGAGGCCGTGGATAGAGTTAAGCAGGCCATTTCCAACGGAGAGAAAGTTATCATTTTTGGTGATTATGATGTGGATGGGATTCTCTCTGTTGTGCTCCTCACCCAGGCCCTTGAGTCCTTAGGAGCAGAGGTCGATTATTTTATTCCGGATAGGTTGAAGTATGGATATGGTATCAAGGAGGAATTTATCGAGATTGTCCGGCAGAGAAATGCACAGTTAGTGATCAGCGTCGATTGCGGGATAAAAGCCATATTATTTGCCAAGAGAGCGAAAGAAGAAGGGATTGATGTGATCGTAACAGACCATCATCTCCCTGGAGATTCTCTGCCGGACGTGAAGGCCATTCTCAATCCTGTGCTTCTGGATTCCGGATATCCTGATAATAAACTGGCCGGAATCGGAGTCGTTTTCAAGCTTATCCAGGCTCTTTTCAAGGACGAAGAGCAGTCGGCTTGTGAGGCTCCCTTTATGAACTTGGTTTCCATAGGAACTATAGCCGACGTTGCAGAGCTGAGGGGAGAAAACAGGCTCTTTGTAAAGTATGGGCTTGAAGCCATGGATGAAGTTTCGAACATCGGATTATCGAGCCTTCTGGATGTCTGCGGATTGAAAGGGCGAAAAGTCTCGGTTGGAGGTGTTGGTTTCAGGATTGGGCCGAGGATTAATGCGGCGGGAAGGTTGGGGAAGACCGATCTGGCAGTGCGACTTTTTTTGACGGATTCTCTTGAAGAGTCGATGGAACTGG
>Ga0209636_10005607_pt1 | contig 12823 bp, 13 predicted proteins | sample DeeMarSWOR152_54_FD_187464 | JGI IMG/M metagenome (GOLD analysis project Ga0209636, IMG submission 187464) | Marine sediment microbial communities from White Oak River estuary, North Carolina - WOR-1-52-54 (SPAdes) (version 2) | ecosystem: Environmental > Aquatic > Marine > Intertidal zone >...
AGGTCTATTCTCATTCACCTCTCTCATCACACGTGAAACCCCGCCGGACTGGTAGTGAGCCCAGAACTCGAGAATTTTCAGCCGGAGAATTTGTGCATCTTCCCTCAATAGAAATGAAGCCAAGAGCGCATAAATAATCCCGAAAAGAAAAAGCGAGCTTATAATGAATATCAACGAGAAAATAGCAGATAATCGGAAGTTAATTTTTTTACTGATTTTTCTGAGGATCCCTGAGAACATATCCGACCCCGCGAATTGTGTATATCATCTTCTTATCAAAATCCCGGTCGATTTTGCTCCTTAGGCGGCTTACAAGCACATCAACTACATTTGTCTGCGGATCAAAATCATACCCCCACACATGTTCCATTATGACCGTCTTGGACAGCACGTTCCCGGCATTTCTCATAAGATATTCAAGCAGAGAAAACTCGCGGGGCATGAGCTCGATTTCGGTTTCTTCTCTCTTTACTTTCCGCGTAAGGAGGTCCATAGTAAGATCGCCAACAGTAAGCTTCACAGGCGATGATGTCATACTGGCACGCCTCATGAGGGCCTGTATTCGTACCAGGAGCTCGGAGAATGAAAAGGGCTTAGTGAGATAGTCATCACCTCCAGCACGAAGACCTTTGATCCTGTCATCTACAGAGCGTTTGGCGCTCAATATAATTACCGGAGTATTAATTTTTTCTTTCCGCAGTTTTTCAATGAGGCTCAGACCGTCCATTTTCGGAAGCAAAATGTCTACTACTGCAGCATCATAGGTGGATACCTGTGCCATCAGATAGGCTTCCTCACCTGTGGCCGCATGGTCGGCAGCATAGCCAGCCTGTTTCAAGCCTTTTATAATAAAAGAAGCTATTTTGCGATCATCTTCAACAACGAGTATTCTCATATGGTAAAAATACTACTTTTCTGAAAGATTGAATATCGGCTTTGCGCTGATTAAAATGTATACATGAAAAACATTTTCAATGCAACTTCTCTATCGCCACTTGACCACATGCAAACAAGGCTCTCCTTTTTCTCTGCTATGGTTCAGATTCCTTTCTCAGAGAGCTTCCTATTGTCCTACAATTTTTCATGTGACCTTTCCTTCAACTTTATAGAACAGATTTCACGGGTTATCTGCGAGATGATAATACGGTCACCCGCGACTCTTTCATTATTCTGTAATGTTTTTTCTAACTCTCCCAATAGAGATTTTAGAAAATTATTTCCATTTACGAGCTTATAAATAACCCACCTGCCATCCTTTTCATCCTCTATTAATCCGTAGTTTTTCATTAATTTTAGATGTGAAGAGAGTGTTGAAAGGGCGATGTTGAGAACCTCAAATATTTCACACACACAGAGCGGTCTTACCTTCAGCATTAAAAGAATACGTAATCTATTCTCGTCACTCAGAGCTTTGAAGATGTTTAAATAAAGCTTCATTGCATTATCCTGTGTTTATTTATTTAAATATAAAATAATAAGTTGACATGTTCAATATATTTCGATATTATTAGAAATATAGAAATAGAAATATTATTGCTGAAGGGTTTCTTTATGAAAGACAGGGCATACCCGATATTTCTCGTAACAGTTTTTATAGCATTCTATCTTATACCTTTTGCCAATGCCGCGGTCTCAAATGCCTTATTCGAGGCTTTCCTCATGCTGCAGGAATATGTACGGGAGCACGTTCTGCTCTGTCTGGTTCCTGCTCTCTTTATCGCAGGCGCAATTGCGAACTTTGTGAATCAGGGAATCGTCATAAAATTCTTTGGAGCCGAGTCCAAAAAGCTGATATCCTATGCCATTGCTTCTGTATCTGGAACTATCCTCGCTGTGTGCTCATGTACTGTGCTACCACTCTTTGCAGGTATATATCGGAAGGGCGCAGGAATTGGTCCTGCTACTGCATTTTTGTATTCTGGACCTGCAATAAATGTGCTCGCGATAATTTTCACAGCCCGTGTCCTCGGACCAGAAATTGGCACAGCACGTGCCATTGGAGCAATTGTGTTCTCGATTGTCATAGGTCTTCTCATGGAGCTCATTTTTATCAAGGATGAGAAACACAAGAAAGCAAATGCGGCATTTGTCCTCAAAGAAGAGGAAGAAGCCTCAAAACCGTTCTGGAAGACCGGTCTCTTTTTTTTCACCATGATCGCTATTGTAATATTTGTGAACTGGGGCAAAGATGAATACATGTACCTCTGGAATATGATTTACAAGCTTAAATATTTTATCACTGGTGGATTTCTCCTCTTTCTCCTCTACGTGATACTTGCATGGTTCAAGAAGGATGAGCTCAAGGATTGGACAGATGCCACCTGGGGTTTTGCCAAGCAGCTACTGCCACTCCTGTTTGCCGGGATAATGATCGCGGGATTCCTCCTCGGCCGGCCAGGGCATGAGGGTATAATACCTTCAAAATGGATTGCTATGGCCGTTGGGGGAAACAGTTTTCGATCAAATCTGTTTGCCGCGGTTGTTGGGGCTTTTATGTATTTCGCTACTTTAACAGAAGTTCCCATACTCCAGGGCCTTCTGGGAAGTGGAATGGGAAAGGGGCCTGCCCTGGCGCTTCTGCTTTCCGGTCCCGCCCTATCCTTGCCTAATATGCTTGTCATTAAAAGCATTCTAGGAACGAAAAAGACCATTGTATATATTGCACTCGTAATCGTCATGGCTACCTTCAGCGGGATGTTTTTTGGACATTTCATTACATGAATTTAAACGTTTTTAGGAAAAATGCTGAAGTATTTCCTATATTTTTTATTTCGAAATAATGTGCTGTTAAAATATTGAAACATGAGTAAAGGAACTTCTTTATTCTGGAGGACAATTATGATAATTAAGATTTTGGGAACAGGGTGTCCAAAGTGTAAAAAGCTCGAAGAAAATGCAAAAGAAGCGGTGAGGCAGACAGGCATCTTAGCGGAAGTGCAGAAAGTTTCGAACATTAATGACATCATGAAATATGATATAGCGTTGACTCCAGCGCTGGTAGTGGACGAAAAAGTAAAATCAAGTGGGAAGGTGCTCTCTATTGAGCGGATAAAGAACATTATTGCTGTTGAATGATTGGAAATACTTTTTCCCTCTTGTAGATGAGCATGTTTTTCACAAGTTTAGAAAGTCAAGATAATAAACTCTGCTCCTTTGATTATTTTTTAAGGAAAGGCTGATGCTTAAGGTAAAACCCCATTCTGATTATCCTCCCGAGGAGGGAGATATGTACGGGGAAATGGTTTTTCACCCGTCGCAGTTGTAATTATACTGAACTGCGATGAGGACAAGATTCCTCCTGAGATTGAAGAGCTCGTCCGTGTTGGAGTCGAAAGTGGGGCAGCTCTCTCCAGGACGTTACAAACGGAAAATGTCGGTTTTGAAAAAATCAGATGAAAAAAAGAAAAAAAGCACCGGTGACACTTATTCCGAAAGACTCCATATCGAATATTGGGCCGTCCTCTACATTGGCTATTTCTATCTCATATGCCCCCGCAAGTAAGACTTCTTTTCTGTCAGCACTAAATTCGCTGAGGGCGAAAAGTAGATTTTCGTTATTTGTAAATTTTTACTCCTTTCAAAGAAGATGATCACTGAGTTGTTTACTGCATATGTTAATGAAAACACCGGTTTTTAAGTAATAAATTAGAAAATAAGAAATGTACAGATTATTAATAAAATGTGTCGGGATGTTGAGGTATTACACAATTGTTAATAGTATATCTTTCTCATGATCACTTTACCGGTTTTCGAAAACTCAACCTCTTCTAGTATGAGTAGAGCTTTTTTCATCTTGGATCCACCCTGGTATCCTCCTATTGAGCCATCTGTTCTTACGGTTCTGTGACATGGAATGATGATCGGAAAGGGGTTATTTGAGAGTGCAGCTCCCACTGCTCGCGCTCCACCTGCCAAGCCGAGATGCAAAGCGATCCTTCTATAGGTACTTACCCAGCCGCGAGGTATCTTTGATTCAGCCAGTAGAACCCTTTTTTGAAAATCTGTACACCTGTCAAACGAGAGAATATGGAGATCAAAATCAATCTCTAAACCGCTGAGAAATTCCTGTATTTGTTTCCCAAGTTTGCTTATTTCAGGGCATAAGTGCAGCTTCGCTTCAGGAAAGTCACCTTTTATTAGTTTTTCAATGGCTTTTTCATTCTGCGGAAGTAATATTCGATACACCCTCACTCTCACACCATCTTTTCCCCAGATGATACCTGTAGATCCAAAGGCGGTTTTGATCGTCATATAAAAACAGTTTCTCATAAGAAAACTATTCATTTTAAATGAACTAAAACTCTCGTCTTGTTATTTTTTCCATTAGTTTCATAGGACCCCCTTTCAGTAAAGACCCTAATATCAACAGCTCATAGAGGCAATAGGACGTGTGTGTTATCATCGCGATTCGGCGCATACAATTCGCTTGACATACTAACGCACAACATATATTAGTAATAACTAACGCTGATATCTTATTGAATTACGGTAAAAATGCAATACTATTAGATTATTTAAGAGCGCAACTATGGATACGGTAAATAACGTTTCTAATTTTTTGTTGAAGCCCTTTTTTATCGGACTGTATATAGGACTTGCGGGCTGTCTTATTATCTTCATCCGTTCGAAGTTCAAAGAGAGAAAGCTGAAAAAGGAGATAACAAACTTGAAGCACCACCTGCAGATGAAACTGGAAATTGAGGCGGAAGAGATCGAAAGAAGGAAAATGGAGATTGAAAATCTGAAAAAGGAAAATGAAAATCTACGAATCACCCTTCAGTCTTACTATCAAAAACCTGGCCGTAGGGAAATGCGACAGCTTCATGTGTACCAGAAGGCGGTTGAGATTCTCACCGATAAGGCTCCCGGGTTTGCCCCTTCATGGCAGAGTGCATTGAGGGAAGGAGAGGAAGAAATGAGGAAAGCAGAAAGGGGGGTCATCCCTTTCCTTAGAAAATTGCTTCCAGGAAAGCCTACTGATTCCTCAGCTCTGGAAGATCCTCAATAAACAACGCCTCCGGGCGAGCTTACTATCTATGGCGATTAAATGTATTTTCCAAATCGGATAAAAAAATATTTATTGACAAAAAATTACATATGGTGTAGATTTGCGTATCTTATTTGTAAGATTCAATTTTGTTTTTGGAGGATTTTTTTCACATGCCAGAAGGAAGAGTTAAGTGGTTTAATGACAAGAAGGGTTTTGGTTTTATTAGCACAGAAGATGGAAGCGATATTTTCGTCCATTATTCTGAGATTGAGTCGGATGGGTTTAAAACGCTTACGCAAGACCAAAGAGTATCGTTTGAAATAAAAGAGGGTCCTAAGGGACTTCAAGCGATACACGTAAAGCCTCTGTAATGTAGTAGGCCTCATACCCTGTCTTAGCACATAAGACAGGGTATTTATTTCTCCTCTTGCATATTTTAAAAAAAAGTAAATCAGAAGTAGGGGTTGTCTTTTTCCTATGAATCCCTTAATTTTGCTTTGATTTGTTTTTCTCGTTATACCAAAGGTGTTTGGGGGAGGTAATGAAGGAACGGGTTTTCAGCGGAATACAACCTTCAGGGGTGATCCATATTGGGAACTACCTCGGAGCTATAAAGAACTGGGTCAGCATCTTGGATGAGTACGAATGCATATTTTGTATCGTTGACTACCACGCAATAACCGTGAGTTACGATCCCCGGGAGCTCTGGGACCGAATAATAGAAGGAACGAAAACCCTCATATGTGCCGGACTTGATCCAAAAAGATGTATAATTTTTATTCAGTCACAGGTGCCTGAGCATACTGAGCTTGCGTGGATTCTGAGTACAATAACTCCGGTTTCGGATTTGGAACGGATGACTCAATATAAAGATAAAAAAACACAGAACCTTGATAATGTAAACACTGGGCTTTTGACGTATCCTGTACTCATGGCAAGCGACATACTTCTATATAAAACTGATGCGGTACCCGTCGGAGAAGATCAGGTTCAGCATTTAGAGCTTGCAAGGGTGATAGCAAGGAAGTTCAACAATCGGTTTGGGGATACATTTCCCGAGCCCCGAACACTCCTTGGTGAAGCACCCCGGATTAAGGGATTAGACGGCAACGTAAAGATGAGCAAGAGTATGAATAACTATATCGCTCTTCTTGAAGAAGAAGATGAGCTGTGGAACAAGCTCAGAGTAGCGGTAACTGATCCTGCGAGAAAAAGAAGAACAGATCCTGGTAACCCGTGGATCTGTAATATTTTCACACTACACAGGAATTTTTCTTCAGAGGAAGAAACTCAACATGTTGAAAAAGGATGTAAAACTGCAGAGATTGGATGCATAGATTGTAAGAAGATATTGTTTAAAAATATCAATAGTTTTATTGCACCATTACGTGAGAAAAAGAACCAGTTCGATAGAAATCCTGATTATGTTATCAATGTCCTTGAAAAGGGTAGACAGTGGTGCAGTACCCGGGCACAGGAAACAATGCAAGAGGTGCGGGAAAAAATCGGTGTAAAGGAGTAAAATAGTTGTTTTTTTTGAGTGATTTGATTATCTTGATGGAGAAATATAGGTAGTTTGGCCAGGAGAGGGGGTGAGTGAAATTGGCCACGGTGAAAGTCGAAGAAGGTGAGAGCATTGACAAAGCATTGAAGAGATTCAAACGTGAATGCGAAAGAGACGGAATTTTAAGGGAGTGGAAGAAAAGGGCATACTATGAAAAACCCGCTACTCTGAGAAAAAATAAAAAGAAGGCAGCAGAGCGGAGACAGCTCAAAAAGCTCCGCAAGATGCAGATGAGGATGAATAAAAGATATTAATATATGTGTGCAATAGAATTTGTAGAAAGACCCCCTTATGATTACCATTAAGGGGGTTTTTATTTATACTTTTCTCACAGGTTATTTCTTGGAATGTTTAATAACAAGACAGTCTTGATAATGGGATTGGGATTGCATGGAGGTGGGATTGGAGCAGCCAATTACTTTGCTTCAAAGGGAGCCAGGGTCATTGTGACAGATTTGAAGCAGGCTCGTGAGCTTAAAGAAAGCGTAGAAAAGCTTGGACATAGAGAACGCATGCGGTTTGTATTTGGAAGACACGAGTATGATGATTTTGCCAGTGCAGACATCATTATTAAGAACCCCGGTGTTCGTGCAGATTCCCCCTATATAAAATTTGCTGTTGATCATGGAGCGGTTGTTGAAACTGATATAGGAATATTTCTCCATGAAATCAGAAATATTACTGCCAACATAGTAGGTGTAACAGGGACAAAGGGTAAATCCACAACTGCATCAATTGTATACAGTATTATTAAATCTCGTTATCCGGACACCTTTGTCAGTGGTAATATCACCGGCTCGGTATTTGATATCATTGATAAAGTAAAAAAGGACTCTTATGTTGTGCTCGAGCTTTCAAGTTTTCAGTTAGGAGGAATTGCAGACAAGGGATATAGCCCCCGCATTGGAATATTCACCAATTTAATGCAAGATCATTTAAATTTCTATAACAGTATGGAGGATTATTTCAATGATAAATCAGTTATTTATCGGTTTCAGGGAAAGGGTGATGTATTAGTGGTTAACAGAGACAATATTGCATTTAATTTCATTAAACCTGCAGAAGGGGCTGAGTTGATCACTTTCGGAATGGGAGAGGGTTTTGAAGGCGAGGGGAGTTTTACAAGGGCAGGCAAGATCTATTACAGAGAGCTAAAAAAGACCCATTTCATAATGGATACTAGCAGCATTAAATTGCTAGGCACACACAATCTCTACAACATACTTGCAGGGGTAGCTGCAGCCTTTAGGGAAGGTTTTACACCAGAAGAAATCAAAACTGCAGTGAGCGAATTTCATGGGATAGATCACCGACTTGAATATGTGGGAAGCTGTAGAAACATAGACTTCTATAATGATTCAGCCGCCACAATGCCCCAGGCGGCAATTCATGGTATATCAAGCTTTAGAGGAGACCTCACGCTTATTGCAGGAGGATCTGATAAAAATCTCGACCTTTCGGACTTTGCACGGGTGATCGATAGCAGGGTAAACCTGCTTGTTCTTCTTGCGGGCACCGGCACAGACCGGCTCGTAAGGTGTTTAAAAAAAGAATATACCATCCACGGCAATCTCGAGTCCGCTGTGGAATATGCTTTTCATAACACTCGGGCTCCTGGGACTGTACTTCTATCCCCTGGTTTTACGAGCTTTGGAATGTTCAAGAATGAGTTCCATAGGGGAAACGAGTTCAGGAAAATTGTTTTAGGAATTATTGATAGGGGTCATTGATAAGGAGGAGCACAATGATTAAGGGCAGAAACACCGAAGAACAACGTCTCATAAACAGGGTGCAGGAGCTGAATCAGGGGCATCTCTTTCATTTCTGGAAAGGATTGAGTGAAAATGAGAAGGATCAGCTTATTGCTGAGGTAAAGAATATCGATTTTAATATCATCGCTGAAGCAAAGAAACTCATTGGGGGACTCGAGCATGATCGGGGAGAGATTAAACTTCCTGAGGTGATTTCTATTCCAGCCTCGAGTGATGAGATTAACCATGAAAAAACCGCCAGACATGCTGGAGAGGAGTATATCAGGAGCGAAAAAGTCGCAGCCTTCACTGCTGCCGGGGGGCAGAGTTCCCGGCTTGGGCTCGACATTCCAAAGGGCGCCTTTCCCGTTACCCCAATAAAGAATAAAAGCCTTTTCCAGGTGCTTGCGGAGAAGATCCTCTTCATGGAACGTAAATACTCCGTTCGCATTCCATGGATCATTATGGTGAGTGAAGCGAACAGAGATCAGACGGTGAATTTTTTTCGTGCAAATAATTATTTTGGCCTTGATAAAGATCATATACGATTTATAGAACAGGGGATGTTTCCCGCCCTTGATGAGCACGGAAAGATCCTTTTGAAAGACCGCTCCACTGTATTTTTAAGCCCCACGGGTCATGGAGGGGCTCTTTCAGCCCTCAATGAGACCGGAACCATTGACTGGTTGAAAGAGTTGGGGGTAGAAGAAATATTTTATTTCCAGGTTGACAACGTGCTTATAAAAATTCTTGATCCTGTCTTTATCGGCTACCATGTTATGAATCGCTGTGAGATGTCCTCAAAGGCAGTATATAAAACTGATCCCAAGGAAAAGATAGGTGTATTTGCTGTTGATGATGGAAAGGTAACCGTGATTGAATACTCTGAGCTTTCAGAAGTGGTATCACGGTATGAGGGTTTGAGTGAGGAGTCTTTCACAGCCGGTAGTATAGCGATACATATGCTCAATGTGGATTTCATCAGAAAGATCAACAGTAGTCCGGGAGGGCTTCCACTCCATTTGGCGCATAAGCCAATAACCTATATGGACATGAGCGGGAAAATTGTGGTGCCTGAAAAACCGAACGGATACAAGCTTGAGACGTTTATATTTGATGCGCTGAAATTAGTCTCCAGAACAATAATCATGGAAGTGCGTAGGGAAGATGAGTTTTCGCCTTTGAAAAATAAAATTGGAGCTGATTCCCCTGAGACGATTCTGCGTGATCAGCTCAAATATTTCGCCAGCTGGTTCGAAGATGCTGGCATTTGTGTCCCTTATGGGGAAAATGGAATTCCCGTATATAAGCTTGAAATATCCCCGCTTTTTGCCGCATTGGAGGAAGATTTTCTTGAAAAAATCGACAGGAACATAGTGATAGAAGGGGATATCTATGTTGGGTAAGATCATCATCGCTTCAAAGAATAAAGGGAAAATATCAGAGATTAAGAAGATCCTCTCATTACGCAATGTAGAGTTATTGGATCTTCATGGATTAAACTATCCCGACGCAATAGATGAGAGTGGTTCAACCTTCAGAGAGAATGCGCTCATAAAGGCGGAAGCCGTATTCAGCAAGTATTATATTCCTGTGATTGCAGATGATTCAGGGCTGTGTGTGGCCGCCCTTAAAGGGGAGCCTGGTGTCCATTCAGCGAGATTTGCAGGACATACGGCAAGTGATGAGGAAAATAATAGAGAGTTGCTTCGGCTGCTGCAGGATGTGCCAGACAGTTCGCGGGATGCGTATTTCATGTGTAGTGCAGTATTTTATTACGATCGTGGAAAGTACTACCTTGCAGAAGGGAAGATCTCCGGGCTTATAGTTCATTCGCCAGTGGGAACTCACGGTTTTGGATATGATCCACTGTTTTTCCTCCCCAAGTATGGAAAAACCATGGCTCAGCTTACGGTAAGGGAAAAAAATGGAATAAGTCACCGATCCGTGGCATTTCGTAAGTTGAAAGAATATATTGATGAGTATGTAAAGAGCTTCTGGTAATCTTATGAGTATCAGGTCCTTCTGACCGGTCACGAGCAAGGGAGGCTTCTTGAGATCTTTTAGCTCAACTTAATTTTTTAAAGGACGTTCCGATGCGGGTTCATAGAAAATGGGCACTTTCTGCTGATGTTGATTGTGCCATACTGAATGAATCAGAAAACTACGACCTTGTGGTGCTTGGAATCACAGATGGGCCGTTCATTTAGAAAGTCGCCCATATTCCGAAGTATGAGATATTCGCAAAATCCTGTAACAAACTCCCCGTTCTTGTGAAATCACGTGCAGGGGTTAGGTCGCTCATAAAGCGTCTTATTTAAGTCTCCCCTTTCATAGTATAAAACAGTGACTAATCCTAAAAATATAAAATTATAATGTTCGACTTTTCTTTTTTTGTTAATTTTTATGTTACTATCTCATACAAGAATCGTGTTTTCCTATATTAATTGTATTCTTACATGCTCTAGGGGGCCTGTAATGAAAAGTTCGAAAAAAAGTTCTTCCGGAAGGAGAAAAGGATCATCCATGGATAAAAGAACAGGTATGGGACTGGGAATAGATGCAGGGGGCACATATACCGACACTGTTCTATACGATTTTACCCGTGAGGAGGTTATCGTATTTGCAAAAGCACCGACGACCCACGATGATTATGTAATTGGTATAAAAAACTCTCTCCAGAGCCTTTTGAAGCTAATCCCTGTTGGAGAAATAGAGAAAATTGGGCTTGTGGCTCTCTCAACAACACTTGCGACAAATGCAATTGTTGAAGGGAAAGGAGGGAAGGTCGGACTCATCCTCATAGGTTACGACAGTCACTCCTTAAGAAAGATTAAGCTGTGGCCGAAGGTTGTGATCAAGGGCAGACTTAATATTGAAGGTGAGGAAACAGAGCCTCTTGATAGTTCCCAGATGGAGGGAGCCATAAAAAACCTGCTGAAAGATGGGGTGGAAGTGTTTGCCATCTCCTCTGAAGTTGGGGCGAGGAACCCCGAACATGAACTCAAAGTAAAGGATCTCATTAGTAAGACCACCGATCTGCCTGTGGTTTGTGCGAGTGAGCTTACTGCGGAGTTGAACTGTGTGAAAAGAGCAAATACCTGTTTTTTCAATGCTCGTCTTATTCCACTTGTTGCGAGCCTTCTCTCCTCAGTGAAGAAGGTGCTTTCTGAAAAAGGGATTAATGTACCAGTTATGGTCGTAAAGGGAGATGGTACGCTCATGGGCGAAGAGGTCGCAAGAAGGAATCCTGTAGAGATGATTCTTTCCGGTCCCGCTGCAAGTGTAATTGGCGGTGCCTATCTTTCACACATATATAATGGATACGTGGTCGACATGGGAGGGACTACTACCGATGTCGCCTACATCGAAAATGGGTTTGTGTCCTTTAAGAATGACGGTATCAATATTAATGGCTTTAGAACAGCTGTGAAAACAGTGAATGTTCATACCTTCGGGCTCGGAGGGGACAGCTATATACGATTTGACGTGAGAACTAAAGAAATACAGATTGGCCCGCAGAGGGTCATTCCCATCAGCTACCTTGCGCATTTACATCCCGATATACTCGAATTTTTTGAAACAAAAAAACAAATCAGAGGGGAGGAACTCCTTGTTCAGCCTGCCGATTTCTTTGTATTTCAGAAGGATTTCAAAGGAGAAGATCTGCATCCCCAGGAAGGTGCGATTATTCAGGTGTTAAAAGAGCATGGACCGATGAGCCGTATTGAGCTGGCGCGGCGAGTGAATGCGGTGAGCGTCTCATTGATCAGAACCGAGCGTCTAGAGATGTTTGGAAACGTGCTTCGGGCAGCTCTTACACCAACAGATGTGCTTCATGCAATCAAAGCAGTCTCATTTTGGAATAAAGAAGCTGCTAGGAATGCAGTTTCCCTCTATGCGCAGAGAGCAGGCATGCAGGTCGAAGAGTTTATAGAGGGGGTCCTTAAGGGGTTTTACAGAAATCTCCTTTTTCATCTATTCGAATTCTGGTTTACAGAGGACGGAAGAATTCAGGGAGAAAGGGGGTTCTCAGATAATCTTGCCTCCCACCTGTTTTTTCATGTAAAGAATATCCAGCTTAACACCTCAGTGAACAAACCGATTGTATTCATTGGCGCGCCTGCCAGAAAATACGCAGAAGGAGTTGAGAATCTCATCGGTGCACAAGTTTTTGTACCCGTCTTCCACGAAGTTGCGAATGCAGTGGGTGCTATTACCGGTTCGATTCGTGAGGATGTGACAATTCTTATACGGCCGACTGTCGGAGGGGGCTTTGTTGCCTATGCTCCCGGTGGAAAAAGATATTTTGTCACACTGGACAAAGCGAAAGAAGAGATGACTAAACTTGCAAAAAAAACCGCGGTACAAAAAGCGAAACTATCGGGTGCGCTTCATTTCAATGTGAATATCAATGTAAAGGATAAAGAAGTAAAAATTTCTGCCGATGATATTATCTATCTTGAGACCATTATAACAGCATCGGTGAGCAGTGTTCCATCATCAAAAGCGTAGGCA
>Ga0209636_10005608_pt1 | contig 12823 bp, 14 predicted proteins | sample DeeMarSWOR152_54_FD_187464 | JGI IMG/M metagenome (GOLD analysis project Ga0209636, IMG submission 187464) | Marine sediment microbial communities from White Oak River estuary, North Carolina - WOR-1-52-54 (SPAdes) (version 2) | ecosystem: Environmental > Aquatic > Marine > Intertidal zone >...
AAATGCTGCAAAACTTGAAACCGATAAATCTTTTGCTCGCAGGTTGATGGGAAAGTACGGCATAGAGGGAACGCCTAAATTTGGGATTTTCAGTGATGCTGATGAAGCAGCCGGGTTTTTTAAAGAATCGAATGATGAGTGGGTCATAAAGCCCGTGGGGCTTACAGGCGGCAAGGGAGTTAAAGTTATGGGCGAGCATCTGAACACGCCGGATGATGCGGAAGGATATGTCAGGGAAGTGCTGGGTAAAGATAATGAAGTCGTGATCGAAGAGAAGTTGATTGGCGAGGAGTTCACCATCCAGGCGTTTGTTGACGGCACCACAGTTCTCGGATCGCCTATGGTCCAGGATCATAAACGGGCTTATGAGGGTGATGTCGGTCCAAATACGGGAGGAATGGGATCGTATTCCGACAGGGGGTATATCCTGCCGTTTCTGACTCAAGACGACTACGATCAGGGAATCGGGATAATGCAGAGTGTCGTGGATGCCGTGAGGAAGGAAACATCCACCGCTTACAAGGGCTTTTTGTACGGGCAGTTTATAGCCACTTCCAGGGGCCTGTATGTGGTGGAGTTCAACGCCCGTTTTGGAGACCCTGAGGCGATGAACGTTCTTCCCCTGCTGAGGAGCGATTTTGTTGATATCTGCACCAGGGTCGCGGACGGAACACTAAACGAATTGGATGGTTTAAAATTCGAACCCAAAGCGACTGTCTGCAAATACATGGTGCCCGAGGGTTACCCCGAGCAGCCAAAATCAAATGTTAAGGTTGACGTTGACGAGGATAAAATAAAGGAACTTGGGGGGCGGGTTTATTATGCCTCGGTCAGTGAAGAGGAAGGAACCATTTACACGTCCTCCAGCAGAGCAATAGCTGTCGTTGGAGCGGCAGATTCAATTTATGAAGCGGAAAAAATTGCCGAGGGTTCAATGGAGTATATACACGGGGAGTTGTTTCACAGGAAAGATATCGGCACAAGAGAGCTGATCAAAAAGCGTATAGAGCACATGAAATCCATAAGAAAGTAGAAATTTACATATTTATAACAGTTTTTTGAAATGTTATATTCAGGAGATTATCGTAATGATCTAAATCTTGAGGTATTTCACCAGTTCATAGGTTAGAAGGGATGCTGTTATATACAGCAGAACACCCGATAATATCGATGCTCCAAAGCCATATCTCGGCAGCATTACTATTATCACCCCAACATACAAAAGCCATGCAGGAGTAAGGATAAGCAGTCCTTTGGCATAAGACAAAGTTGTTTCTACCCCGGAGTTTAGATATATAAGGTAAAAGGTTATAATAGTAACTGCTGGAAATAGTGCTACGAACGCTGCTAAGATCCCTTTCCCATGGCTTCCCAGATAAGTGACAATGCTTACCGCCAACCCTCCGATAATAAAATAGAGCAAAAATTTTAAATCCATTTTGAAGATTAAATCCGTTAAAGCCTTAAGTCACGATTTTCTCAATCCTGCCATCTTCCGCCGCCTTTTTGATCTCCATCCCTATTCTTTCGCCGACACTCAAACTTTCCCCGTAAAGATAGCCTGAGTAAGGGGTAAACGCCGTTCCGGGAGAGCCCTGGACCCTCATGCTTATGTCAAAACAAACAAATCTCTCCTTGGGCGGTCCGGGTGTTAAAGCACACTGCAGTGCAAAAGGACCGATGATTCCGGGAGGATACTCCTGCTTTGCAACTTTAACGAATTTCTCGCCCAGATCAAAGACCTGCTCAAGCAGCGATTCCTTAACCGTGCAGGCGATATGTCCCGCTTCAATCGCCTGGATTCCCCTGTACTTTAACAATTCACTTTGCTGCGGTGCTGGCAGTCGTAAAATTCCGTCAAGATTTGTCTGTCTCCTTGTATCTGTCCCAAGAAGTTCCAGTTCGTCATTAACCGGGGAATAGAAAAAATTGAGGTTGAATTGCGTTCCGTCAATGAATTCCTCGATTACTGCTTCGTCTAGTGCTCCCTTGGTTATTTTCCCATGTCTCAGCAGCTCCCTTGCTTTATCCCGATATTCCCAGTCAGATGATGCAAAAAAGAATGCCCTCTCATAACTCCTTTCTGCCTCTGCAACTTTGACAATAACCAGTCTATCAATTTCATTTGGATTTTCATAAACCTTAGGGTAAGGAATTCCCCCCTTCTCCATCAAATAATACTGGTTCCTTTCAACATACCTTTCCTCTGCCCTCAGCATAGTCCGTGAGCCAAAAAGCGGGATCTTGAATTCATTCTCTATCTTTTCAAAGCCGACATATACCTCAAAAGAGCGGTGCGGCAGGAAGATGGTGTTTTTGCTCTGCATATCTTCAATAACCTCGGGGTTTGTGATTTCAGAGAATTTATCCAGCAAAATCACTTCATCGACAACCCCCTTTCCTTCTCTTGATTTATAATATTTTGCATAGGTTTTATCCCTTCCCTTCTGGCAGACAACAAGGGTTTTGAAACCAAATTTCTTAGCCCCCCTCGATATATCCAGGGCAGAATGCGAACCCAGCACCCCGACGGTTATCCCATCCAGGTCATAATTTTTCAGAATCCCGAATATTTCATCTCTTTCAATCATTTTTTCTTACTCTAATTTTTTAGAATAATAAGAAGAAAATAATAATAAAATTGGGCGTTAAAATTAAGGGGGTTGTAATCCCGGGATTTAACAGGGGCGCGGGGTATGTAAGGGCATACAGGGATAAATTCAAGGATAAACTCGGGTTTGAGCCCTTTGAGGGGACGCTGAATATTAAACTGGAGGAGGGTGACATGGAGAAGGTTAAGCAGAAAATCTCCGTAAATATCGGGGGTTTTGAGAGGGACGGCAGGGAATTCGGGGGGGTGGGATGCGTTCCCGTGAGAGTTGAGGGGATTGACTGCTGCGCGATTTTGCCAGAGAAAAGCAGGCACAAGGATGTCGTGGAAATAATCCACCCGTTCAATCTGTCCGAGAAACTGGGTTTAAGAAACGGGGACATGGTTGAGATTAATCTATAATAATCCTGTCCTGCCATATTGCGAAAATTCGCGAAAAACTTTTTGTTAGAAATCACAAAAAATGAACTGAATATTACCGGAGTGCATAATTATGCATGGAGTGCATATTATCATCGGGTATAATTCGAGGGATTTTATATCTCAAATGCATAATTATATAATTAAAAAAATGAAAAAAAAATTGACGGATGAGGAAAGGAAGATTGCCGAAGAACTGCTCAAGGATATCAAGGGTGAAATCCAGGGCAGCATCGATGATGAATCAGTAGGGAAGGTTGTAAAAAAGATTGTCAAATTATCCCAGGAGGGATTAAAAGAGGAAGAGATTATCGATGAAGTAAAGGCAGATATTAAACCCATCATATATGAGACGTGTACAGAAAAACTTGACAGGTATTGTGGAGCATGCTAAGGATAATCGACGGGTTCCTGAAGACCGGCTTTGAATAAGTTCAAATAATGCGGCTGTAAAAACACCCGGGCAGAGTTTCTAAAAACACGGTGAAATCAAAAAGGAAAATCCGAATTAACCCGAAATTAGAACTTCAACTGTTCGCTTGAGATGAAATAAAATGAAAACACGTGATATGGTGGATGTTGCATTTATGTTTCCTCCGGGGGGTAGAATCGACTCTTTCCGGCATCACCTTGGAATGGCTTACATTCAAGCTTTTCTGGCCAAATACGGATATAATTCAAAGCAGGTTATACCTCTTCCGGGAAGCACATTGAAAGAATGCGCTGAGCACCTTATAGCCACAGACGCACAAATAATCGGATTTTCCTGCTATGACACCAATCTTTATTTGATTCGCTCTCTTGCATCCCATATCAAGCGAAAAATGCCTTCTGCGATCATAGTAGCTGGCGGACCCACCGCTACATTTTCGGGTGAAACCATTCTAACCCACATCCCCGAAATTGATATTGTTGTGCGCTTTGAAGGTGAAATAACGACATTGGAAATCGTCTCCCACATTCTTAAGGGAACACCCGACTGCCTTGATGATATTAAAGGCATCAGTTTCAGGCATAACGGATCGATCGTTAGAACGCCTGATCGCGCCATTTTTTCCTCGGGTGAGGGTAAAGAAAGAGAACTGGACGATTTGCCGTCTCCATACCTGGAAGGTATCCTTGACGGGACAGAAGATGCGGGGATATTAACTGCCAGAGGATGCACGCATAATTGCACTTACTGCAATTTTGCTGCAATGTCACGACATACTATCCGCTTTCACTCCGTTGATAGAGTTATCAATGAATTAAAGGTTATACAGTCTGCACTGGGAACCAAAACAGGATGTCCCTCTATGATTCGCATTCCCGTTCATGATGATGCGTTTACCATCAATACGCGGCGGGCAAAAGAAATATGCAAATGGATTATCAAAGAAGGACTCGGGCTGAATCTGTACTGTATGTGCCGTGCTGATAACCTTGACGAAGAACTTATCTCACTCCTTAAACAGGCTGGTTTCGTAGATATCACCTTTGGCCTGGAGAGCGCTGTCCCCGAGGTTCTCCGCAACATCAAAAAGGTCTGTAGCATCCCCCCTGAACCTGAAAATGACGATTATGCTCCCGAAAGGCGATTCCTGTCGAAAGTCAGGGAAGGGGTCGCTCTGGCAAAGAAGTACAATATGGAGACTGCTGTCAGCATCATTCTTGGACTCCCTGGTGAAACCCCCGATCAAGGGTTGAAAACAATCGAATTTGTTAGGAAGTTGAATGTTGACTATTACGCCCACAATTTCCTTGGAGCATATCCCGGCACAGAGGTTTTTGATAAAGCAAGTGATTATGGCATCAATGTAAAATTTTCGGATTCTTTTTTGCGGTACAATACCACCCATGCTTACCCTGCCCCAAGTATCCCGTACCTGCGAAACTCATCAATCTATGTGGAAGGTCAAAAGGTGGCGCAAACCCTCTTGCAAATCTTTGCGGGAGGTAAAACTTTAAAGTCAACACCTGGAGGGGGTATTACCTCGGTCGTTGTTAAGATAAATAATTCTGCCGAATTAAGCAATATCTTTAAATGGTTGTCTCATATTCTTGCTGTAAACGGCAATGTCTTCGTGTTCGTGAATGAGAATACAAGCCATGATGAATTAACTAAAATAATACGCACAAGTTATGCTGCTTTCCTGCCTACGGAAAGGCGCTACATTTTGGGGGTGTTATCAGATGAAAATGCAGAAGTAATTTATAAAATGCCTGAAAGAAAAGTTATCAGGTGGAAGTTCCAGTTCCCGTTGGTCCAATTCACTAAATACCCCGATTTCGCAGACAAAACAGGACGAACCGATACTGAAAATTTTCCCGTTTTTTACCTAAAAGAAAAAAGGGATGTAAATGTTCTCGCTGCTGTGTCAGAAATCTCAGCCCGGGAGGCTGGGCATGACGAAGATGCTTCAGGTTTCTGGCTTAACGGAGTTTTCCTTGACGGGTGCAGGTGGAGCAGGTCTGTTTGCCCTGCACTGGAATTGAGACAGTTTATTATTGCTGAATCGGGTGAGATTCAGCCGTGTATGACAGGGCAGACTCTGGGGGCGGTTGGCGATAATATTCAGGACACAAGGAAACGCGCACAAGACCTCTATAATAAGTTGCGCATGGACAGGGGGTGCGATGAGTGCCCTGTCGATTCCCGGTGTGCAAAGTGCCTCTTCCCAGACCCCATCAGCCCGCAAGAGTACTGTGGGATACAGCGAAGTTCCCCTGATATAGCGGGAATTGTAATCGGTTCCAAACTAGCAAATACCGTTCGTACTCTTAACGAGTGATGATTTATAGGTATGATCAAGTAGTAACCTCGCACCCGTCCTCCGTAACGATCATTGTGTGCTCGAACTGGCTTACGACCCCGCCTTCTTTTTCATGGAGTACGGGATATTTGCGAAGTATTTCCTGTTTTTCCGGATTCATTCCCTACAGATTTTGTTTAATACCATAACGACATCCCCTAAATCTGTAATTTCGGGATCCTCAGATAATTCAATTATCCTCTGTCTCAGATCGCATAATTTATCTTCCAATTTAAACTGGTTTATTCTCTTTGAAAAATAATCAACATCAAGGTTCTTTGCCTGATGCATCAATATTGAGATGATATCGATGTGATTGCTTTCTGTTTGGATTATTATAGATAATTTGCTCACCAATAAATCCTCCGCAGACATAAAATGAACACAAACTCCATCGATTTCTTCATCACTTCTGTGTTTCCATGAGTCATCATCAAAGTTAAAGCCATCAACGTCCATCCAAAAATCAACCTCATTTCCGCCAATAACGAAAACACTATATTGACTTTCCAAGAACTCCCGATGCGTGATGCCTTCGGTAGATTTAAAATCATTTTTCTCTAAAATTTCAATAAAATTTTCAGGGATATTCTCTTTTTTAACAACAACATCTATGTCAAATGTTGCTCTCGGCGTACCATACTTGGTGCTTGCTAACCCGCCAAAGATCAAGTATTTGATCCTATATTTGTCTAATAATTTTGCTAACTTCAATATTTCTCTTCTCATCTTAAATTTTTAATTTATGAGTTAAAATATGTGAAATTGCAAAGCAATTTCAATACACAAAATTTGCTTTGCAAATTTTGATTGTTTTGCTCACAAAATTTTTTTGATTTTGATTTTTCTTTCTTAGTTTATCGTACTCCTCCAGGGTATTTAGCCAATCTTTATTCTTTCCCTTCCTTAATCCTGAAATGCGAATGCATCTTTTTAATCTTTCTAATTCCCGGCTATTCATCCTTTTTTACCTTTCTCATTTTCTAAGTAGTAACCTCGCACCCGTCCTCCGTAACGATCAGGGTGTGCTCGAACTGGCTTACGACCCCGCCTTCTTTTTCATGGAGTATGGGATATTTGTGAAGTATCCCCTGCGAAGTCAGGTCTCTGAGCAGGATGTTGAGCCTTAACGGACTTATTTTTTTGGAGAACCATCTTGCTGCAAACGGCAGGGCTTTTCGTGTCTTTTCAATTTCATTGAGCATGATGCGGGCATCCCTCATCCTCACGGGCCTTAATTCTTCAAGAGAAAAAATCTCCGCTTGCTTTGATTCAATAACTCTTCCCGCACCATCTGTAGCGAATGGCTCTATCGCCAAAACCATTCCCTCTTCTATCTCCTTTTCATAAGACACGGGAACATTTGGTATTGAAATGCCTGCGTGAAGATTATACTGCTTGACCTCGTGCCCCGTTAAATTTTCAATCGGCTTATAGCCTGCATCCTCCAGAGTACTCTGCACCACTTCCCCCAGATCCCCGGTCGAAATCCCCGGCTTTATTGATTCTATCACACTGCTCAGTGCTTCTTCGTTTGCTCTGAGCATGCCGCCGTAATCCCCGGAAAGGTCCATGGTGTACGCGGTGTCGGCGATACAGCCGTTTATATGCACTCCAAGGTCAATGGTTACAACATCCCTCTCCCGAATCTTTGTTTCATCCCCCGCCCTCGGCGTATAGTGGGCGGTAATATCATTTATGCAGATGTTAACCGGAAAAGCCATCTCGCCCCCGGATTCCTTAATCCGTGATTCAATCTGCCCGGCAACATCAAATACCTTCGCATCCGGCTTAACCAGACCCCTGCTCCACTCCCTGACATCCTTCGCGATATCCCCCGCTTTCCTGTATGATGCTTTCTCTTCCTCGTCCATATACATTATTTGAAAAAAATAAATTAAAATAAGATTAAATTACTGGAATTTGCAGAATTCTCGGGGGGTCGGTGATCTAATGGGGTTTGGGAGAGTAAAATTGTGACAATAGAGGGGTTCAGTCCCTGATCCCCGCGCCCTTGACCTCGAACACGCACTCCCCTTCAGGCAGATTTGGGGAATCAACCAGTTTTGCAACTCTTTTATCCCCTTTACTCTTCCTCAGATAAACCCTGAAGGTCGATTGATGCCCGACCACATGCCCCCCGACAGGTGCCGTGGGGTCGCCGAATGTCAGTCCAGGCATTGCCATTACCTGATTCGTTACTATTACCGCGATATTATGAACATCGGCCAGCTTTCTCTGAAGATCGTGCATGTGGGCATTTAATTTTTGCTGTCTTCTCGCCAACATGCTCACTCCGGCATAATCAGCCCTGAAGTGCGACATCAATGAATCAACAACAACCAGTCGCGCCCCTTTTTCCTTTGCCATATTCACGGCTTTTTCAGCCAGTAAGATTTGATGATCGGAGTTGTATGCCCTTGCAACAAATATATTGCCCAGCACTTCCTTTGGGTCCAAACCAGCACCCTCTGCCATGGATTCAATTCTCTCCGGGCGGAACGTGCCTTCCGTGTCAATGTATATGGCGGTGCCGTTCAATCCACCTTTTTCCTTTGGTAATTGAACATCCACGGACAATTGATGCGCGATTTGTGTTTTTCCGGAACCGAATTTTCCATAGAACTCCGTGATTGCTCTGGTTTCAATGCCTCCCCCCATTAACTTATCCAGTTCCTCGCTCGATGTGGTTATCTTACCCACAGATTTCCTCTTCTCCAGGACATCCAATCCTGTTTCAAATCCTATATGTGCTGCTTCTCTTGCTTCTATGATTATCTTCGTAGCGACTGCATCTCCGATCCCCAGATCCTTTAATTCCCCGGAAGAAGCGGTTGCCAATGCTTCCACGCTGCTGTATCCGGACTCTTTCAGTTTTTCCGCTGTCGTAGGTCCTATACCGGGTAAATCCTCTATATCGGTTATCTCTTTCTTTGCCATTTTTTATTGCTACTAACCCATTATTTTAACCCCCGATCCTTTTGGGTTCCTTTCAGATAATTCCTGGATTGACATGCTTTCCCCGATCTTTTCTATTTTATTCTTTGCACCTTCGCTGAATTTAAATGCTGCCACCGTAACCCTATGATCCAGGCTCCCAGAACCGATAACCTTTCCGGGCACTATCACGACATCGCCCTCTGATGTGTGCTGATTTATCTCTCCTAGGTTGACCTCTCTCCTGTTCTTTCTAACTCTCTCCAGTTCATTTGCTACAGTAGCCCATATCGGGGCACTATTCTCTCTACTGTGCTTTCTCAGATTCTTCACCAATCCCATCCTTTCCGGATCCTTGTATTCAATTGTTCTCGGCATTTTTAAAACACGGCTTTAGCCCATAGTGCTTGGGAGGGGTGATAGGAGGGTTCAAGCACTATGTTTAGCCAACCGCATATTTTGATTAAATATTGAAAAAACTTTTAAAAAACATCAAAATTGCTTGCAATTTTGTGTTCGCAAGATTTATGTAATAAATCCTGGGATCCAAAACCACAGAGTGGTTTTGCGACTCCAAAATGTGGCGGAGCAAAGCTCCGACATATGTCTGACCAAAGGTCTGCCACACTTGCTTTGCAAGTTTTGCGAAGTTTTATCAAAAATATAATTTATAAAAATAAAAACTATAAAAGCGATTCCAGATCATCTATATCCTTCTTGAACGCCTCAAATGCTTTTGAGACCATCACATCAACAGGCAATTGCCCGTATGATTCAACAAAAAATTTAAATTTGCCGTCTTTAATTTCGTATGATGATAAGCCCCCTTGCCACTTTATGTGCCTGCTCCCAAAACCTAATTGAGCAGAAGCCTCTAACTCAATTTTTTGATCCTTTGCTAACTTTACAATGGGAATGTTCCCATAAACCGGGATAATTAATGGGTCTCTTGGCATGAGATCCCCGCTGTAAACGGTTTTTGGGTTCTTTGCCCCTTTAACATCAAGGTTAAAAAGAGCGGAACACTTCGCGCAGCCCATGCCGTCTTCCCCTCCATTACAATCGCATTCCGACGGAAGATTATAAGTTTTTATATCTGTCTTCAGCGGGACCAAACCAAGCCTATGGGCCAAAACTTCATCATCCAGCACGGAATCGTTCCTGTAGATAGCCACCTTATCGATAGCCATAACTGGAATTCTTGAGATAATCACTCTCCTCAATGCATTTGCCGTCTGCGTGTTTATTCCTTCAACCTCAAACCATACCTTATTGTCCTCCTTCTTGATAATTTTTACTTTCATTTTTTACTGCGTGTCATTGAGCGATCGCAAGTTTCAGAAGGTTGTTTTATACTCTTCTGCCCCGCTTTCCGCCCTTGGGTCTGCACCCTCCGTGCGGGACGGGAGTAACATCCTCGATCTGCCCGATCTCCACCCCCGATCTTGAAATTGCTTTGATTGCTGCTGCCACCCCCTTTCCCGGGTACATGGGACCATTCTGCCCTCCCGGGGCTCTAATTCTCACATTGAGTTGGTTCACCCCCCTATCTCTTATATCCCCGATGGTTCTTGATGCAGCAAGCATGGCGGCATAAGGTGTTGATTTATCTTTGTCCGCCTTAACCATTGAGCCAGCAGTGCGAATGCTGATTGTTTCAGCCCCTGTTATGTCCGTCACATGCAAAATCGTATTATTCTGTGATGAGTATATATGTAAAACGCCCTTAAGCCCCTTTTTCTTTGACACTCCAATCACCTGGGCAGAGGGTTCTGCTTTTTCCGCCTCTTCAGCATCCCCGGGAGGTTCCTTTAATTTCTCTCCTTCCTCAACACCTGGAGGGGTTTCCTCTGCTTTTTCCGCCTCTTCAGCATCCCCGGGAGGTTCCTTTAATTTCTCTCCTTCCTCAACACCTGGAGGGGTTTCCTCTGCTTTTGCTTGCTCAGGAGGACTTTTTACTTCTTCTTCATTCTCTTTTTCCCCTTCAACTACCCCGGCATTTGTGTCTTCTTCCTTTGCCACGTTAATTTAATTACGAAAACGAGAATAAAAATCTATTCTAATTTTTTCAATTCCTCCACCAATCTGGGGAGCAGCACGCACGGGTCTGAAACAATTCCCAATGCATGGGTTGTGCCTCTATCCTGCAGCCGGGTCACAACATAGGGATTTATATCTATAGCCACCGTCTTAACTCTTGAAGGCAGCATATTGCCGGTTGCGATCCCGTGCAGCATTGAAGCATAGATAATGCACATATCTGCATTTTGAACGTACTTCCTCATTTCATCCTGGGCTTCCATAACATCCGTTATCGTGTCTGGAAGAGGGCCGTCATCTCTAAGCGACCCGCCGATTACAAAAGGAACCCCGTGTTTAATGCACTCATACATAACCCCTCCCTTAAGCACGCCTTTCCCAACAGCCTCTTTTAGCCCTCCCGCTTTGCTAATCTCGTTTATCGCAACCAGGTGACTCTTATAACCCCTCTTAAGCACCCTCCCTGTTTTCTCATCCATTCCGAGAGTGGTGCCAAAGAATTGTTTTTCGATATCCATTGTTGCAAAACCATTGCCGGTGAACATTGCCTGCATATAACCCATGCGAATCAATTCCGCCAGTGCCCTATCAGCCCCCGTGTGAGCCATCGCTGTGCCTACAACATGAATGATAAACCCCCCTGCGTCTTTTACTCTTTTCATCTCCTCCGCCAGATTTATTATGTATTCATTCACCGGCTTTTCTGGTGAAACCCCGCTTGACATAAAACCGAATATGTCCATCGGCTCTCTTGACCTCTGGGGGGCAGAAACCTTAATGCCCTTCAAACCAACCACCACATCCTCGCCTTTCTCAACCAAACCCTGGCGCTTGCATACTGCCCTTTTCCTTTCCCTGTCAACAACCACTATGCAATCCATCTCCAGGCTATCAACCTCCCTCCATTTTCCGTTTAAATAAATAAATGTCGGATGATGGGTTGTGCCGTAGAAGTTGTCCGGGAGAACCCCGTTTTCAGGGGCTTTTTTTGTTTCCGCCTCCGCGGTTGGAAGTGTCGCTCCCAATCTCTCAAGTTCGTCGAACATCTCCCGGGAGCCTTCAACAATCAATTGCGCATAGCTTTCTTCGGTCTTTCTCTTTCCTACGTCCAACCGGATAATCTCGAAATCCCCTCGCATATCCATTATCGTATCCAGGACCCTCTGGAATATCCCGGAATCTATTATATGTCCCGTTAACTCTATCGTTTCTTTCACTTTAACTCTTATTAGTTTTTGATTAATTAAAAATATAAATCAACTAACAACCCCCCAAAAATATATATCATAGGTCTTATTACCACATTCGACAATAATCTGAAGTTTTTTGGCTTCCATGAAAACTTTTTTAGGAATAAAGATATAGTCTATTGTCCTGTTTTCTTCCCTGGGAATAGAAACCTCTTCGGTTAACAATTCCTCATCCGCATACTTTATATGGTAGGTGTAATTACATATTTCGTGCGATACTATGGTAAACGAAATGTTATATTCTTCTCCAAACTCCATTTCATGCGGCAGAGAGGAATGATTATTGAAGTACAGCTCTGAAAATTGCCCCCCTTGGTGGGGTGTTGTTAACACTAAATATATTGCACCCAGGACGCCTGCAACCGAAATAATCCCTACGATGTAAACGGCTACACGCCCTAAATCAATTTTCGTTTTTTCCTCCTCCGCAAGTCCTCTTCGCTTTTCCATCTTTATAATTTATCATTTATGCGTAAAATAAAATGTTAATTCATCATTTCTTTCATCCAATCTGCAGAACCCGAACCTTTCGAACTGGATTATGTCATCCGCCCGTAGATTCCTGCAGGTTTTCTCGCAGAATCCGTCAATCCCCCCCCTGGAAGTTAGAACCCTCGCGGTTAGATGGTCCTCCGCAAGCCACTGGGCTTTTTTCATGCTCTTGATGCTTTCCTTTTGTTTTGAGTAATGCTCACCTCTTTCCCCTAAAACCCTGACCCTTGGACCCATGCTGCCCATGACATACTCTCCGGTAATCTCACCGCCAATATCTT
>Ga0209636_10005609_pt1 | contig 12821 bp, 9 predicted proteins | sample DeeMarSWOR152_54_FD_187464 | JGI IMG/M metagenome (GOLD analysis project Ga0209636, IMG submission 187464) | Marine sediment microbial communities from White Oak River estuary, North Carolina - WOR-1-52-54 (SPAdes) (version 2) | ecosystem: Environmental > Aquatic > Marine > Intertidal zone >...
GGAGCCATTGCAAAGGAGCTGGGAGTTCATCCGTCTGCGCTCAAGCGGGCAAAGGGAAAGGAATCGCTGTTTACCAGATACGTGTTGGCCAATCGCCTTGCTGGTTACTACGGGATACCTGACAGCGAGGTCTTGGTACTTCTCTCCGAAAAGGGATACGGCTTCGATGATATAGTCCTCGCTGTCAACCTCTGCGCTCATTCCGGGGCTGCGCTGCGAGACATAATCAAAACTCGGGAGACAGCCCCGAAGTGGAAGGGAGTGGCTGAGAAATTTAAGGTCTCTCCGGTCAAGCTGAGCGCGCCTCCCGCAAAGCTTAAGGAAGAGAGAGCAAAGGAGAAAGAAAAGCAGAAAGCGAAGGTCGGGGAGAAACAGAAAGCCACAAGTGGAGGCAAGGCCAAGGGTAAGGAGAAGGCATCAGAAGAGAAGGGCGCGAACAGAGGTTGCCCAAAGAGCTGTTCAGAGAGCTGCTCGAAGAGATGCTGGTGAGCCTGACTTCGAGTCGATTGTTTCCTGGGATCTGTGATAGATTGAATTGGAAGCTCCGGACGCACGACGGTTGCGCCCGGAGCCTTTTCTTTGGCTATCAGCAGATCTCTAACACAAGCTAGAAGGTGGGAACTGCTTCCTCTATTTTCCGCTCCCTCTTTTTCTGTCTTTCCTTCTTGATGGCAGTGCTTATTGCCAGCAGCAGACCACCGAAGAGAACAGTCGCCCCCACGAAGAGCATGATCCAGCCGCTCGGCGTCATGGCCTTGCTTGCGACGCTCGAAAGCACGGCCAGCTCTACGTAACCAACAAGAAGGGCGACGGCTGAAAGGCTTATGGCGATTCCCTTGTTCCTGAAGCGCATGAACAGGATGCTCACCAGAAGGGCAATTATCAGAAGAACCCATCCTCCCCCTACGAGAGCCCACAGCGGGTAGCCTTCGAATGGTTCAATTACTTCCGAGAAAAGCGAAAGTACCAGCGTGACCATTAGCGCTCCAGGAGTAATGAACTTTATGCACACCTCCCACCAGTACCCAAGGTGAATCTCCGAGACCTTGTTTATGAAGTCCCTGAGAGTGCCAGTCTTGAAGAACCATCCCAGGAGTATGCATTCCACTATTCCGATCACCGCGATACCGTACGTGAGTGCCCAATGGTCAACGATCATGAGCCAGTGCAATCCTCCCCGCGTTGTATAGATGAGACCTAGCAGGGCCCCTACGCCGCAGGTGAGGAACGTAGCCTTCTTGCGAGAAATGGAAAACTTATCCTTGAGACCGGTTACCATCGCCTCCACCAGAGACACAAGGGATGTGAAACCAAGGAAAAGCAGCATCGAGAAGAAAATGACCCCGTAGAAGGCGCCGAAATGAGGTATCAAAGCAATGGCGGTCGGATAAGTCTGAAATGTGAGTCCGGGGCCGCCCACGGTAAGATCACCCAGATTGATTCCGCTGAGAACCGCGAGATAGCCCATCGTACTGAAAACCGTGAGTCCTGCAATGAACTCCACACTGCTGTTTGACAACCCGGTTATAAACGCGTTGTTTGTAACGTCTTCTCCTTCGGGCTTGTAGCTTGCGTACGCGATGAGGATCCCAAAGCCGAGGCTGAGAGTGAAGAATATCTGGGAATACGCCGCCAGCCACACCTTGGGGTCTCTGAGCGCACCGAACTGCGGAGTGAGGAAGTAGCTGAGTCCCTCGGAAGCGTTCTTCAGAGTGACACCCCTAATCAGAAGTATGATGAGCAGAGCAAATGCTATGGGAAGAAGCACCTTGTTGAAACGACCGAGCCTCCCTACGCCTTTTGATATAACAATCGAGGCCACGATCCACGAACCGAGCAGACCGGCCAGGACCGGGATCACGATTCCACCTACTTCAGCGGGTCCACCACTCACCTTGAGCACTTGATCCGAGAAGAACGCTTCTGCTCCCATCTGGACCCAGGCAAGACGGAAGGAATGCATAACAAAATTCCAGCACCAGGCGAGGACGACGGCGTAGTAGCTCGAGATAATGAGACCTATCGCAAGCGAGAACCACCCGAGCCATTCCATGTTGCGCCGGACTTTGGCATACGATGCCGCGGCCGATCCCTGAAGCTTCTGGCCGAGACCGGTTTCGAGGATGAGGAGCGGAATGCCGGCAGTGAAGAGCGCCACGAAGTACGGAATGAGAAAGGCACCGCCGCCGTTCGTTGCAGCGATGTAAGGAAATCTCCACACGTTGCCCAGACCGACGGCACTACCGATAGTGGCCAGAACAAATGCAGTCCTTCCTGTCCATCTCTCGCGTGTCATGGCGTGCCTACCTCCTGAGGAAGGGCTACTTCAGCAGCTTCCCGTTCTTCAAAACGAGTTTTCCGTCCAGCTTGAGAGTCGGTTTGAGCATGACAGCGTCCAGGTGAAGAGGGACGGTCACTCGTCCGCCCATCGAACGATTGTCTCCAATGGCCATGTGCACGGTGCCGATTGCCTTTTCGTCTTCGAGTGTATTTCCGGTAACGCGAGCCTTCGTGTTTGTCCCGATGCCGAGTTCAGCTATGTTCGTGGCGAGTGCTCCGGCCCTCTTGACGAGTTGTCGAATGATTCCAGCGTTCTTGCCGCCTTCAAACTTGACAACGTGGCCGTTCTTGACGTGCATAGTTATGTGCCTTCTTGTGAGACCCGCGCCGGACATGGAACCATCCACCACTATTATGCCGTTAGCGCTTCCTTCGACAGGAGCTATGTAAGCTTCCCCGGCGGGCAGATTTGTGAAATCTCCCTTCTTGTGGGCTATGCCTGTGTCTGCATGCCCCTTTCGGCCTTTTAGCGACATAGTGATGTCGGTGCCGGCAGGCGTGACCAGGTGTGCTTCCGACGCCCGCGTGAGAACAGTAGCCAGCTTAACGCTGAGCTTCTTGATTTTCTTGTAGTCGACGGTGAGGGTTCTTCTCATCGAGTCCGCTGTTATGCCGGGAAGAGTGGCGATGCGGGCTCCTTTGGCGCAGGCCCTTCGTCGTGCACGAGTATGAGAAAGCGAGCGGGAGGTTGGGGCAATGACAACGTCCGCGTCGGCCATGAGCCTGGCCACGGCATCGGGGGGTTCTGCCCCGTGTGTTTCCTGGGTGATGAATTCAGTGATTATTGATTCAACGCCGAGCTGTCTCCCAACTGACCAGAATGCGTAGCCGATGCTCCTCAGAGGTTCGTCCACCACTACAAGAAGAACCTCTCTCTTGGATACGGCCATGCAATTCTCTAGGGCTACGCGAGCGGCCCTCAGGAGTCGTCCATCCATTTTCCCTCCGAGGTTGGCATAAGTGACAAAGCAGGCTGCTGGTGCGATTGTCCGTGGGGACAGCCACTCGGCGCAGTATATGTTGGGCTCCGATATTTGTCAACCTGCCTCAGAAATTCCTTCTCAAAATCACATTTTCTTAGTATAATTCTTCGGCTTCCGTTGAGAAAACCTGTCATTAAGCCGGAGAACGAGACAGATGGTGTGTCCAACGCTGGCGATCATTCCCCTCAGGAGGTAGACATGGCGGACAGAAAGGTCGTACTCGGAGCCATTCGGACACTGGAGGAAGTCGGAGCCAGAGCCAGGGTGTTTGTCAGTATGCCCCTTGTAAAGGGAATTACTCCCAAGGGATTGCTGGATCACTCAGCTTTGGAGAGGGCCGCAACGCGAGAACCCTTCAGACGCATACACGGCATCTTCAGCATGGACGAAGGCGGTATTTCCTACATTGATCACGCTCCACTGTATGGGGACGCGTGCTTTGAGGGGATTCTGATTCGCAATGGAATCATCTTCCTGTACCGGGAACACATGGACAGACTCTGGAGGTCGGCAAAGGGGCTTAGGATCGAAATCCCTTACTCCAAAGAAGAGCTGAGCTGGCACGTAGTCAGAACCATCCAGGAAGTGGGCTTCAAGAAGAGTGAAAGTGGTTACATACGGCTTGTCGTCACACGCGGGCTGGGTGATCTGGGAATCAATCCTAAGAAGTGTGTTGCCGCCACTGCTTACGCCATTGTCTCCACCATTAAGCTGTATCCGAAGGAGGCCTATCAGAGAGGGATTGAGTTGGGACTGTCTAGAAGAACTAGAAGGCCGGGTAGTTCGATACTGGATCCGAGAGTGAAGAGCAACAACTATCTCAATAACGTACTGGGACTCCTGGAGGGTACGAATAATCTTGAACTCTTCGAGACCATCATGCTGACTGAAGAAGGAAACATTGCGGAGGCTACCGTAGACAACATCTTTTGTGTCATCAAGGAGAAAGGATATCGTACAAGACCATCCAAGGTGAGGTTACTAACGCCTGTGGGAGATTATTGCCTGAACGGTATTACAAGAGCCAGTATCATGACGTTTGCGAGAAGATTCGGATACAATGTGGAAGAGGTTCCCGACCTCATGCCCGTTGATCTGCTGGGTCCGGACAGGGAGTGCTTCATGACGGGAACCGGAGCCGGAATAATGCCCATCGTAAAGGTGTGCAGAAACCTGGTCGGGAGCGGCAGGCCCGGGGACATAACAAAGAAGCTTCTCAGAGAAATAGAAAGGGCCATGGCAAACCCCAGATATGGCCTGTCTTTTTCAGCCAACAGGGCACAGGTCAGGAAGTACATAAGAGAGAAGAAATCACCGATTCAGCTGTAGCCGGCACGGGGAATGTCTGGTCAGCGCCGCCGCCTCTAGCCCTTGTGGCTCATCTCTGGCTTACTGACCTCGAGGAGCACTTGCCGTATCCTGGAGGGAATCAGGCGGGGTTTTGCATTCCTGTCTGTGCAGACATGGATGGTGTAACCTCTGGCAGCGACAATCTCGCCTCGCACGACCTCGTACTCAAATCTCACTGCCCTCGTTCTAACTTCTGTAATCAAGCAGCGAATCTCGATCAAGTCATCGTAGCGAACCGGGGCGGTGTAACTGCAGTGGCACTCGGATGCGGGTAGAAACAGACCCTTTTTCTCCATATCAGTGTACGGAATACCGCACTCTCTCATGAGCTCCGTTCTTGCGGTTTCGAACCATACGAAGTAATTCGAGTAATATGCTATGCCCATCTGGTCACTTTCCGCGTAACGAACTCTCAGCTTCACAGAGATGCTCAACCGCCCGCCCCCTTTCTTGTCATCTTAGTAAGTCCAACTTTCTCGAGAAGCGTGTAGTAAGTCTCAAGCAGCTTATCGTCTCTTGCACCGCATTCCATCTCTACGAGATCAGCGATCTCCGCAAGCGTGCGTTTGCCGTTTACCCAGAACCACGAGAGCGTTGTGAATACGCTCGGAGTGTCCTTGTGAGTCTCAAACAGCTGCCAGAGCCTCTCTCTGTCTCCCTTGTTCAGCTTGACCCAGAACGTTCTTGCAACCATGGTGAGTCCAGAAGGCCCCTTGATGACCCTTGACGGGACGAGGAATCTCAGCTCGTCACTCCTCTTACTTGCTGCTTTGCGTCTTGCGCGGCCGAGCAGGGAAAGATAACTCTTCTCAGCATCCGCGAACTCTCTCCTCACCCACTCGTTGGCTTCTTCCCCGGCTTCATACACTTCGTCGACCTTCAGGCCCAATCTCTCTAGGTGGACGAACGCTTCCTTCTTTCTTTCCAGCAAGTAGGAGAGTCTTCTTCGCAGTACCGCCAGCTTTTCTCCGGATGGCGCAGCGCTCTCAAGGCCCGAGGTGAGTTCTCGTTGTATTCCTTCAGTAACTGCCTGCTTCAAACTGGACATCATCTCCGAGCCAAGCCATCTAGCCTCTTTCTCACCGGCGTTTGCCGCAAAAGCAGCGTAGCAGGCTGCAATCGCTGCAGACGCAGCCAGCATCGCCGGATCCACCTTGTCGGGAGTGTCCATGTCGGTGTGATAAAACCTGTCGGGCCACTGGCAGAGAGAAGGGCAGGGCACGCCAACGTCAGGATCGGAGAAGACCATGTGGTCGCTACCGCCAGCAAAGGGCCGCAGAGAGATTCTCTCCTGAGTGAGATTCCTCTTACCGCCGATGCCATCACCGGTGCCAAAGACCTGTTTCTGTATGAGAGACGCCAGTTCAAACGTGAAACCGCGGCAGGCGTCCGGCGGCGCCTCAATAATCAGCGTGCTGCCACAAAGCCCCTGATTCTCCCCGGCCATATCGACGTTGAGCGCACACACAAAGTCAGGAATCCTCTCCTCGTGACTGGCAAGGTAGGCAAATGAACCGGTCCACTCTGGAAGCAGGAGTGCCCTTATCCCCCGCTTCAGCGGGCCGATCTCTCCTTTTTCAATCAGCACTTTGAGAGTTCTCATTGCTTCCAGGACTGAAACACAACCGGATGCATTGTCGTTTGCAGAGGGTTGGGGGTGACAGAGGTGTGAAATCAGTAGAACCTCTTCGAGGCTCTCTCCGGGTATGAAACAGGAGAGAACTTCCATCCTGCCGGTCCGGAACTCCGAGTCAACATTGACCTTTGCCCTGACCTCTTTGCCGGAGGCAAGAAGCGACCTCAAAGAGTCCCCCTGGCGCGGAGTGAGGACGAAGCCAAAACACTTCTTATCCTCCGGCCTCCACCAGAAGGACGTGTACTCGCGGGCGTCCGGGAGGTCCAAACGGGACCTACCGGGTTTGATTTCGCGAATGCCGTCAAAGAGAATTCCGATAGCTCCGAACTGCTCCACTGCCAGCTCGCGCACCCTCTCCATGGTCCCTTTAGTAAGAACCAGCTTGCCGGAGACGTGGATGTCTTTGTAATCTGACTTCTCAAGACCGTCCTGGAGGAGAACGACTTCGACGGAGTCAATGTGAGCTGAGACGCTTCTCTGTATGAGCGAGATCTTTGACTCTGAGAAATCGGCCAGCTTTCTTCTCTCAGGCTCTATCAGCTCGAGAGTCGCCCCGTGAGCTTCCCACTCTGCCGGAACGGGGTATCCCCAGTAGGACGTAGCTCCGTCTGCCTGAAAAGTAAGAAGCTCGGTTTCTAGACCCCAGTTTCTCGCAGCTTCTTCGCAGATAAGCGCCGCCTTCCTGAAGCCCGGGCTGGACTGGATGCGATGGCAGGACGTCAGCTCGTTGAGAAGCACTAGCGGGCGTTCGCCGGAAGTCTCTCTCTGAATTGACTGAAGAAGCGATACAATCATTTCCTATTTGCCGGCAATGGGTGGCGATTCTCAAATGCACCATGATTCTCAAGAAGATACAGTATATCGAGGAGTCATTTTCGGTTCAATGAAAAATCGTGAAACACCGTGTTGCGCGCCGCAACAGGCGTCCTGCACTCAGAGCCCATACGTGTAGGGTGCAAGGCGCAGTGTCGGGAGAAGGGGGGCGAACACCGCGCCTCGTCTTGCTTGGCAGTTGATTCAGCACTGTCAGTTGCTGGCGAGATCATCTTCTACTGGTAGCGTCAGAACTTCTGTGTCGAATTGATTCTGTTTCTGTGTTGCTGATTGATGAGCCGAAATGTGCTAGCATTATTGCCTTCGTCTGGCATCGTACGAGTTGTACGGTGGATCTTGCCAGGTCAGAGTGGGGAAGAGAGAATCATGGATGTTCGAACAGTGAGATCACAGTTCCCGGCTGCTGAGGAGTGTGTGTTTCTGAACAACGCTTCCAGGTCCATCCTGCCGGCCAGTTGCATCGAGGCGATGAACCGTTCGGCCGAGATCTGCCACAGGACGGTATTTCAGAGACTGCCCGAGTACGAGAATCTTCTTCCGGACTTGCGATCCCAGATCGCTGAGCTCATAAGTTCGTCTTCCGACGAGATCGCCCTCAGCTGGAACACGAGCATTCCGCTTAATACTGCGGCGCAGAGTTTTCCTCTCGAGCCAGGTGACAGGATTCTTGTTGGACGGAGTGAGTTCCCGGCCAACGTTTACGTTTGGGAAAATCTGGCCCGTAAGGGGGTGGAGGTAACGGTGCTGCCCCCCGGGAGAGGCTATACGACCGCAGACGATATAAGAAACTCACTCCACGCGCGCACGAAGATTGTGGCGCTGAGCTTCGTTTCCTTCCACAACGGCTACAGGGCAGACCTCGAGGAAATCGGGGAGATATGCAGAAGCGCCGGTGCCGTCCTTGCTGTCGACGGAATCCAGGGCTTGGGTGCGGTCGAGTTAAACGTAAAAGCGTGCAACGTCGGCATCCTTGCATCGGGAGGGCAGAAGTGGTTGCTCGCCCCCTTTGGCACAGGTTTTCTCTACTGTTCCAGGGAACTCCTAGGGTCCGTGTGGCCTTGTTTCGCCGGATGGCTGACCGTGAAAGGGGTGGACCCTCAACACAAGTCCATTCTAGGCGTACCGTTCGAGCCCGTCGACGACGCAAGACGCTTCGAGGTCGGTACGCTTGCGTTCCATGATCTGGTTGGATTCAGGGAGTCTCTCAAGCTCATACTGTCCGTCGGAGTGAAGGAGATTGAGCGTCACATCTTCGAGCTTCTGGACATTCTCATTGAAGAACTCGAGAATCTGCCTGTGACAATACAGAGCCCCCTTGGGCCGGGACAGAGGTCCGGGATACTCGCGTTCGCGTGCGACGACGCCACCTCTCTTAAGGAATCGCTCTCTAGAGAGAGCATAGTAGTTGCAGAGCGAGAAGGAGCCATAAGAGTGAGCCCTCATCTCTACAATACGTCGGAAGAGATTGAGAAGCTCTGTCGAGCTCTGAGGGACTTCTTCCGCTGAGCCACAGGGGGACGCAGCGCGAACCGGGGTCTGCATTGGAGGAGTTGCATCTTTGAAAACAGGGTCTTTCATTTCTTGGCACAGGACGTCTGCGCGAGAGCTTGACCTAGCGGGCCTGTTGATGCTTCTTACTCTTTTTGCCGCTCTGTTGTTCTCTCTCTCTTGTGCCGCGCGTAAGCCGGTAACGGAGACCCTCAAGGCTGAACCCTGTTCTGCCAAGACGCTCAAACTTCTTCATAGAAACACAAGCTCTCTCCGCACTCTTAAAGGAACTCTGCAGATTCATCTCAACTTGGAGGAGCCGGGCTACGGCGGTCGAGTCCAGGCCGGACTTGCGGCAGAACGACCTGATAAGGCGCGTCTTAAATTGTACGTGGGTTTTTCAAACTTGGTCGACGTGGCCATTGACGGCGACTCTCTCTGGGCGTTTATACCTCCCAAGGGGACCCTGCTCTTGGGTTCGGCCGAGGACACCGCGAGCTTTTTCGCCCCCAGAGCTCTCCTCACTGCTTTGAGAGAGGTTCTCTTTCCAGGAGAGTTTTGCTTACTGGAGTGTCGATCCTGCAAGGTAAGGGGAGGCATTTGCAGAATAGAGGACGATTTTGCCGGAGGGCGACGGACTTCCTTTGTTGACGTAAGAAACGGTACACTGCAGGACATGCATCTGGTGAACGAAGAGGGAGATGAGTGGGTGACAGTCGGTTTTCGGCGCTACAAGAGGTCCGGTAGGATACGCTTTCCCCGCGAGATAAGGATTTCGTTTCCACTGGCAGGCCTGCAGATGAAACTTTCGTTCGACAGGCTGAAACTCAATTCGCCCATTGACGAGGGCTCCTTCCGTCTGGACGTGCCGCCAGGCACAACAGTCAAGAGGTTTGAGGAACTGCAACTGAGGGAGGCCGAACAGATTGAGCGGGAAGAGATCCTCCGGCAGTGACGAGTGACTCGCGATTTTCTGCTTGCACAAGATACGATTTGGAGTAGAATCCTTGCCTTGAGGCGTCGTCGCGGTTTCCCCGCGGCTGACCCGGTAGGTTGCGGATTCCCTTGCATAAGGGAATCCACTGAGGTAGGATTTTTGACGTTTACGCCCGGAATCAGACCTCATGGCATTACACCCGGGGCGTTTCCACATACTTTTGGCCAAGCTCCTGCCGTGCGCGCTTTCTCATACTGCTTGTTGTAGTGGGAACTATGAGGAAGTCGGTTCTGCTTTGAGCGGGGAGCTTGCCACTGTGGGCACAATCTTATGAACTAGGGAAGCCGCAAGGAAAAGGGGCGTATGAGATGAGTGCTTCGACTCCCACCCGTACTCCCGTTTCACGAATCGCCAGGAGATTTGCTCGCAAACGGGTTGCACCCGAGACCACGTACAGCGGGGCCCCCATCAACGATGTCCCGAAGGGCCTCCCCAGGAACATCCGTTCCCTATGTCCAGAATGCACGAAGGTCATCGATGCCCGCCTCTTCGAGGAAGAGGGCAAAGTATTCATAGAGAAAACCTGCCCGGAGCACGGCTATGTGAAGGACGTTTACTGGTCGGACGCCGAGATCTATCTCAAGGCAGAGAAGTGGGCGTTCTCAGACGGAAGAGGATTGCTCAATCCGAAGGTTAAGAATGCCACACGATGCCCCGATCAATGCGGTCTCTGCAATCGCCACACGAGCCACACCGGGCTTGGCAACATTGACCTGACAAACCGGTGTGACTTGACCTGTCCCATATGCTTTGCCAATTCGAACGTCTCCGGCTTTGTTTACGAGCCCTCTTATGACGACGTCGTTGACATGCTGAAGGGCTTCAGAAACGAGAAGCCCGTGTCAGGCAGGATGATACAGTTTTCTGGCGGAGAGCCGACCCTTCATCCTCGCTTTCTGGACATCTTGAGAATCACGAAGAAATTAGGATTTTCGCACATCCAGATTGCCTCAAACGGTATCAACTTGAGTGATTCCAAATTCGCGCAGGAGTGTGCGGACGCTGGGTTGCACACCATCTATCTTCAGTTTGACGGGTTGACCGACGAGGTCTATCGGAAGACTCGGGGGAAAAATCTTTGGGCCCTCAAGGAAAAAGCCATTGAGAGCATCCGAAGGAGCGGGATGAAGATCGTCTTCGTTCCCACCGTGCTCAAGGGGTTCAACGATGGCGAGGTAGGAAAGATACTTCAGTATTCCATCGATAACATAGACGTTGTGAGTGGGATAAGCTATCAGCCTGTCGCCTTTACCGGAAGAATATCCAGACAGGAAAGAGAAGCACAGCGTTACACGCTTACTGACCTCGCGTGGGACATAGAAAAACAGACGGGTCTCGCCAAAGCCCGAAGAGATTGGTATCCCACGTGCTGCGTTGTTCCTTTCACGAGGTTCGTGTCGGCGCTCAAGGGCGAGGAGACGGTACATCTGACTTGCCATCCGCACTGTTCGCTTGCGACCTATTTGTTCGTTTCGCCTGACGCGAAGGAGGTCGTTCCGGCCACAGAGTTTGTTGATGTTGAGTCGATGTTCCTTGATTTGGAGAAGTTCACCTATACGGTACCGAGGGCTCGCTGGCAATCCTTTGCGAGAATGAAGGCCTTCAATTCCATCAAAAAGCATTTCAGGGAGGACAAGGCGCCGAAGGATCTTACGTTTTCGACTTTTCTTGTGACGCTACAGGGGCTCATGGACAAGAGAGTGGGCCGGCCACCCGAACACGGCGAGAAAACATACAAGACGCTCCTGGTCGGCGGTATGCATTTCATGGATGTCTACAATTACGACGTTGACAGAGTCAGACGTTGCGTCGTTCACTACGCTGTGCCGGGCGGGAAGATTTATCCTTTCTGCACTTACAACGCTGGTCCTACATTCAGGAACATGGTGGAGAAGAAGTACTCTAAGACGCTTCAGGAATGGAGAAGATCAGGTGGGGCTGGGGCTGCTGCGTCGCCTTAAGGTAAGGAATGAGCTCTCCAGCGAAAATTATTTATGTCATAGTTACCTCCTTTTTTCTTGCAGCATTTGCCATCCCCCTGGTGGGACTTGGGCAAAAGGGCGATCTTCGTCAGTTTCTTGACGACGTAGACGAGAGACTCTCCTCGATCCACTCCCTCACTGCCCACTTCGACCAGACTCGCACGATAGGCCTTACGGATGAGACTATTAAGGCAACCGGCAAGCTCTACCTCAGAAAGCCGGGGAAAATCCTACTTGACTACACCAGTCCGGAACCGCAGAAACTGCTTGTCAAAGATTCGGTCGTGATGATATATCTTCCTTCACTGAAGCAGGTTCAGAGGTTCAGCTTCGAAGGAAGCACTGAAGGGAAGAACCTCTTTGTCTTTTGGGAACCCTTTAGCGATCTGGAGAAGGAATTCACTATCTCTGCCGGCCGCGCAAAGAGCACGCGCCTGAGATACATCGAGCTCGTGCCCAAGAAGGACGCGAGCGTAACCGGTTTCAGCAGGCTCGTTCTTGGAATAGATCCGGAACTACGTTTCCCAAGCGTTATTGAAGTCGAGGAAATAGGCGGCGACGTAGTGAAGATGGTGCTCTCGCGCATCCGGATTGACCCCGAACTTGACGACTCACTTTTTGAGCTTGACCTCGGAGAAGGAATTGAGATTATAGACTACTCTGAGCAGCATCAGTCCGCCCCCGGGCAGTTGCGTTGACAGAGAGGTCTTGAGGTGCTGGTGTGATTCGCCTTTGCCTGAGGATCGGGGAGAATTAGGACTTGCCAAATTGACGTGGAATTTCTTGCTGCATCTGTCTTTTTTCTGCAACAGCGTGCATGAGGATTTGACAGCCTGTAGAGCTGGAAGGAGGTGGTAGGGGAATTCAGAATACGTGTTTGCTGAAGGCGCAATGTTAACCGGAAGGAGGATCGGAGATGAAGAAGTTTCTTGCCCTGTTGACGGTTCCGTTAGCTTTGGCTTTGTGTGTTACCCCGGGCTTGGCCCAGATGGAAATGGGTGGTCCGATGTGGGCCTTCTGGGCTCGCGCCGGATACGCGCTTCCGATGGGTGACTTCAGCGATGCGTACGACGGCGCAATCGTTGCGGGCGTCGGCGGTTGCTACATGTTCACCGAGCAGTACGGCCTGGAGCTCTCGGCGGAGTGGAACAAGTTCTCGGCCAATGACGACCTCATGGATGCACTGCAGATGCTGGACCCCGACATCGAGG
>Ga0209636_10005610_pt1 | contig 12820 bp, 11 predicted proteins | sample DeeMarSWOR152_54_FD_187464 | JGI IMG/M metagenome (GOLD analysis project Ga0209636, IMG submission 187464) | Marine sediment microbial communities from White Oak River estuary, North Carolina - WOR-1-52-54 (SPAdes) (version 2) | ecosystem: Environmental > Aquatic > Marine > Intertidal zone >...
TTTTAAAGTCTACATTGCTTAATTCTTTACATTTAGTTGATCCAAATTCTTCCAAGAAGTCCGTATATAATTCACCTACTACTTGGATAGCTATATTTCTTTCCTCTTCGCATTTTTCAGGTATTTTTCTTTTTTCTTTCCCACAACGAAAGCCAATAGCAATGGTACTGCCGATTAGAAGCCCACAAGTAGTTTCCCCTGAAAGAATGGCTCCAAGATATCCCCCAGTGGCCCAGGAATAGTCTTCAAGAGGTAGATTCCATAGGGTCAGCAAAGCTTGTAAGGATGCCTCTGCACAAGTATAACAATGCATTCTTTTATAGGCCTGGGTTAAAACTTGATTAAAAACTTCTAGATCTTTCATTAGATTTCCCTTTTCTTTATCTCCTTTTAGAAACAATCTCCATTTAAGTACTTCTCAAAAAGCTTGTTTTAGTTGTCTCGAACATTTTTCACAGAACGCACTACTCTTGAGTCTAGCTTCCCAAACGCTATTTGAAAAAGTCATGACGCAAGGAAGAGTACAATGCTCGAGCCCAAATACATGCCCCAATTCGTGAGTAACTTCTTTCTTCAAAAAGCCTGGGTCATTTTCAAGTCTATAAATCGAGACAACAGCACCGACACCTCTAGATGCGACCCCAAAAACAAAATTCAAACCTGATACAAATGCATCTTTAGAAAATATTAACATTACGATTCCACTGCTGTTATGGGATGCTGCAAAAGCTAACAGACAATGGGCATTATACTGACGTCGAGATTTATTCCAACAGGTAATGGGAAGTTTGACTGATTCAAGTACATCAATGTTGGTAACAGGAAATACCTCCATTAAATGCTGGTCAAGTTCCATTGTCAAGAAGTGAGAAACATCAGGATCCACTAATATGTTTAAGTTAACTGGCACTATTTTCCCCTCAAAATAACCAATATGTAATTTCACATCTTGATTTCATATTATCTGCTAAATCCCATTGATAAGATTTTAATATAAGAAGTGAAACCAACCACTTGGAGATGAGAATGCTCTACCAATGGAATTTGTCGCTAGTGGACGACCACCAGCACTTTTTTTCGATTCAAAAAAGATAAAGTTGAGCATACTCTTTAGATTTTACTATCTTTTTCGAAGACATTTTTCTATGAGAGGAGTATGCAGCCTATGTGTAAAGAAGATCAATATACTATTTATTGCAAATCTCTTTCCTTGTGAATTGTCTAGGAAAAGCTCTAGAGCAATATTTCGTCCATTTTTTAAATAAATCAACCATGTTTAAACTCAGGAGTTCCTAAAAAATGACTAAAGAAGATGAAAATGATTTCGTTGTCACACCATGGGAAGTTCATGGAAGAGTAGACTACGATAAACTAATGGAACGATTCGGAACAGAACCAATAGATGAGCCTCTCCTTGAAAGAATAAAAAAGCATACTGGAGAACTACACTATATGTTACGCCGTGGAACCTTTTTTACCCATCGAGATATGAATTTCATTTTAGATCAATGGGAAAAAGGAAATAAATTCCATCTTTACACTGGTAGGGGGCCTTCAGAGGACATTCATATTGGTCATTTGGTACCTTGGGTTTTTACTAAATGGTTGCAGGATCAATTTAAAGTCAAGTTCATTTTCCAATTAACAGATGATGAGAAATTTTTATTTGAAGAAAAATTAAGTAAGGAAGATACTTATTCCTTTGCAATCGAAAATGCTTGTGATGTAATTGCCTTAGGTTTTGATCCTAAAAATACTGAAATCGTTATTGATACAGATAATGCTCAAACCTTCTATAACATTGCTCTTCCTATTGCTAAGAAAATTACTTATTCAACAGTTAAAGCTTCATTTGGATTTGATAATTCCATCAATATTGGAAGTGTATTTTACACAAGCATTCAAGCCGTCCCTGCAGTTTTGGAAAGTGTTAGGCAGGGAAGAAATGTCCCCTGCCTCATTCCACACGCGATAGATCAAGATCCCCATTTCAGGTTGGCTCGAGATGTCCTCCCACGGTTAGGATACTATAAACCTGCCAGTATTCAATGTTCGTTCCTTCCTGCTCTTGGTGGGCCTGAAGGTAAGATGTCTGCTTCTGATCCTACTCAAACAGTGTATGTGACCGATGACCCTGAGACTGTTGAAAAGAAGATTGTTAAATATGCATTTTCTGGGGGTCAAGTATCTATCGCGGAACATCGGAAGAAAGGGGGCGACCCAGATGTTGACGTCAGTTTTCAATGGTTAAAAATCCTCTTTGAAGAGGACGATAAAAAGCTTAAAACATTAGAAGAAGATTACAGAAATGGAGATTTACTCACTGGGGAATTAAAAGCCATTTTGATAGATAAAGTCAATACGTTCCTTGAAAATCATAGGCTAGAACGAGAAAAAGCACGTGATCGATTAGATGATTTTTTAATCAAAGATTAAGTGTTTTTTCAGCTTCTTTTCTTATTATTCAGAATTACGACAATGATGAATTGGGGTCAGAAATCCTCATAATAATTCCTACAATTATCTTCTTTAGTACTTCTTGGAGGTTTAGAATGTGTTTATTGTATGTGTAAGTGTTTTTGTTAAACCTGAATACCGAGATGCGTTTATAGAGGCTACATTTGAGAATGCTAGAAATACAAGGAAAGAACCTAAGAACTTACGTTTTGATGTTTTACAAGGTTTAGATGACCTTGACCGTTTCTTCTTGTATGAGGTCTATCGCGATGAAAGTGGCATGGATGATCATAAGGCCACCACTCATTACAAAAAATGGCGAGAAACTGTTGAAGAAATGATGGCGAAACCCCGTGAAGGCATCAAACATAAGAATCTCTTCCCAGAGATTGAAGAAGCTTTTCAATCAAAATAGGTGAAAACCATGGAATTTGAGTTTCTTCCTACTCCTCGCATATTTTTTGGCCCTAAGCAGTTTCATAATATTGGTACCCTTGTGAAAGAATTCGGATCACGATTATTTGTGGTTGCAAGTGGAAGTGCGTTAAACTCCCCTGAAATAAGAGAAACTTTCACGGTTTCAATAATAAAACAAGATCTTAAGTTCGACACCTATTTAATTAAAGGAGAACCAACCATTGAAACGGTAGATTTTGGAGTACAGAAAGCGAAAGAATTCAAAACAGATGTAATTATGGGACTTGGCGGGGGTAGTGCTATTGATACGTGTAAGGCAATTGCAGGTTTATTCACGAACGGAGGATCAGCTAGAGATTATATGGAAGTAATAGGAAAAGGGGCAGTAATTACTAAGCCTTCTTTACCGATCATAGCAATCCCAACAACTGCAGGAACAGGAAGTGAAGTAACAAAGAATGCAGTAATTTTAGCTGAGAAAGAGAAATTTAAAGCCAGTATTCGTAGTCCACTTCTAATTCCGAAAATTGCAATCATAGATCCGAGGTTAATGCAAACAGTTCCACCTTCTGTTACAGCAACTTGCGGAATGGATGCTTTAACACAACTGATTGAAGCTTATACATCAAAAAAATCCCAACCTTTAACAGATGCTTGGGCTTTATTGGGAGTAAAAAAAGCCTCAAAATCTCTTCTCACCTGTTATAGAAATGGTCAATCATTGGAAGCACGGGAAAATATGGCCTTGGCATCCTTACTCAGTGGAATTTGCTTAGCAAACGCTGGTTTGGGGGCTATACATGGCTTTGCTTCTCCTATGGGAGGATTACAGATTCCTCACGGGGTTATATGCGCAGCTCTCCTAGCAACAACAATAGAAGCAAATATTAAGCAATTAAAAGCGGTTGACCCTGAGAATGTGACACTTACAAAGTATGCTAAATTAGGGGAGTTGGTGTCAGAAAAATCCTTCACTTCGATTGATGATGCCCATAAGGCGGTAATAGATTACTTGAAAAAGTTGACCCAAGAGTTAAAAATACCTACATTATCAGATTTCGGATTAACTGATTCTGATATACGCACTATTGTTGATAAAGCAAAAAAATCCTCAAGTATGAATTATAATCCAATTAAATTGAAGAAAGATGTATTAATAGGGATATTACAACAAGTTATGTGAAAGCTCTATTAATCATATTGGGATTAACAAAGGAGGAATATTTGGAGTTGTCAATGCTCCATTATTCGCAAAACTGCTTTCATTCAAGTACTGAATCATGTATGCATTTAATTTTCAGAGAGAGAATCATTCCACGGACGATCCACAAAATGGACAATATACTTCATCAACTGATATTCTCGCCCCACAGGTTTTACAAAAAAAAGATTTCCTTGATTGTTTAAAAGAATCAGTTCGAAATTCATCTCTAGGAGTAAACCCACTTTCCATGCCAATTTCTCGCAAGAATGCTTCACGTTCAACTCTTGCTTGTTGTGCTGCGCGTGGAGCCGCAATGAAAAAATTCCGTAGCATACAGATAAGTATTGCTATTGGAACAATCAAAAAAATAGGGAAAACTAATAGGAATATTTCTGGTCCGGGGCCGGGAAGATCTCCTCCACCACTACTGTTCCAGTCTTCAATGAATTCAAGAAAAAAGCTAAACATGAATAAAGCGACACCAAAAAAGATAATTACGAATATAATTGGACAAATTAGGAAAAATCGACCTTTAGTCCCTGCCTTCTCGATATTATCGTAGTAACACAATGGGCAGAAGATATGACGTGTAGTATATGTATCAGAGCTATGAAAATCATCATCAAATGAACTGGAAGAAGTCGTGTGTGTTACTTTATGAATTTTTTTGCAATCTAAACATATTAAGGCGCCACACTGTTCACATTTGTCCATTGCTGTTCTTGATGGATGATATTTACATGATAATGAGCTTGTCATTGTGATTCGTAATGTAAATGTTTCTTTCCCTAAAAAGGTTTGTCACTTAAAAATAACTCCAAAATGCAAGAATCGTGTTCTCTTGTCTATTCATGATTGTATTCTTTTACAGAAACAACGACGACTTTTACAGTATCAAAGCCAATTGAGGTAAAAAAAGGAAAAAGTTCACCCTTTCCTCTTACTAGGTTATTATCAATTCTAAATACCTATCTATTAATTCCCTAAAATTTGATGGGCTTCCTTCAATTGCTCTATTATTGGTATTTTTTGTGGACATTTTTCAAGACATTCTTCACACTCAACACAAGCTGTTGCGTCTTTTCCAGGTAGCCAGCGAACCTTCCCAATCTGAGCATACATGCTTTTAGCATCTTCTTCTTGTCCATATACTTGATAGCGAATTAAAAAATCGAAGATTTCTTTAATATTCACTTCATTTGGACAGGGCATACAATAGCCACAACCTGTGCACACAACATCAGAAAGTTCTTTGAATTTATTTGCAATGTTCTGAATTCGGTCTTTTTCATCACTAGTTAACAGATTATAGTTTTCTTTTGACACTAGCTTTAAATTATCATCCAGCATTTCTTCTGATCCCATCCCTGAAAGAGCAACAGAAACATTGGGGTTACTTAACACAAATTTGAGAGCAAGATCTACAAAATTATTTCTATCTGCTGTTAACCAATGCTGCATCGATCTAGGAGGAGGTATCCCAGCCAATCTTCCACCCCCTACGGGCCCCATGATTGCCACAGCTAACCCATTTTCGGCAGCATAAGCCAACATTTCTTCGTTCACTTGATCTATAATGTTATACTGAACCAGCATCAATTCAAAATGTCCAGTGTCAATGATTTCCTTTAGAACCTCTGGTTTATCATGAAATGAGAATCCAATATGCTTTATTTTTCCAGCCTCTTTTGCAGCCTGGGCCCTTTCGATAAGGTTCAATCCTAACACTTTTTCATGAAAGGTTTTGCCATTAATGCTATGAAAAAGATAAAAATCAAGATAGTCCACATCAAGTTTCTCTAGTTGTTCATTGAGGTATTTATCATAATGAGCTGGTTCCGTGAAATCGGGTAGCCCAACGGGACACTTGGTTACAAGAGTTACTTTTTCACGATAACCATCTTTTAATGACTGGCCAACAACAATCTCGCTTTCTTTCGCGTGGTACGGATACGCGGTATCAATATAATTGATTCCAGAATCAATTCCTTTTCTGATCAAACGAATTGCCTCCTCACGATTTATGGCGGGTTCTCCAGGTTTAAGTGTTGGAAGCCTCATACATCCAAACCCTAAAGCAGAAACCTCAATTCCTGTTTTTCCTAATTTTCTGTAGTGCATTGTTCTGAGTTCCAATTCTTATGTACATTAATTTTTTTCGAATGCTTTTCAATCAGTCAAGTACGGATATGAATTATTTTTGCTTTTAGTTTAGTCAATACTAACTCCACAATCTGGACAGTAAATCGAATCTGGAGGTAATCTGGAACCACATCTTCTACAAAAAGCACGAGAATATTTTTCTCTACCTCTGAAGGAGCTCTTAATCCCAAAAACAAAAGGGAAAAAAAGGAATAAGAACAAAAACGGGAAATCAAAGAATATAAACAAAATTAGACTCACTAAAGAGATCAAAATAGATACAACAAAGATAATTAACCCTTTGGTTTCCATTATGTTCACAATTTTGGTTATATGTAATTAAGAAATTACTGCTGCTCAACTACTTAATCTGAGGGCTTTTTTTGTAGTTCAATGTCTAAGAAAGAATATCTTATTTTTGCTTTTCACAGAAGAAAGTAAAACCAAGGTAAATGTCCTATGATTGCCATATATCCTAGTTTTATTTATGATTCTAGTTAATTTTTTTAATAGTGCGAGGGAATAAGAAATGTACATTTTAGAAAAGGTATCATCGAGTCTTCTCTTCAATTAGAAAGGAGTTAACTTCAAAAGAAGCTCTTAAGTGCAAATGTTGCAATTAAAGACTTGTTAATCGACGCTAAAAGGTATATCAACTCATTAAAATTACTCAAATCCCATCAAAGGTTATCACTATGTACCATAAGGAAAAACTTTCACCAGGGGAGCATTATGTTAACATTCGTGGAGTAAAACTGTGGTATTATGTACAGGGTAAGGGACCAGTTTTGTTGTTCCAACCTGGTGGTGCTGGTTGGGGTGGAGATGCTATTCCCTACATTGAAACTCTTAAACCACTTGAAGAATTAAGAACCATGGTCTATCTGGAACCACGAGGGATTGGCCGTTCACAACGTTTGAATGAACCTAATGCTTATAGTTTGGATGAATATGTCGAAGATATTGAATCCTTAAGACAATTTTTTGAGATACCAAAGATTGCCATCGCTGCTCACAGTCATGGTGGATTTGTTGCTTTGAAATATGCCCTTAAATATTCAAAAACAGTCGAACGTCTCGTTTTAATAGACACTACACCTCATATTTTTCTGGGAAATTATGATAATTGGTTAAGGAAAAGGAAAGGTTATAGAGAGGCGTTATCCGCTCTCAAAAAGCTTCAAAATACTGAAATTCATTCTGATAATGAGAAAGAAAGAGCCATTCTCAAAATTTTATTACCAATCATTCATTTCTATAACTTTGAGAATGTTTCTTCACAAGTCAATAATTATTTGACGAATATGGTTGTTTCAGCGAAACCCCACCATTACTTCAATAAAAATGAAGCATCTGAATATGATCTTAGAGAATTAATTCACCACATAAATGTTCCAACATTAATCATCAATGGGGATGATGATATGCCTCATATTGTTTTAGGGTCTAAGCTTCTTCACGAGCAAATACCTGGAGCAAATCGCGTTATAATCGAAAAATGTGGTCATTGGCCTATGATCGAAACTCCCAATGAGTTTTTCGAGGCCGTTTTCCCATTCTTATCAAAATAATCTTTCTCCCTATCGACACATTGAAAACATTATAATTATTAATACTTCACCAAGGTATTCACGTTTATTTAGGTGAGATATGTTGAAAGAACTTAAACCCCGAATAGATCCTTCAGGGCAAAGAATGATTGATTTTATTCAGAAAATATTTAATGAAGTAGGCCCTCGACTGGCGGGTTCGGAAGAAGAAAAAAAAGCAGGTAACATCATCTATGAAGAACTCCAAAATTATTGTGATGAAATAAACCAAGAAGAATTCACATGTCGTCCTGGAGGCTTTTTAGATTTTATTTGGGTAACAGCTTTGTTTTATATAGCTGGAGTAGTGGCTTATTTCGTTATTCATCCTTTGTTATCAAGTCTTCTTATCTTCATTGGGCTTGGGATATATTTTGTCCAGCAAAACCTGCTCTATGAAGTGATAGACTTTTTATTTCCTAAGAAAACTGAATATCATATCATTGGAAAGATTAAACCTCGTAAGGAATCACAAAAATTGGTTCTCTTATCAGGTCACCATGATTCAGCTTATGAATTTCCTTTGTTGAGTAAATTGGGAGGCAAATCAACTATCTTAATTATTTTAGCTGTAATTTTTGCGATTTTAAGTACTCTCCTTGGTATCCTCAAAACTCTTGTACTAATTTCTCATGACCAGCAATTTTCTCAGGTAGATCCATTTGCAGTCATACGAGTGTTACAAAACTTTACTATTCTATATGTTATTGATTTAGTCCAGATAATTATATTCCCAATTGGAACTATCTTAGTGATAATTTTAGCTCTTTATCTTCGTTCTAATAATGTTGTTTTTGGAGCAAATGATAATTTAACTGCAGTTGCGGCTATACTTGAATGTGGAAGATTTCTTTCTCAGAACAGACCTGATCATACAGAAATTTGGTTGATTAGCTTTGCTGGTGAAGAACATATGAGAGGATCCAAAAGATTTGTGTCTCTTCACCAGAAAGAACTTCAAAAACGCCAAGGACTATTACTTAACCTTGAATGCTTGAGTGCTGATCTATTTCTTGTTGCTACAGCAGAAAATATGTTTTTAGCAAAACATTCCCCGTTGGTAGTTGAAAAAGTTGCACAGGCTGCCAATAAAGTTAATATGCCTGTTAATGTTGGGCCTTTGAGGTTTGCTGGATCAGATGCTGCAAACTTTTCACGTAAAGGCCTTCATGCAACGACATTATTTGGTTTAGCTAAGACTGGTGTTCCTCATTATTGGCACACTTTAAACGATACCCCTGAAAAATTATCTGGTTCAAGTATTGCAAATGCAGCTGAAATTGCTCTTCAATTTGTATATGATGTAGATCTTTCCGATTAATTAAATTGAGGAATAAAATATCCTTACTTGATTCTCTGTAAAAAAAACTTCGGTGCTTATATTCGTTTGTAAAAAATACATTTGAAGAGCATGAAATATTCATTAAAAAGGTTCGTTTGGCTTAAAAACCAAATTAGAGATAATTCTCCTAATAAACTTCCTAAAGATTGGAAAAAACATCTTATTTCCCTTTATATTATTCGTAAGAGTGATGGTATCTGCTTATTTTCACATCATTTCCAATTGGGGGCAATATCGCAGATTGAGAACCAGTTAGTGGGGATGGGGTTCACAGCTCTAGCAAAAATGATGCGAGAAATTGTAGATAGGTCAGCTCGTTTAAATATGATAGATTTAGGGAGAAGAAAAGTTTTAATAGATGAACGGATAAATCTTTTGGTCGTTTTAGTTACAACAAAAGACTCCTCCTTTCTAATTAAGAAACTCGAAGAATTAACAGACCACTTTGAAAATATGTTCGAACTCCAACAACAGATAAACCTAGAAACCTGTGTTCGTCTTGAAGACTATGCATTGACCTCAGAATTAGTTTCATTAGTTTTCAAAGACCGATCAAAACGTGTGTTAGAAATAATCCCTGTGATATTGCAAGGTAAAAGTAAACCGAAAATCTTACTCACCTTCCTATGATAAAAGTGATTTGATGGGTTTGATCCCACCAAACCCTAACACACCAAGCCTTAAATATCTTTCTCTCGAAAGATACGCACCTTCTCGGCGCGGTAAATCAATACGAAGAAGTAATACCATACACTCTAATCAAGAAAAAAGATTAACTAGTATTTTTACTGTAAATAACCTGACAATAAATGAAACTAAAACCTCGTTAAGAGAAAAAAAAGGGTCATCATCGAAAATAACTAGAAGATAATGTATTTATTTTTGAAAAGGCTATATTATCTCCCCTTAATTCAATTCTCTGGAGATTTAGGAAGATCTTCAGGATTTAATGAAACACGAATGTGATTATCACGGCCTATTAAGGTTTCAGCAGATAACATTGCATTATAGATAGCTTCTTGCACTAGATCAATAGTCATTCTAAAGATATCTGAGAGTAACGGACTTGTGTCATTAAATAGTGTTTTTTGGAGAAATGGATCTTTATTAGCATGTAATATTGTATTTTGTGTTGAGAATGCAATTATAAAATCTCCACTTGTGTGACTCAGGATTGATCCTGTCCGTGCAATACCAAACGCACCTCTATGGGCTAGCCTACTTAGCTGACGACTATTAAGAGGTAAATCTGTAGCAATTACAACTATGATTGATCCACCTCCCAATTTCGCAACCCATTCATCGTCCCTTTTTGGTAAGTATTTTTGTTTTTCAAGAATTGAAGCCATTTTAGTTCCATAAAAATGAAAGTCTTTAAAACGACCAAAGTTCGGTAAAACAAGTGTTCCTATGTGATAGACCTCATTACTGTCAATCCGTTCATTAGGTACAACCCTCGAAGCAGTGCCAATACCACTTTTTAATTCGAAAACCTGCATACCTGTTCCTGCACCAATGTTTCCTTGTTGTACTCTAGCTGACTTCGCTTGGGTTATTGCCTCTAAGACATGGGATTCTCTAATATGTCGACCTTGAATATCGTTCAAATAACCGTCAAAACACTCTGTGACAATTGGTGCTACTGATCCTGTTTTTATACCAATTTCAGGATTATTCCTTATTGCGTGACTTACCAAAGCGTCAAAAACTAAACCCACATTTAATGTGTTAGTCATTGCTATTGGTGTTTCGAGACATCCTGTCTCAAAGATTTGGGGAATACCAGTTGCTTTCCCATAACCATTAGCAACAAAAACACCCGCAGGTACTTTTTCTTTGAAAATGTTTCCACCATGAGGAAGAATCATGGTCACGCCTGTTCGAATAGGCCCTTTTCCAGGAATCAGTTCTCCTTCTCCTTCAATGATAGTTTTATGACCAACTGCAACCCCAGGAATGTCAGTTATCGCATTATTTTTACCTGGCTCATAACTACCACAATGCCAGCCCAAATCTCGGAGATTCACCATAATAATGGTACAATTTGAAGTATTCTTTTAAAAGGAGAGGGTTTTCATATCTATTTGAGCTCAACCTTAAGTAAGCCTTTAGTAATCACTATCCCGAGGATCCATATTGGAAATCAATCTAATCTCGAAAAATAATCGAGAATTGATTCATAGATGTTTTGAATTGGTGAAAGACGATTATCTTAACAATATAGTACTGATAGGGGATTTATTTCCTCCTTGCATTAAACTTACAGATATTTATGGTATCTTTGTCCTTCCAAGAAAACCATCTGACTGTGAAAAAATTATCCTTTCTAGCTTAGATAAAATTATTCAAAATGAGTTTACCTTGGTATCTTTTAAATCTTAATATCTCTTCGGATGTACATTAATCCTGTTTTAGAATTTCTCAAAGCAAGGTTAGAGTATTATTTGCTTTAGATTACTAACTTCTCATCTCTTTTTTAAAGAGCTCACCATAAAACTAATTCTCTTAAGATTGATGAAGAATTTAAACTTCATCCCCTCAGAATTTGTTCTTGGTTATAAAAAACCGAAAGAATTGTATATATTCTTTCTATCTTGTTGAAACAAATTTAATTTGACTGCTTTTTTTAACAGTTTCTTTCTGATCCTAATGCAAATGGAAGATATTAATTCGTGTCGTTCGAAATATTGATTCCTCAACTACAAAGGCTTTTAGAAGAGTTAGAGCTCTCTCCTACCCCAGGACAATTAGAATATCTTGAAGCTATTATTGCTAAAAAAGATGTTTTGGTTGTTGCTAGTACTGGCTCTGGAAAGACCTTTGGAACAGTTATCGCTTGTCTTCATCGAATTCTTTCTGAAAAATCAACCCCAATAGCCACTGTGGTGATTACACCACTTAAAGCCCTCAATCGGGATATTTTTCGACGAGTATTGCCATCATTGGGAGAAAAGCTGGGAGTATCAATCGCAGTTCGTCATGGAGACACAACTAGTACGGAAAGAAGAAGACAAACCAAAGATCCTCCGCAAATTTTAATCACCACACCTGAATTGTTTCAAGCTTTATTACCAGCGAAAATTCTTGGACGAGAACGGCTTAAAAATGTTCAAACAGTAGTGATTGATGAAATTCATGAACTAGTTGAGACTAAACGAGGGGTACAGCTTTCAATTGCCCTTGAACGCCTTTCTATGCGTACAGGTAGAAAAATTCAGCGAATAGGGCTTTCAGCAACTCTGGGAAATCCTGAAAAAGTAATGAATTTTCTTACACCAAGATGTACTAATTGCAAAGTTGTTGAAATCCCTTCTTTAAAAAAGCTACGGCTTACAATTGAATATCCAACTCAATTATCTCCAGATCTCCATGAATTTACCAAAATATTACAAACTACTGAAGAGGCAGCAGCACGATTTTTTCGGATAGTTGAAATCGTAAAAAAAGAGTCAGGAACAGTATTACTCTTTACTAATACACGACAACAAGCAGAAATCCTTGGGTATCGATTTAACCGTTACAATGAAAATGTTGACATTGATAAACGAATAAACTTCGAGGTTCACCACTCTAGTCTATCAGCTCAATATCGACTACAAGCGGAGACAGAGGTTAGGAAAGGAAATTTAGAATTAATCATTGCGACTTCTTCCCTCGAATTGGGAATAG
>Ga0209636_10005611_pt1 | contig 12818 bp, 11 predicted proteins | sample DeeMarSWOR152_54_FD_187464 | JGI IMG/M metagenome (GOLD analysis project Ga0209636, IMG submission 187464) | Marine sediment microbial communities from White Oak River estuary, North Carolina - WOR-1-52-54 (SPAdes) (version 2) | ecosystem: Environmental > Aquatic > Marine > Intertidal zone >...
CCTGAGTGGAAAGACCTATTGAGATGATTTTATGCGCCTCGTTATTTCTTGTAACCACAGCCCTTACTGTTTCAACGAGGGCATTCCACCAATCCTCAGGGTCCTGCTCAGCCCATCCCTCTTCAGGATATTTAATTGGATATGATTTATATTCAATATCCAGCAATACTCCTTTTATATTAAACAGTGCACTTTTGGTTCCTGTTGTTCCTACATCTATTCCAAGAACATATTCCATAATAAGTCTACTTTATCCATGTCTTAATCTCCTCCTTTCCGTGTGCCTGCTCAAAAGCACGGACGTAATTATAACCAGAGCAAAGACAATATGTGTATAAAAATAGGGAATCCTTAACATGACGAGTGCATTCTCTATAATAGCAATAATAAGCGCTCCCAGGAAAATTCCAACCATGCTTCCTTGTCCTCCCATAAGAGCAGTTCCACCAACGACGGACGAAGCTATAGCTTTGAGTTCCCAGCCATCACCTGCCTGGGGAAAAAATGCGCTTACTCGAATAACCTGCATTACTCCAACAAAAGCACTCAGGATTCCTACAATTATAAAGCAGGTTATTTTTACCCAATCTGTATTTATGCCCATCGCCCTTGCGGCCAGTTTGTTGCCTCCTGCAGCGTACACCCAGTTGCCGAATTTATGAGAATGAAGTAAAAATCCAAGAATCAACACCACTGCAATAAACCAGATAACCTGAACTGGGACAAAACCTCCGATTTTACCCATTAAAGTATGGCAAAAAAGCGGTGATGTCGCCCGGTCAATAGGAGTAGTAAATCCTTTTGATAATAGAAGCATCAGTCCCCTCCAGAACATCCTTGTTCCCAGGGTAGTTATGAAAGAAGAAATATATCCTTTTGTCGTTATCAATCCATTTAAGAGACCAAGAACGGCTCCTATAAAGAGGACGATACCTGCAGCTAAAAATGAATTCATCCCCGCTTGAAAAAATTTAAAAAATATAAAGGCACAAAATACAAGTATTGATCCCAACGAAAGATCGAACTCTCCACAGATCATTAACAGACCAATGCCTAAAACAACAATACTGAATTCAGACCCCTCTGCAAGAAGGATCTCGATGTTTTCAGGGCTAATGAAACGGTGTTCAGGGGATAGAAAGATAAATATTAATACCAGACCAATGAATATGAGAAAAACACTCGAAGATCTATAGGTAAAAAAATTTTTAAAAAAGTTCATTTACAAATTCCAATTAATACCTTGATCCTGTTTTTCTTGCCTATTCGGCAAGAAACTTTTTTTAATCGTGAATGTGGCTTGTCCACATTAAGGATTCTTACTTTTTATATGGTTATGAATCTACCTTAGAAGGCGGTGTTACTATCAATTCAGAGAGCTTCTCTATCGAAACATCTTCTTTTCTCACGTCTGCTACTCTTTCTCCCCGGTTTAGAATAACGAATCTTTCTGCAACGGGAAATGAGTGATAGAGGTTATGAGTAATAAAGATGGCTGCAATCCCCTCTTTTTTTAATTGTTTTATGAACTCTAACACCTGCTGGGCCTCTTTGATAGATAACGCAATAGTAGGTTCATCCAGTATCACTAATTTGGCTTTGAAGTGTAAAGCCCTGGCTATTGCCACTCCTTGCCTTTCCCCCCCTGATAACATTGCAATGAGTGTATCCGGTGATCTCAGATGTAGTTCAATACTTTCCAGGGCCTCCATGCTCTCATCTCCCATGGCTTTCTTGTTGAGAAATCCTAATGATCTCACTGGTTCTCTGCCCATAAAGATGTTACGTGCTATACTCATCTCGGGTGCCAATGCTTGCTCTTGATAAACAGTTTCAATCCCAAGTTTCCGAGCCTGGCGAGGAGAGGTGACGGTTACTTTTTTCCCTTCAAAATAGATCTCCCCTTCATCTGCAGGGTGAAATCCTGATAACACTTTTATTAAAGTAGATTTTCCTGCCCCATTGTCACCTACCAATCCTACAATCTCAGAATGGTCAACCTCAAAATCCACTCCCCTGAGCGCATGAACTTTTCCAAACCATTTGTGCATGTTTATCATTTTCACTAAACTTTTTTTGTGGCTGTTTTTTTCTGAGTTATGTGTTACCATCCAGAACTCCTTTCTAACAATAGCCTATTTACCCATTCTTTTCCGTTCTATATACGTATTCAGAAGGACAAATATGATGATTGCTAATCCTATAAATGCTGAAATCCCGAACACAGGAACTCTCATCAATATGAGTCCGTTTTCCAGGAATTCAATAGTAAGTATACCTAAAATAATACCAACGATGCTCCCTATTCCTCCTCCAAGAAAAGTTCCTCCAACTACAGACGCTGCAATTGCCTTGAGTTCAAAACCCCTCCCCAGGGTACTCGCGAATGTTTCTAATCTAAGCGTCTCCATAACTCCAACGAGAGAACACAAGACTCCTACAATTATGAAGCAGGTTACTTTTACCAAGTCTGTATTAATACCCATTGCTTTGGCAGCTAATCTGTTTCCTCCAGTCGCGTAAACCCAGTTACCAAACCTATGGAAATGAAGTAAAAATCCGAGAATCAACCCCACTATTACAAACCAGATTACCTGAATGGGAAAAAATCCCCCGATTTCATGAATAAAAATGCTCTCAAAGACAGATCCTGGCTGAAGGTATGCCCGTAAATCAAAGGGCATCATACGGGTAATAACGTACAATACACCTCTCCAGAGCAGCATCGTTCCAAGGGTAGTTATAAAGGAGGGAATATAACCTTTCACAGTTATTAGACCATTAATGAGACCGAAAATAGCCCCTGCAACTAATACAATCACCAGGGCAAAAAACGTATTCAAGCCATTTTTTATCAGTGTGATAAAAATAAAAGCACAAAATGGGAGCACCGAACCAACTGAAAGATCGAATTCGGCACAGATCATCAACATACCAACGCCCAGGGTAACAATTCCAATCTCAGGTATCAACTTGCTCATTGCTCTTAGGTTTCTTGGATGGACAAAAATATGGTTTGTAGTGAAAAAGTAAAAGAAAAGCATCATAACGACGAATACAATAAAGGTATTGGTAAACCGATATGTGAAGAATTTACGCAAGTAAGTCATCTTTAATATTTTCAGGGGATAGCTTCGTATCCTCAGCTATCCCCTCTCTCCAAATAAAAGTTATTATCTTATTTTAAATGGTGACAGCTTCTCAATGGTTCCAATATTGTTTTTATCCACAAGAAATCCGCCTGTGTCTATGTTATTTGGTTTGAAACCATACTTCTTCACCAGATAGAGCACAAAAACAGGGTAGTATCCCTGCAGGTACTGCTGTGCATCGATGGTTGCTTCCACGTACCCATTTTTAAGCCCTGCGATTGTTCCTGGACAGGGATCAAATCCACCGGCTATTATTTCCCCCGGTTTATAACCTGCAGCCTTCAGTGACGCTGCTATTCTATCAGTGGTGATACCTCCAATTCCAATAAAGAATGTGGTTTCAGGGTGGGAAAGAAGATATGACGTCTGGCGCTGTTGAACGACCGCAGATTCGAGACCGCCGGCATCTATTTTCTCATAAGAGGTGATGCCATATTCTTTCATAACATCCAGGATTCCTCCGGTTCTTACGATTTCATACATTTGTCCCGGTGCTTCTATTGACATAGCCACGTGAGCTTTTCTAAAATTCACTCCTTTTTTGCGTCCTATGCTGAACAATCTTTCAGCTATTTTACGCCCAGCTTCTCTCTCGTCCTGACCTATAAAGCACAAGCGTTCGTTACCCTTAGGCCCTTTTGTATCATCGCAATCTATGGAGATCACTGGAATTCCCTTTGCTATCGCATCTGCAACAGGTTGATCCCATACAGTGTCATCGTTTAAAACGAGAGCGATCCCATCGCATCTCATGGCAACTGCTTCCCTAAATCTCTTTTGTTGCAGGGCAAGATCTTCTCCACAGAAGTCCATATCGGCCCTACATCCAAGCTCTTTGCATGCGTTAAGCATACCCTGGTGCAAAACTGCCCAGTAGGGATCATCTCCGCCATGGGTAACAAAGCGGAAATACATATCCTTAGGTTTTTTATCTGGGGCTATCTGTATATCGGCTAGTGCCTGTAGACAACCGAAGCCTATTGTTGCAAGAAATGCTACTACCATTACAAAAACTACTTTCTTTGTGGTTACATTCATTTTTTTCCCCTTATTTTTTAATTTACTCCACTTTCTCTCGAAATTTCCTTAAAAGCATGGTGAAACTAACTTCCCTATGTTGAGACCTCCTTACTTCAAAATAGATTGACCTCTCTGCCCTTCATCACCTCCTTCCTTGCCTCTCATTTTTGCTGTTCATCTTACTACAGAATATTCCTCCCCTCCCAGAAAACTAAAAAAATGAATAAAGTATTCTATCACACACATCTTTTTATGTCAAAATATTAACTCCCTGCTCCATTTTTGCCCTTCGTCAAGCATTATAAGGTAATTGTCAACAGGAATATAGTTACAAATAGAATTGCCAGAACCAAATATGTACCTACCTTTCTGCATACATACATTTAATATATTCCTGATATATTTCCTTAAATCAACTTCATTTAATCTTGCCAATTTATCTACATCAACACCACCGATAATACCTACTCGACTTCCCCATTCTTTTTTATATTTTGTAACCGGATAACCGTTATCCTCAAAGGAATGAACCGCATCTATTGTTACATCTTTGATCAATGTATCCATGATTTGATCCTTATTTCCGCAGCTATGGAGAAAAAAGGGTTTTCCATATTGATGTGCAAGCGATGCATATTTTTTGTACCATGGAAACACCCACTTATTTAAAAGCTGCGGGGAAATTATGGTAGCAGATCTGTAACCCAGATCGTCCGCAAACCATATACACCCGATGATATCACTCGATATCACTGTATTAAAAAAATCGTATAACAATTCTCCAACTTTACCGAATATGGCTTCAACGAGATCAGGTTGGTCAAAAATCATATAGAAAAAACCCTCATATCCTAAAATCCACTCTAAAACCTCCTCAAACAAAGATGCGACAACCCCTATTTTCATCCCATCCGGTATAACTGTGACTAGATATTCGAGATATCTCTCATATTCCTGGATTAACCCATGGGCTCTTTTCCAGGGAAACTTTTCAAAATCTTCCCAAGATTGAATGAGTCCGATCCCCTCAACTGCCCAGGCCCTCTCTTTCCTGGAAAGTACGGCTGTATCTTTAGTTTTTATAATTTGTGTATTAAATGCTTCAAAATTTGTTATGAATGTCAAATCAGCAAATACACTATATCCCATATGACAATAGAAACGAATAACTTGCTCATAATATTTTTCATAGGCCGCTTTCTTTTCTTTATAATCTATCTCATCGATGCTCATACCACTCCACTGTTCAATGGGTGGCGGATAATTCTTTTCATTAAAATATTGCTCTAAAATTGATTCTTTAATTTCCTCATCAATCAGTAACTCGGCAGATACTACCCTATCGGGTACTTTTGAACCTTTAAGAATTTTCACTAAGGAATCAAAATCTGGATTTGGATTTTTTACAGGTATATTAAACATGTGCTCTCCTCTTAGATGATTTCTTCCAATCGGCTAAAATATCTTTCAATTTATTATGTGAGCTGCTAAACTGATTATGAAATGTAACCTTCTTGGTGGTTATTTTACCACATTTAATAGTATTGGAGGAAAAAATCGAATGAGATTTGAAGGAAAAGTTGTTATTGTAACGGGAGGTGGGTCAGGAATCGGTCGAGCGATATGCATACGATTCGCCGAGGAAGGTGCGTGCGTGTGCGTGGCAGATCTTGAAGGTACGAGTGCGAGGGAAACGGTTTCTTTAATCGAGGAGAAGGCTGTACGAGCGATTGCAGTTCAGGGAGATGTTTCTAAGGATGTAGACGCAAAGCAGATTGTGGAGCGAACTGTGAAGGAGTACGGAGCTGTTCACATCCTCGTAAACAATGCAGCAGTCTTCATTTTGTTGAATACTCTCGATGTCACGCCGGAGGATTGGGACAGGTCGATGGCCGTCAATGTGAAGGGTCCAGCGCTGATGGGAAAGTATGCAGTACCTGAAATGGCGAAGGTGGGCGGTGGAGCAATTATTAATATAGCCGCTATCAATTCTCTTGTCGGTGAGGCTGACATGGCGCCTTATAATACTACAAAAGCAGCTCTGCTTGGTCTTACGAGGTCAATGGCTATTGATTACTGGAAACATAGAGTTCGTGTGAACGCAATATGTCCGGGTATTATTTACACACCGCAAGTGCAAAGAATGCTGGAACAACAGAATATGACACGTGCTGAGTTTGAGAAGACAGGTAAATGGATGAACACTCCAGGAATGCGTGTAATTATGAAGCGTATCGGAGACCCGGAAGAAGTCGCAAATACAGCTCTCTTCCTGGCCTCCGAAGATTCCTCCTACATTACGGGGAGTTACATTTTAGTAGATGGGGGCCATATGGCCCAGTGAAATAAACCATGTATACACTGATCGGGCATGCTTACTGCTTATTTTTTCTCCAGTGACAATGGTTGAGGTATGGACGAAGAGACAATAAAACATATATAGGAAGGATAAAAAGCTAAATCAGAAAAAAATTACTAAAACCTGCTGCAGAGCTCATTTGCAAGTCTTTTCGCATATTCTGTTTTAAATCTATTGTCAATGAAAGATTCGGAGTCACCGGAAGGCCAATCGTCAGGATTTTCCTCTAGCTCTGAGAGAAGATGAGCGTCCCGAAATATTCTAAACTCTATAGTATCCAGACCACTACAGAGGTAAAATTGCCTAATCATATCATAGATCTGTTGGCGTATAGTATTTTCCAAACCAATATCTTCAAGGATTTTCTGCACACGGGAACCAGAGGGTTTCTGCATATTCCACACCTCATGGAGTATAGCAGCTGCTTTCACCGTTATCGCGGAGCCTCCCTCGTTTTTCGCCAGTTCTTCTGCCCATCGAAGTACCCTGAGCGTATGCATGACCTTTTCTTTGTCAGGAAATAGAAAATCAACCATGGCTGAGATAAGACGATCACGAATGGATATTTCCTCACTCCTGTCTTGGGGTTTGTAGCCGATACACTGGGTCGCAAACTTGCACCACTGCGCACATCCCAATTCAACCTTTGGATTTCGTATTTCAAAGCCGCAACGCCTGCACTTTGTTATACCCTCGTCCTTCCACAGCTCCACATTTGTGCCGCACACAGGACATTTTACCTCACTGATGTCTTCGGGATTCCAGAATCTTCTATCCTGACCAGGACACTTTTGTACTCCCACAGAAAAAGACCTCCTTGTGTTATATTAAATTTAACCTTACTTTCCACCCTAAAAAAGGAAAAATATTCTTCATATTCTATCACTATTGATTTTTCCATTGTTTTTAGATTAATTCTATACGAACCGCCGTTCATACTGTTTTGCCGGATCCATTTAAGGGAGAATATTACAACAATAGAGGAGCATGTTATGAATGAACGGGAGAATCTCCTTCGGACAATCCACTTCGAACTACCTGACCATATTCCAGTGACCTTTCATATTAACGGGTCGTGCTGGCATCATTACCCACAGGATGCTCTTCAGGATCTTATGGAAGCCCATACCCTGCTCTTCCCTGATTTTAAACGATCACCTGTACCTGTTGTTGTTGAACATCCGCCCTATGCACTCGCAGACCAGTTGTTTACCGACCCATGGGGATGTGTGTGGGAAACGAAAGACGACGGAATAATCGGCACTGTTATTAAACATCCCCTTGAAAGCTGGGACGGTTTTGATAACTATGTTCCACCTGATCCTGATAAGACCACTCACTGGGGTCCTATTGACTGGAACGAGCAACCGAAGGACAACGGGCCTGCCATTTCTCAGCGCTGCCTTCCCAACGGTGAAATTGGTCATAATCACACCTGGCTGAAACTCATTGATATCCGCGGGTATGAAAATGTGATCTATGACATGGCGGACGGCGAGCCCAGGCTTTACAGGCTACTCGAAATGCTGGAGAACTTCAACCTGGGTCTTCTAGACAATTATATGACATACGTGGGTATTGAGTGGATAGGGTTTGCCGAAGATCTTGGAATGCAGACAGGACCGATGCTCTCACCAGAGCATTTCAGGAAGTATATCAAACCGAGCTATTCACGATTAATGAAAAAAGCGCGTGATACTGACGTTATCGTGCATGTGCACGCCGATGGTGATCTGCGTCAGCTCATGGACGATATTCTTGAATGCGGGGTGCAGGTAATAAATCTGCAGGACCTGGTCAATGGTATAGACTGGATCCAGAAAAAACTTGCAGGAAAGATATGTGTTGATCTCGATATTGACCGCCAGTGCATTACCCGTTTCGGAACCCCCGCCATGATAGATGATCTCATTCGTGAAGAAGTGGAAAAAATTGGCAGCAAAGAGGGTGGCCTCATGATGATTTATGGACTTTACCCTGATATACCCTTCGAGAACGTGAAGGCGGTCATGGATGCCATGGAACGGTATACTGATTATTACAGGTAAGTTCCACTTTTGAATAGAATACCTTCTTATCTCATGAGTCCCGGAAGAAAAATGGCAATCTGTGGGAAGAGAACAAGAATGAAAGTTCCAAGCAACAGTGCAAAAAACAGTGGGAATATACCTTTGAAAATTACATGCAGAGGTACATCTTTTGCCACTCCGCTCACCACATACACGTTTATCCCAACCGGCGGAGTGATCACACCTATCTGCGTTATAAGTACGATTATCACACCAAACCATATAGGATCAAAGCCAAGGGAGCCGATTACCGGATAAAAAATCGGCACTGTCAGCATGATCAACGCCAGTGCATCGATGAAACAACCACCGATAAGATATATCAGTATAATTATTCCCATTATTGCAAAAGGAGGGAGCTGAAATCCTGACACCCAGTTTGCAATGTCAAAGGGAATCCGGGTGATTGCGAGAAAATGCCCAAATATTGTCGCCCCAGCAACTACCATCAGAATCATACAGGAGATTCTAGCGGTTTCTACAAGGGATTGAATGAAACCCCGAAAATCAATCTTGCGTCTTGCTATGGCAATGAGTAACGTACCAAATGCTCCTACTGCCCCGGCCTCAGTAGGGGTAAATATGCCGAAGAAAAGGCCGCCCATAACCATCATAAAAAGAAGAAGCGTTTCTATAAGACCTGAAAGTGATACAAACTTCTCTTTTAATGTAAAGTTTGGTCCACGAGGGGCTATTTCAGGTTTCAGATGTGTCCAAATCATCACGGCCATTGAAAATAAACAGGAGAGCATGAGTCCGGGGAGAATACCCGCCATAAACAGTTTCCCTATGGACTGTTCTGTCATGAGACCATACACAATAAAGATGACGCTTGGTGGAATGAGAATTCCGAGACTCCCCCCTGCAGCAACCACGCCTGTTGCAAGGCTGTCCTTATAATGATACTTTTTCATTTCCGGAAGTGTCACAGCAGCCATTGTTGCTGCAGTCGCGTTTGTGGATCCGCAGATTGCGGCAAATCCAGTACATGCCCCAATTGTTGCAATTGCAAGCCCACCTGGCCAGTGCCCTATGAACTTATATGCGACATTAAACAACCTGCTGCTTATTCCAGCATGAAATGCAATCTGCCCCATGAGGATGAAAAGAGGTATCACGGTGAGATTATAGGAACCAAAAACTTGAAAAAGATCCTTGACCATCATATTCATGGCCGCATTAGAGGAGACCAGAAAGCCAAATCCCACTACACCCACGAGTGCCATGACAAATCCAACCGGCATTCTTGAGAACAACAGCAGGACAAGAATCGCTATTCCAAGTATACCTACAAGAGTCGGGGACATTTAAACATCCTGTTATATTCAATTCGACGAGCCCCTGATCCATACCCGGATCAACGAACCTGCAAAACGGAACAGTAGAACAATGCAGAGCATACCGCAGCCGATCGCAACTCCGTAAACAAAGGGATACAGGGGAACCTGAAGAGTAAGAGATACCTCCCCGGTACCGCGCAAACTGCCCGCATACAACACAGCCTGCCACGCGATTACACCGAAAAGAGCAGTGCACACAAAGGCATTTATACAATCTACAATGGCCTGTCCTCTCAGTTTCAGCTTCTGAACAAGAAAATCAACTGCAATATGCCCACGCATAATAGAAGTATATGCGAGGGAAAAAGAGACAAATATTGCACCCAGGAGGCCAACTATTTCATATGTGCCAGTGATGGGGTTTCGGAACAGTCTCAGTACCACATCTGCCACAGTAAGCGTCATCATGAGGGCAACGGATACTATGGCGATCCAGTTGAATACCCTGCTCGCAGCTCGAACGCCCCTATCTATGCCGATAAAAACAGCTTCTACTCTTTTCATGAGCGATCATTCATTATTTGCTGTATTTTTCTATTAGATTAAACAATAAATTTACATACTCTTCACCATTAAGGCCCTTTTTATTCGCCTCAACAATATAGCCATCAATTACTTGTCTCACCGCCCGTCTCCACTTTGTACTTTCCTCCTGGGAAAGGAATATTATCTCGTTTCCTATACTCAGTGTATAATCCCTTCCCTCTACATCCACTGCATTCCATGTCTTCCCATGCACGTCAATCCATTCGCTGCTCACATCCTCAAAGATACCCCGAATATCGGAAGGCAGGGAGTTCCATTTATCGAGGTTCATGACTACAAACATGCAGGTTGTATACCCAACAGTAAAACATTCTGTGGTGTATTTTATGACCTCCGCCTGTCGCCACCCTTTTAACACCTCGATGGGGCTAAAAGTACCCTCCACAACTCCTTTCTGCAGCGCTTCGTAGGTTCCTCCCTGCGGCATTGCTACAGGCACACCGCCCAGGGCTTCCACCACCTTTGCACTCAGCCCGGTTGACCTGATCTTCATCTTTTTCAAATCATCCAGGATTCGAACCGGTTTCTTGGTATGAAGCAGCCCGGGTCCATGGGCATGAAGGTAGAGTAATTTCACGTCGGAAAGTTCTTTGGGCTGTACCTGCCTGTAGAACTCATTCACCACCCTTGTGGCTACAATGCCGTCAGGATACCCAAGGGGAAGATCCGTTGCTTCCATCACTGGAAATCGCCCACGGGTGTATGCGAATACAGACATACCAATGTCCGATATACCCTGTACAACCCCGTCATAACACTGATTTGCCTGTGTGAGTGTTCCTCCAGGGAAAACAGTGATCTTCACCCTTCCATCTGTTCTTTTTTCGATTTCTTTGGCCCACTCTATTCCAGCCTTTGCCTGCCCATGGGTTGCAGGAAAGAAAATACTGTAGTTCAGGTTGATTGATTTTGCCTCAACGTCCACAGGAAAGATCATAAAAAGCACTAGACCAGTAAGAATCAATACTGCTGTAAAAAAGCCAACTTTCCTCATTTTCTTCCTCCTTTATTAAGGTTTGAAAGCCGAAACTAGTTCCGTATAGTTCCATAATCAATACGAAACAGATGAAAAATTATAACAAAAGGTAGATTGTAATAAATTGAAGATTATACGAAACGTGCGGTTGATGTCAAGAAAATAATACAGCGAGGATGTAGTCAGGTGGATCTCTCTCTGAATGGTCGTTAAAGCTTCAATATCAGGAATCTGGAGGTTGATGGTTTTAAAGCCCCTTGTTTCTCAATTTCCCGCAACAACCCGTCGTTTTTTGTAAAATTATATTCTTTCTTCGGTTACAGATAAATTGAAAGGTTGTTTATTCTCCCTTCTCAATTTATTTTTAAAAAAGTATTCATAAATATAATAAGGGATTGTTCATATGGGCAAAAATGTGACACGAATTACCCTTGGAGAAAGGGAATACATCCTTGTGGGTACTGCACACATATCTAGAGAAAGCGTTGAAGAGGTGAAAGGAGTAATCCTTGCAGAAAAACCCGACATGATTTGCATTGAAATTGATGAAGCAAGATATAGAGCGCTGACCCGAGAAGATTCGTGGAAAAATCTGAATATCATTCAAGTCCTGAAAGAGAAAAAAGGATTCCTTTTGCTCGCAAACCTCATACTCGCATCGTTTCAGAGGCGGCTTGGTATTGATTTAAAAATAAAACCCGGAGCGGAAATGGTTGCTGCCATATCGGCAGCTCAGGAGCTGGGCATTCCCTTTTTACTCTGCGATCGCGAGCTTCAGGTCACCCTGAGACGGGCATGGGCACGCACAGGATTCTTCGGTAAAATAAAAATGCTTGCAGTAATGGCCTATTCCATGATAAGCAGGGAAAAACTCACTGAGCAGCAAATAGAGGAGATGAAAAAGAAAGGCACACTCCAAGGTATGATGGAGGGGCTTTCACAGTTTTTACCAAAAGTCAAAGAAGTGCTGATTGACGAAAGAGATATCTACCTTGCAACAGGTATATTCAAAGCTAAAGGAAAAAAACTACTCGCAGTTGTTGGAGCAGGCCATATCCCCGGAATCGTACTCAGATTACAGTCTCTCCATGAAGGCATAGGAGCAGAATACCTGGATTCTCTCAATACTATACCGCCTAAAAGCGTTGTTGCCAAAAGCCTTCCCTGGATACTCCCGGCAGCCATATTAGGAGCGATAGTCGCAGGTTTCTTTGTGCGCGGTTCTGATGTGACAGTGAGCAATATAGGTAAGTGGGTTATTTTGAACGGCTCACTTTCTGCAGCCGGGGCACTCATTGCACTGGCTCATCCACTTACCATAACGCTCGCATTCATCGCCGCACCGGTTACCTCTCT
>Ga0209636_10005612_pt1 | contig 12816 bp, 12 predicted proteins | sample DeeMarSWOR152_54_FD_187464 | JGI IMG/M metagenome (GOLD analysis project Ga0209636, IMG submission 187464) | Marine sediment microbial communities from White Oak River estuary, North Carolina - WOR-1-52-54 (SPAdes) (version 2) | ecosystem: Environmental > Aquatic > Marine > Intertidal zone >...
TTCCATTATCTCTCCATGATCTTGCTTCCCACCTTGGCCAGGATGGGGGTTTGCTGCGAAGCCGAGATAGTGAAATGGGGATGGTATCCCAGGGGAGGAGGCATGATCCGGGTGAAGATCGTTCCCATTGGGGAATTGCAGTCGATTGACCTTTCCACCAGGGGCAGGACGAGAAGGATATTCGGGATATCGGCCATATCAAACCTGCCGAACCATATCGCGCTTCGCCAGAAGGAGAGGGCCCATCAGAGGATAAAGGAAAGGTTGAGATTGGTACCGGATATCAAAATTATGCATAATGCCCCCAGTCCGGGACAGGGAACGGTCTTATTTTTGGCCCTGGAGTCAGAAGGGGGGCTGTCGGGGTTTTCAGCATTAGGGAGAAGGGGAAAGCGGGCAGAAGAGGTGGCAGATGAAGCGGTGGACCAACTCTTCGAGCATATCGATTCCGAGGGATGCATCGATCCTCACCTATGCGATCAGCTTATTCCCTTTGCATCACTGGCTAAGGGGAAATGCGTCTTTACCGCATCGAAGATCACTCGCCATCTTCTAACCAATATCTGGGTTGTGCAGAAATTCATTGATGTTAGGATCGAAGTGAAGGGAAGGGAAGGGGAGGCGGGAAGAGTGGAGATCAATCCATGAAACGGGGAGGTGAATTGAACCGGTTAATGTTACTTTCCAAGACACTTAAGCCCCCCGAAGAGACTAAGAAGTTTCTGAAAAAATCGTTCTTCGATGGTCAAGAATATGTTAATGGCGAGAAAACCCTTGTCCCTTCGCTTCGGTGCTCTTTGGTCTGTTGCCCACATTCCCCTTCGCTCACTGAAAAGAATCTTGGACCATTCTAAAGTCCGCTTCACTCAGAATGGTTAGCCAAAATTCTTTCATGTTCGCTCCAGGAACTCGGCCAATACGCGGCTCCGAAATGGCAGCCTACCCACCCTCGAGGGATATCCCACTTTTCCAGCAGACTTCGCTCAGGGACGAAGGTCTTTCCCAAGAGTTGTAAAAATAGCCTGCGTACTAGCTGGCCGCAACACTGCAGCACCGCAGCACCGCAAGACTGTACAATTTCGCGCTCGGAGCTCGTTTTTCCCCTTTTTCGGAGATTTCACTGAGTATGGTTGATGGAGGAGCTTGAGCTTGTATGGAACATTATCAGTAGAACCGCTCCTTCATGACAACCCTTCCCCCTTTGAATTTGATCACGGTGGTTATGTTCTGATATCGGCCAGGCTCGGAGAAGTAGAAGTAGGATTTGATCAGGAGATTACTCGTTGAGAATCCCTCAAGGGACTCATGGTCCGGGGGCCCAAGCCGAACCAAAACCTCAGCTTCGCTCATGCCTCGTTGGATCATACCGAAATCCAGCAAATCTACCTGATCCGCTGCGACCGGGGAAACCAAAGCCGCAAGCAAATACATTGTGATGAAAAAAAGCCCCTTTTTCATATCAACCACCTCCAAGTAAACCATAGCAGAATGAGATTGAGATTCTCAAGGGGAATAGCAAATGGTGTTTGCATTGAGTGGAATGCATAGTTACCAATGTTTTGCGGATAAGAGAAGTTACACTATCTCGTGATTTGAGCGAAGCGGAATGAATCCTTTAAGCTGTTGAATCAGCCGTTCAATTCCTCCGAAGGTTTCTTCGAGGACGGCATCTATGCCCTTTTAGTCAAATCCGGTCAAATGTGGATAATTTTTTCATGGGATATGAAAAAATTTCAGAGATATCGCCGTCAGGCAAGGGGAAAAAAGGGGGAATAGGACCAGGGCTTGACATTTCCCACCCCTATGCTGCAGTCGAATGCTTGAATACGGTAGTTCTTGTGAGGCATGGTTTTTGCATAAAACATATGAATAGTTCCTTTCCATCAGTTTAGAACAATCATTAATGCCCATATCTCTGAAAAGATATTATCTAAAAAGACGGAAAAACAATCATAAATAGACAGTGATCCCTTGATAGAGGGGTCTTTTTTGTTTTCGGCCTTCACCACCAAATATGCATCCCATAAGATTGGCTTCATAGGAGGAAACGACACAATGAGCGAAATGCTCAGTCCTGATGTTTATGATTACGAGGATACCCCGAGGGGAGGAGCTTATCCACAAGAGGTTCCATCATCCTATTGGGATACCTTGAGGAAGATACCCCTGCTTTCCGCCATGGAGGAGAAGGAACTAGCCAAGAGGGTCATCCTTGGTGACCAGGAAGCCAGAGAGAGAATGATCAAGTCCAATTTGCGGCTGGTTCGCTGGGTAGCCTCAAAATATATCAACCGTGGCCTTCCCATATTCGACCTCATTCAAGAGGGGAACATCGGTCTCATCAAGGCTGTTGAACATTTCAAACCGAATAGGGGAATCCGGTTTTCGACCTATGCGACGCTCTGGATTAAGAGATCCATCGAGAGGGCTTTGGCAAATTACTCACGAACAATTCGCATTCCCGTTCACATTTCATCCGACCTCAACCGGTTCGCATGGATAGCTAAGTCGCTTCTCCAAGAGCTTGGCCGAGATCCAACGGACGAGGAGATCGCCACGCGGATGAAGAGCAGCATTGAGTATGTCCGAAAGCTGAGGGGCATTGTAAAGAAGACCTATCCCATCAACGGAAGTATCAAGGATGAGCATTCCGAACAGCTCTTCGGCTTATTCGAGGATATCGAGCGATCACAGCAGGTGAGTTCATGGTTGAAACTACTCACGGATACAGAGAGAAGGGTTATTACCCTTCGTTTCGGCTTGAACGATGAGGATATCCTTACCCTAGAATCGATAGGGAAAATCTTCGGGGTTACACGTGAGAGGATTCGTCAAATCGAAGCGAAAGCCATAGAGAAACTACGAAAAATCACCCAAAAAAGAGCAGTCGAATTGATTGAGATGATTTGAATATCCCCCGCCTCGGTTTCTCCTGGGTTCGCCCCTTTCTTATCTCCAATTAAGCCGCCTCCTTCTTTTCCCCAGCAATGGTAATGGTCACCTCCTCGATGGGGATGCTTTTACCTGATCTTCGGAGGGCCTCCTGAACGATCTTGTTCAATCCAAAACAGCAGGGAACCTCCATGTGAGCTATGGTGACACTGTTTATTGAGGACTCGCTCAGGATATGGGAGAGTTTTTCCACTATGCGATATTTGTCACTTGGCATTTCTCCTCGCGACATCACCCTCTCAACCCCAACCTCAACCTCAACCTTAACCTTAGCCTTTCACCTTTGTCATTTGATATTTCTCCTTCTGCCTCTAACCTCTTTCCCCTTTCTGACTGCAGCACTGGACAATGTTCGCTCCAGGGAACCAGGGCAACAACCGATGTATAAATTACCTTTGATGGCTACCCTAACTCTTCAGCACTATACGCTCAAGGACAACGGTTTTCTCCTTACATTAAGGAAACTCCAGTCATTTTCCGTTGACTTTTCTTATAGAAGGGAGCAATGTATTATGCGGAAAAGGGGTGGAGGATGAGGAAGGATCCCGTTGAATTACGTTTTGTTGTTCATGAACACCATGCCTCCCATCTCCACTATGATTTCAGGTTGGAGATGGGTGGAATTTTCAAATCCTGGGCAATTCCGAAGGGACCCTCCATGAATCCAGCAGACAAGAGGTTAGCAATCATGGTCGAAGATCACACCTTGGAATATGGGGGATTCGAGGGAATTATTCCGGCGGGATATTATGGGGCTGGAGCCGTGGTTATTTGGGATGAGGGATCCTATATCCCTGCAGAGGGAGGGGATCCTGAGGTGCAACTGGAAAGCGGAAGATTCAGTTTCGAGCTCAAGGGAAATAAGCTGAAGGGGGGTTTCTCAATAACCCACCTCAAGGGGAGGGGCAAGGGAAATCAATGGCTTCTCATTAAGAGGAGGGATGAACAGGCAAATCCCACATTCAAACTTGAAGTTGCCCTCACCGAGGAGAAGAGGGAGAAGCTCGAGGTGAAAATTCCTCTCTCCAACGGTGATTCCGCCCCCCCGTAACGTTCAAAGGGGTGATAATCCCTCGGAAAGTCTTAGGTTTTAATAGCCAGGGGGAAGGGGAGGAAAGGTTAAAAATGGAGATTTACCTGATACAACATGGGGAAGCTTATGCCGAGGATCAAGATCCGGAGCGATCTTTGACCCCTGGGGGAGAAGGCCAGATTCGCTCCAGTGGAATGGCCCTCAGAAAACTTGGAGTCGATATAGACCTTATCGTCTCCAGTCCCAAGAAGCGGGCCCGGCAAACGGCGGAGATCGTGGCAGGGGAGTTGGGTTATCCCAAGGAGGGGATTGAGGTTACAAAGTCTTTAGAGCCCTTAGCACCTTGTGAAGATGCTATCGCTTACCTAAAGCAATTCATAGATAGGGGGAGGGTGCTGCTGTCGGGACATTTACCATCCCTTGGGGAGATCGCATCGACTTTAATGAGCGAGGGGCACCCTGTCTCCATCCACTTTGAAATGGGCGGGGTATGCCGCATCGATGTTGAGGCGCTTCCAACCCATAAAGGGGATCTGCGGTGGATTTTGCCCCCGACGCTACTAAGGGTACTGGCAGAGGGAAAATAGATGTCTGATATCCAGGGGATATTGGAGCCCAGAAATCCGAGTTGAGAGAATCATGAAAATGTACACGCTGGAAATCGTCGATTTCAGGCGACTGACCCAGGAGGTGGTGGCGAAAAGGCATCGGACAATCCGGGAGCTCTGGTGGGGAGATGCCTGGCCGGGGACTTTAGAGAGGGAGAGAAACTACTCCGAGAGATATCTCTTTATCAAGGGATTAAGGCCCGTTATGCTAACTGCCCCCCATGCTGTTCCCCACGATAGGGGAAATTACAACGGAACAAACCGATTGAAACCCCAGGACGAGTTTACGGATCTCATTGTGTTTAATGTGTGTCAAGAGGCCAATTGCTTTGGATTGGTTCCACTGACGAAGTTGAGGGACCCCAATGTAGATAGTTTCGATGGTGGAAAAGCGAGGGAAACCCCTTTCTTCCGATGTCTGGAAGGCCTCATCGCCTCTCATGATATTCAGTTGCTTCTGGATATCCACGGGCTGAACAGAGGGCGCAGTGGAGTTGACATCGAGATTGGGACGAGATATGAAGCTAGCCTGAGGGGCAGGGGGGAGATCTTGGAGCAATTGGAGGAACATCTGCGGGGAGAGGCGGATTACCTCATCAGGAAAGATTGCTATTTCATAGGGGGAGAGATTGTTCGAAACATCATGGATAAAATACCGGCAATACAACTGGAGATCCACAGAAGACTGCGGGATGACGGTCATTCCGCCGAAATGGGAAGGTTGATCAGGATCTTGGCCAGTTTCGTGAGATTTCTTCCATTCGATGTGAGCTTCAACCCTTCACCCCTATAAGGAGGATCCCCAAAGAAAATCAGCGAGAAAGCAACGAATCCGACATGGCCATGCCTTTCAGGCACTCTCTATCATGATGGACGCAACCTCGGCGAGGAATTCCCGCAGAGTCCTTTACCCTCCTATTTCAGGTCCTCTATTTCCCGTTTCTTGCTGCGTGTCATGAGGTCTACGACCGCATGCCGGGGGTCTTTCGCCTCAAAGAGTACCATATAAACCTCATCAATTATTGGAACTGCTACGCTGAGCTTCTGGGCCAATTCCCGAGAGGAGACGGTCGTCCACACGCCCTCGGCCACTTTCTCGGTCGATTCCAGGACTTCCCGGAGCGAGGTGCCCTGACCTATCTTTTCACCTAAACTTCGGTTCCTGCTATGCCGGGAGAAGGATGTGGTTATGAGGTCGCCAATGCCTGAAAGACCCGTGAAGGTAAGCCGTTCAGCACCGGCGGCAACGCCGAGACGCGATATCTCAACAAGCCCTCGCGTCAGTAACGCACTTTTTGTGTTATCGCCGTAACCCAACCCATCACACATTCCCGCAGCCAGCGCAATGATATTCTTCAATGCCCCACCAAGCTCAACACCAATAACGTCTTCCTGGGTATATACCCGGAAGAATTGTGCCATAAAAGTATCCTGGAGTGATCGTGCAAGTTTGCGGTCCCTTGATGCGATAACGACCGCAGTGGGGACACTGCGTGCAACTTCTTCAGCGTGCGAAGGTCCGCTCAGAGCGGCGAGGGGCGTATTTTCTAAGAATTCCTCCAGTACCTCGGTGCACCGTTTCAGGGTTTTTTGCTCGATCCCTTTCGCGACGGAAACGACCGGAACCCCCTTTGGATAGTACACGGCAAACCTTTTAAAGACACTGCGGATGAACTGTGTTGGGACGGCACAGACAAACAGCTCGGCCCTATCTGCAGCCTCCGCTAAATCAGCTGTATATTGTATATCTCGGGGTATCTCAATTCCAGGGAGAAATTTGTAATTCTCTCTCTTTTCCCGCTGTTCTTCGATGTACTCGGGAAAGTTGCCCCATATCTTGACGGTGTAGCCCTTGGAATGGACGAGAAGAGCCAGTGCCGTTCCCCAGGCACCGTCACCGATAATTGTTATCCTACTCATTGGTTTACTCCCGAGCGGCTACCAACAAGATGGTCTCAACGACAAAACGCCGCCGAAATAGCAGCCCTCAGCCAGCTCTAACCTAAGAATTGTTAGCCCAGATTCGATTGGAAAAATGGATATACATAATCACTTTGGGCCACAGTAATATATCATCATTGGCTACGTCTACATCAACCCTGATCCAACATCAAGGCATCATCTGCGGCGTTGCCTTCGATCGCTTCTCCTTACGGCGTATTGCTCCATACGCCTCAGTCGTCGCTCCTCGGCGCCTTGCATCTAATACCTTGCTGGTGATCAGGAATACTCCATAACCTGCTGATTTCAGTTTTAATACCTAAATTAGACATTAGATTTTGGTCAATGGCCTGTATTGACAGGGCTGAGAAAGCATGCTAAAAATCAATTGACTCGTACTCGGCTTGACGGGTCGTCCAATGGTAGGACACGGGACTTTGGATCCCGTTATCTAGGTTCGAATCCTAGCCCGTCAGCCAGTTTTTTCCCATGCTTCTTTCCCCTTTTAGTAGTCTATCCAAAGGGGAACTCTACCTGGATGCCACTTCCTCCCGTATATCATGGTATCAACATACGAAAAGAACGTCCGAGCGATGGGTGATTTGGCCACCATCCATCTGGTGAGTCGATGAAAGGAACGTTTGGGTCGGCTGTAAGGGCAAATCGCCATACAGATATTGCAGTCCGTCCCCACTTTCGCCCAATAGTCAAAACACCCCTCCTCATCGAGCTTCCACTTTTCTACTTCATTGAAAACCACCTTTTCTCCCCTCGGGATAGAGCCAGAGGGACAGGTATCGGCACACTTCAGACACCTGGCACAAAATTTCTGCACCCCTAAATCCACTGGTTTGTCCGGCACCAATAGTAGTGAAGTCGTCACGGCCGACAACCGAACCCGAGGTCCGAATTCCTCGGTGATAAGGTAACCGAATCGGCCCAATTCTCCTAGTCCCGCATCTACGGCTAGTGGCACGAGAAGGAGATCGTAGTGACGTAAGTGATGGGCGATGGCTAGATAACCCAGGTGAGTGATGAAATTTGTGAGGATGGTGGTGATATAAGCTCCCCTGGCATAATTCACTCCGCTCTCTACAACCGAAGGGGTGTGAGGGGCGCCCCTCACCAGTTCAATATCCATTTCCTCAGCCATAACGATGGCAAAGGGGAGAGGAGGGGGTATCTCCTTTCCCCAATCATCCCAGTTGTCGTAGAAAATCTCCCCCCTATTGGAGTAAGCCCAGCACGGATCCACACGACAAATTCCCACCAGGTCAGCACCTAGATGTCGTGCAAACCCCTTTATCCTTTCTGTGGCTTCTTTTGGGTCCATGGGAAAGGCCGAAGGCTCTTGAAATGGTTCCACTTTCTCCTTTTGCCCCAGATAGAGGGGCACAGAAAAGGTACCTTTGAGCATGGCAACATTAGGGCGATGCTCTCCATCAATTGAACCAAGCCTTCCCAGAGGACTCCCGGCAGCCCTGCGTCTTGCATCGCTTTCCTCTCGCTCCGGGTGCATTTGGTAATAACGCTTGTATGCTTCAGACCCAGGCGGAAGGGAACGGTTCCTGGCGAAGACGATATCTCTCTCGTCGAAGCGTTGCACATCCCCAACCACATATCCCTGTGATCCCTTTAACGCCTGCTGGTTAGATCTCCCCGGAATGAGAAAGAGGAGCAACAAGATAATGAGGATGGCGAAGAGGATCGCTGCGAACCAGCGAAGACCCGGGAACAGGAGGATAACGAACCCAATTAGGATTATCGACACGATCCCCCCAACTCCGACCTTTGCCGCCCGCCACTCCTGTTCCCCGATAGAATCCCATGTAAAGACAATTGCTGCGGCTAAAAATACTCCATTTACCAGTAAAAGCATCGACGAGAACATCAGATTAACATCTCCAGTATCTTTTCATTTCTTCAGAATGCACCTTCCTTTTATAGGCCCCAAACTTCATGAGATCCTCTTCCATCTATTGGTCTTTTTCCCCTCAGCAATGATAATAATATTTGGAAATTGTATCAAAATCGTTGAAAGGCGTCAAAAAACGGGGAACAATGGATAGTATGAGGGCAATTTTCGCCAATTCTCGCAGATCATAACGATCATTACACTATTTTCCCAACATGAAAAAAACCGTTTTATCTCACATGAATTGCTTCATCTTCCTGGCATAATCAGAAACAATATGGATCATATCAACTCTGTCACGGTTTTCTTCGATCATCCGGACAAAGGCACTTCCGATAACGACCCCGTCGACATATGGGGCTATCTCTCCAGCCTGTTGGGGTGTGGATATACCAAAACCGACGACGAGGGGCAGCGTGGCTACCCTTCTTATTCTTTCCACATCACGCTTGATATCGATAACCCGAGGCCTTGCGGTCCCCGTCACTCCTGTGATTGAGATGTAGTAGAGAAATCCCTTTGCATCCCTTGATATCTTTGCAATCCGTTCCGTACTGGTTGTCGGGGCAATTAAGGAGATGAAGTCAATCCCCGATCGATCCGTGTATCGTCTGAGCTCAGCAGACTCCTCAAGGGGGAGATCAACGACCAGGATGCCGTCCACCCCCACCGCCTTTGCCCTCATCGTAAATCTTTCGTTCCCATAGATAAAAATGGGGTTGTAATAACCGAAGAGGACGATGGGGATCTCGGAGACTTCTCTAAGGGATTCGATCATGTCAAGGATATCTGAGAGGGTTACCCCATTTTGCAAGGCCCTCCGCGAGGCGGCCTGAATAATGGGCCCATCGGCTGTTGGGTCTGAAAAGGGCACCCCGATCTCGAGGACATCCACACCAGCTCCATCCAGACCGAGGATAATCTCCTTTGTCTGTTCCACACTTGGATCCCCCGCCGTAAGGTAAACAATCAGGGCCTTTTCGCCCTTGTCTTTCAGATTGCTAAACTTTCCCTCGATTCGACCCATGATTAATGTACCTCCATTCCTTCAGCGATGATTCCCACATCTTTATCACCTCTGCCGGAGAGGTTGATCACGATAATCTTATCCCTATCTAAGGAAGGCGCTAGCCTCATGGCATATGCCACGGCATGTGCGCTCTCCAGGGCAGGGATGATTCCTTCCCATCTGGCGAGGGAGATAAAGGTGCGGATAGCCTCTTGATCCTCTATAGTTACATATTTCGCTCGTCCCGTTTCACGAAAATAGCTATGTTCCGGTCCAACCCCCGGGTAATCGAGACCAGGAGCGATAGAATGGGCATCGTGCACCTGTCCATTTTCATCCTGGAGGAGATAGGTTTTATTTCCGTGAAGGACTCCGATCCTCCCCGCTGATATGCTTGCCGCATGCTTTCCCGAATTGATTCCCTTTCCCGCAGCTTCTACACCGATCATGGCGACCCCTGGGGTGTCCTTGAAGGGATAGAAGAGCCCCATGGCATTGCTCCCTCCACCCACACAGGCGATGAGGAAATCCGGGAGCCTTCCCTCCTTTTTCAAGATCTGTCTCTTCGTTTCTTTCCCGATGACACTCTGGAAATCCCGGACCATCATCGGATAGGGATGGGGCCCTGCGGTGGAGCCGATGACATAAAAGGTATCTCTAACGCGTGTTACCCACTGGCGTATCGCCTCGCTCATGGCATCTTTCAGCGTTGCCGTTCCGGAAGTAACGGGTACCACCTCTGCATCGAGAATGTTCATACGTAAGACATTGGGAGACTGTCTTTTAATATCCTCCTCACCCATAAATATCTGGCATTCCATTCCGAAAAGGGCAGCAACCGTGGCCACGGCTACACCATGTTGACCCGCTCCCGTTTCTGCTATTACCCTCTTTTTCCCCATCCGCTTCGCGAGGAGTGCCTGCCCCAGGGTGTTATTTATCTTGTGGGCACCTGTATGATTGAGGTCTTCTCGTTTCAGATAGATTTTAGCTCCTCCCAGTTTCTCCGTGAGACGCCTGGCATAATAGAGCGGCGTTTCCCTTCCCGAATATTCCCGGAGATAAAGGGAGAGCTCTTCCTGGAATTTTTTATCCCTCCGTGCCTCGAGGTATGCCTCTTCGAGTTCAATGAGGGCGGGCATCAATGTCTCGGCGATGTAACGGCCCCCAAAGATGCCGAAATGTCCCTTTTTATTTGGTAAGGTTTTTCGCATGGGTTCACCTATAACGTATCTGGATGTGTTCGACTTCAGAGTCTAAATACCTCTGATCCTTTTCCCCCTGTCCGGCGCACGATCTCGACGATCTTCCTGACCTTCTCAGGGTCCTTCCTGCCGGGTGAGCTTTCAACACCGCTGTTGATGTCCACGGCATGAGGCGAAACGATCTCAATGACTTCCCGGATATCATCTGCACTTAACCCGCCGGCGATAATGAGCATGTGCGTCTTTTTGACCTTGACAGCAATTCCCCAATCGGATCTTTTCCCCGTACCTCCGTAACGCAGGGGATCGTATGCATCCACAAGGATGGCCCTTACGGGGTAAGTCCTTACTTTTTGGAGATCGGCCTCCCGCCGGGGAGAAAAGGCCTTGATCAAAAGCGATCGAGGGAATTGACGGCAGTATTCCGACGATTCATCTCCGTGAAGCTGAACTAGGTCGAGACCACAGAATCCGACAATTCTCTTAACCTCGAGGGCATCATGGTTCACGAATACACCAACCTTCGTGATCCTTTCAGGTATCCTTTCAATGATTTCCTTGGCCCTTTCCGGCGCTACGTACCTGGGACTCTTTGAAAAAAAGTTAAAACCGAGAGCATCGACCCCACATTCAGCCGCAAAGGAGGCGTCGTCCAGATTGGTGATTCCGCAGATCTTTATCTCCGTCATTGTCTCATGCTCCCGCTCCCAAGAGTTCCCTGAGTTTCCCACCGATATCCTCAGCTCGCATCAATGCCTCACCTATCAGGAAGGAATGAATTCCCGCTTTCATAAGGGTCTCAATATCATCTCTTGTATTGATGCCGCTTTCACTGACCACGATTCTATTTCCGGGAATGAAGGGGATCAAATCCAGGCTTATCCCCAGGTCCGTGGAAAATGTCCTCAGGTCCCTGTTGTTAATTCCGATAATTTCGGCGCCAGCGGCAAGGGCCTTATCCAGTTCTTCCCTGGTGTGAACCTCGACGAGCGGTGAGAGGCTCAACGCTTTTGTTAGCCGGATAAATTCCCTTAGCTGCTCCTCTTCCAGGAGGGATGCGATAAGAAGGAGGGCGTCCCCCCCGAGGACCCTTGTCTCATAGATCTGATACGGGTCGATGATAAAATCCTTCCTCAGGAGGGGAAGATCGACAATTTCCCTGATGTCCGATAAATATGTCCTCCTGCCCTCGAAAAACTCCTCATCCGTGAGAACCGAGACAGCTGCTGCCCCATTTTCCTGATAGATGGTCGCAATCTTGAAGGGGTTAAAATCCTCTCTGATCCTCCCCTTGGATGGGGAATGCCTCTTCACCTCGGCAATGATGGCACAAGGGAGGTTACTGATCGCCCTCCTGAAATCGCGGGGAAGGGACAGATTCCTCAAAGCCTCCTCAAGCCGGGAAAGGGGCCTCAACTCTTTCATGGAGGCGACTTCCTTTCTTTTAGCCTCAACAATCCTGTCTAAGATCATCATCTTCCTTCAGCTATTGCTCCGCTCAATCAAGGCCTCCAATTTTTTAATGGCTATCCCGCTATCGATACACTCTTCGGCGATTGCAATGCCTTCTCGAATGTCTTTGGCCCTTTCCCCTGCCATAATAGCCAGGGCAGTATTGAGGAGAACAATTTTACGGCAGGCACCGCCCTTTCCGCTCAGAACATCCTTTGTTATTTGAGCATTAACCGAGGGATTCCCACCAATAAGTTCCTCTCCCCGGTATGTCTGGCCGAAAATATCGATAGAGTTAATATTATAGGTGCTGATGAGACCATCCTTCAATTCGGAAACACGCGTCTCTCCCGTCACCGTGGCCTCATCCATACCGTCAGAGCCGCGAACCACAAAGGCCCTTTTTGCTCCGAGGTTTTTCAGGACCCCGGCAAACATCTCCGTCAGCCGAGGATCATAGACGCCGATGAGCAGGGAAGTGGCTCCGGCGGGGTTTGTTAAGGGCCCCAACATGTTAAATATCGTCCTGATACCGATTTCCCTCCGCGGCCCGATGGCGTACTTCATGGCGCCGTGGAGTCGGGGGGCGAAGAGGAAGCCAATCCCGATCTGTTGGATACATTCCTCTATGATTTCCGGTCCGGCATTGATGTTCACCCCCAGGGCCTCAAGGACGTCGGCACTTCCGCAGCTACTGGATA
>Ga0209636_10005613_pt1 | contig 12813 bp, 10 predicted proteins | sample DeeMarSWOR152_54_FD_187464 | JGI IMG/M metagenome (GOLD analysis project Ga0209636, IMG submission 187464) | Marine sediment microbial communities from White Oak River estuary, North Carolina - WOR-1-52-54 (SPAdes) (version 2) | ecosystem: Environmental > Aquatic > Marine > Intertidal zone >...
AAGATGACGGTGGGGAACGCCTTTGCGATAGCATGCAGAGCCATAGGAGCGCAAACCGTCATGGCGCTCATGCCGCTGACCGGGGAACATGGGAATGAACCACCGGCAACGATTGCTGCCGGGATGAAGGCAGCAGATGTGATTTTTGCCCCGACCACCCATTCGATCACCCATACAAGGGCTCGATTAGAGGCATTTAAAGCCGGAGCGAGGACCGCTATTCTCCGTGGTGTGGACGAAGATATGATGATAAAGGGGGCGATGGTTGTTGACTTTCAAGAATTAAGAGCAAGAACTGAAAAGGTTGCGAAGGTTTTATCCGGAGCTGATGAGATCAGGGTGACATCCCCTGGTGGGACAGATGTGGTTTTCAAAATTACCGGCAGAAAGGCTTTCTCTCTCGACGGCTATTTTCATGAGGACTACGGTTTCGCCGTACTTCCACCGGGGGAAGCCCCTACGTGTCCGGTAGAAGGCACGACAAATGGAACGATTGTTTTTGACTATTCCATGGACAGCCTCGGCAAGTTGAGCAGGCCTCTTGTGCTGAAGGTGGAGGGAGGCAGAGTCGCCTCAGTGAAGGGGGGGAGTGAAGAAGTCCATGCTCTTGAGCAGCTCTTCGAGCGAGATGAAACTGCTCGGAATATTGCGGAATTTTCCATAGGGACGAATCCCAATGCTCGCTTAATTGGAAATTTGGCCGAGGACAAAAAACTTCTCGGGACCGTCCACTTTGCAATCGGAGACAACAAGTCTCTGGGAGGGGACGTTGAAAGCAGCGTGCACCTTGATGGTCTCATGTTAAAGCCCACGGTGATTGCGGATAAGGAGGTTTTGGTTGAAAATGGGGGGATTTTGATAGATGAGTAACTCAATCCGAGAGCGGATTGACGCAGATCGCATTGTACGATAGCAGCGAGAGATAATTGAGGGACAAAAGAGAGGAGAGATCGTGGAGACGATTAAGATCATGCCGTGCCTCGATATGAAAGAGGGGCGGGTGGTTAAGGGCATCCATTTCGTGGCTTTGAAGGATGCCGGCGATCCCGTTGAAAACGCCGAATTCTACCAGAGAGAGGGCGCCGATGAGCTGGCCATGCTCGACATAGCGGCTACTCTGGAGAACAGGAAAACAAGATTGGAATGGGTTAAAAGTGTATCCTCGGTCATAGACATCCCACTTACGGTCGGAGGAGGAATTTCCGGCTTGGAGGACATTGAATTGGTGTTGAAGGCCGGTGCGGGTAAGGTTTCCATGAACAGCGCGGCGGTAAGGGATCCACAGCTGGTCAGTGAGGCGGCGAAATCGTTTGGCTCGGAGAGGATTACAGTAGCCATAGATGCCAGGAGAAATGGTGAGATGCCATCCGGATTCGAACTCGTGGTATTGGGCGGCACGAAGCCAGTGGGAAAGGACGCGATTGCCTGGGCCAGGGAATGTCAGGAGCTGGGAGCGGGCGCGATCCTTCCCACCAGCATGGATGGCGATGGAACCCAGGCCGGCTACGACCTGGAATTCACCAAGGCCATTTCAGATGTCGTCGAGGTACCCGTTGTCGCTTCAGGGGGGGCGGGAAAGCTGGAGCATTTCTACGAGGCGGTGGTTCAAGGTGGTGCCGAGATTTTACTGGCCGCCTCGGTCTTCCACTATCGTATTTTAAGCATCGGGGAGGTTAAGGAATATCTAAGGGTAATGGATATACCAGTGAGCCTATAACACTGACCCCATTTGGTGCAAGGGGCGGGAGCGAGAACCGCCTCCACTTTGGTGCCTTCCCGTAAAGGGACGCAAATTTTTAATTATAAGAATTTACATCTTCCTAATCGTGCTCGACATGGCTTTCCAGACGGATCTGAGGACACTTACATCGTTGCCTATTTCCAACATTCGACAGCCTAAATCGATATATTTTCTCGCTTCCTCCTCCCACGGCTGGCCAACGCCGATTCCCACGGGTTTGCCGTATTTGTCCGCCACTTCTGCGGTTTTCTTAATGGCATCGTGAACCTTTGGGTGGTTCTTCTGAGGCCCTCCCAGGCCTATTGACATTGAATAGTCGGCCGGGCCGAAGAGAACGAAGTCGATTCCTTCCATGGATAAGACGGAGTCGAGCTGGCCGATTATCCGTTCATTTTCAACCATAATGCCAACCAAGATCTCGTTTTGATTCCAGTTCAACCAATCCTCAACTCCCATTGCCCCCCACTGGCCCGAAAAACAGAAGCTGTTATACCCCCGGGCGCCCTTGGGGGGATACTTCGCAGCCCTTATGAGTTGGTGGACCTCTTCCTTGGCCGTGATGTCCGGTACCAAGACCCCCCCTGCGCCACTTGCCAGAGCCTTGTTGATGAGGTAATGATCCCCCTTATCCACTCGTAAAATGGGCGTAATTTCAGCTACATAAGCAGCTCGAATCATATGTTCCATCGATTCGTCTCGCCGCCATGAGTACTCGTTATCTATTCGGATGAAATCCAATCCGCTGTAGCCGGCGACCTCCACGATGGTGGGATTGTTAGAAAAGACGGCGGTCCCTAATGCCACATCACCTTTATCCAATGTTCTCTTTAGCTTGTTTGTCCATTTCATCGCCATTACCTCCTTGTTTGTCCGAGATTTTAAGCCCCTTTTGCCTATTCCATGTTGAGAAATCATATGAGAAAATTGCGGATAGCTGTAGACGGTAAAATCTACCACATCTATTCTTATCAGTCATTCCCTTGTTCGTGGTTTGAGAGAAAGGAGAAAACAATGCTGAAGGATAAAGTAGCGATAGTGACGGGGGGGTCCCGGGGGATTGGGAAGGCGATCGTACAGCTCTTCGCCAAGGAGGAGGCAGGTTTGTGTGTCAGCGCATTGGACAAGAATAGGTTAGATGCATTCATCGGGAGTCTCAGGGAGGAGGATGTCAACTGCATCGGGGTCGTGGCTAATACTACGAGGGAGGATGAGGTAAGGGATATGGTCACAAAGACGGTCGAAACGTTCGGCAAGGTGGATATTCTCATCAACAATGCCGGAGGAGGTTCCCCCTTGGTCTCCATCGAGGATATCGAGCTAGAGGAGTGGGAAAGAATCATCCGAAACAACCTGACCGGTACATACATTTGCTGCAAGGCCATAATTCCCCTTATGAAGAAACAGAAGAGCGGTAAGATCGTGAATCTCTCCTCCGTTGCCGGGCGATTCTTCAGCCAGCTTTCGGGACCCAACTACGTGAGCGCAAAGGCCGGGATTCAGGGCCTAACCCGACAGCTTGCCAAAGAGCTCGGGCCCTTTAATATTACCGTGAACGCGGTGGCGCCGGGGGTAACGCTGACAGAACGTGTCGAGAAAAAATGGTTGACTCGTACCGAGGACTATCGGGAGAGGATTTTGTCGATGATTCCCTTGGGCCATTTGGCCCGCCCTGAAGATGTCGCTGGGCCCGTTCTCTTTCTGGCGAGCAACCTCTCAGGCTATGTGACCGGGGTGACCCTCGATGTCAACGGTGGTTTTTATATGGCGTGAACCCCTGTGAACCGGTGCTCACGATTTTTCGGCCTTTTCCAGCATCTGTTCCGGGTTTTTCATAATCCCATCCGCCTGACCGTCGTTGAGCAGGAAGGGGAAATCGCTCTGGGAGGAAATGGCCGGGTAGCTTTTGGCCTTCTTGTCCGGCTTGCCAAATATTGACAGGCTATGCTCTTGCGCCCCCTTTAGGGTAAGGGTGTAAATAGGGTTCGCAAATTCATCCTTTTTTCGGCCCTCCAGATATTTCTCACATCGCAGGTTTGAAAGGGTGGCCAGCAGGCGGTTGATCGTGGGTTGATCCCCCTTTTTGCCATCGGGGCTCTCCCAGACTATTTCGAGTCTTGAAGGAGGCGGGCTTTCGACCTCAGGCTTTTGATCCGTGCTGATTTCCACAGGGATCTGCTTGCGGCTCAGGAGTATCGATTGTTCGCCCCTGGTGATCTGTATCCCTTCGATTTCCGTTCGCTCAAAGGAGAGGACGGTCCTGTCCCAGAGATCCTCGGCCGTCTGGTCAAATTTACCCCTGAAGTTATCCCGGGCGTGGTAGACGCGGTCATCGCCGCCGATCTTCACAAAGGTGTGTCGGAATGAGGGTGCTGTTTTGCCCAACTCGAACTCCCGCCTCAGGTTATCTCCTGCCCAGGCCCTAACGGTGATCTTCTTGTCGTTGCCCAGATCGTAGCGGCTATAGTTCTTGGATTCCGACACCAGGGCCGTCAGGGTGAGGTTCTCGATAGTGGCCAACATGTCTTTAATCTTCCGACTCTCGGCCGAATATCCCTTCGGGTCGATATACCAGGTGTTGTCTTTTTTGCTCAGGGCAATGGAGGTGTCGGCCTTGGAGATCTCGATCTTGGAAATTTCCGTTCCGGCGACGCGGGGTAATGTCGGTAATCGGTAGTGGGTCCTTTCCTGCTGGCGGAGCACGAGATACAGGACCAGTGCCACTATAATGACGACGAGGACGCTGTACTCTTTCTTCACCTTCATGGTTGCCTTCCCTGTTTCTGGAACATCATGTGGATGCGTTTCTTTCGTGAATGCCGGCGGTACCAGACCATAAGCCCAAAGAGGACTACCATCACTGGCGGACCGACAATATTGAGGGATTTGACAAAGGTCTTGATACCCGCCCCCGTATCACGCAAGGGGTTGAAGCGCTGCACCTTGCTCCGCATGACGGCGATGTCTTCCCGGTTGTTCAGGTAATCCAGCACGTTCATGATGAACATGGCATTGGGGCTCCTTCCCTTTGCGTCCAGTAAATTGTCCCTGACCATCTCGGATGACGTTACGAGAAGGATCTTACCCGGCTTACCCTTTGAGGGGATTTCCGCTTGGCCCTTGATTTTTGACAGCTCGGCATCAGCTTTTTTGTCGGCCTCCTTTTTTTCTTCCTTTTTCTCAGGAGATTCGTCCCTCGGTTTCTTTTCGGGGATGGGTTTTCCCGCGAAATAGCTGGGAAATTCCCCTTCGAGTAAGTATGCGAGAGGGAGGCTTTTCTGCTCATCGCCTGACTGGGGCGGTCGAATGAACATGGGATTGAGGTTGATCCGTCCTCCCATTTCCCAGGATTTTTCCGATGAGGCGAAGAGTTTGTGGCCCTTCAAACCGCTTTGGGTGATCCGTTCCGCATTCAACTCCAGGGGGGAGATCTTGAGGGTAATCAACCCCTTGATGTTCTCCATAAAGGCCAAATCCTTGTTGATAAACTCGTTCTTGACGAGGGGAGCGAAATAGATGGCCCTTTCGCCACCGCCGAAGGCTGCCGGAAGCTGTTGTGTGTAGCAGTGCTCGTCCATGACGTACGATTTCTTGATGCGGATACCGTAGTGCTCCAACAGCTTTTCAAGCCCCGTATTGAGAGGGACGTACGTCGGCCCCGGGTTGTATCCGGGGGGCCTCTGCTGCTGTTGGGAGGGCATGACTTCGTTGAAGGCATCAAGAAAGAGGGCCAGGGTTTTCCCCCGCATCAGGAACTGGTCGATTTGAAACAGCTCGTAGTCGGTGAACGTTTCCGTCGGCCGCGCTATTACGAGGCAGTTGATGCCCTCGGGAATGCCCTCATCCTTCAGATTGACATTCTTGATGGTGTAGTTCTCCGAGACGAGGCTTCTGAAGTTTGAGGCGACATCTTGATCCCTCCTTCCCACGGGACCCGCTGGCGACGGACCCCAGAGTTTGAGTGTGCCGTGATCCGCGAGGTAGCCGAGGTCCTCATTGATCTCGATGAGGGATTCCAAATTACCGACGATAATGTCCTCCATTTTCTCCATATCGACGAGCTCATAGTGCGTCCCGATGAGGGGGAGCCGTGTAACATGGATCAGGGGGATATTGATCGTTTTGTCCCGGTATTCCATCAGCAGGCCGATGGCGCCTTCGCCCGGTTGGATTTTCCCGCCGGAGAGCGCCGGCCATTTGAGGCTCAGGATGTTATATTTCTCCACGGCTGCTTCCAGGCTCGCATCCCTTGTGGGATCCAAGTGTTCGAATTCCAGCTTGCCGTAGACTTTATCATTTAACTCCTTTACCGCGCTCTCCAGGTTTTCCGGAAGTTCGGGGAGCTTATTCAGGCGCATCAGCGGGGCAACACTTTTCAAGGAGGAGGAGAAGAACAGCTTGATCCGGATTTTCTCCGGCAACCTCAAGAGGGCGCTGATCTTGTTGTTGAGCTTTTGTATTGCCGTTGTGAGCCCATACTCGAGCCGTTCCGTGGACGTGATGGTGGGAATCCGTTCGATGAGGTCCCCGTGAATTAAGACGAGGCCCATGTAAGCCTTCTGGAATGTGACCTCATCTTCCTTGATAATCCGAATCTGAATGGGATGGATGCCATAGCTTTTTGCCAGTTCCTGGTTTTGCCTGGTCGCTTCGCTGATGTCGCCCTCCTCGGCGCTCACCTCAAAAAAGCGGTAGTTGAAATATTGATTGGCATACGCGGAGTATTCTTCCAGGATGTCGTGAAGATACCGCTCCGTGTTGTTGTGGGGTGCGGGAAGGTTCTTCGTGAAAAAGACCTTTATGGTGAGCGGCTCCGAGAGCGTTGATACCACCTGTTTGCTGGCTTCGGAGATTGAGTACATCTTGTTTCGTGTCAAGTCCATTCTGAAGAAGAGGGTGATGCCCGCCACATTGATCAGGACGATGACAACGAGATAGGTTAGGAACTTAATGTAATTTCCCGATCTCTTCCTTACGTCCATATTCGTCTTCCTTAGCTTTTTTCCTGAAGGGCCAGGTGCGTGCCGTAGAGAGCAACAAAGCTCACGCTCAAGAAGTACAGAATGTCCCGTGAATCAAGGATGCCCTTTGAGATATTACGAAAGTGAAAGTCCGCGCCTAGGTATTGGAGAAATCCCAGGAGCACCTGGGGGAGAAAAAAGAGCATCTTATCAAGGAGGGTCAGGCTGAAGCAGATGGCCATACCGGTGATAAAGGCGATGATCTGGTTTCGCGTCAGCGATGAGGCAAAGAGCCCGATGGCGGAAAAGGAGGCACCGAACAGAAGGGCACCGATATATCCGCCTATGACCGGCCCCCAATCAAGCTCCCCGAGAAATGCAACGCTGATGGGATATGCAAGGGTTGGGACCAGCATGGCCGCAACGAACACAAGGCTGGCCAGGAATTTGCCCAGAACCACCTGTCGAATAGTCACCGGCATGGTGAGCAGGATCTCATAAGATCCGACGTTCAGTTCCTCCGAAAAGAGCCTCATGGTGATGGCCGGGACCACGAAGGAAAAGATAATGGGAAGCAAGGCGAAGAAGTTACGGAGATCTGCTTGATCAAAGAGAAAGAACGTCATGAAAAAGAACCACCCGGTAACCAGAAGAAAGATCGATATGACGATATAGGCGATGGGGGAGACGAAGTACGTCCTGAATTCCTTCCCGAAGATGTGGATGGCCTGTTTCATTCCAGTTCCCCCTGCTCGCTGGTGAGCTCCCGGAATACGTTCTCGAGGGTTTTGGCCTCCTGGCGAAATTCCAGCAGTACCCACTTCGTTCGTTTAATTGCCTGATAGATTTCCTCGCGGAGATCAATAGAGGGCTGGCAGGTGAGGCTCACCTGCAGAATGCCCTCCTGATCAACCCGGTGAACAAGGTCCAGAATTCCGTCAATGGAACCCAGCGCTTTTTCCACGGATTTAACACGTGCGTTCTTAAGGGAAATATTGATAAGACATTCCCCGCTGGCCGACTGTTTAAGACTTTCCGTGCTGCTATCCGCGACGATTTTGCCCCGATGGATGATCACGATGCGGTCACACGTCGCCTCGGCTTCGCTGAGAATGTGGGTGGAGAAGATAATTGTCTTCTCACTTCCGATCTGTCTGATGATATCCCGAATTTCCACGATCTGGTTGGGATCCAAACCCAATGTGGGTTCGTCCAGAACCAGTATCTCTGGATCGCTCATCATGGCGTGGGCCAAACCTACCCGTTGCCTGTAACCCTTGGAGAGTTCACCGATGGGTTGGTGCATCACCTCGTTGAGGCCGCACAGTTCGGCCATATCGCGTATCCGTGAAGGCTTTCGATTTTTTCCGAGTTCCCTCATGTTGGCCACGTAATCCAGGTAATCATACACGAGCATGTCGTGATAGAGGGGAGCCGCTTCCGGGAGGTACCCGAGGAGTTTCTTGATCTCCAATGAGTGTTCCTCAATCGTGTAGTCCTTGACACGAATGGTGCCGGAGGTGGGTCGGAGGTATCCGGTCAGCATGCGCAACGTCGTGGTTTTACCGGCTCCATTGGGACCTAATAACCCAAGGATTTCGCCTTTCCGGATGTCGAAGTTGATATGATCCACCGCACAGAGATCGCCATAGTACTTGGTGAGATCTTCGACGTGGATCATGCCTCTCTCCTTTGTATCAAAAAATCCATGGAGAGATCTTTGGGAAATCTCCATGGAATACGGAAACTAATGCAACGTTATGGCGTTTAATTCTCTTACGTAAGAAATTATAGAGGAAGACTTTCTCATGTCAAGCAACATGAAGAAAAAGTAGCCTGTCCCCTTTTTTAACCCTTGGCCGAGCCGGCCAAGATTCCGCGGACGAAGTACGGTTGAAGGGTGGCGAAGATAATGAGTGGCAACACCATGGAGATAAAGGCCCCCGCGGGAAGCAAATGCCAATTCTCCCCCAGGGAACTCATCATGCTGCTGATGTGCATCGTTAATGGAGCTACGTCCCTTGTCCCACCCAGGTAAATCAATGCCACCAGCAGGTCATTCCAAACCCAGAGGAATTGGAAAATCGCCAACGAGGCGATTGAAGGGATCGAGAGCGGTATTACTATACGGTAGAAAATGAGAAATGGGGAAGCCCCATCCAGGGAGGCCGATTCAAAGAGGCCCCTGGGTAAGGCCCTGAAGAAGTTTCGGAGGAGGTAAATCGCATAGGGAAGGCCATAGGCCGTGTGGGCCAACCAGACGCCCAGAAAAGTCCCCGCCAACTGAAGCTTATTATAGAGGCGGAGTATGGGGATCAGGGTCATCTGGAGCGGAACCACCAAGAGGGCCACCACGAGGATGAATAAAAGATCTCGTCCGGGAAATCTCATCCAGGCCAGAGCGTATGCTGCAAATGCAGCAACCATGATGGGAATGAAGGTCGAGGGTACGCTAATGATGAGGCTATTGAGGAACGCCCTCCCCATGCCTTGGCCCGTGATCATATGCCTGAGGATGGAAGGACCGGGTTTTTTCCTGTCATACTGACTCTGGCCCGTAAGGACATCCATGTAATTTTCGACGGTCAATTCAAAGGGCGTCTTGAGGGACGTCCACCAGCCCGTTGCCACGATATCCCGCCGGGAACGGAATGAATTTACCAACAGCCCAAAGGAGGGAAGCGTCCAGGCGAGACAGATCGATATGATAACCATGTGAACGAGGCTTCGGGAAAGCCCTCTGACTACCTTTTCCTTCATTGCATGGCCTCCTGGGCCCTGAAACGTCGCAGGTTAAACACGATGGCCGGGATGACCGCTAACAAGAGAATGATCGCGATGGCGCTGGCTCGTCCGAAGTGATGATAATTGAACATCTCCTTGTACATTCGATTGGCGATGACCTCCGTCCCCAGGTTGCCGTTGGTCATGACGTATACGATATCGAATACCTTGAGCACGATGATGACCATGGTGGTGGCAACGACGAGGATCGTGGTCCCCATCATGGGCACTATGATGCTCCGGAAAATTCTCCACTCGCTTGCCCCATCGATTCGTGCCGCTTCCAGGATCCCAATGGGAATGCTCTTCAGGCCCGCGGACAGGATCACCATGCAGAAACCAGTCCATACCCAGATGCCAACCCCAATGAGGGCGAAGGTGTTTACCCGAGGGTTCACGAGCCAGGCAACGGGTTCAAGGCCGGGAAGGCTATCCATCGCGGCGTTCAGGAGCCCGATCTGGGGCACGCCGGCTGGCCTGAACTCGAACATGAACCTCCAGATCACGCCGGCCGCCACGAAGGAAATGGCCATGGGGAGGAAAATCAAGGCCTTGGCACCGGCCTCATAGCGAACCCTGTCCGTTAGGAAGGCAATGACCAATCCCAGGCTGACGGTGGTGGATGTGAATAGCAGGAGCCACAGAAGGTTGTTTTTCAGGGCGGCCAGCATGTCGGCGTTGGTGAAGACATACCAGTAATTGCTCAGTCCTGTGAACTCCTCCGAGCCGTTACCGAGGAAGCTGATATAAGCGGTATTGAGGATGGGATAGATGAGGTAAACTGTTAGGAAGAACAAAGCCGATCCCATGTAAAGCCATGGGATCAGCCCCCCTTTTCTAAAAATAACTATCCCCCCTTTCCTTTCCCATAGGCATCCGACGCCACTTCCTCGACGGACTTAAGGATCTTATCCAGTTTGGCGGGGTCGTTGACATACTCAAGCGCGGCCTTCCAGAAAGCATCGCTTACTTTGGCCGGCATGAGGTCCGAGCCGTCGAACCGGAAGACCGTGGCGTTGGTCAATTGCAAGGCCATCTGCCTTGCAATCACGTCGGGATAAACATCAAGCTTGACGTTCTTGTTAGAGGCTATGAAACCGCCCTTCTTTGCCCATATCTCCTGGGCCTTGGCCGTGGAAAGATACTGAATCAGTGAGCGTGCTCCCGGGGTATCTTTGGTGAGGACGATCACGTCCGCCCCCCCTGTTATGCCGCCGGCATGCTCGGGCTCAATGGTGGGGAACGGAAACAAGGCGTAATCCTCCCCAGGTTCAAAGTTCGGATAGTGTCTTTTTATGAAGGTCTGGGCAAATCCACCCAGGTAATTCATGTATGCGCCAGGGGGGCTGGTGTAGGGCACATACGCGCCGTTGATGAAATTGGTTGCCAGCACTCCGGTTGGTCCCCCATACACGTACTTCGGCGTGTGGACGATTCTACCCAGGGTCTCGAAGCCCCTCCTGATTGCGGGGGCGGTCCACGGGATCTCATGGGCGACCCACCTATCGTAGATATCAGGCCCTGACGTGTTGAGCACGATGATCTCGATCCAGTCCGTAAGCGGCCACCCTGTGGCAGCGCCACTCTCCGCGGCGATGACCCATGGCGTCCCACCCTGGGAAACGATCTTATCGGAAAGTGCCAGCATTTCCTCCCAGGTCTTTGGCACGGAGTAGCCCTTTGCCCTAAAATTCTTGGGACTATACCAGATAGTTCCCTTGCTCGTGGCCTTATAGAAGATGGCGTAAAGCTTTCGGTGGTGTGTGCCCAGATCGAGCCAGGATGAGGCGTAATCCCTCCTAATTCGGTTCATGTCCAGGACGGTGTGGAGGGGTACCAGTTTGCGGCTATCCGCCAGTTCATGCATGAAGCCGGGGTTGGGCAGGATACTTACCTCCGGAGGATCACCGGCCGCGAGGCGGGTGGTGAGAACGGCATTCAGATCGCGTGTGGAGACGAAGGCCATGCTATAGCCGGTCTCTTTCTCCCATGGAGCTACGACATTCTGGAAATCCCTAAGCTCACTGCCACTCCACAGGCCGAGGACGTTGACCGCTTTTGGGGAAGAATGAGCTGATCCTGGACCGAAGCCGACGCTTGGCCTACCCGCATCAATTCGGCCAGTGAGCGGTGGTGATAGGAGTAAAGAGCAGAACAGCAAGGGGGCAGCTACTCTAACCGCAAGCTCTGACTTCATCCGGAATTTTCGTCCCATCCCCATATCTTAGCGCCTCGATCCCGCATTGCAAGGCTTTCCGGAAAATTAGAAGTTAGTGAGGTTAACCGCTTCCTTAATCACAAAATGGTGTTGAGGAATCAATTGGTCTACGCGTCACTCCTTACTGAGTCAAGACCAGTTCAGGTGAGAGAAGACGTATTTTATTTTACCCCCCGTTTTGTTAAGTGAGATTTGACATGTTATAATTTACCTGGTAACTAGAATCTTAGACAGGTAAAACCATCACTCGTGTCCTCTCGATAACGGATTTTCCGCCTGTGGTTGCACCCATTGATGCTCGTGTATTCTGGCGATATGAGCCCCTCTGCAAAGGGTATCCGAAACAGGAGATGTCGAAACATGGGTTTTGGTAAACGTAAATCCTCTGCCCGGCTTTCCAGATCTGATGAAACAATAAAGAAGAGACCCTCGGGGCAAATTGATGGTTATGCTACCAGGTGCAGACCGGCCCAGGACTTTCGTGATCTATCACAACGGATATTGCACTATGCAAACCGCGCCGTCTCGGTAGCCGATTTCCTCCGCGAAGCTTCGAAGATGATCCTAGACTTCTCCGGATGCGACTCAGTTGAGCTGAGGCTGAAGGAGGGCGATAGCTATTCCCACTGCGAGGCCAAACGGGGCGCCAAACAGTCATTCCTTTATGAACACATTCCCCGAGTCCAGAAAGATGACGGCGTGAGTAGTTCAGGCTGGCAAAAGGATTCAGGCCTGGAAAGATTGTGCGTTTACATTCTCAATGGCCGCTTTGATTGTCCACTGCCCCTTCTCACGAAAAATGGAAGTTTCTGGACCGGCAACACGAGCATTCCATTGAACTTCGGTCCGGAGGCCAACGGCAAAGAGGGTTCCCAGGGCCTGAGCATCGGCGACCATTATGGGTCGCTCGCCTTGATCCCTCTTTTTGTTGGCAACGAGAGCATCGGGCTCTTGCAATTGAAGAGCAGGCGAAGGGACTATTTCACGGAAGATGAAATAGCGTTGTACGAAGACCTTGCCCAAAACCTTGGAATCGCCGTTGTGAATCAACGGGTGCATGCGGCCTCTCACGAACGGGTCAAGGAACTGACGTGCCTGTATGGCATAGCACA